>Ga0210086_1000080_pt1 | contig 58459 bp, 52 predicted proteins | sample China_Galinas_PW_3_FD_184867 | JGI IMG/M metagenome (GOLD analysis project Ga0210086, IMG submission 184867) | Wetland microbial communities from San Francisco Bay, California, USA, that impact long-term carbon sequestration - China_Galinas_PWB_D2... | ecosystem: Environmental > Aquatic > Marine...
GACGATGTTCGGGCTGGATACTGCCGGCGCCCCGACCAATTGGGATCAGGCGATGCGATTGCTCGACTGGGGATTCGCCCAGAATTCGCAGGCCGGCGTCGGTACCCTCTAGCCGGCCCCCTTTAGAACACGCGGCCGCGCAGGATCACCACATCCGGCCGGTTCAGCACCGCCGCCCCGGTGCGGGGGTCGTCGGCGAAGCAGATCAGATCGGCCGGGGCGCCGTGCTCGAGCCCTGGCCGGCCCAGCCACCGCCGCGCGTCCCAGCACGCCGCGCCCAGTGCGTCCGTCGGGCTCATCCCGACACCTTTGAGCGCGTCGACTTCGTCGGCGATGCGACCGTGGGTGATCATCGAGCCCGCGTCTGTGCCCGCATACACGGACACGCCGGCCTCGCGCGCGGCGGCGACCCGCTGCCGGCTCGTCGCGTACAGGTCTGCCATGTGCTTGGCGTAGGTCGGATATTTCGCAGCGCCGTCGGCGATGCCGGGGAAGTTGTCGATGTTGATCAGTGTCGGGACCAATGCGGTGCCGCATCCGACCATCATGTCGATGACGTCGTCGGTGATCCCGGTGCCGTGTTCGATGCAGTCGATGCCGGCCCGGACGAGCCCCGGCAGCGCGTCCTCGCCGAAGACGTGCGCGGTCACCCGCGCGCCGAGCGCGTGCGCTGCGTCGATCGCCTGCTTCAGCACGTCGTCGGACCACAGCGGTGCGAGGTCTCCGGCGTCGCGGTCGATCCAATCACCCACCAGCTTGACCCACCCGTCGCCGCGACGGGCTTGTGCCGCAACGACTTCCGGTAGTTGTGACTCGTCTTCGATGTTGATGGGCAAGCCGCGGGTGTACCGCTTGGGCCGGGCCAGGTGGCGCCCGGCACGGATGATGCGCGGCAGGTCGTGGTGGTCGTCGAGACTGCGGGTGTCGATCGGCGAGCCGCAGTCGCGAAGCAGCAGCGCACCGACGTCACGTTCGGTCTCGGCTTGCCTGATCGCTTCGTCGAGGTCGGCGACGGGGCCGTCGGCGCCGATACCGACGTGGCAATGAGCGTCGACGAGACCGGGCATGATCCACCCACCGTCGAATACGGTGTCGGCACCGGGTAATGGCTCGGCGGACAGCGTGCCGGCGGCGACCCACCACTCGACGGGCTGCTCGTCGGGCAGGCCGCGACCTCTGACGTGGAGCGGCACGCTACGGCTTGCCGGGGAACTTCAGCTTCGACAAATCGAAATCGGCCAGCGCAGGTGGCAATTCGTCCAGCCCGGGCGGCATCTGCGACAGGTCGGGCATGCCGCCCGGTAGGCCCAACGGGCTGCGCACCTTCGGCGGGGTCGGACCCCGGCCGCCCTTCTTGCCCTTCTTCCCCTTGCCGCCCTTGGCTTTCCGTGAACTCTTGCGGCCGAAGCCCGGCATGCCCATCTGCCCGGCCATCTGCGACATCATCTTTCGGGCTTCGAAGAACCGGTCGACGAGCTGGTTGACCTCCGAAACCGTCACGCCCGAACCGTTGGCGATCCGCAGCCGCCGCGACGCGTTGATGATCTTCGGGTCGGTCCGCTCCTGCGGGGTCATGCCGCGGATGATCGCCTGCACGCGGTCGAGTTGGCTGTCGTCGACGGCGGCCAGGGCGTCCTTCATCTGCCCCGCGCCGGGCAACATGCCGAGCAGGTTGCCGATCGGGCCCATCTTGCGGATCGCCAGCATCTGTTCGAGGAAGTCCTCGAGGGTGAGCTCCCCGCTGCCGATCTTGGCGGCCGCGGCTTCGGCCTGCTCGGCGTCGAAAACCTGCTCGGCCTGCTCGATCAGCGACAGCACGTCACCCATGCCGAGGATCCGGCCGGCCATCCGGTCGGGGTGGAACACGTCGAAGTCGTCGAGCTTCTCACCGGTGGACGCGAACAGGATCGGCTCTCCGGTGACCTCGCGGACCGACAGGGCCGCGCCACCGCGGGCGTCGCCGTCGAGCTTGGTCAGCACGACACCGGTGAAGCCGACGCCCTCGCGGAACGCGTCGGCGGTCGCCACCGCGTCCTGGCCGACCATCGCATCGAGCACGAACAGCACCTCGTCGGGGTCGATGGCGTCGCGGATCGCCGCGGCCTGCGTCATCAACTCCTCGTCGATGCCGAGCCGACCGGCGGTGTCGACGATCACGACGTCGAAGTGCCTGGCCTTGGCCTCGGCCAGCCCGGCCGCCGACACCGCGACGGGGTCGCCCGGGCCCGCTTCGGCGGACCCCTCGGCCGACGTGCCGGGGTGCGGGGCGAATACCTGCACACCCGCGCGTTCGCCCACGATCTTCAGCTGGTTGACCGCGCCCGGACGCTGCAGGTCCGCCGCGACGAGCAGCGGTGTATGACCTTGTCCGTTGAGCCATTTCGCGAGCTTGCCGGCAAGCGTGGTCTTGCCCGAGCCTTGCAGGCCGGCCAGCATGACCACGGTCGGCGGGGTCTTGGCGAACGTCAGCTGCCGGGTCTGCCCGCCGAGGATCGCGATGAGTTCCTCGTTGACGATCTTGACGACTTGCTGCGCGGGATTCAGCGCCGCGGAGACCTCGGCGCCTTTGGCCCGCTCCTTGATGCGCGCGACGAATGCGCGCACGACCGGCAGCGAGACGTCGGCCTCGAGCAGAGCCAGCCGGATCTCGCGCGTGGTGGCGTCGACGTCGGCGTCGGACAATCGGCCCTTGCCGCGCAGGCTCTGCAGCGCACCGGTCAACCGGTCTGACAGGGTTTCGAACACGTCGGCAAGCCTAGCTGGCGTGCGCGGCGGGCTTCTGCGGCGGCGCAGGCAACACCGACAGCAGCTCATGTTCGAGCGACGTCCGCAGACGCTCGACGTCCCCGTCTCCCAGTGCCGTTGGCACCACGCAGAACACGTCGTCCACCGACGAGCCCAGCGTGGTGACTTTGGCCCACACGATGTCGATCCCCGCCTTCTCGAAGACGCGGGTAAGCACCGCCAGCAGGCCTGCGCGGTCAGTGGAGCGGATCTCGACCAGCAGTCGGTCCGATGTGCTGCCGTCGCGCCAGAGGATGCGCGGCGGGGCGGGCACTTGGTTCGCCGGTACTGCGGCCACCACCTCACCGGCCCGGCCAGGCCCGAGCTTGGCGGCCTCGAGGTGACGCTGCTCCAGGAGCGCGAGGACGTCCAGATCGCCGTCGAGCGCCTGGATGAGTTGTTGACGCAGCAGCTCGGCCGCCGGGGGCGACCCGAAGTGCGGCGAGACGACGAACGTGTTGATCGCCGAACCCTCGTGACTGTTGACCGACGCCGAGTGCACGCGCAGCGAGTTCAGCGCCAGCACGCCGGCGGCCTTGGACAGCAGGCCGCGCCGGTCGGGCGCCACCATCGTCACGCAGTAGAGGTGGGCAGTGTCGCCGGGCGCCAACTCCACGTGAACGTCGTTGTCAGCCAGCGAAAGGTACTGAGGCTCTATGGGATCCGCATGCGGCAACGGCTCACCGGCCATGACGGTGCGGCATCGCCGGACGAGGTCGCCGATCAGCAGCGCCTTCCACTCGCCCCACACGCCGGGACCGGTAGCCAACGAGTCGGCTTCGGCCAGTGTGTGCAACAGCTCCAGCAGCTGTGCGTCGCCGTCGAGCGCGTCCACCACCATGCCGATGGTGTCCGGGTCTTGCAGGTCGCGACGGGTTGCCGTGCTCGGCAGCAGCAGGTGGTACCGCACGATCTTCGACAGGATCTCGACATCGGACGGCCACAGCCCCAGCCGGGTGCCGATCTGCGTCGCCAGCTCGGCTCCGATGACGCTGTGGTCGCCGCCGCGGCCCTTGCCGATGTCGTGCAGCAGTGCACCCAGCACCAGCAGATCCGGGCGGGATACGCGGGTAGTGAAAGCGCTTGCCTTGGCAACGGTTTCCATCAGATGACGGTCGACGGTCCAAGTATGGACGATGTCGCGCGGCGGGAGGTCGCGCACTGGCCCCCACTCCGGAAACAGCCTGCCCCACAGGCCCGTTCGGTCCAACGCCTCGACCGTCGCGACAGTGGCCGGTCCGGCGGCGAGCAGTATCAGCAGGTCATGGAGCGCGTCCCGCGGCCAGGGAGTGCGCAGCTCCGGTGCGGACTCCGCAAGCCGGCTGAGTGTGGACGCCGACAGCGGATGACCCGTGGTCGCCGACGCCGCCGCGGCCCGCAAGATCAGCGCGGGGTCGCGTTCCGGACGCGCGTCGCGCGCCAGCACCACCTCCCCGCCGAACTCCACGACGCCCTCGTCAAGTGGACGCCGTGTCGGCCGTCTGAACGCGGCAAAGCCCTGGCGGGGCAAAGCGTTTGCGGCAGTGCGTAACCCGGCATCAACGTAGTAGCTGATCGTGCGCGCGGCGTCGCTGAGCATGCGGGCCAAGTCGAAGCGGTCTCCGATGCGCAATGCGGCGCCGATCTCGTCGGCGTGTTGCGCAAGCAACAGCTCCCGGCCCCGCCCCGATACCCGGTGCAGTTCGGTACGCACGTTGAGCAACGCCAGGTGCGCGTCACCCAGCGAACCACTCGGGGCGGCCAGGCTCCGGCTCGAATGGTGGTCCGCGAGTTGCGCGATCGCCAGCGCGTTGAGCAGCTGCACGTCACGCAGGCCGCCACGGCCGCACTTGAGGTCCGGCTCAGCGCGATGGGCGATCTGGCCACTGCGCTGCCAGCGGGCGTGGGTGTGCTCGACGAGTTCGTCGAACCGCGACCGGATATCGGTTCGCCACTGGCGACGGGCCTGGCCGATCAGCAGCGCGGACAGTTGGGCGTCGCCGGCGATGTGCCGCGCCTCGAGCATCGCCATGCCCGCGGAGATGTCGTCACCGGCCACATGCAGCGCCTCGGGCACCGTCCGGACGCTGTGGTCGATGCGAATGTTGGCATCCCACAACGGGTACCACAGTCGGTCTGCGGTGCTGCTGACTGCCTCGGCCGGCATGTCATCGTGCAGCAGCATCAGGTCGAGGTCGGAATATGGCAACAGCTCCCGGCGACCCAGGCCACCGGTGGCGACGATTGCGAACCCGCTCGTGGGAGTGATCCCGATCTCGGTGGCCTTGGTGGTCAACCAGAACTCGTACAGATCGAGCAACGCGTCGCGCAGCGCGGCGCCGTCGAGTTGGCGCGAACCGCTGGCCAGCAGCTGCGTGGTGGCGGCCACCAGATCCTTTGCCGGACGGGCTGATCCCGCTGCCGAAGCATCTCCGGCAGCGGGATCGGGTGTCTGCAGCGTCATCCCGTCACAACGCGTCGGCGCCCCGCTCCCCGGTGCGCACCCGCACAACGGCTTCCACCGGGCTCACCCACACTTTTCCGTCACCGATCTTGCCGGTGCGTGCGGCCTGGACGATGACGTCCACCACCTTGTCGACAGCGGAGTCGTCGACGACGACTTCCACGCGCACCTTCGGCACGAAGTCGACCGAGTACTCAGCCCCGCGGTAGACCTCGGTGTGGCCCTTCTGCCGGCCGTAGCCCTGCACCTCGCTGACCGTCATCCCGAGGATTCCTGTCTGCTCCAGGCCGGTCTTGACGTCCTCGAGTGTGAACGGCTTGACGATCGCAGTGATCAGCTTCATGTGTTCCTAAACCTCCGCCCCGTGACGTCCAATGACCGAACCACCGCCGACTGCCGCGAGGTCGTATGCCCCTTCGGCATGTTGGCTCTCGTCGGGTCCGGTCGCTTCATCCTCGTCTGTGAGACGGAGCCCGACGGTGTACTTCACGATAAGCGCCAAGATAGTGGTCGCGATCGCGCAGTACGCCAGAACCGCGCCGGCGCCGACGGCCTGCCGCCACAGCTGGTCGAATCCGCCGCCGTAGAACAGTCCCTTGACGCCGGCCGGCGCCTCGGCGGTGGCGACCAGGCCGATCAACAGCGTGCCGACGATGCCGCCGACCAGGTGGACACCCACCACGTCGAGCGAATCGTCGTACCCGAACTTGTATTTCATGCCCACGGCCAGTGCGCAGAGCACGCCCGCCAAGAAGCCGACCACCAGGGCGCCGAGCACGTTCACCGACGAGCAGGACGGTGTGATCGCGACCAGGCCGGCGACGATACCCGATGCCGCGCCCAGTGACGTGCCCTTGCCGTCGCGGATGCGCTCGGTGAGAAGCCATGCGAGCATCGCGGCCGCAGTCGCGACGGTGGTTGCCACGAAGGTCGAACCCGCCGTGCCGTTGGAGCTTGTCGCGGATCCCGCGTTGAAGCCGTACCAGCCGAACCACAGCAGGCCGGCGCCGAGCATCACGAACGGCAGGTTGTGCGGGCGCATCGGCGTGGTGGGCCACCCTGAGCGCCGGCCCAGGATGATCGCCAGCACCAACCCGGCGGTACCGGCATTGATGTGCACCGCCGTGCCGCCTGCGAAGTCGATCGCACCGAGTTTGTTGGCGATCCAGCCGCCGGTTTCCGCGGTGCTCCCGTCGAAGGCGAACACCCAGTGCGCGATCGGGAAGTACACGAACGTCGCCCACAAGCCGGCGAACAGCAGCCAGCCGCCGAACTTCAGCCGGTCAGCCACAGCACCGGAGATCAGCGCGACCGTGATGATCGCGAACATCAGCTGGAACGCGACGAACACCGTGGCGGGAAGGGTGCCGACCAACGGGATGTTGACGACTTCGGCCGCCTCGACGCCGGCCGCCGGGTCCGCCACCAAGGCCTCGCTGCCGTTTCCACCGATCAAGCCCGTCAGACCCCAGTACTGGGTCGGGTTGCCGAACAGGTTGGCGACATCGTTGCCGAACGCCAGCGAGTAGCCATACAGCACCCACAGGATGGTGACCACGCCCATCGCGCTGATGCTCATCATGATCATGTTGAGCACGCTCTTGGCGCGCACCATGCCGCCGTAGAAGAACGCCAGACCGGGCGTCATCAGCAACACCAACGCGGCACTGGCAAGCATCCACGCGGTGTCACCAGTATCCGGCAGACCCATGCTCGGGAATCCGTCCACTCGCAGTTTCCTCCTTCGCCGAAGGCGCGGCCGCCAGGAAGTTCGACCGTCGACCTGATCCAAGACAATGCTGAGTGGTTGTTTCACGGAGGACGCTGCGGTGTTTCGCTCGTGTGAACGGATCGGCCGTCGGCGTTTCGGGGGTGTTACGCCACCCCGGCGCTCAGCCGAGCAGTGCGTCGACGAACGCCGCCGGCTCGAACGGCGCGAGGTCGTCGGGCCCTTCACCGAGGCCGACGAGCTTCACCGGCACACCCAGTTCCTGCTGGACGCGGAACACGATGCCGCCCTTGGCCGTCCCGTCCAGCTTGGTCAGTACGACGCCGGTGATGTCGACGACGTCGGCGAACACCCGGGCCTGTGCCAGGCCGTTCTGCCCGACCGTCGCGTCGAGCACCAGCAGGACCTCGTCGACGGGTGCGCGGCGGCTGACCACGCGCTTGACCTTGCCGAGTTCGTCCATCAGTCCGATCTTGGTGTGCAGCCGCCCGGCGGTGTCGATGACGACGACGTCGGCGCCGTCCTTGATGCCGTCGTCAACAGCGTCGAACGCGACTGACGCCGGGTCGGCGCCCTCCGGGCCGCGGATCACGTGCGCACCCACGCGGGCGGCCCATGTCTGCAACTGGTCGGCCGCGGCGGCACGGAACGTGTCCGCAGCGCCGAGCACCACCCGCCGCCCGTCGGCCACCAGAACGCGAGCCAGCTTGCCGACCGTCGTGGTCTTTCCGGTGCCGTTGACTCCGACCACCAGCAGCACCGACGGGGCGCCGGCATGCGGCAGAGCCTTGATGGACCGGTCCAGTTCGGGATGCAGCTCCGAGATCAGCACTTCGCGCAGCACCGCTCTGGCATCGGCCTCGTTGCGCACGGTGATGCTGGCCAGCCGCGACCGCAGCGCCGACACCACCGAATCGGTGACGGTGGGCCCGAGGTCGGCGACGAGTAACGTGTCTTCGACGTCCTGCCACGAGTCCTCGTCCAGGTCGCCGCCGCCGAGCAGGCCGAGCATGCTGCGGCCGATTGCGTTCTGTGACTTCGATAGTCGGCCGCGTAGCCGTTCCAGCCGACCGTCCGGAGGGGCGATCTCTTCGACGGCGGGGGATTCGGCGGGGGCTTGGACGGGCGCGGGCTCCTCGACGGGCGCCGGCTCCTCGGGGGCCGCCGGCTCCTCGGGGGCCGCCGGCTCCTCGGGGGCCGCTTCAATGACGGTGGGACTGCGCTCAGCCGGTGGTGCTGACGATTCTGTGAACGTGATGCCCGACGAGGCGGCATAGCCGCCGGAGCGGTCGACACGTGTGGCAGTGTCTGATCGTGACAGAGTGACACGTCGGCGCCGGTACAGCAGCAGGCCCACCACGAGCGCGGCGACGAGCAGAACGGCGACGACAGCGAGTGCTACCCACAGACCTTCTCCCACCCGGCCATTCTCCCAAGGGCGCCCGGCGGTGACGATCGGCCCCGGCTCGATGGAAGGGCGCAAGCGCAGGCACATCGACGTCTGCCTCACCGAGGACGTCGACAACGGCGCCGTGACCACGGGCTTGGAGTGCTATCGGCTGCCTTACAACGCTCTCACCCAGACCAGCCTGAGCGTGATCGATCTGTCCGCCGGCTTCCTCGGCAAGCGTCTGCGCGCGCCCGTGCTCGTCGGCGCGATGACCGGCGGGGCGGAACTGTCCGGGACCATCAACCGCAACCTGGCCGCGGCCGCCCAACAGCTGGGCATCGGGATGATGCTCGGGTCGCAGCGCATCATGCTCGACAGCGCGGAAGGCGAGCGGGCCGCCCGCAGCTTCGCTGTGCGCGACGTCGCGCCCGACGTCCTGCTGATCGGCAACATCGGGCTCTCGCAGCTGACCAAGTCGACGATGCCCGACCTGGTCAAGGCACTCGACCGAGTCGGTGCCGACGCGCTGGCCGTGCATACCAACCCGCTGCAGGAGGCGATGCAGAGCGGCGGTGACACCGATTTCTCTGGATCGGTCACCCGGCTGCGCGACGTGTCCGAGTCGCTTGGGTATCCGATCCTGCTCAAAGAGGTCGGTCACGGGCTGGGCGCGGCGGCGGTGGCCGAGCTGCGGCGGGTACCGGGTGGGCTGCCCGTCGCGGCGATTGACGTCGCCGGGGCCGGCGGAACATCGTGGTCACGCGTCGAGCAGTACGTGCGCTACGGCGAGCTGCGTCACCCCGAGCTGGCCGACTGGGGTGTGCCGACCGCACAGGCGATCCTCGAGGTGCGGCGGGCTCTGCCCGACGTGCCGCTGGTGGCCTCGGGCGGCATCCGCAGCGGAACGGACGCGGCGAAGGCGATCGCGCTGGGCGCCGACGTGGTAGCGGTGGCCCGGCCGCTATTGGCGCCGGCGATCGCATCGCGCGATGCCGCGCTGGAGTGGTTGCAGCGGTTCATCGACGAGCTGCGGATTTGCCTCCATGGTTGCGGCGCAAGCGATCTAGCGGCGTTGCGCGCGGTCGACCTCTAGCGCCGAAATTGCATTTTCACAGCAGAAGTTCGAGTTTCGAGTAGACCCCTGCGAAATTGCAATCTCGGCGGGAAGGCTAGCCCGCTGAAACCAGTTCCTGCCCCCGCAGCCGCTGCGAAATCACCTGCGTGATGCCGTCGTCGCGCATCGTCACGCCGTACAGCGCGTCGGCGACCTCCATCGTCGGCTTCTGGTGGGTGATCACCAGCAGCTGCGACTGCGCACGCAATTGCTCGAACAGCGCCAGCAGCCGACGCAGGTTGGCGTCGTCCAAAGCGGCCTCCACCTCGTCCATCACATAGAACGGCGACGGGCGCGCCCGGAAGATCGCCACCAGCATTGCGATCGCCGCGAGCGCCTTCTCCCCGCCGGACAGCAGCGACAGCCGCTTGATCTTCTTGCCGGGGGGCCGGGCCTCCACTTCGATGCCGGTGGTCAGCATGTCGTCGGGGTTCGTCAGCAGCAGCCGGCCCTCCCCGCCGGGGAACAGCGCCTCGAACACCGTCCGGAACTCGCGCTCCACGTCGGCGTAGGCCTCGCAGAACACCGACACGATCCGCGCGTCGACGTCGACGACCACGCCGAGCAGGTCTTTTCGGGCAGCCTTGACGTCCTCGAGCTGGGTGGACAGGAAGTTGTAGCGTTCCTCCAGCGCCGCGAACTCCTCGAGCGCCAGCGGGTTGACGCGACCGAGCTCGGCCAACTCGCGTTCTGCTTTCTTGGCACGCCGCTCTTGGGTGGGCCGGTCGAACGGCATGGGTGTTGGCGCGCTCACCTGCTCACCGCGTTCGCGGGCCTGCTCGTACTCGGCGATCTCGAGCTCCGAGGGCGGCAGCGGGACGTCGGGACCGTACTCGGCAATGAGGTCCTCGGCGGCCATGCCGAACTGTTCGAGGATGTGCTCTTCGAGTTGCTCGATGCGCAGTTCGGCCTGCGCCTTGGCCACCTCGTCGCGGTGCAAAGCCTCGGTCAAACTGCCGATTTTCGCGGTCAGCGTCGACACCGACGCGCGGACCTCCGACATCGCGTTGACCCGATGGGCCCGTTCTGCGCTCACCGCGTCCCGGGTTCTCGACGCGGCCGCGACCGCCTCGGACAGCCGCAGCGTCACCTGGCGGCCCGCTTCGGCGACGGCTGCGGCAACGGTCGCGGCGTGGCGGCGCGCCTCCCTCGCCCGCTGCGCCCGCACCCGGGACTCGCGTTCCGCGGCGGCCGCCCGGCGAAGCGAATCCGCCCGTCCGCGAACGGCATTCACGCGTTCTTCGGCGGTGCGTACCGCCAACCGCGCCTCGATTTCAACCGCCCGTGCCGTTTCGGCCGCTGCTACGCTCGCCTGCCGCGCCGCAGCGTCGTCGGCGGCGGGCTCTTGGGTTTGCTCGGCGTTGGTCAGCCGCTGTTCCAGCTCGGTCAGCTCGCCGACGGTTCTTGTTCGGGTGACCTCGAGTTCGTCACGTTGCTCGGTGAGACGCCGCCACTCTTCTTGCGCGGCTCTGGCGTCTTGACCGAGCCGGCCCAGGTGCTCGTAGGCCGACGAGATCGTGGCATCCGACTCGTTGAGGGCCGCCAGCGCCTGTTCGGCGGCGTCCTGGCGGGCGGCGTGCTCAGCCAGCGCTCCGGCCAGCGCGGCGGCCAGCTCGTGCGCCTGCGTGTCGGCGCGCACCAGCTCCGCGCGGGCGTTGTCGATCTCGGAGGCGATCTCCAACGTGCTGGGCCGCCGATCTGAGCCGCCGCTGACCCAGCCGGCGCCGACCAAGTCGCCGTCGACCGTGACGGCGCGCAGTTGCGGGTGCGCCACCACCAGGTCCAAAGCGGTGTCGAGGGAATCCACGACCGCGACCCCCGACAGCATCGCGGCAAGCGCGCCGCGCAGCCGGTCAGGCGCCTCGACCACGTCGACGGCCCATACCCCGCCCGCAGGCAGCACAGCGGGCCGGGTGTCGGCGGGCGCCGGCCAGCCGCCGAGCACGATCGCCGCCCGGCCACCGTCGGAGTCCTTCAGGGCGGCGACGGCCGAGCGCGCCGCTTTCGCATCCTCGGCTGCGATCGCCTCGGCGGCCGCACCCAGCACGGTGGCCACCGGTGCCTCGTAACCGGGGCGCACCTTGATTAGACCGGCCAGTGATCCGAAAATGCCTGCGCTGTTGAGGTTTGCAGTTATCCACGCGGCGCCGTCCTTGCGGTCGAGGCCCACCGAGAGCGCGTCGATGCGGGCCCGCAGCGACGCGACCTGACGTTCGGCGCTGCGCTCTGCGGCCTGCAGTTCGCCGACCCGTTCGTCGGCCAACCGCAGCGCCGCCACGGATCGGTCATGGTGCTCGTCGAGTCCGACCTCACCTTCGTCGAGGGCTCCGACCCGGGCCTGGACGGTCTCGAACTCGGCCTGGGCTTGCTGCGCCCGGGCGGCAGCCTCGTCGATCGACTCGGTGAGGCGCGCGACGGTGTCATCGATCGATTCGACGCGTGTACGCATCGTGTCGACCTGGCCGGCGAGCCGGGCGAGGCCCTCGCGGCGGTCCGCTTCGGCGCGCACCGCCGCCAAGTGCGCCCGCTCGGCTTCGGCGGCGACGCGCTCGGCTTCCGTCATCCGGGCGCGGGCGACCTCCAACCGAGCGCTGGCGTCGTCGAGGTCTGCGACCAGGCGGGACTCTGTGGCGGCCACTTCGTCGGCCTCGGCGTCGAGCATGTCGGGGTCGATGCCCGAGGTCTGCACCGGCTCGGTCTCGAGGTGCCGCGCGCGTTCCGTTGCGATCCGCACGGTGGCACTGACCCGTTCCGCCAGTGCCGACAACCGAAACCACGTCTGCTGCGCAAGCTCGGCGCGCTCCGTTAGGCCCGCGACTGCTTCTTCGTGGCCGGCGAGCTCCGCGGACGCCGTCTCCAGCAGCGCGGACGCCTCGTCGTGCTCGCGGCGAATCGCGGCCTCCGCGTCACCGACCCCGGCGAACTCGTTGCGCCGTGCCACCAGGTCGTCCGCGGCCAGGCGCAGCCGGGCGTCGCGCAGGTCGGCCTGGATCGTCTGGGCGCGGCGGGCCACCTCGGCCTGTCGCCCGAGCGGTTTGAGCTGGCGGCGCAGTTCGGTGGTGAGGTCTGTGAGCCGGGCGAGGTTGGCCGACATCGCCTCGAGCTTGCGGACCGCCTTCTCCTTGCGCTTGCGGTGTTTGAGCACGCCGGCAGCTTCCTCGATGAACGCCCGACGGTCCTCCGGGCGGGACTCCAGGATCTCCGACAGCTTGCCCTGGCCGACGATGACGTGCATCTCGCGGCCGATGCCCGAATCGGAGAGCAGCTCCTGGATGTCCATCAAACGGCAAGAGCTGCCGTTGATTTCATATTCGCTGGCGCCATCGCGGTACATCCGGCGGGTGATCGACACCTCGGAGTACTCGATCGGCAGCGCGTTGTCGGAGTTGTCGATGGTGACGGTGACCTCGGCGCGGCCCAGCGGCGCGCGGCTCGAGGTGCCGGCGAAGATGACGTCCTCCATCTTGCCGCCGCGCAGCGTCTTGGCGCCCTGCTCGCCCATCACCCAGCTCAGCGCGTCGACGACGTTGCTCTTGCCCGACCCGTTGGGGCCGACGACGCAGGTGATGCCCGGCTCGAAACGCAGAGTCGTCGGCGAGGCGAAGGACTTGAAGCCCTTCAGCGTCAGACTCTTGAGGTGCACGAGGTGTGAGACTAGCGCCCGGAGAAGCCGTTGAGGCGCTCTGTGGCCTGTGACCAGTCCGCGACCACGTTGTCGACGCTGCCCGGCGTGTTGCCGCCCTGCAGCAGATCGAGCAGACGCTGGCATTTCTCCCGCGGCCCCTGCGCCACCACCTGCACCCGGCCGTCGGGCCGGTTCGATGCGTAGCCGGACAGCCCCAGCTCCAAGGCTCGCGACCGGGTCCACCACCGGAAGCCCACGCCTTGCACGTAGCCGTGCACCCATGCGGTGAGCCGGACGTCACTCATGCTTGACCTCAAACGTGATGCTGGTACCTGACTTGAGCGTCCGGCCCACCGTGCACACCTGGTCGACGGCCCGGTTCACCACCGTCGTCAGCCGGGCCGCCTCCTCGTCGGTCAGGCCGGACAGATCCACTTCGAGGCTCTCCTCCAGCAGCGGATAGACCTCGTTCTTGCGATCGGGCGGCCCGGAGACGTGCACGGTCGCGCCGTAGTCGTCACCCAGGCGGCGCCGCAGGGGCGCGTCGGTGGCCATTCCGCTGCACGCGGCCAGTGCGATCTTGAGCAGCTCGCCGGGTGTGAAGACGCCCGCGACGTTTTCGTTGCCCACCAGCACCTCGGCGCCGCGGGAACTGCGGCCGGTGTAGCGGCGCACCCCAGTGCGCTCTACCCACAAATCCGTCATGCGGCTATTTCTACCGTGCGCCCACGTCGTGGTTTGCTACCGGAAGCCCACCACCTCGCTGCCCCACGTGGCACGGATATGCGCGTCGATGTCGTGCTCGACAGCATCGCGCTTGTCGATCACCAGGCAGGCGCGATCTGTTTGATAGGGTGTCCATTCCGGTTCGCCGGCCGGGCCGGTGGGTTTGGTCTGCGTCGCGAAGTTGATCCACCGGGTCCGCACTCTTTGTGAGACAGCCTTCGCGGTTTTCGCGCCGCCCAGCTTGAGCGTGGGGTCCTTGGGTCCGCCGAGATTGCCCCAGACATAAGGCAATTCGGTGGCGTGCGCGGCCCGGACCAGCAGCAGCTTCAGCAGCGGAGTCGAGTAGTCGAACCGATACAGGTACACGGGCGCCACCGTGCTGTGACCCTCGGCCAACCACACCGACGGCATCCGGAAGCCGATGTCGCTCGCGATGCTCAGCACCCTGGCCTTGCGCCGCCCTCGCGAGTACGCCGACCCGATCTGCGCCTCGGTCGGCAATTGCAGGTCGGGCTGATCGGCCGCAATATCGGTGAACATCGAGGTGATCGCGTGCGGAGTGATCGGCATGAGCGGTGACCGCATCAACCGGAACAGCGCTGCCTCGTGTTTGTTGGTACCGATAATCAGCGGCACCTGGTGCGAGCGGCCTTCCTGCGCCAGTTTGACCGGATAGTCGGTCAGCAGATCGCCGTCGACGATCGGCACGAACGCCAACGTGCCCGGGTTACGGACCGGGACTTCGTCGAACACCTCCTTGGAGGCGGCGATCATCGCCGGGACCGGTACGTCGTGCAACCGATCCGCGTCGGACGGGTCGATGCCGAGCTTGTCGAGGACGGTCTCGGCGACGCGCCGCGCCCTGCCACGGTCGTACACTGCCGTCGCCGGCGAGCTCTGTGCGATCGCGGCAGTGAACAGGCCCTTGGCCGCCGGGGCTGCAAGCAGAGTCGTGACGATTCCGGCGCCGGCGGACTCACCGAACAGCGTGACCCGGTCCGGGTCGCCGCCGAATGCGGCGATGTTGTCACGGACCCAGCCCAATGCGGCAAGCACATCGTGCAGCCCGACGTTGGTGTCGAAACGTCGACGCGTCTGAAACGACGACAGGTCGAGGAAACCCAGCGCTCCGATCCGGTAGTTGACTGTGACGACGACGACGTCGCCGCCGCCGGCCAGCCTGCGGCCGTCATAGAGCGCCTGGCTGCTGGACCCGAGGATGTAGGCACCGCCGTGCAGCCAGACCATCACGGGTTTTCCGGCACCGGGCTCGGTGTCCGCCGATGCCCAGATGTTCAGACTCAGACAGTCCTCGCCTTGTGGCGCGCCCAGGTCGAGCGGGATCCTTGGAAGCGGCGGCTGCGGGCAAGCCGGCCCGAACGCGGTGGCGTCGGCGACGTCGGTCCACCGCCCGGGCGGTTCCGGCGCCCGGAACCGCAGCTCGCCAACCGGCGCCGCGGCGTACCGAATGCCCTTCCAGGCCTTCACGCGGCCGTCGTCGGCGCCGCGGACCGGGCCGTAGGCCGTTTCGACCATAGCTATGTCAATCGTCATACTTCTCGCATTCCCATTCGATGCTGACCTCGTCGTCAGCGCGCCGCGAGCTTGACGATCCGGTCGACCGCCCGCCTTGGTAGCAGCTCCATGATCCTCAGCAGCATCGAGCCGTTCACGAGATACCGCGGCTTGGGCCGCCTGCTGGTGACTGCGCGGTACACGGCTCGCGCCAAGATGTCCGGGGAGCGCGCATGCTTCTCCTCCCGTGCGCCGTTCTTGGCGGTGAACGCGACGAGCGGCTCGAACGGCGATCCAGGGCTCACGGAGCCTGCCAGGTGACCGGTGATGCTTTGGCTCATCGCAGTCCGGAAAGCGCCGGGCTCGATGACGATGACCGGAATGCCGAGGAACATCAGCTCCTGTCGCAGCGCGTCCGAATACGCCTCGATCGCATGCTTACTCATCGAGTAGGGCCCTGACGTGAGACCGGCGCGGAACCGGCCCGCCTCCGAACTGATGTTGACGATGCGTCCGCCACCGGCCTTCACCAGCTCGAACATCGCTCGGTTGATCCGATGCGTGCCAAGCACATTCACATCAAGTATGCGGCGTAGCCGCTCCTCAGACACCTCCATCAGTGGACCCAAGTCAAGCACACCCGCGAAGTTGATGACCGCGCCGAGCCCATCGGTATGTGCCGCCACCTCTCGCGCGGCGGCTGCACAGCTCTCGGAATCAGTGACGTCGACAGTTATTGGAATTCCGCGCGAAGTGGCGCCGGGCGCGACAATGTCGGCGGCGAAAACCTCCCATCCGTGCCCGGCGAACACCTCGGCTGTGGCGGCACCCAATCCAGAGGCAGCGCCCGTGATGAACACCGTTTGTCTCATATTGACATCGAGGCCTTATACGCCTGCGCGGAAACGGTTTTCAGAGATCCACGCAGTGGTGAAGCGTTGGATCTCCATGATTCCTTCGGCGAGTCGACCACTCATCAAGCTTTCGATCTGGCCACCCACGAGTGGGAGTTTGACATGTACCCTCGCGCTGTACCTGAACCGCGATCCGCTGTCGAGCGGCGCAACCACGGCCGCACCCGTTGCAGACACCGGTGTTCCCGGCACGGCGATGTTGACTGTTCCGCGCACCTCCGTGCTGCGTGCACGCCGCCACGTTTCGGTATTCACCATGTGCATGTCACCGCGGCCCATCTTCGTGACGATCTTGGGCAGCCGGTCGGAAAGGAGGCTGATCGTCGTGGCCACGACCACGGTGCCGTCAGCATCGACGACCAACGAGTCAAGCGTGCCGCCGCCGGCGACCGCGCCCACGGCGACGAGCCTGGCCAGCCAGTACTCCTCGTCGCCGAAGGCCGCATGAACTTGGTCGATGCTGGCTGGGGAGTCGGCCGACACGTCGAACGAACGTGGCATAGCGTTTCAGCGTACCAGCGCTCGTACCGCCGCCCGCCCGGGTGTGGACGCGATTTCAACCGAACCGTCAAAGAATTTTCGACCGGCATTGCGGGCCCGGGGCTATGGTGATTCGACTAGACGTGACGGAGGGGAGGCCGAGGCCTTGGAACGGATGGATCCGCTGGACGCGGCGATGGTGGAGATGGAACCGCGGACCCTGCCGCAGCACGTCGCAGTCGTGCTGATCTTGTCGCCTCCCGACGACGCGGGCCCGGACTACGTCGACGATCTGTACCGTGCGGCCCTGGCCTCACCTGTCCCGGTCGATCCGCGACTGCACCGCTATCCCTACCGCGGCAGGGACACCCGTGGGATGTGGGTGTGGCGCGATGCCGAAAACTTCGACATCAGCGAACACGTCACGCGCACGACGTTGCCGGCCGGCGCCGACCAAGAGGCGTTCTGGCTGCTGATCAGCCAGCTGCACTGCCAGGGGCTTGATCGATCGCGTCCGATGTGGACGATGCATATCATCGACGGTCTCGACGGCGGCCGCTTCGCGTTCTACTTCAAGATGCATCACGCGGTCATGGACGGCGTCGCCGGTTTGCGCTTGATCAGTGGGGCATTGAGTCCCGACCCGACGCGCCGCTGGATGCCGCCCCTTTATGGAGCGCAGCATGGAGACTCGAAGCCCCCCAAACCGGCGTCGGGAGGCACGCGGATACCGAACCCGTTCACGATCCTGCGGTCGTTTTTGGGCGGGGCCAAGTCGAGTGCCGGGCTCGTCGAGAAGGTGGTGACGAGCGAGGTGTCCAATGCAGTCGCCAGCATGACGTCCGACACGACCCTCGGGCCGTTCGCAGCCCCATACACCCGCTTCAACGGCGAACTCGGCCACGAGCGCAGCGTGTCGGCGGGCAGCTGGTCGAAGGACCGCATCCGGGCCCTGCAGGACAAGGCCGGGGTCACGGGCAACGACGTTGTCGTCGCGGTGGTTGCCGGGGCGTTGCGAAGCTGGCTGGCAGAACTCGGGGAACTCCCCGAGCAGTCACTAGTGGCGCTGTGCCCGGTCACCGTGCGTGCCCGCGATCAGGCCTCTGAGGGCGAGCACGGCAACAAGTTCGGTCTCTGGAGGTGCCCGATGGGCACCGATATCGAGAACCCCGTGGAACGGTTGGATCTCATCCACCGGTCGATGGCGGAAGGCAAGCAGCAGGTGGCCAACCGCGGCCAGGGAGTGTCGCTGTTGCTGATCGCGCCTGCTCAAGCATTGACTGTGTTGCTTCCGAAAGTGCGGTTTGCGCCGAAAATCCGCACCGGATCTAACGTCCCGATTACGAATGTCCCGGGGCCGAGGACCGAATTGTATTGGAACGGAGCGCATGTCGACGAGTTCTATCCCCTTGCGACGATTTTCAACGGCCTGAAACTGACTGTGACCTTGTGCTCGTACGCCGACCGCGTCTGCTTCAGTTTCCTGACGGCCCCCGACGTCGTGCCTGATGTCGGCGCGGTGATCAGGCTCACCGAGCAGAGCCTGGCCGAACTGGAAACGGCACTGGGAGTGGCGCACTGAGCGTCGGGGCATTCCTTGTGGTCAATCTCGGCGAACCCGGGGTCTCGGCTGGCACCGCGGGCAGTAGAACGACGAGCGGTTCATGAACTTCTCGCGGTGGATCACCGCCCCGCAGCGCCGGCACGGCAGTCCTTCCCGGCCGTAGGCATCCAGCGAGCGGTCGAAGTAGCCGGATTCGCCGTTGACGTTCACGTACAGCGCGTCGAACGACGTCCCGCCCTGACCCAGGGCATCGCGCATCACGTCGGCTGCGCGGTCGAGCACCTCCCGCAGCTTACGCTCCGACAGCGACGACGCAATGCGCGCACCGTTTACCTTCGCGCGCCACAGCGCCTCGTCGGCGTAGATGTTGCCGATACCGGACACCACCGTCTGGTCGAGCAGTTGGCGCTTGATCTCGGAGTGCTTGCGGCGCAACACCGCAACGACGGACTCGGCGTCGAAGTCGGGATCAAGGGGGTCTCGCGCCAGATGCGCGACCGGCGTCGGCACCACACTGGAATCCACCTCCACCAACTCGGCGAGCAGCCAGCCGCCGAATGTGCGTTGGTCGACGAAGCTCAGCGTCGTGCCGTCATCGAGCATCGCGGCGATGCGCACGTGATCCGACCGCACCGCACCCAGCAGCATCTGCCCGCTCATCCCGAGGTGGACGACGAGCGCCGACCCGTCAGAAAGCTCCAGCCACAGGTACTTTCCGCGCCGCCCGGTGTCGACGATGCGCTGACCGAGCAGGCGCGCTGTCAAGTCGGCGGCCCCGGCCTCATGCCGGCGAACCGCGCGGGGATGGTGCACGCGGACGGCGGTGATGGTCCGTCCGACGACATGGGCGGCCAGTCCGCGCCGGACGATTTCGACTTCCGGCAGCTCAGGCACTGGCTCAGGCCTTCTCCAAGGCGTTCCACGCCGCCGCGGCGGCCTTCTGCTCGGCTTCTTTCTTCGACCGCCCGACCCCGGCGCCGTACTCGGTGTCCAGCACGACCACCGTAGCGGTGAACTGCTTGTCGTGGTCTGGGCCGGTGGACGTGACGACGTAGGCCGGCACGCCGAGCCCGCGCGCGGCCGTCAGCTCCTGCAGGCTGGTCTTCCAGTCCAGGCCCGCGCCCAGCGTCGGTGCGGTGTCGAGCAGCGCGCCGAACAGGCGCAGGATCACCTCGCGCGCGGAGTCCATGCCATGGTGCAGGTAGACGGCTCCCAGTAGGGACTCCATGGTGTCGGCGAGGATGCTGGCTTTGTCCGACCCGCCGGTGTTCTCTTCGCCGCGGCCGAGCAGCAGGTGAGCGCCCAATCCGCTGTCGGTCAGTCCGCGGGCCACGTCGGCCAGCGCGTGCGTGTTGACGATGCTGGCCCGCAGCTTGGCCAGGTCGCCTTCGGAGCGGTCGGGGTGGCGGTGGAACAGCTCGTCGGTGATGGTCAGCCCGAGCACAGCGTCCCCGAGGAACTCGAGACGCTCGTTGGTGGGCAGGCCGCCGTGCTCGTAAGCGTAGCTGCGGTGGGTCAACGCCAGCGTGAGCAGCTCGTCGGGCAGCTCGACGCCCAGCGCGGTAAGCAGCGCGTCACGCGATGCGCTCACGGGCGCTTGCGCGTCTCGTCGGAGAGCTTCCCCCGGTCGCTGCGTCCCCCGCCAGCGGGTGGGGGTACCTCCCGTTCACGGGGGAGTGCCCCGACCTGCCGCCGAGGATCGACCATGCCCGACAGTTTCGCCCATCTCGGATCGATCCGGTCATGGTGGTGCCCCGGCCCGGCCTCGGCCAGCGCCACCCCGCATTCGGCGCACAACCCGGGGCAGTCGTCGCGGCACACCGGCGACAGCGGCAGCTGCAACACGACGGCGTCGATCAGCGGCTGCTCCAGATCGATCGTGCCGTCCACGACGTGGCCGACCTCGTCCGCCTCCGTGGTCGCCTCGGTGGTGCTGCCGGGATAGGCGAACAGCTCGGTGAGCTGGACTTCGACCTCACCGCTTGTCGCCGTCAGGCAGCGCGCGCACTCCCCCGCCGTCGGGGCGCTCACGGTGCCGGTCACCAGCACGCCTTCTGACACCGATTCGAATCGCAGGTCGAGGTCCAGCGGCGCACCCTCGGGGATCGCGACCAGGTCGAGCCCGATGCGCGACGGGCTGGGCACCGTCTGCTGCACCTGCTGCATGGAACCGGGGCGACGGGGAAGACGGAAGATGTCGAACATGAGCGGCGACCCGCGTCCGCGAGGTGTTGCCGCGCTCGACTGCGGGGCCATGACGCCATGGTAGGCACACGGCGACGCCGTATCGGGGGTTGACCACGGCAAAAGCGGGTATGACGGGCGAGGAACCCGACTGGAGTTGCGCCATGGTCAGCTGGCTTGATCGGCTACAACGGCGCAGCCGCGCGGCCGGGTTCGCCATCGCAGTGGCGTACAAGTACGTCGACGACAAGGGCGGCTATCTGGCCGCGCCGCGCTCGGCCGCGAGTCGGCGGCCCTGGGGCCGTTCACCGACCACGTGTCATTGACCACAGGTGACCGCAGGGCCTATACCAGCCTGGCAACGGCGCAGCAGGCCAAGGGATTCGAGCGTATCAACGTGACATTCCATCCGACCGAGAAGCGGCCGTGATCACCGTGGCGGTCCAGCCGGCGCGGCATCGCCGTTTTCGGCAACCATCGTCGCGGTCACCGCGCCGTTGGTCTTGGTCGCGTGGATCGAGACCGTATCGTCAACTGCAAGTTGACCATTCGTAGCTCAGCTGTCCGGTGACAGCGTGTAGGTCTGCGTGAAGCCGTCTTCGCTCCTAGCGGTGATCGACGTGTCCGACACCGCAGTCAACACACCGGTCTGGATCAGTTCGGTTGTCTAGCAGCCATTCTCGGCCACGACGAATTCGCCGTGCAGCGCATCCGCGGGGTCCGTCGTGCCCAACGCACGCCGCCCGTCGTGAAAGCCGGGACCCGGCCCGCCGTCCAGCCCGAAACCGCCGGGCCCCGTCGCGGTCGAGTGGCCGGCAGTCGCGGCGTAGATGGCCGCGCCGCCGAACGCGGCGATCACCGCGACGACGCCGGCCGCGGCCAGCGTGTGCCTGCTGGTCCATTTCCGCCCGGGCTGCGGCGCGCCCCAGATGGGTTCGCCGGCGCTGTCCGCCGTCGGTGACGGCGTGGAGTCAGAACTCATTGGTTGAGGCCCTTTCAGGTCGCGTTCGTCGTGTCTTACCTTCCCGCCTGAACATGGGTGCCGGCTGTGCGCGGCTTCAGCGTCCGATGTGCTCGAAAACATTCACAGCGGGCACATAGGATCGGCACAGCCAAGCCCAATCGCACGCATAGAGAATCGCCTCCGTGTCCAATGTCGATCGTTCCGCCGTCGCCGACCCGGCTCGGGCGGTCATGCGGCGTCCCGACGGCAGCCCCATCCACGTCCTGGTCGTCGACGACGAGCAGGTGCTCGCCGAACTGGTGACGATGGCGCTGCGATACGAGGGATGGACCGTGTCGACGGCAGGCGACGGGGCCAGCGCCATCGCAGCCGCGCGCCGAGAGCCACCCGACGTCGTCGTGCTCGACGTGATGCTGCCGGATATGAGTGGGCTCGACGTGCTGCGCAAGCTGCGCGATCAGAACCCCGGCCTGCCCCTGCTGCTGCTGACCGCCAAGGACGCGGTGGAAGACCGCATCGCCGGCTTGACGGCGGGTGGCGACGACTACGTCACCAAACCGTTCTCCCTCGAGGAAGTGGTGCTGCGGCTGCGCGCACTGCTGCGCCGCACCGGGGTCACCACAGAGAGCAGTGGCGCACGGATCGTCGTCGGCGACCTCGGGCTCGACGAGGACAGCCACGAAGTGACCCGCGGCGGTGACGTGATTGTCCTTACCACGACCGAATTCGAGCTGTTGCGGTTCATGATGCGCAACGCACGGAAAGTGTTGAGCAAGGCCCAAATTCTCGACAGAGTGTGGAGCTACGACTTCGGCGGTCGGTCCAACATCGTCGAGCTGTACGTGTCGTACCTGCGCAAGAAGATCGACAACGGTCGCGCACCGATGATCCACACGCTGCGCGGCGCAGGCTATGTCCTCAAACCCGCCGACTGACGCGCGCCCACGTGGCCGACTGCGGCCGCGGGCCTGGTTATTGCGAACCCGGCTGTTGGTCACCGTCGTGAGCCTGCTCGCCGTGGTCTGCGTAGCGATCGGCGTGGGAGCAGAGCTTGCGCTGCACCGGTTTCTGATGCGCCAGCTCGACGAGCAGGTGATCGACGCCGGCCGCCGATCGGCGGGCATTTTCGATCTCGGGGTGCCGCCGCCACCGCCACCGCCGAGATCTTCGCGGCGTCCCGGGCCGTTCAGCCCGCAAACCGGACCGGGGCCGGCGTTCCTCGGCGCGCCCGGCCAAGCCACCCGCACGGTCGGCGCGGTGGTGCTCGACGGGGTCGTCGTCGACGCCGGCGTCATCACCCAGAACGGCACCCGCGAGACCTTGAGCGGGGCCGCAGCTGCTGGACTCGCGCACATTGCGCCCGACGGCGAGCCGGTCACGGTGAATCTTGACGGCCTCGGGCGCTACCGCGTGGTCGCCCGCCACTCCCGCAGCAGCGGCAACACGATCGTTTCCGGCCTGCCGATGGCCGAGGTCTACAACACGCTGCTGGCGGTGGGAACGATCTTCGGCATCGTCGCGGCCATCGCGTTGGTCGCGGCGACCGCGGCGGGGATCGTGATCATCCGCCGGCAGCTTGCCCCGGTATCGCGGGTGGCGGCGACCGCCCGCGACGTCGCCAACCTGGATCTCGACCGGGGCGAAGTGACGCTGCCGACGCACGTCCTGGCCGTCGACCCCGCCGCCGCGCGCACGGAGGTGGGCCAGCTCGCAACGGCGCTGAATCGCATGCTCGAACGGATCTCCGATGCGCTGGCGGCCCGGCATGCCAGCGAAACCCGGGTGCGCCAGTTCGTCGCCGACGCGAGCCATGAATTGCGTACGCCGCTGGCGGCAATCCGCGGCTACACCGAGTTGGCGCAGCGCCACCGCAAGGACGTGCCTGCCGACGTGGGGCACGCGATGGGCCGCGTCGAGTCGGAAGCCGCCCGGATGACCCAGCTCGTCGAGGACATGCTGCTGCTGGCGCGCCTCGACACCGGCCGCCCGCTGCAGCGCGACCCCGTCGACCTGTCGCAGCTGGCGGTGGACGCCGTCGCGGACGCGCACGTCGCCGGCCCCGAGCACACGTGGGCACTGGACTTGCCCGACGAGCCTGTAGTGGTCATCGGCGACGGAGCGCGCCTGCAGCAGGTGCTGGTCAACCTCCTCGCCAATGCCCACACGCACACACCCGCGGGCACGTCGGTGACGATGTCGCTGGCCGGTGACGGCGCCGGAGGTGCGGAGTTGATCGTCGCCGACGACGGTCCGGGCATCCCGACGGAGATGCAGCCGGAGATTTTCGAGCGCTTCGCCCGCGGCGACACGTCGCGGTCGCGTCGTGACGGCAGCACGGGGCTGGGGCTGGCGATCGTGTTGGCGGTGGTCAAGGCGCACGGCGGCGGCATCGACGTACGCAGCGTGCCGGGCGACACCGCGTTCACCGTGCGGCTGCCGGGCTCACAGCCGTCTCCCGGCGACGACAACACCCACGCCTAGCGACCGGCGTCAGGGCTTGTCTGCCTCTGGAATCTGGGGGCCAGCAGCTGGGCCAACGCCGTCTATTCGGCAGCGGCACAAACCGGCTCGCAGAGTCAGACCGCGTTCTTGTTCGGGTCCAGCGACGCCGCGATTGCAGTCCACGCCAACAAGACGCCGGGTGCGCTGGCCGCAACCTTCCCGGCGCGCACGATCGACGGCGATTCACAGCTGGCGCATAGCTTCAGCCCACGGTGCACCAACCGAGCCCGGCGAGCATTGGGGCATGAGCGACGCCGCTGTACACCTCGATCTCGACCTCGATCCGCCCGACCGCTTTCGCTCCCGGCCAGACGCCGCTGCGCTGGCACGCTCGCGAGGGGTTCCCGTCCTCGACATCGTGGTGCCGGTGTACAACGAGCAAGCCGACCTTTTCGACTCGGTGCAACGTCTCCACCGCTACCTATCCCAGCACGTTCCGTTCCCGAGCCGAATCACCATCGCGGACAACGCCAGTACCGACGAGACACCGCGCATCGCCGCGCGATTGGCCGACGAGCTGGCCGACGTGCGTGTGGTGGGGCTGGAGCAGAAGGGCCGCGGGCGCGCGCTACATCATGTTTGGAGCACCTCGGATGCGCCGGTGCTGGCCTACATGGATGTCGACTTGTCCACCGACCTTGCGGCGCTGGCCCCGTTGGTCGCCCCGCTGATCTCGGGCCACTCCGACCTGGCGATCGGCTCTCGGCTGGCTCGGGGCTCGCGGGTGGTGCGGGGCGCCAAGCGCGAGGCGATCTCCCGCTGCTACAACCTGTTGCTGAAGTCGACACTGTCCGCGGGCTTTTCGGACGCACAATGCGGATTCAAAGCGATCCGCGCCGATGTGGCCCAGCAGCTGCTACCGCACGTCTCCGACACCGGGTGGTTCTTTGACACCGAGCTTTTGGTCCTCGCGCAGCGCAGCGGGCTCCGCACCCACGAGGTGCCGGTGGATTGGGTGGACGACCCCGACAGCCGCGTCGACATCGTGGCCACCGCCACCGTCGACGTCAGAGGCATCGCGCGGTTGATGAGAGGCTTTGCCACTGGTGCTATTCCAGTGCAGATGCTGGCGGCGCAGCTCGGCCAGCAGTCGGCTCCGACGCGATCGCTGCTGCGCCAAGCCGTCCGGTTTGCCATGGTTGGCGTCGCCAGTACCATCGCGTACCTGCTGCTGTTCATCGCACTGCGCCACACCGTCGGTGCGCAGACCGCAAACCTGCTGGCGCTGCTGATGACGGCGATTGCCAACACCGCCGTCAACCGCCGGTTCACCTTCGGCGTGCGCGGCACGGCCCGCGTGGCCCGCCACCAGCTCGACGGGCTCGTGGTGTTCGGCATCGCGCTCGCGGTCACCAGCGGCGCACTGGCCGCGCTGCACCTTTTTGCAGGCCAACCTCATCACGCGGTGGAACTCACCGCGCTTGTCACCGCCAACCTCGCAGCAACCGCTATCCGCTTTGTCCTGTTGCGCGGCTGGGTGTTTCACCCCCGTCGCAGCAGCTGACTCCCACGACCTTTCGGAAGGCATGTCCCATGACTCTGCTCGAAGACCGCATCGCCATAGCCGAGCCGCCGCGGCCGACACCGTCGCCAACAAGACGGCGATGGGAACGCCCGGCGCTGGCCGCACTGCTGATTGCTACGGCCGTCCTGTATTTGTGGGGCCTCGGCTCGTTGGGCTGGGCCAACAACTACTACGCCGCTGCGGTACAGGCCGGATCGCAGGACTGGAAGGCCTGGCTGTTCGGATCCCTCGATTCCGGCAACGCGATCACGGTGGACAAACCGCCCGCGTCGCTGTGGGTGATGGGATTGTCGGCCCGGTTGTTCGGCTTCAGTGCGTTCGCGATGCTGCTGCCCCAGGCGCTGATCGGCGTCGGCACGGTTGCGTTGCTCTACGCGGCGGTGCGCCGGTGCAGCGGTCCGGCTGCGGGCCTGATCGCCGGAGCGGTGATGGCGCTGACGCCGGTCGCGGCAGTGATGTTCCGATACAACAACCCCGACGCTCTGCTCGTACTGTTGCTCGTGGCCGCGGCGTATTTCGTGCTGCGCGCGATCGACGCCGGTTCTACTCGATGGATCGCGCTGGCCGGCGCCGCGCTGGGGTTCGCGTTCCTGACGAAGATGCTGCAGGCCGCGCTGGTGCTGCCCGCCTTGGCCGCGGTGTTCGTGCTCGCTGCTCCCGGCCCGATGTGGAAGCGGTTGTGGCAGATGCTGATCGGCGCTGCCACGATGGTGGTGTCAGGCGGCTGGTTGCTCCTGCTGGTGAGCCTGTGGCCGGCCGACTCTCGGCCCTACATCGGTGGTTCCACCGACAACAGCCTGCTGCAGCTGGCCCTGGGGTACAACGGCGTGCAGCGCGTCGCGGGCGACGCCGGACCAGGCGGCGGTAACAACCCGATGTTCGGCGGGCCGAGCGGAATCGGTCGGTTGTTCGCCCAGTCCATGGGCACCGAGATCTCCTGGCTGCTGCCGGCCGCCCTGATCGGGCTCGTCGCCGGCATCTGGTTCACCGCGCGCACCGCCCGTACCGGACATGTGCGTGCCCAGCTTCTGCTGTGGGGTGGCTGGCTGCTGGTCAGCGGCGCGGTGTTCAGCTTCATGACGGGCGTCATCCACCCGTACTACACGGTGGCGCTGGCGCCCGCGATCGCCGCACTGATCGGGATCTCGGTCCGCGAATTGTGGCAGGGCCGTGAATTCCTCAGCAGCCGAGTGGTATTGGCGACGATGTGCGCGGCCACCGGGGTGTGGGCGTTCATCCTGCTGGACCGCACACCGGACTGGTTGCCGGCATTGCGGTGGGCGCTGGTGGTCGGATCCATCGGCACCGCCGCCGTGTTAGCCGTCGGCGCGCATCGGCTGGGCCGGGCCACCGTCGTCGTCGCCGCGGCTGCCCTGCTGTTGGGACTGGTCGCACCGGCGGCCTACTCGGTGGACACCGTCGCCCGCTCACACCACGGACCCGTTCCGGCGGCGGGCCCAACCAGTACTGCGGTTGGCCCCGGTCCGGACCGCGTGGCATCCGACAACGCCGAATTGCATGACTTGCTGACGAACACCGATACTCGTTGGGCTGCAGCCACTGTCGGCGCGATGACAGCCAGCGGTATCCAGCTGCAGTCCGGGGCCCCCATCATGGCGATCGGCGGTTTCACCGGATCGGACAACTCGCCGACGCTGCAGCAGTTCCAGCAGGACGTCGCCGCGCACCAGGTCCGGTACTTCATCGCGGGAAAGGCAGAGGGCCCGCGAGGCCGTGCCGGCACCGCCAGTGCCATCACGAATTGGGTGACACAGCATTTCACGTCAACCAATGTCGGCGGAACCACGGTGTATGACCTGACTTCACCCTCCGGTTAGTCCCCCCGCGGCGGCGCCGAACGTGGACTTGATACCCGGGATCGGCCCAATCCGGGGAATAAGTCCACACTCGACGCTGGCGCGATGGCCACGAGGACGCTGGGAGTGGGCCGCTACATCGGGGCGTTGGCGGGCACGAACCCACCGCTGGTGTCGGACTGCTCCTCGGCGCGGATCACGTGCACCACAGCGTTTATCAGCGACAGATGGGTGAACGCCTGCGGGAAGTTGCCGAAGTGCCGCCCGGTGCGGGGATCGATCTCCTCGGCGTACAGGTGCAACGGACTCGCGAGCGACAGCAGCCGCTCACACAGCCGTTTGGCGCGGGCCAGTTCGCCGATCTCCACCAACGCCGACACCAACCAGAACGAGCAGATCGTGAACGCGCCCTCCTGACCCGACAATCCGTCATCAAGCTCGTCCACCCGGTAGCGCAGCACCAACCCGTCCTGGGTGAGCTCGTCGGCGATCGCCAGCACGGTGCTGCGCACCCGCGGGTCGTCGGGCGGCAGGAACCGCGTCAGCACCACCAACAGCAGCGACGCGTCCAGCGCTGCCGAACCGTAGCGTTGAACGAACACACCGCGCGCGTCGACACCGTTGGCCAACACATCCGACTTGATCTCCTCGGCGGCCGCCCGCCACTGCTTCGCACAACCCCGCTCCCCCTCCAGATCCGCGAGCTTGGCGCCGCGATCCAGCGCCACCCAGCACATCACCTTCGACGACGTGAAGTGCTGCGGCTTTCCGCGCACCTCCCAGATGCCGCGGTCCGGCTCGCGCCAATGCTTGATCGCCTCCTCGACTTGGCTTTTCAACACCGGCCACAGCACTTCCGAAATCTGATCCCGCGACTTGGCGTGCAGGTACACCGAATCCAGCAGAGCGCCCCAAATACCGTGCTGGTGTTGGCTGTAGGCGGCGTTGCCGATCCGCACCGGCTGCGCGCCGTCGTAGCCCGAGAGGTGGTGCAGTTCCGCTTCCTCCCACGTCCGCTCACCCCCGACGCCGTACATTGGCTGCAACGGCTTCTGTTCACCGTCGTCGGCACCTGACACCTCGGCGATGAACGCGAAGAAGTCGTCGGCCTCACGGTCCAGACCCAGCGTGTAAAGGCCCCACAGCGCGAACGTGGAGTCGCGCACCCATGCGTATCGGTAATCCCAGTTACGTTCTCCCTGAGGCGTTTCCGGCAGCGACGTGGTGGCTGCGGCCAGCAGTGCGCCGGTCGGTGCATACGTCAGGCCCTTCAACGTCAACGCGCTGCGCTGGATGAACGACCGCCACGGATGGTCCGGGAAGTTGCCGATGTTGATCCACTGCCGCCAGAACTCAGTGGTGTTCCACATTTTCGTGGCTGCTTCCTGATACGTCTGCGGCGGTGTATATCTCGACCAGCTGAGTGCGACGAACACCTGGTCGCCCTCGCTCATGCGGGTGCGGGCCCGCGCTTCGCGGCCCTCCAGGCCGATCCGCAGATCGGTCGTCAGCGTGAGTTTCGGATGCTGTTCGGGGTTCTGTTGGGCCTGCGCGACCGCTTGATCGTAAGCCGCGCCCGAGTACTCCCATGTCGCGCCGATTCGGTGATAGTCGAAGGACGGGGCGCAGCTCATCACCAGCTCGGCGGTGCCGCTGACGCAGCGCACCGTGCGCAGCAGCATGTGCTCGGACTCCCAGTCCATCGGGGTGCGACGGTGCGTACGAGAGCGGGTCCCGAAGTCCTCCCACGGCCCCATCACCAACGCGTCGCGCACGATCAACCACCCCGTGTGGGTCTGCCAGGTGGTCTCCATGATCAAGCTGCCAGGCAAATACCGCCGCGCCACCGGTACCGCCACGCCGTACGGCCCGAGCCGGAAGTGACCGGCCGAGCGGTCCAGCACGGCGCCGAACACGCTCGGCGAGTCAGGCCGCGGCACGCACATCCACTCGACCGAGCCGCTGGAGCTGATCAGGCAGGTGTTCTCGCAGTCCGATAAGAACCCGTAGTCGGCGATCGGCGGAAACGGATTCCGGCTCGGCCGGGCGTCGACGTAGGGAACCGGGCTCGTCACCGAGAGCGGCGCGGCAAGCACCATCTGCTCATCATCCCCTGCGTGTACGCCGAAAACAGACTTACTGCACCCTTTCTGCTCGATCGCGTGTCACAGGTCTGATCTCGGCGGCACCCGGGTTAGACGTGTTGCACGTAGTCGTGCGTGCCCGCGGCGGTGCGCAGCTGATGGCGTCCCCGGCCCACCGAGCGCAGGGTGCCGTTGAGGTACTCCTCGAACTGGGCCAGCTTGCTGTCGACGTAGATGTCGCACTCGCCGCGCAGCCGGTCGGCCTCGGCGTGCGCCGCGTCGACCATGCGGGTGGCCTCGGCCCGTGCCGACTGCACGACCTCGGTCTGCGACACCAGCCGCTGCTGCTCTTTGATGCCCTCCTGGACGGCTTTCTCGTAGGAGATGTTGCCGTTCTCCATCAGGCGGTCGGCCTCGCTCTTGGCCCGCGTGGTCATCACTTCGTACTCGCGCTTGGCGGTCGCGCTGATGCGGCCGGCCTCGTCGCGGGCCTCGGCGACGATCTGGTCGCAGTGCGCGCGCGCCTCGCTCACCATGCGGTCGGCCTGCGATTTCGCCTCGGACAGCAGCCGGTCGGCCTCGGCGCGCGCGTGATTCAGCACCGAATCCGCCTCGGCGGTTGCCGTCGACACCATCGACTCGGAGTGCTCCTTGGCCTCGCGCAGCATCGTGTCGCGGGCGTCCAGCACGTCCTGGGCGTCGTCGAGCTCACCGGGGATGGCGTCCTTGATGTCGTCGACCAGCTCCAGGACATCGCCCCGCGGCACCACGCAGCCGGCCGTCATCGGGACACCGCGCGCCTCTTCGACGATTGCGCTCAGTTCATCGAGTGCTTCAAAAACTCGGTACACGGCGACACCCTCCAGCCCTTAGTGGTTGTAACCAGTGTGCCTGGTGTTACGCCTGTGACCTGGAACCTGGAGCGGTGTGTCGGTTTTAGCGCAATGCGCTCTGGATGGCGTCGCGCGCCCGGTCGAGCATCGACGCGAAGGGGCCGGCAGCGAAATTCGCCTTCGCCGACTCGACGCCCGCGTGGGGCCGCGTCGGTGCGATCGCCTCCGCCGCCCGCACGGCAGTGGCCAACAGCTTGAGGTCGCCACCGTCTAGCTGGCGCTGCAGCCTGCTGAACTCTTCCATTTCCTCGAGCGCGGCATGCTCGACGACGGCCTTCTGGAACTGCGTGAGCTCGTCGAGAAACTCTTTGGAGCTGATGTCCATCTTCTCGAGCTTGGACAGTTGCTCCTTGGCTTGGTGCTCCTCTGTCAACCGGGCATCGACGATCTGGTCGCCGTCGCTGATCTCGCCCCGTGCCCGGGGGTGCACCACCATTTCCTCGGCGGTCTCGTGCACGGCAAGCAGTTGACGCAGGTCGACGAACGCCTTCTGCCGGGCCTCGTCGCTCGACGCAGAGAACACCTCTTCGAACAGGTCCTTGATCAGATCGTGTTGTCCCTTCAGGAATTTCACGACGTCATCGGTCGACTTAACGAACGTTTCGACCACGGCGGTACCTCCAGTTTGAACGACTGTGGAATGGGCGCGGGCGGGCTGTGCGCCACGCTCCGGTTACCCGCCCCAAGAGCCGCTCAACCCTTCAACTTCGCCTGCAGCCGCACGTTGACCGGCTCTGGCAACAGCGCCGAGACATCTCCGCCCAACGATGCGACTTCCTTGGCCAGCGACGACGACACGAACGAGTACTGCGGCGTGGTGGCCACGAAGAACGTGTCGACGCCGGCGACGTGGTTGTTCATCTGGGCCATCTGCAGCTCGTATTCGAAGTCGGTGCCGGTACGCAGGCCCTTGACGACCGCGGTCAGCCCGCGAGACTTGACGAAGTCGACGACGAGTCCTTGGCCGGCCTCCGCACGCAGGTTCGGCAAGTGGCGGGTGGACTCTTCGATCATCGCGATGCGCTCGTCGACACTGAACATGCCTGCCTTGTTCGGGTTGTCCAGCACCGCGACGATCACCTCGTCGAACTGGGCGGCGGCGCGCTCGAACACGTCGATGTGCCCGAGCGTCACCGGATCGAATGACCCAGGGCACACCGCGCCGCTCATGGGGCACGACGCTATCAGCCGCGCGAGGACCGTTCGGCGATCTCCAGTCGGGTGTCGCCGTAGCGCCGGCCGGGCCAGACGGTCCAGTCGTCCGGCCACGTCAGCCGCGGTGACGAGGCTCGGCGCTCGACCACGACGACCGTTCCGGCCGCCGCCCAGCCGCCCGCGTCAAGCGCCGCGAGTGCCGCGTTCATGTCGCCGACCGGCAAGTCGTACGGCGGGTCGGCCAGCACGAGATCCACCGGGCCGCCACCTCGTGCCAGCGCCGCCGCCACCGGACGGGTGAGCACCGTCACGCCCGCCAAGCCCAGCGTGTCGGCGTTGCGTGAGATCACCGCGGCGGTGCGTGGGTCGGCCTCGACGAACGTCGCCCGCCGCGCCCCGCGCGACAACGCCTCCAGCCCCAGTGCACCGGATCCCGCGTAGAGATCGAGCACGTCGATGCCCGCCAAGTCCAGCCGCGCGGCCAACACGTTGAATAACGCCTCGCGCACCCGGTCGCTGGTTGGCCGAGTTCCCTTCGGTGGGACGGCAATGCGCCGGCCGCCGGCGCGGCCCGCGATGATCCGGGTCAGCTGACCACCATCAACAGATCGCCACCCTCCACCTGCGCGGTCTGCGACACTGCGACCCTGGTGACGACGCCGGCCTTGGGCGCGGTGATCGCGGCCTCCATCTTCATCGCCTCGATCGTGGCGACGCTCTGGCCGGCGGTCACCTTGTCGCCTTCGGCGACCGACACCGTGACGACGCCCGCAAACGGCGCGGCGATGTGGTCGGAGTTGGACCGGTCGGCCTTCTCGGCAGCGGGCACGCTGGTCGCGATGCTGCGGTCGCGCACCAGCACCGGGCGCAGCTGACCGTTGAAGATGCACATCACCGTGCGCATACCCCGCTCATCGGGATCGGAGATCGCCTCGAGGCCGATCAGCAGCTCGACGCCGCGCTCGAGGTGCACGCGGTGCTCGTCGCCTTGGCGAAGCCCGTAGAAGAATTGGTTGGCCGACAACCGGGACGTGTCGCCAAAAAGTTCGCGATGTTCCTCGAATTCCTTTGTGGGACCGGGAAACAGCAGCCGGTTCAGTGCGGCCTGGCGCTTCGGGCCGGTGGCAGCCAGGGCCTTCTCGTCCTCGGCGGTCAGCTCCTGCTGCGGTTTGGCGGGCGGGCGCCCGGCGAGCGCCTTGGCGCGCAGCGGCTCCGGCCAGCCGCCCGGAGGGTCGCCCAACTCGCCGCGCAGAAACCCGACCACCGAGTCGGGGATGTCCAAACGCGATGGGTCGGTAGCGAATTCGTCGGCGGTGATGCCCGCTCCGAGCAGCGCCAGCGCCAAGTCACCGACCACTTTCGACGACGGGGTCACCTTGACGAGCCGGCCCAGAACCCGGTCCGCTGCGGCGTAATTCGTCTCGATCTCCTCGAACCGGTCGCCGAAGCCCAACGCAATCGCCTGCTGGCGCAGGTTGGACAGCTGGCCGCCGGGGATCTCGTGGCTGTACACCCGCCCGGTGGGGTGAGGAGGGCCGGATGCTGCAACATCGAATGGCGCGTAAACCTTTCGCAGTGCCTCCCAGTAGGGTTCCAGCTCGCACACCGCCGACAACGACAGCCCGGAATCGTGCTCCGTGTGGGCGGTGGCGGCGACGATCGACGACAGCGCGGGCTGGCTGGTGGTGCCCGCCAACGGTGCGGCGGCGCCGTCGACTGCGCTGGCGCCGGCGTGGATGGCCGCAAGGTAGGTGGCAAGCTGACCGCCGGGAGTGTCGTGGGTGTGCACGTGCACCGGCAGGTCGAACCTGAAGCGCAATGCGCGCACCAACGCTGTTGCCGCCTGGGGTCGCAGCAGCCCGGCCATGTCCTTGATCGCCAGGATGTGCGCGCCGGCGTCGACGATCTGCTCGGCCAGCTTCAGGTAGTAGTCCAGCGTGTACAGGTTCTCGGCCGGGTCGGACAGGTCGCCGGTGTAGCTCATCGCGACTTCGGCGATGGCCGTGCCGGTCTCGCGAACCGCGTCGATCGCCGGACGCATCGACTCGACGTTGTTCAGCGCGTCGAAGATGCGGTAGATGTCCACCCCGACAGCCGTGGCCTCGTCGACGAACGCGTGGGTGACGGACTCAGGGTAGGGCGTATAGCCCACGGTGTTGCGGCCCCGCAACAGCATCTGCAGGCAGATGTTGGGCACCTTTTCGCGGATCGCGGCCAGCCGCTCCCACGGGTCCTCTTTCAGAAACCGAAGCGCCACATCGTAGGTCGCCCCACCCCAGCATTCGATCGACAGCAGTTGCGGCGTCATCCGCGCGATATAGGGCGCCACCATCAGCAGACCCGTGGTACGCAACCTGGTGGCCAGCAGCGACTGGTGCGCGTCGCGGAACGTGGTCTCCGTGACGCCAACGGCGGCAGACTCTTTCAGCCAGTTCGCGAACCCCTCCGGGCCCAGCTGCGTCAACCGTTCTTTGGAACCGGGCGGCGGCGGGGCCGACAGATCCACCGACGGCAGCTTGTCTCGCGGATAAACCGCCGACGGCCGCGGGCCGTGTGGTTGGTTCACGGTGACGTCGGCGAGGTAGTTCAGGATCTTCGTGCCGCGGTCGGCGGGTGTGCGTGCGGTCACCAGCCATGGGCGCTCGTCGATGAACGAAGTGTTGATCCGCCCGGCGCGGAAGTCCGAATCGGCCACCACCGCTAGCAGAAACGGGATGTTCGTCGACACGCCGCGGATGCGGAACTCGGCGAGCGCACGGCGGGCGCGGGCCACCGCGGCGGAAAAGTCGCGCCCGCGGCAGGTCAGCTTGACCAGCATCGAGTCGAAGTGCGCGCTGATCTCGGCCCCCAGGTTCGTGGCTCCGTCCAGCCGAACGCCGGCTCCACCGGACGAGCGGTAGCCGGTGATCCGACCGGTGTCGGGGCGAAATCCGTTGGCCGGGTCCTCGGTGGTGATCCGGCACTGCAGCGCAACACCACGAACCTGTACCGAATCTTGCTGCAGGCCAAGGTCTTCCAGCGACTCCCCATCGGCTATACGCATCTGGCTGCCGACCAAGTCGACGTCGGTGATCTCCTCGGTGACGGTGTGCTCGACCTGGATACGCGGGTTCATCTCGATGAACACGTAGTCGCCGCGTTCGTCGAGCAGGAACTCGACCGTGCCGGCGTAGGAGTAGTCGATCTGGCGGGCGAAGGCGACCGCGTCGGCGCAGATGCGCTGCCGTAGTTCGTCGGGCAGGTTGGGCGCGGGAGCGATCTCGATGACCTTTTGGTGGCGGCGCTGCAGGCTGCAGTCGCGCTCGAACAAGTGGATGACGTTGCCGGATGTGTCGGCGAGGATCTGCACCTCGATGTGACGCGGATTGATCACCGCCTGTTCGAGGTAGACGGTCGGGTCGCCGAACGCCGACTCCGCTTCCCGGCTGGCCGCCTCGATCGCGTCGGGCAGTGCGTCGCGGTCGGTCACCCGCCGCATTCCGCGTCCGCCGCCGCCGGACACCGCCTTGACGAACAGCGGGAACTTCATCGTCCCCGCGGCCGACACCAGCTCGTCTACGGACGTCGATGGAGGCGACGATGTCAGCACCGGAAGTCCCGCGGCACGGGCCGCTTGGAGCGCGCGGGCCTTGTTGCCGGTGAGCTCCAGAACCTCCGCGGTCGGGCCGATGAACGTGATCCCCGCGCCGGCGCACGCCTCTGCCAGTTCCGGGTTCTCCGACAGGAAGCCGTACCCGGGGTAGATCGCGTCGGCGCCGGCCCGGCGCGCGGTCGCGACGATCTCGTCGACAGACAGGTACGCCCGTACCGGATGGCCCTTCGCGCCGATCTGGTAGGACTCGTCGGCCTTGAGCCGGTGCACGGAGTTGCGGTCCTCGTAGGGATACACCGCTACGGTCGCAATGCCGAGCTCGTAGGCGGCGCGGAATGCGCGGACAGCGATTTCGCCGCGGTTGGCTACGAGAACCTTTTGGATCACTAGATCAGGGTCGACCAGTAATACCAGAACTGCACGAGGATCGCGAAGATCACGGCGACGAACCACACCGCGATCAGCGACCACCGCCAGCGGTAGGCGACCCGGGCGGCGGTGTACTTGCCGAGGGGTTGCAGCGCGACCGACGAGACCACGGCCAGCAGTGGGATCGTCACCGCCCACACCACCATGCAGTACGGACAGAGCGCGCCGATGCGGTACAGGCTCTGGAAGATCAGCCAGTGCACGCCCGCGGCGCCCAGCAGGGTGGCTACGGCCAGTCCGACCCAGTACCAGCGCGGCAGCGCCACCCGGCTGACCGCGAGCACCCCGGTGACCACGACGACGCTGAACGCGACGATCCCGATCAGCGGGTTGGGAAAGCCGAACACCGACGCCTGCGGGGTGACCATCACCGAACCGCAGGACAGCACCGGATTGATGCTGCAGGTCGGCGTATAGGACGAGTCCTTCAGCAGCTCGACCTTCTCGATCGTCAACGTCAGCGCGGACGCCAGCCCGAGTACCCCGGCGATCAGCACCCACCAGGCGCTCGGCCGTGGCACGGTGACGCCGGCAGGTGGGCCCTGTTCGGCGGGCCCGTCGGCAGCCGGTGCGGTGGATGGCGCCTCGACGGTCACGGCGCGGACGCGGGGGTTGGCGCCGCGGGCGGCGGGGCGGCTGCGGCCAGACCGGGAACGGGACCGGTGATCGCGGTGACTTTGTTGATCAGGTCCTGCGGCGTCGTGGTCTCGGAGAAGGCGAACTCGTCGCCGTTGACGCGAATCGTCGGCGTGTATTCGATGCCGGTGGCCTTCACCATGCCCTGCACCATCGCCGTGTACTTGCCGTTGTTGATGCAGTCGCTGAGCGCTTGGCTCTGGACTCCGGCTACCCGCGCGGCTTCGATCAGTTGTGCGTCTGTCGGGAACGGTCCGGAGACTTCGTCGGGCTGCTGGGCGTAGAGCGCAGTGTGAAAGCGCCGGAACACGTCCTTGGCCGGTGACGTGTCGGCGTCGGCCACACAGTAGGCCGCAGCGCCGGCCCGTGACGAGTAGTACTGCCGCTGCTTGGTGTCCAGCGGGGCGAGCGCCACCATGTAGTAGTCGGCCTGTACCGCGCCGGTGTCGATCAGCTGCTGAACTGTGGGGCCCATGCGGCGTTCGAATTCACCGCAGTGCGGGCACAAGAAGTCCTCGTACATCGACAGGACGACCTTCGGCTTGCCTGCGGGATCCTTGACCAGCTTGTCCGGCACGGCCGCCGAGATCGACCGCACCTCTCCGGCGGGCGGGCCGTCGTTGCCGGCTTTCGGCTGCCACGGCTTGAGGATCAACGCCAACATGCCGACGGCGAAGAGTATGACTACGGCGATGAGCCCGCCCTGAATCAAGAAGTTGCGACGGCGGTCGGCTGCCTTGAGGTCATAGCGCTTGGGTTTGTTCGCCACGCCGTCAGACTACCGGCGGGACAATCGCGGGCCTGCTCACATCGCGATGAGCGCATGCGATGAGCGCATGCGCGAAGAGCATCACATGTAGCAGAGGTGGGCCCGCAGCGCAGACACGATCTCGGCCATCGCGACCGCGCTGCCGCCGCCCAGCGGCCAGTAATTGCAGAAGGCGTGGATCAGCGTCGGCTTCTGACGATGGTCGACGGTCACGCCTGCGTCGCGCATCGTCTCGGCGTAGGCGTCGCCCTCGTCGCGCAGCGGGTCGAAGCCCGCGGTGACCACGAGCGCCGGCGGCAGCCCGGCCAGGTCGTCGGCCAGCAGCGGCGACACCAGGGGGTCGGTGACGTCCAGGTGCGACGTCCCGACGTACTGCTCCCGACACCACCCCAGATCGTGAGTCGTGAGAAAGAACCCAGTCGCGAACAGCGCCCGCGATGTCGTGGCCCCCCGCTGGTCGGTCACCGGATACAGCAGAAGCTGCAGCGCTGGTGGCACGCCGTCGTCGCGGCCCAACCGCGAGATCACCGCCGACAGGTTGCCGCCGGCACTGTCGCCGCCGACGGCGACCACGCCCGGCCGGGTGCCCAGCTCATCGCCGTGCTCCAGAGCCCAGCGGTAGGCGGCGTAGCAGTCCTCTACAGCGGCCGGAGCCGGATGCTCCGGCGCCAACCGGTAGTCCACCGACAGCACGTGAATGCCCGCATTCCGGCAGAGGTAGCGGCACACGTTGTCGTGGCTGTCGAGGTCACCGACCACCCAGCCGCCACCGTGGATATACACCAGCAGCGGCCGGATTCCGTCGGTGGGCGGCCGATAGTGGCGGGCCGGGATGGGACCGGCCGGTCCCGGGATCGAAAGAGTCGCCACGTCACCGACAGGCAGAGGATTTCGATCGATGGTCGAGGCTATGGTGCGGATCCGCTCACGGGAGTACTCGACGTCGTCGCGGGCGGTCAGGCCCGCCTCGCCGGACAGCTTCAGCGTGTTCAGGGCCAGCTGAAGCGTCGGGTCGAGCGTGTTGCCGTCGATGGTGACGGCACGGGCCACCAACCGTTTCGCGGCCTCGGGAACCACCGGGAGGACGCCCGAGCCGACCCGGTTGGCCAGCCCGACGGCCGCGACCCGGGCCTGGGTCAACCGGGGATGACGGGCAGCACTGGCCGCAAGCGAGAACGGACTCGACGCCGACTGTGTGACGGGTTCAGTCATAGCCATGGACGGTAATCGCTTCGATTCCGCGCTGGCAGACTGGTCGCCATGACTGCTCCCTCGAGCAAGCTCAATGACGGCAACACCATTCCCTGCGTCGGCCTCGGCGTGTACAAGACACCGCCCAAAGACACGGAACGGGCCGTCAGCGCCGCATTCGAGGCCGGCTACCGCCACGTCGACACCGCGTCGATGTACCGCAACGAACGCCAGGTGGGCCGCGCAATCGCGAAATCCTCCGTTCCGCGCGACGAGCTATTCGTCGTCACCAAGCTGTGGAACGCCGATCAGGGTTACGACGCCACGATGAAGGCGTTCGAGAAGAGCATGAAGCGGCTGGGGCTCGACCGCCACGGCGGTTACCTCGACATGTATCTGATCCACTGGCCGGTGCCTGCCATCAGCCATTTCGTCGAGACCTGGCGGGCGTTCGCCGCGCTGCACGATCTCGGGCGCATCCGCTCGATCGGCGTCTCGAACTTCGCACCCGAACACCTGCACACCCTGATCGACGCCACCGGCGTCGTGCCGGTGGTCAACCAGATCGAACTGCACCCACTGCTGACCCAGGTCGAGCTGCGGGAAGTACACGCGCAGTTGGGTATTGCCACTGAGGCGTGGAGTCCGCTGGGCCGGGGCCGGCTGCTGGAGCACCCGACGATCACGGCGATCGCGGGAACGACTGGGAAGACCCCCGCGCAGGTCATTATTCGCTGGCATTTGCAGATCGGTAACATCGTAATCCCCAAGTCGGTGAACCCCGAGCGGATTGCGAGCAACTTCGACGTGTTCGACTTCGAGTTGAGCGACGACGACGTCGCGGCGGTCTCTTCGCTCGACAACGGCACCCGGCTGGGCCCCGACCCACGCACCTACAACTTCACGGGCAGGTGAGATGACGCCGACCGTCACACTCAACGACGACAACGTCATTCCGGTCGTCGGACTCGGCGTCGCCGAACTGTCGGAGGAGGAAACCGAACGAGCGGTCAGCGCCGCACTTGAGGTTGGCTACCGGCTGGTCGACACCGCGACGGCGTACGGCAACGAGGCCGCGGTGGGCCGCGCAATCGCCGCGTCGGGGATTGCGCGTGACGAGCTGTTCGTCACCACGAAGGTCGCCAACGCCGATCAGGGCTACAACTCGACCAAGGACGCGCTGGCCGCCAGCCTGGAGCGGCTCGGCCTCGATTACGTCGACATGTACATGATCCATTGGCCCGCAGCACAACTCGGCAAGTACATCGACACCTACGGCGCCATACAGAAGATGGAGCAGGAGAACCTGCTGCGCTCGATCGGGGTGTGCAACTTCCTCGAGGAGCACTTGACCACGATTTCCGACCTGACCTACACCAACCCTGCTGTCAACCAGATCGAGCTGCATCCGTTGCTCAATCAGGCCGAGTTGCGGGCTCTGCACGCCGATCGCGGCATCGTCACCGAGGCGTACAGCCCGCTGGGCGTGGGCAAGCTGCTGGACAACCCGACACTCGTGTCGATCGCCGGGGCGCATGACAAGTTTCCGGCACAGGTGGCGATCCGCTGGAGCGTCCAGCTCGGCAATGTCGTGATCCCGCGGTCGGCCAACCCCGAGCGGATCAAGGAGAACATCGACGTGTTCGACTTCGAGCTGACCGACGACGAGATGGCGCAGATCGGCGGCCTGCACGACGGCACCCGCTTCCGGCAGGACCCGGCCACCTACACAGGCACGTAGCTATTCCAAGCTATTCCTATAATTACGGCGTGGGATCGTATTGCGACCCGGGATAGTTGCCGCCGGCGGGGCCAGGATCGTCGACGCCCGGCGTCGCGATGATCGAGTCATGCCCGGGCGTATCGCATACGGTGCTTAGCCCTTGGTCCGCGCACTGCGGGTCTGCGCCGGCAGCGGGCGCTGTTGCGATTGCCGCGGTGACGGCGCCAGCCGCCATCAATGCCAGTACGGATGTGTTTCGATTACGCATGTTGAGCCTTCCGCGGCTTCACGTGATCACGCTGAGCCATCGTCCTGCGCGTTTTTCGCGCTACAGCAAGGACCTAGGGCTGGGCGTTCAACCACCAGTTCGGACAGAAAATCCTTGCTGACACTGACGTTAATACCCCTCTCGGGCAGGGCCGAAACTCATTGCCCCGTCGGGCAGGTACTGGCCGCGTCGCGCAACACCGTCGCCGACGGCGCGCCGACTGGGAGCGAGTACCCGCGCAGCACCGCCGCGAACTGCACCGCGTACTGGCACCAGAACGCGTGGTTCGGCGGCATCCACGTGGCCGGGCGCTGGTCGCCCTTGTCCTGGTTGGCCGCACCGGCCACGGCGATCAGGTTGGCCGGGTCGTTGGCGCCAGGGCAGCGTGGCCTCGTCCTCGCCGACAACGAATACGGGCCGCACTTGGCGGGCTCGGTCGGTAAACAGCTCGGTCGCCTCATCAGTCATCGCCTCATCAGTCAGGGATAGCGACGGCACCCGCCAGCTCTGCTCACCGGGCACGCCGCTCGGTTCGCGGCCCGTGGCCAGAATCGTCAAGTGCGAGCACGTGTCAAGGAGGTCGACGATCAGCTGCCCGCACGCGTCGAGCAGGTGCTCACAGTTGTCGAGGAAGAAGCATCGTTTTCTGGCCGATGAACCGCAGCACGGTGTCCATGGTCGAGCGTCCCGGCTGATCGGGCAGGCCCAGCGTGCGCGCAACGGTCACCGGTATCACCACGGAATTCGTCAGGGGGGCCAGATCCACGTACCACACGCTGTCGGGAAACTCCGCGGCCAGCATGCGCGGCAAGCAGCGGCAAAACATCAGCACAACCGCGCACATCACCGCCACCGCATGCGCAAATCCGCCGCCGACGCAGATCTCGCCAGCACGATTCAGCCGCCTCGCCAGGCAGCGTGCCCACGTGTCGCTCAGGTGTGCCGGGCGGCCTCTTGGACGAGTCGGACGCGTGAAGTCAGGCCGAGTTTGTTGTAGACGTGGGTGAGGTGGGTTTGCACGGTGCGCGGTGAGATGAACAGTCGGGTGGCGATGTCCTTGTTGACGAGCCCGTCGCTGACCAGGCGCACGACGTCGAGTTCGGTCGGGGTCAGCGATTCCCAGCCGCTACTGGGGCGTTTGCGTTGCCCGCGGCCGCGTTGGGCATAGGCGATGGCTTCCTCGGTGGACAGAGCGGCACCTTCGGCCCACGCTGCGTCAAAGCCGCTGTGTCCCGGTGCATCTCGAACTGCTGTCAGCGCAACATCGTACCCGTCTTGATACATCGGGAAGCGGACCTCCCCGGTGCGCTCGCGGGCGGCCTGCGCCGCACCCAGCAGCCGCGACGCGTAATGCTGGTCATCGGCTAACCGGGCAAGGCATTCCAGGGTGTCGGGCACGCGGAGGTAGCCCTGGGTGCGGGCGGCGATCCCCAGGGCGTCGTGGGCGTCTTGCTCTGCCTGGTCGGGCTCACCCTGCGCGAGCGCGACGAACGCGCGCACCGTCAGCGCGTCCAGTTGCCACCATCCCGGAGCGATCGCGACGGTGTCGTCGGCCCCCCGGCGAGCCGTCACGACATCACCACCTGCTAGTGCTGCCTCAGCCAGCGGGATGAGGCTTCTGGCGAAGACGTCGTAAAACGAAAGCGGGTGCCGGTATGCCGCCTCAACAGCCTGCCGGGCCGCAGCCGTGTCGCCACCGGCCAGCTCGGCACAGGCCAACATCGCATACACCGCCCCTGAGTAGAACTCGCCCATCGCGTATGTGGCCTTGAGCGCCGACTCCGCGGCGGCCCGTGCGGCATCCGCCTGCCCCTGGTATGCCAGCACACGCGCGTAGTCCCCGAAACCAAAGACCGTCATGACGAGGTCCCCGTCCGCCTCGGCCTCCTCAGCCATGGATCCCAGAACGTGCGCGGCATGAGTGAGATCTCCTTGCATCCACAGCGCTGAGCCCAGCCACGACCGACAGTTCCTCGACACGAACCGGTCGCCGAGCGCGTCGGCGAGGTCTCGTCCCTGTTCGCCGGCCGCGCACGAGACGGTCGGGTCACCGGATAGAACGCCCATGCATGTCTGATAGGAAAGTAGCTGGCACAGACTCCACCGATCACCGGCCGCGCGGACCAGATCGATCGCCTCAGCCAAATAGGGCCCGGCCACCTCGGCGTTCTCCAAGGCGAGGACCCCGCACCCGGCGAGCGCCCGTGCGATCAGTGCCGGCTCCCCGAGCTCTCGTGCGGTGTCCAGGGCTTGTCGCGCACGATCCGGGCTCACGGAGGTTTCGACCCACCCCGTGAGGGAGCCGGCGTCAGCGACCCCGCGCACCCACACCGCCGGCGCGATGTCGGGCGGGCACTGATCGGTCAACACCGCGTCGAACCCGGCCAGCCCTTCCCGCGTCCGGCCGCGCTCTAGCCAGTAGGGCTGCAGCGAGGACACCAGCTGCAGGGCGGTCTGGTCGTCGCCGATCTCCCGGCTCCACGCGAAGGCGGCGTACAGGTTGTCGATCTCGACGTCGGCCCACTGCAGCAGTCTTTCTGGGCCGGCCTGCGCGCCTACGTCCAGCGCCGCGGCCACCGTGGCGTAGTGGTCGCGGTGGCGGGTGCGCACCTGGTCGGCCTCACCAGATTCGCCGAGCTTGTCCAGGGCATACTGGCGCACCGTCTCGAGCAACCGGTACCGCATCGACCCGGCACGGCCCTGCTCGGCGATTACCAGGGATTTGTCGACCAGCAAGCCCAGCTGATCCAGCAGCTGATAGCGCTCCGTTTCGCTCGCGGCGCCGACTTCGTGGGCGGCGTCGAGGTCGAACCCGCCGGCGAACACCGCCAGCCGTCGGAACAAGACCCGTTCGGGGTCGGTCAACAACGAATGCGACCAGTCCACCGAGGCGCGCAGCGTCTGCTGGCGGCGCACCGCGCTGCGCGCACCTCCGGTCAGCAACCGAAATCTGTCATGCAGACCATCGGCGATCTGGGCCACGGACAACGCGCGCACCCGCGCGGCGGCCAACTCAATCGCCAACGGCATCCCATCCAGGCGTTGACAGATCTGGGCCACCACCTCGACGTCAGCCTCGCCGACCCAAAACTCGGGCCGCGCATGACGGGCCCGATCGACAAACAACTCGACGGCCTCATCGGTCAGCGACAACGACGGCACCCGCCAACTCAGCTCACCATCCACGCCGAGCGGTTCCCGGCTGGTGGCCAGAACGCTGACTTGCGGGCAGGCCGCAACCAGGTCAACGATCAGGCTCCCGCACCCGTCGAGGAGGTGCTCACAATTGTCGACCACCAGCAGCATCGACTTCTCGCCGATGAACCTCAGCACGGTGTCCATGGTGGAGCGGCCCGGCTGATCGGGCAGACCCAGCGCACGTGCGACGGTGACCGGTATCACCACAGGATTCGTCAGGGGCGCCAGATCCACGTAGCGCACCCCGTCGGGAAATTCGTCGGTCAGTTGCGCGGCGATCTCGATCGTCAGCCGGGTCTTGCCCGCACCTCCGGCCCCGGTCACTGTGACCAAACGGTTGTCGGCGATGAGTTCGCGCAACGCGGCGATTTCGGCGGCGCGTCCCACGAAACTGGTCAACCGGGCTGGAAGATTGTGCGACACAACAGTATCGGCGATGCGCAGTGGCGGGAAGTCGGTGCGCACATCGGGGTGGCACAGCTGCAAGACCCGCTCCAGGCGGGGCAGATCCCGCAACCGGTGAGAACCCAACTCGGTCAACCATGCCCCCTCAGGCAGATTGTCGGCGACCATCGCCTCGGTGGCACCGGACAGTACGGTCTGCCCGCCGTGGGCGAGATCGCGCAGCCGCGCAGTGCGGTTGATTGTCGGGCCGGCGTAGTTGGCGTCATCGCGCAACTGCACTTCTCCTGTGTGTATCCCGATGCGCAACCGGATCGGCGCCAACGGCGCCCGCTGCACCGCCAACGCACACGCCACCGCATCACTGGCGCGGGCGAAGGCGGCCACGAAACTGTCACCCTCACCCTGCTCCAGCGGGCGCACCCCCTGGTGGACAGTGATCGTCTCCGAGACCACCTCGTTCAAGCGTGCCAGTGCGGCGCCCATCTCCTCAGGTCGGGTCTCCCACAGCCGCGTGGAGCCTTCGACATCGGCCAAAAGCAACGTCGCCGTCCCCGTCGGCAGCTCGCTCACACCCAACTCACCCCAGTTCAGCGGCGCCATCTCCACGTATTTGCTCATGCTAGCCAGCATCGATGCCCACCACGGCGCAAACATCAGCACAACCGCGCACATCACGGCCACTTACACGCGCAAATACGACCCCCCACCGTGCAGATCTACGCGTCGGCGCCGATGGTCTGGACCCCCAAACGCCAGACGATCGATGACGTAGGTTGCCGAACTCTCGACAAGGGGTCGATCATGACGAAGATTGCTACGGGGACAGAGACGCACGACGTTTCATCGCTGCCATTAGCACCAAAAAACCCGCTGCCACTCGCGCAGCAGTTGCAAGCGCTCAGGAGCTTTCACGTCGGGTTGGAGACTCTTCGTGACGCCGGTGGGCACGTGACCCGATTGGCGTTGGCCCCGAAACGGGTCATGCCGCCCGTCGTGATAGCCACATCGCCTCGGGCCTCGCATGACGTGCTCGGACGCGGCGACCAACACGTCGACAAGACAATCATCCACCGCGAGATGCGCCAGGCGCTGGGGCCCAACCTGTTCGACCTCGAGAACGAGCCGTGGCTTCCCCGTCGACGCGCCTTACAGCCCGTTTTCACCAAACACAACGTCCGCACCTTCGGAGGACACATGGCGCAAGCCGCCGAGACAGTTGCCGACGGCTGGACGGACGCTGCAGAGCTGGACCTGGACGTCGAATGCCGTCGACTCACGTTGCGCGCACTCGGCCGTTCGGTGCTCGGCATCGATCTCGATGAACGATCCGACTCCATCGCGGATCCGCTGCGAGTCGCTCTGGGCTACATCGCCGACCGAGCCCTCCGGCCGGTTCGCGCGCCGCGGTGGCTGCCGACACCCGCCCGGACCCGCTCCCGAGCCGCCAGGGATGCACTGCACAGGCTCGCCGGCGACATCCTGCAAGCCTGTCGCACGGATCCGGGTCGCGACGCTCCATTGGTGCACGCGCTGCTGGCAGCCACCGACCCCGCCACGGGGCAGAAACTATCCGACGAGGAGATCTGCGGCGAGCTTGTCGCGTTCATGGTCGCCGGGCACGACACCACGGCGACGGCGCTCACCTACGCGCTGTGGGCGCTGGGCCACCATCCCGATATGCAGCAACGGGTTGCGGCTGAAGCCGGCGCGGTCGGCAATCTCGAGTTGACTCCCGACGATGTTCCAAGGCTCGGGTACACGGTTCAGGTGCTGCACGAGGCCCTGCGGCTCTGTCCGCCCGCCGCGGCGACCTCGCGAACGGCGCTGCGGGACATCGAGATCGACGGCTTCCGGGTCGAGGCGGGTTCGATGCTCGTGGTCGGTATCTATGCGCTGCACCGTGACCCGGCGCTGTGGGACCACCCCCTGCGGTTCGACCCCGACCGCTTCAGCCCCGAGCGCGCCAAGCGCCAAGACCGCTGGCGGTATCTGCCTTTCGGTGCGGGCCCGCGCTCCTGCATCGGCGACCACTTCGCCATGCTGGAGGCCACACTCGCGCTGGCCACCATCGTGCGCAACCACGAAATACTCTCCACCGGTGCGGACTTCCCGATGATCGTGCCCTTCACGACGGTAGCCGCGGCACCCATACCTGCCCGAGTCACCCGTCGCGGTTTCGCTCCAGCGATCGCCTGAGAGCATGCACGTGACGATTGATCAACCCGCTGGATGTACCACTGAATTCAATTCAGATGTGGCGCGCCGCTTCCTGCACGAGTTGTACGCGCGAAGTCAGGCCGAGCTTGGTGTAGACGTGGGTCAGGTGGGTCAGCGATCCCCATCCGCTGGTGGGTCGTTTGCGTTCACCGCGGCCCGTGCAGCATCGTAGCCGGCTTGATACATCGGGAAGCGAACCTCTCCGTTGCCTTCGCGACTCTCGTCAGGATGCCAGGCCGAGGAACACCATCAGCGACCGTTCGATGTCCGCCATGAGCATGGTTGACACGCGACCGACCCGCTGGCCGAGGTTCGACCGGCGGACCGTGGTGATCTTGTCGATCATGGCGAAGCTGGGCTGAGCAATTCCGGTGGCCGTTGGTACCGCGATTCGCGCTACCGGCGCGTCAGCCGCCGTCGTGGTCAGCGGAATGACGACGACTGACCCTGTTTCGGAGAACAAATCATCCTGAATAATGAGCGCCGGACGAGGTTTGGCGGCATAGACGCCACCAGAGACCGTCCACAGCTCGCCACGGTTCACTCGTGATCGGCCAGTTCGGAGATCGCCTCGACGAAGTCCATGTCATCGCTGTGCCGGTCGGCTTCGGCAAGCACCAGCGCTTCGCGGTGCGCCTCTGCGGCAAACCGCTCCGATCGGACGTCGGGCACCCACACTTGAACTGGCCGGTACCCGCGTTGACGCATGCGTTCGCGGTATTCGCTGGCTCGCTGTGTTGATGTACCCATACCTCAACTGTTGCATGAAACGCATGTTGCATGCAACAGCGAAAGCGCACACACCGCCCCCACCCGCCAAACCGACCGCGCTCCCCGTGGAGTTCGACCGCAACATCGGTCAGGTGTGGCCTGCCGCCCAACGAAACTGGTCAGCCGGGCCGGAAGATTGTGCGACACAACAGTATCCGCGGCACGCAGCGGCGGGAACTCGTTCCTTACGTCCGGGTGGCACAGCTGCACCACCTGTTCCGGACGGGGCAGATCCCGCAGCCGATGCGATCCCAGATCGGTCAACCACACACCCTCAGGAAGGTGATCGGCCACCAACGATTCAGTTGCGCCCGACAACACCGTCTGCCCACCGTGTGCCAGATCGCGCAGCCGCGCGGTGCGGTTGATCGTCGGCCCGGCGTAGTTGGCGTCATCACGCAACTGCACCTCCCCGGTATGCACCCCGATACGCAACTGGATCGGGGCCAGCGGGGCCAGCGGGGCCCGCTGCACCGCCAAAGCGCAGGCGACGGCGTCGCTGGCGCGGGCGAACGCCGCCACGAAACTGTCACCCTCACCCTGCTCCACCGGGCGCACACCCTGATGGGCGGCGATCGCGTCGGACACCACCCGATTCAGGCGCGCCAGCGCCGCGGTCATCTCCGCGGGCTGGGTCTCCCACAACCGCGTCGAACCCTCGACGTCGCCCAGCAGCAACGTCACGGTTCCAGTCGGTAGCTCACTCACACCCAGATCAGTCCAGTTCAGCGGCGCCATCTCCGCGTATCGGCTCATGCTAGCCAGCATGCGCGGCGGGCAGCGGCAAAACATCAGCACAACCGCGCACATCACCGCCACCGCATGCGCAAATACGCCGCCCGGCTGCCGTCGCTGCTGGGGCTCCCCTTGACAGCCCGCGCCGCCATATGGTTGCGCCGCGGCGCAGCTCGGGGCTCCTACTGCCGGGCTCGGTCCATCAGTTGTTCTAATCGCTTGCGACTCTGGGGTGTCAATCCGACATCGCGCGTATCTGGCCAGGTGTCGAGTTCGGCCAGCGTCTGTTCGCACCACCCGTGGAGCAGCAGGAGGAACTCGCCATAGAAAGCCGCGAGGCGCTCGATGAGGTGCATCCGCTGAGGAAATGGGCCACCGGTGGCGACCAGGTCTTCGGCTATCGAAAGGGTGCTTACCCGCAAGTCATCGACCTGCCGTGCTGTCGCTTGCAGTGCTGCGCGTAGGTCATCGCGGCTCCCGTGGTCGGCGAACAAGACACGCAGCAATGCCTCCATTTCGACGGTGGGCGGGGCCGGCTCAGTTGTGAGCCAGTGCTCCAGCGCGGCACGGCCTTGCGGCGTGATGGTGTAGCGGGTGGCCTGGCGCCGGCGGCCTTCAACAACTACGGCGTGGGCATGTCCGCGCTCGGTTAGCCGTTTGAGCTCGGCGTACAGGTGGGCTTCAGACCGTGGCCAGAAATGGTGAAGGCTGCGACGCGCTTGGGCGACCAGATCGTAGGCAGTCCACGGTTGCAGTGCGAGTAGGCCCAAAATCGCTGATGAGGTCGTAGAAGGCGGTGATGCCATGCCTTGACTTTACTCCATTGTGGAGTACCGTTTACTCCACAATGGAGTAACTGAGGTGGCAACATGAATGGCACCGGCTACGTTGCATTGGTCGACACGAATCGCGAGGAACTGCGGGAGCGCATCGCGCTGGCACGGGGACGATTCGACCAACTGGTCCGCACGGCCGATCCACATGTTCGAGTGCCGCGATCTGACTGGACGGTGCAACAGACCGTCGCCCACGTGCTCACTGTCGCCGACCGCTACGTAGCGATCGCTCGGGGAGGCGACTATCGCCGCGCCAGTCATCCCCGGGAGCTGGACGCAATCAATCAAGAAGTGCTCGAGGCGGTCATGGCGCCGGTACCCGAACTCGCCGATCAGCTGCAGGACCTCGCGCCGGAAATGGACGCCTACTTCGACGCGCTCGCCGATCACGCAGGGACGTTCCCCTTCCACCACACGACAGCCGACTCGGTGACGGCGCAGACGAACTGGCTGGGCGAACTGCTATTTCACGGGCACGACATTGCCCGAGCTGTCAAGGCGCGCTGGGAACTCTCCGAACGCGACATGGCGCTCGTGCTGAGGGGCGCCCTTCAGGTCGCCGCCGCATGGGTCCGTCGTGATATCGGCGCCGCTACCGACGTGTGCGTTGCGTTCGAGGTCTACGGAGCACGGCCGTACCTCATCCACGTCCACGACGGACGCGCCGAAATCCGTGGACGGCGAGCAGAAGATCGACCTGACGCCGTCCTGAAATGCCCTGCCTCAATCTTTACGCAACTGCTCTACCAGCGCACCGGCCCGTTGGTCGCCACCCTGCGGGGACTGCGCATCGTCGGTGGCCGCCGACCCTGGCTCGCGCTGCGGCTGCAGTCCTATTTCGAACGACCGTGAGGCAAAGGAGCGAAACCATGGCAGGCGCCGAACTTCTTGAGGTGAAGGACAACCGAGCCAACCCCTCCGTGGAGCACACTGGGGTGTCAGTACGTGAATTCACCGCGGATGACATCGCTGAGGCCATTCGAGTCCAGCGAGAATCTTTCCTTCGGGACGGACCGCCGTCGCTTGCGTTGCGCCGCAACCGAATGGACCGCCTCTCGGCGCTGACCTACGAGCATCGAGACGCACTTACCGAAGCAATACAACTGGACTTTGGCAACCGACCGGTCGAGTTCTCGACTCTGTGGGACGTCGTGGCAGCGCTGGGCGATTTCGCCCATATCCGCCGCAACTTGCGCAGGTGGATGCGACCCCGGCCGGTCATGAGTGCGGCCCGCCCGATGGGTTTACGGACCCGGGTCCAGGCTCAGCCGCTCGGCGTTGTCGGCATCATGGCGCCGTGGAATTTCCCGGTACATCTGCTGATCGCCCCGGCCACTGCGGCATTCGCCGCTGGTAATCGGGTGCTGTTGAAGCCTTCCGAGGTGACGCCGCGCACCGCAGCGCTGTTGGAACAACTTGCCGCACAATACTTCTCGCCTGAAGAGTTGGTCGTGGTCACCGGCGGCCCGCAGACCAGCGCAGCATTTTGTTCGATGCCGTTGGACCACCTGCTGTTCACTGGGTCGCCCGAAGTGGCCAAGCACGTGCAGCGGGCTGGCGCCGATCACCTGGTTCCCGTCACATTGGAACTGGGCGGCAAGAACCCCGTCGTAGTGGGGCGTGACGCCGACATCGCCACCGCCGCCAGTCGCACCGCACGCGCGCGCCTGTTCAACGGCGGTCAGGTGTGCCTGTGCCCGGATCTTGCCTTCGTGCCCGCAGAACGGTGCGACGACTTTGTCGCAGCCGTCGAACATCAGTTCGCGCGTTCTTACCCCACGATCTTGGACAATCCCGAGCATTGCGCCATCGTCAACGACAAGAACTACCAGCGCGTGCTCGGCCTGATTGACGATGCCCGGGCCAACGGCGCAACGGTCATCGAAGCCGCACCGCCGGGCGAAGACCTGCCCTCGGCCGCCCAGCGCCGCATCGCTCCAACGATCCTTCGCGATGTCACCGACGACATGACGGTAATGCGCGAGGAAGTGTTTGGACCGGTGCTCAGCGTGCTGCCCTACGAGCGCCTGGACCAGGTCATCGACTATGTGAATGCTCGCCCGTCCCCGCTCGCGTCGTACTGGTTCGGTGCGGATTCCGACGACTTCCGCCGCTACTGCGCACATACCCGCAATGGCGGTATCACGCGCAACGACTTTGTATTACATGCCGCGATCGACGGTGCACCGTTTGGCGGAGTGGGTAACAGCGGCATGGGCGCCTATCACGGTAAGGCGGGTTTTGACACGTTCAGCCACTACCGCACCATCACCGAATCACGGCTGCGCGGGTCGGTCATGGGCTTAACCGTGCCCCCGGTGCCTCCCCGGGTGGGCGTTGCCGTCGATTGGGTGGCACGCAAACAAGCCGCCCGGCTGCGAAAGCGCATCGACCGCTTCACCGAGCGCCATCCTTCCGGCTAACAAGACGCTAATCGGTATCGATAGCGGTGATGAGTTCGAGCCCGGCGGCGCTGAAAATTCGAGACAACTCCTGGCGGGTTGTTGCGCGTCGCTGAGGATGACGATGCTGCCGCCGTTGATGTTGGCGACGATTCGACGATGAGAACGGCCCCGCTCGGTGTGGTGAGCGGGGGCCGTCGTGAGTGTGGTGACGGGGTGCCCGTCACGTGATGTGGTGCTGGTCGGGTTGACGCGGATCGGGTTCAGTCCGCGGCGGTTTCGGCGATGGCGCATCAGCTCTTCGGGCAGGTACTGGCCGCGTCGCGCAGCACCGTCGCCGACGGCGCGTCGACTGGGAGCGAGTACCCGCGCAGCACTGCGGCGAACTGCACCGCGTACTGGCACCAGAACGCGTGGTTCGGCGGCATCCACGTCGCCGGGCCCTGGTCGCCCTTGTCCTGATTCGCCGGCCCGTCGACCGCAAGCAGATTCGCCGGGTCGTTGGCGAACCGCTCCCGCAGCTCGTCGGGCCAGTCGCGCGCGCCCAGGTCCCACGCCAGGGCCAGCGGCACGAGGTGGTCGATCTGCACCGACGCCCCGGTCTGTTCACCGCGCAGGAACGAGATCACTTCGTTGGTGTAGGGGTCATGCAACGTGCCGGTCGCGACTGCATGCGGGCAGCGCTTGATCGACACGTACGTCTTGTCGACGAGGTCGCGGTCGAGGATGTCATTGCGGGTGTCGCAGCCGTTGTGTCCCCCGGGCGCGTCGGTGTCGTCGCTCCATGTATCGCCGAACGCGGCGCGGCGGTAGTCGTAGCCGCGGACCCGGTTGGGTATGACGGGGATTCCGCTTAGCACGTCGGCGCCCGGGGCAACGGTCGGAACGTCGGCCTGCGCGAGGAGTGCGCCCGACCGGTGCCGCCAGGCCGACGTGCCGGCCTGGTAGGCCACCAGGAGCGTGACGACGACAGCGGCGGCCAGCCAAAGCCAAGTTCTGCGGCTCATGTTTTGTCCAGGTAGTCGACGCGGTCGTCGGTGGTGAACTGCACTGCCATCGTCACCATTCCGGGATTGCCGGGGTTGTTCTGGTAAGCCGACTCGCAGAACTCGCGGGCCGCTTCGATGATCTCTCGATGCTCGGCCAGCGACAGAAACCTCAGCGTGATGGGCCGTCCCGACTGACTGAGGCCCAACACGTCTCCCTCGCGACGCTCCCTGAGATCGAGGTCGGCGAGTTCGAACCCGTCCAACGTGGCCGCCACGGCTCTCAGCCGCCGTCCGGCATCCGAACGCTCGGGAAGCCGAGTCGCGAGCAGGCAGAGGCTGGGGTGTTGGCCGCGGCCGATGCGGCCCCGCAGCTGATGCAGCTGGCTGATCCCGAACCGGTCGGCGTCCATCACGAACATGACCGTCGCGTTGGGAACGTCGACGCCGACCTCGATGACGGTGGTGCACACCAGCACATCGAGCTGGCCGCTGCCGAAGGCGGCCATTACCGCGTCTTTCTCGTCAGCCGGTAGCCGGCCGTGCATCAGGCCCAACCGCAACCCGGACAGCGGCCCATGTCGCAGGTGGTCGTACATCTTGAGGACCGTGGTAGCCGGCGGCCCGCCGTCTTTGGGCGCTGGCGTGTCGCTCTCGTCGATGCGGGACGCCACCACGTAGGCCTGACGTCCGGCTTTGACCTCTTCCGTGATTCGCTGCCACGCTCGGTCGAGCCACTTCGGCTTTTCCCCGATGAAGATCGTGCTGGTGGTGATGGGTTGACGCCCGCGCGGCAGCTCCCGCAGTGTCGACGTCTCCAGATCCCCGTAGACGGTGAGCGCGACGGTGCGCGGAATCGGGGTCGCCGTCATCACCAGCAGATGCGGCGTCACACCCTCGGGAGCCTTGGCCCGCAATCGATCTCGTTGCTCCACGCCGAACCGGTGCTGCTCGTCGACGACGACCATGCCGAGCGATTTGAACTCGACGGCGTCCTGCAGCAGAGCGTGGGTTCCGATGACGATGCCGGCTTGCCCGCAGGCCACCTCGTCCCGCACCTGACGTTTCTGCTGCGGTGACATCGATCCGGTCAACAGGGCCACGCCGGTGGCTGCCTCGGCGCCGCCGAGAAGGCCGGCCATCGCAAGCGGGCCGAGGACGTCGCGAACCGACCGGGCATGTTGGGCGGCAAGCACTTCCGTCGGCGCCAACAACGCGCACTGGTAGCCCGCGTCGACCATCTGCAGCATCGCCCGGACCGCCACGATCGTCTTGCCGGAGCCGACCTCGCCCTGCAGCATCCGGTTCATGGGCCGACTGCCGGCCAGTTCGGTGGACAACACCTCGAGCACGTCGAGCTGTCCGCCGGTCAGTTCGAAAGGCAGTTGCCGCAGCATCGCAGCCATCAAGCCGTCGTCGCGACGCGGTGCGGCCGGACCAGTCTCGCTCAGCTCGCCGTACCGCCGCGCGACCAGCGCCCATTGCAGCCCCACCGCCTCGTCGAAAGTCAGCCGGCCCTGGGCGCGGTCACGCTCCGTCGCGTTCTTGGCCAGGTGGATGGCGCGCAATGCCTCGTCTTCGGAGATCAAACGGTGTTGCCGCAGAATCGATTCCGGCAATGGATCATCGATGGGGTCCAGTACCGCGAGCACTTGGCGCACACACGCGTAGATGTCCCAGCTCTGCACCTTGGCGCTGGCCGGATAGATCGGAAAGAACTCCCGCTCGAACGCTACCAGCAGCTCGTCCTCCCCCGCTGCTCCGGATGCCGTGGCGATGGTCTTCAGCGACTTGGTTCCCGGCGTCTTGCCGCTAGGCGACTCGAGGACGAGAAAATCGGGATGGCTCAATCGCATTTCGTCCTTGCGGTGCTCGATCTCGCCGGACAGCATGAGGCGAGTTCCTTCGACGAGTTTGTCGAGCATCCAGCCGGCATTGAAGAAGGTGGCGGTCACCTTTGGCCGATGGTCGCCCAGCGTCACGCGCAGCCACTTGGGTTTCGGATTCTTGGGCCGCGGCTTCATGTTTCCGAATTCGGCCTTGGTGATGACGTCGACGAACGTGACGTGTTCGCCTTCTTCGAGGTCGAGGTCGTCGTCCTCCCCGCGTACCGACATACCCTCGCTGTACTTGCGGGGGTAATGGCGCAGGAGATCGTTGACGGTGCGAATACCGAAGTTCTCCTCGAGCTTGCGTGCCGTCGTCCTGCCGAGGAGATAGTCGAGGCGGTCGTCGAGCGTGGCCACCGCTACTCCACTCCGATCAGCAACGCGTCACCGCGATGCCCGGTGTGATACGTCACCAACTCGGTGCCCGGATGATGACGGTGCACGTGCGCCTGCAGGTCGTCGGCCACCCCGTCGTCGACGCCGGTGCCGATCAACACCGTGACCAGCTCACCGCCGGCCCCGAGCAACAGGTCGACCAGTCGGCGCGCGGTCGAGGCGATGTCGTGGCGCACCACCAGCACCTCGTCGCCGGCGATCCCGAGGCCGTCACCCGGTTCGCACGGCCCGGCGAATGTGAGCGCCTCTTCGTCGGCGACCCGCACCGAGGCACGCCGTGTGGCGCCCGCCGCCTGCGCCATCGAGTACCCGTCGTCGACGACGGCACGGCCCGGTTCATGCACGGCCAGCGCAGCCAGCCCCTGCACCATCGACCCGGTGGGCACCGGCACGACGTCAAGACCCCAGCCGGTGGCAGCAGTGCAGCCCGCCACCAGTTCCTCGGCAGCAACCAACCCGTTGGGCAACACCATGACCTGGCCCGCACCGGTGTCGACGACGCTGCGCAACAAATCCTTGGCGCTGATCGATGCGTACGGGTCGGGTTTGTCGCCCGCGCATCGCAGCACATGCGCACCCTCAGCGGCGAAGAGCCGTTCGGCGCCGTCCCCGTCGACGATCGCGAGCACTGCCCGTCGCCGCGTCCACCTGCTGTGTGCCGCGCCGCCGCGCAGCGTCGAGATCTGGATCTGGCTCGGTGTGCCGAGGGCGAGACCGGCTTCGATCGCGGCTCCGGCGTCGTCGGCGTGCACGTGCACGGAGTAGCGGTCGCCGCCGTCGCCGGCGATGGCCACGGAGTCGCCGAGCTCCTCGAGTCGTTCGCGCAGCCAGTTCAGCCGCTGGCCGGTCCCGCTGATCTGGTACATCACCTCGTAGTGAGGCGGGCGCAGGTCAGCGGGTAATTCCTTGCTGTTTTCGCCGGGCGGCGACGGAACGTACGCACCGCGGGCCGGCGCGTGGCCGGTGAGGGTGGCCGCCAGCGCGTCGAGCAGCACCACCAAGCCGCGGCCGCCCGCGTCGACGACGCCGCACTCAGCCAATACGACGAGCTGCTCGGGTGTTCGGTCGAGGGCGGTGACCGCGGACTCTGTGGTGGCGAGCACGACGCTGGACAGGTCGTCGCCCACCGCCGCGCAATGCTCAGCTTGGGCGGCTGCCGCCTGCAGCACCGAGACGATGGTGCCCGGCACTTCCTCGCCCATCGAACCGACCACCAGCGCCACCGCATGCCGCAACGCGGCGCCGAACAGCACCGGGTCGATGTCGGCGAGCTGATTCTCGGTGTCGGCTGCCGCGGAGGCCGTCACGTCGGCCAGGCCCCGCAGGATCTGCGACAGGATCACCCCGGAGTTGCCCCGTGCGCCCTGCAGCGCGCCGCGCGCAAGCGCCGCCGCCACCTGCGACACGTCACCGGTCTTCTTCGCATGCCGCTCGGCCTCGGCCACCGCCGCCCGCATCGTGAACAACATGTTGGTGCCGGTGTCCGCGTCGGCGACGGGAAAGACGTTCAGGCGATTCATCTCGTCGGCGTGCACCACCAGCCCGCCGACCGCGGCGTGGGCCCAGTCGAGCAGGCCGGACGCGTCCAACCGCCGACCCGACATCACACCTCCTCGCTGCGAAGCGTAGTCAGCGCCGCTGACAGACCCTGCCTCATTTTGGTGTTCATCTGAATGGCCGGTATCCTGATTCGGTTGTCGGGTCACCCGATCTGCGGTAGCTGGCCACCACGACAACGCACAGACTGACTGATCCGAATGGAGTTTCTGCTATGGCTGCCGTCTGCGACATCTGCGGGAAGCGTCCGGGCTTCGGTAAGTCGGTGTCGCACTCGCACCGCCGGACCAGCCGTCGCTGGAATCCCAACATCCAGACCGTGCGCGCGGTCGCTGGCCCCGGCCGCAACAAGCAGCGCCTCAACGTGTGCACGTCGTGCCTGAAGGCGGGCAAGGTCACCCGCGGCTGAGCCGCTTTCCGCTTTCCGCGCCGAGATATGACGCCGAGACATGACTTGGCGTCGTTGCTGCACCCGGTCGACGACATGGAGTGCGATTTCGGCGCAACGGCAGAATTACGGCAGCCGCCAGTCGATCGCTTCGCCACCCAGGTCCGCCAGGAACGCGTTGGCCCGGCTGAATGGCCGCGACCCGAAGAATCCCCGGTGCGCGGACAGCGGTGACGGGTGAACCGAATCAATGGTCGCGATCCGCGAACCGCTCAGCATCGGCTTCAGCGTTGCCGCATCTTTCCCCCACAAAATGGCCACCAGCGGAGCGGGACGCGCTGCGAGCGCTCGAATCGCGCACTCGGTGACCACCTCCCAGCCCTTGCCGCGGTGCGACGCCGGGTTCTGCGGCCGCACCGTCAGCACCCTGTTCAGCAGCAAGACCCCGCGCTCGGCCCACGTAGTCAAGTCACCGCTGCTCGGCACCGGGTAGTCGAGATCGGCGCAGTACTCCGCGAAGATGTTCTCCAGGCTGCGCGGTAACGGCCGCACGTCCGCAGCGACGGAGAAGCTCAGCCCCACCGCATGTCCCGGAGTCGGATACGGGTCTTGGCCAACGATGAGAACCCGGACCTTCTCGAATGGAAAAGTGAACGCCCGCAGAACATTTCGGCCAGCGGGCAGGTAGCGCCCACCGGCGGTGAGCTCGGCGCGCAGGAAGTCGCCCATCGCCGCGACCTGGTCCGCCACGGGTTCCAGGGCCTGGGCCCACCCGTCGTCGACGAGTTCGCAGAGCGGGCGTGCCGTCACGGCCGACAACCTACGCCAGCCCGCTCACGAGAAGCACCACCGTGTCGGCACCGCGTGGCGGTCCTCGGCGATCGCCCGGTACTCCGGCGATTCCGCCCACGCCCGGAACGCCGCCGCGTCGGGAAACGACATCAGCACCACCTTGTCGCGCTCCCACGTGCCCTCGATGACCTGCGGTGACTCGTCGGCGGCGAGCACAATGCCGGAATGTTCGCGGAAGACATCCATGAACCTGGCCTGATACCGGTCGTAGGCCGCGCGGTCGGTGAGCTTCAGTTGGGCGATCGCGTACACAGTCACCGCAGCCACGGTAATCGGCCACGCCGCTAGCCGAACGATTCCCAGCCTGCGTGTCCGCGCCATTCACTGCCGTCGACGAACACGCGGGACGGGCCGTCGACCACAGCGCCGATCACCCGCCAACCCTCTGGCACCCGTCCATCGAAGGCGGCGACGAGTGCGTGGTCCTCCCCGCCGCCCAGCACCCATCCCCAGGCGTCGGCGCCGGTCACCTGAGCGGCCTCGAGCACCGCCTCGTAGTCGGCAGCCAGCGCGGCCGTCGACAACTCGACGCCGACGCCGGACGCCTCGGCGATGTGCCGCAGATCAGCGACGAGGCCGTCGGATACGTCGGTCATCGCCCGAGCACCCGTCTTGGCCGCGAGCGGACCGTGACCGTAGGGCGGTTCAGGCACGAGGTGGCGACGGCGCAGACTGTCGAAGCCGTGAAAGTTCAACTGCCACAACGCGTATCCTGCAGCCGACCGGCCAAGCTCCCCGCGCACTGCGATCACCGAACCGGCGGTCGCGCCGCTACGCGTCACCGGTGCGCGGCCGGCCAGATCGCCGAGCGCCGTGACCGACACCACCCACTGCGGGCTGCTGACCAGGTCGCCGCCGACGATGCCGGTCCCGACCCGGCGCGCCTCTTCCCACATGCCGTCGGCCAGCTCGGCGACCTGCGCCGCCGGCGTGTCGGCCGGCGCGCCGAGGGCCACCACGAAACCCGTTGCGGCAGCGCCCATCGCCTCCACGTCGGCAGCGTTCTGGGCGATCGCCTTGCGTCCGATGTCGTGCGGCGCGGACCAGTCCCGACGGAAATGCCTCGACTCGACGAGCATGTCGGTGGAGACGACGACGCGGCCGTCCGGGGCCGAGACCACCGCGGCATCGTCGCCGGGTCCGAGCAGAGTGTGAGCACCGTGGCGGCGTCCGGCGAGCAACCGGTCGATCACGGCGAACTCGCCGAGATCCGCCAGCGTCGGCTCCTTGGTCACGTGCGGCTCCGTCCCCTGAACACCGGTGTCACCTGCGGTACTTTTGACCTCTACCGGCCAGAAGCACCGGCCAGTGTATTGCGGGGCCGGTCGACGACGGCCCGTGGAAGGAGAGGCGAGGGTGGTCGAGGCGTTCATGCTGATCCAGACCGAGGTGGGCCGCGCCGAGGTCGTCGCCAAGCAACTCGCCACCTTGCCCGGCGTGCTGAGCGCCGAGTACGTCACCGGACCCTACGACGTCATCGCCCGCGTCGGCGCCGGCACGTGGGAGAGCCTGCAGGCTGACGTGGTGCCGAGCGTGCAGCAGACCACCAGCATCACCCGCACCCTGACGTGCCCGATCGCCGGCCAGGCCCAGCCCTGAACGACGGCCCGCCGCGGGCTCTGCTGATCGCCGCGGTCGGTGTCGCGGTGGCCGGCGCGGTGGCGGTGCTGGTGATCGCGATCACGCAGTCGCAGCGGCCGCGAGAACGGGCGCTCGTGGTGCCGGCGGTGCCGGTGCCACAGGCGAACACCAGCGAGTGCGCGACGCTGATGGGCGCGCTGCCGCAACGGCTCGGCGACTACGAACGGGCC
>Ga0210086_1000084_pt1 | contig 56496 bp, 52 predicted proteins | sample China_Galinas_PW_3_FD_184867 | JGI IMG/M metagenome (GOLD analysis project Ga0210086, IMG submission 184867) | Wetland microbial communities from San Francisco Bay, California, USA, that impact long-term carbon sequestration - China_Galinas_PWB_D2... | ecosystem: Environmental > Aquatic > Marine...
CTGGGCCACCCACTGGAACACTGACCCCAAACCTTTCATCTGGAAAGCCACCGCCGAAGACATCATCACCAAAGTTCAACGCGGCCGTGCCACCCTCCGCCAGATCAATACACAGACAGACCACTAGGCGAACTGGTAGTCGAGCGCTGTCGCGGGATCGGGCTCGGGAGATGCCTTCGCGAAGGCGATCGCGCTTTCCACGCGTCGTACTGCCCATCGGGACGTCTCCTCGATCGTCGCATCGGTGAGCACCCCCGCGTCGCGAAGCCTGGTTTCGTAGGCCGGGATTGGATCGTGGCTCGGGACTTCGCCGAGATCGGGCCGATAGACCTGGGGGTCGCCCTCAAAGTGGCCCCAGAGTCGCAGCGTCTCCACCTCGATCAGCGTCGGGCCTTCACCCGCCCGCGCCCGCGTGACCGCCTCACCGGCTGCCGCGTAGACGGCCTCCACCGAGTTGTCCTTGACCAGCACACCAGGCATGCCGTACGCCACCGCACGGTCGGCATTGGATGCAACACAGGTTGATTGCGCTTTGGACACCGAGACTCCCCAACCGTTGTCCTCGATCACGAAGACGACCGGCAGTTTCCACAGCGCCGCCAGGTTCAGCGACTCGTGGAAGGCGCCCTGGTTCGCCGCACCTTCTCCACACACCGCGAAGGCCACCCGGCCAGTCCCTTCACGCTTGAAGGCCATCCCGATGCCGACGGCCGTCGGCAGCCCTTCGGCGATGATCCCCGAGCACGAAAAGTGGGTGTCCTCGTCGAACAGGTGCATGTGGCCGCCCCGGCCCTTGCTGAGTCCGTCGATACGACCGAAGATCTCGGCGGTCATCTTGTTGATATCGACATCCTTGGCCAGCGCCCACCCGTGCGGACGGTGCGGTCCGGTCACCGCATCGTTGCGCCGAAGGTGCGGAGAAAACCCCGCGGGAACGGGCTCCTGCCCGGTCGACAAGTGCATCTCACCCGGAATCTGTCCATTGGCGATGTCGAAACTCGGCTTCTTGTCCGCGTGATACTCGCGGAGGATGGCTTCCTCGTAGGTACGGATCAAACGCATCATCCGGTACATCTCAAGTCGCACCGCGCTATCCATCAGGAGCGCCTCCTTACGTTATCGGCTGCCCTACACACTCTGGTCGCGGCACGGGGATCGCAACCGTCGATATTTCAGATTCCTGCACGCAGCCGACGGGGCCACCGGTCAACCCGGCATCACCCGCACCCGCCGGGTCGGGTCACCGTCCTCGGCGGCGAGCTGTTTTCGGCGCCGTGGCCGAGGCCGTCACGAGTTGTATCCGTTGGTATATCGGCAACTCGTCGGCCAGCTCCAGTAACTGATATGACTCGAAACGCTCTGGGGCCGTGACACTTACTGTCGTCCATCCGCACCGCTCGAGGTGCTCGGCCACACCCGGGGACGTCGGTGTCGCAGAGGTGTCAGGCGCATTGATGTCCACCTTGACGTCACTCGCCCGGTCGCTGAAGCCGCGCGACGAACCGATCCGCGCCACCAGGCCGGCGATGTCGACGGCGCTGTCACCGGCCAGTCGGCTGCCCACCGCGCTCAGGGAAGTGATCGTGTCCAGAAGTGTGTCGACGTCCGCGGGCGCAAGGTAGGGAAGCAGACCCTCGGCGCACCATGCGGTCGGCAACTCCGGGGTGAATCCGCCGGCCCGCAGCGACCGTTCCCAGTCCTCCGCCAGATCGGCGGGAATCGACTTGTGCACAGCGCGCGGCGGTATGCCCGCCTTGTCCATCGTTGCGGTCTTGAAATCCAGCACGGCTCTCTGGTCCACCTCGTACACCGTTGTCAGTGGTGCCCAGTCCATCCGATAGGCACGGGAGTCCAAACCTGCTCCCAGGATCACCGTCTGCCTGATCCCAGCGCGTTGTGCGGCGGTGAGGAAACCGTCGAAGAATTTGGTCCGGACCGCGACAAAGTCCACCAGACGCGGCAACGCGAATCCGGACTCGGCGTCCTCGACGGTCGTCTTCGCCAGGTCGACGAAAAACTCGACGCCGACCGCCCGAACCAGAGCCTCGGCGAATGGATCGTCAATCAGTGCACCCGGTTTGCGCCCCGCAACCGCACGTGCCGCGGCGGCCTCGGTGGCGGTCAGCCCGACACCGGATGCCAGGTCCCACCCGTCGCTGGCATCGACTGTCATCTCCTGACACCTGATTCCCGGCTCCACGCGCCGCTAATTGCCTTCCCCACCGGCATCGTCGGCAGGTCGCACTCCGGGCTTGCGCACGGTGACCCGGCCACCGAGGACGCGGGCCTGACACGCGAGCCGCACCGTTCGGGTAGCTCTCAACCGCGCGGACAGCAGTGCCAGCGTCTCTCGTTCGTTGTCCGTCGGCGCCGAGAGTTTCTCGGCCCCGGCTTTCACCTCGACCCAGCAGATGGAACACGTGCCGTCGCCGTGGCACAGCGTCGGCCAATGGTAGCCGCGGCGCCGCGCTGCTGCCATGATGGTCTCCCCGTCATTCACCTCCAGGGTGATTGCGCGGGGTTCGACCACAACCGAATGGGTCTGGGTCGTCGTTGAACGGTCCCGCTCCGTCACTTGGCGAGGTAGTCCGAGATGGCGCGGTGCAGATTTCTGACGTTGCCGTCGGGGTATCCCCAGACCGGACCACGGTACCCACGGGAATGCACACCGGCCTGCCACTTCGGAAGGTTGGTGAAGTCCTGCGTCAGGATGGTCCCCCAGGCCTTGGTTTCCTCCCAGTCCTCGTAGAACTCATGCTCCATGACCGGGGCCTGGGTCCCCTTCGGGAACAGCTTCAGGTAGTAGGCATCGAAGATGCACTCCTCGTGGTTGAGGCCGTTCGGCCTGAACCTGAAGCTCAGCGCGTTGCCGGCATTGCACGGAATCGTCAAGTTGGGGAAGATGTTCCACAACTCACCGGCCAGCAGATCAGCGTCGCTAAAGGCGCTCAGATCCACACCTTCGGCCTCCGCCTGTTGACGGCGAAGACTCGCGAAGAACGAGCCCACCGTCACGTCCTCCGGCAGTTCGAGAACGGATTCGATGAGCGCGTTCGCCATCGCCACGTCTTCGTCGTTGTAGAGGTCGGCCTCGGCCAGGTCGCCCATCAGAGCGTCGAGTAAATCACGCCGGTCCGTGCCGTCCATGCCGAGTCGAGGGCTGGGCTTACCCATGTTTCCGGGCTTGATCCGGTGCATGCCGTGATCACCGTACTGCTCGTAGATCATGCCGGTGTCGTCCAGATACCTCAGCGCCTGAGGGTGCGTGCCGATCGCGTGATAGGTCTCGACGAACGCCTCATGGCACAACTTCCAGTTGGCCTTGATGATCGTGGAACGAACCCGCGTGCACATCATGTTCTGAATCCCGTTGCGTTCCACCCGGGCGCGCACGTCGCCGAGGAACTCCGTCAGCGGAACAGCATCGGGGTCCATGTTGATGAAGACGAACCCCGCCCACACCTCGACCCGGCATTCCGGAAGACGCAACGATTCCGGTGCGATCGCGGCCCGATCGAAGCCTTCCGGATCGATGACTTCCTTCAGCGATCCGTCAAGATGCCAGGCCCACGCATGGGACGGGCAGCGGATCTCGGTACACGAACCCCGTCCTTCCTTCAGTCGCATCCCTCGGTGCTGGCACGCGTTGAACAGCGCCGTGACGTCTCCGTCCCGGGTGCGGATGATCAGAATCCTCTGGTCGGCGATCGTGTACTCGCAGAAGTCTCCCGGCTCGGCGACTTCCTCGACACGGCAGGCGACCTGCCAGACCTTCGGCCAGAGCTTCTGGTTCTCCAGGCGGGCGAACTCAGCCGAGGTGTACCGCTCTGCGATTCCCGCTTCCGGCGCCGTGCTGAGGTATCGGGGGTTTGTCTTCGGTTCGGCCGTCGATGTCATCGAGGCTGCCTCCTTGATTGAATGCGGTCCGGGATCTTCGACGAGACTCGCTTGTTGGCAGGTGATGTTGTGTCTGATCTCGGTCTTCAGTACACGCGTCCCGGCGTCCGACCCACAACGCGACCCATTTCAAATGACGACTTTTCCATCCCGGATCCGGTTATAGCCGTTGATTACCAGGGCCTTTCAACCGTGCACGCGGGCATCTTCACGAACCTGACCCCGACAGAGGCGTCTAGCCGTCCAGTCGGCGCTGGACGGCTAGACCGCATTCCTGGCGTGCTGACTAGTGCCGTGCGGACCTAGGAGATGCCCAAGAGTTCGGCAGCGGTGCCACCGAGGAGCTTCGCGTTCTGTTCGGGGGTCAGGGCGTCGGTGATCGGCTTGTAGGTCGTCAACGGGCTGGCGAACCCTTCGCTGTGCGGCCAGTCGCTGCCGAACATGACGTTGTCCTCGAGCCCGCTGTCGATGTAGGACTTCACCGGTTCCATCGGATTGACCGTGCTGCGGAAGTGGTCGCGCAGATACTCGCTCGGTTGCCGCTTCAACTGGACCGAGTTCCGTCTGGCCAGCGCCTCGTAGCGATAGGAGATATCGAGGCCGGGTCCGTTCACGACGTTGCCGGTGCTGCCCGGAATACCCTCGGTGAGGCCGATGAGCGGATTGATCCAGCCGGCGGTCAGCTCGACGGTCCCGAACTTCAGCTCCGGGAACTTGTCGAAGACACCGTTGAGGATCAGGTCGGCCGCGGCGATCTGAACACCGAGATGTGAGAAGGCCATATCGAGGGCACAGAACAGCGGATCAACCGCGCCGGAGAACCAGCCCTCCTCCAGGCAGCTGGCGCGAACATCGGCATCCTGGATGTGGAAGACCGGCACGATCCCGTTGTCCACGAACGCCTTCCAGGCTCTGTCGTGGTCCGGATGGGACATCCGCCGGCCGTCGACCAGACCATACGAGATGAACGCCGCTTTGATCCCGTTCTTGCCCAGGTAGGCCAACTCGTTCTCCAGCCAGCCAAGGTCACCGCCACGCAGCGTCACGTGTCCGGTCGGCTCCAGCCGTCCTGCGCCCTCCTCGCGGACGGTGACCGCCCATCGGTTCCACGCCGTCAGGTTGGCCCGGATGATGTCGAGTCGATCGTGGACGTACCGGCCCCACACCGCTCCGAAGTGAGGGAACAGGATGGCCTTGTCCACACCGAGCTCGTCGAGCTGGGCAACTCGCGCCTTCGGGTCGGTGCAGGATGCCGGCATGTCGGCGACGTAGTCGACCTCGGCCGGCTTCCGGTCCTTCCAGTTCTGCCAGGGGCCGAAGAACGACACGAAGCCGTCCTCCGGCACCGTCTTGGCGTAGATCCACATCAACTGGTTGGCCACGCGCGACCACAGCCAGGGATAGCCGAGTTCGTCGCGTGTCATCTCGAGGGCGAGGTCTTTCTTGTCCGGATCGACATGGTCCAGCCACATGTTCGGGTACTCGAAAAGGTGCTGATCGAAGTCGAAGATCATGATGGTCCTCCGTCTCTCCAGTGGCGCTGGCTGTTTCGGCGCAACGTGGTTGTCGTGGCCAACGTAACTTTGCCCGGACGGCGGCAAAAAGACCTCAGAGTTCAGATGGCGCGAGCTACCAAGTCCGGACCGATGCTCACAGCCCCAGGCTGCGGCCGATCAGGTCTTTCATGATTTCCGTCGTGCCGCCGTAGATAGTCTGGATCCGGGTGTCGACGAAGTCCTTGGCGACCTTGTACTCCTTCATATAGCCGTAGCCGCCGTGTAGTTGCAGGCACGCGTCAACGACGCGCTTTGCCAGCTCCGTGCACCACCACTTGGCCTTGGCCGCGTCGACCGCGGTCAGCTCGCCGGCCACGACGGCCTGCAGGCAGCGGTCTACGTACTGTTCGGCAATGTCCAACTCGGTGTCCAGCTCGGCCAGTACGAATCGGTTGTGCTGGAAACTGCCGATCGGTTGGCCGAATGCCGTCCGGTCTTTGGCGTATTGCAGTGCCTGACGGTACGTCTCCCGCGCGCCGGCGACCGCGGCGATGGCTATCGACAGGCGCTCGGAGGGCAGGTTCGCCATCAAGTGGTAGAAACCCCGCCCCTGTTCTCCCAACAGGTTCGCGGCCGGAACTCGAACGTCGGTGAAGTGGAGTTCGGCGGTGTCCTGAGCCGGTTGCCCCATCTTGTCGAGCTTGCGTCCGCGCTCGAAACCCGCCATCCCCCGCTCCACCACCAGCAGCGAGAACCCCCTGTGCCCGGCGTTCGGATCGGTGCGGGCGACCACGATGACGAGATCGCTGTTGATCCCCGCCGAGATGAACGTCTTCGAGCCGTTGAGGATCCAGTCGTCACCGGAGCGGACCGCCGTGGTGCGGATTCCGGCGAGATCGCTGCCCGCGCCCGGCTCGCTCATCGCAATCGCGCCGATGAGCTCCCCGGCGGCATATCCGGGCAGCCAACGCTGCTTCTGTTCCGGGGTGCCCAGTGACGTGAAATAAGGCCCCACAATGTCGTTGTGCACGCTCAGCGCCGGGGTGAGGAATCCGAACTTGGCGATTTCCTCGACGACCACGGCGTTGAACCGAAAGTCCTCCGAACCCCCGCCGCCGTACTCTTCGGGCATGTTGAAGCCGATCAGGCCGTAGCGGCCCGCGGCGGCATAAGCGGATCGATCGACGATGCCGGCCTCTTCCCACTTTGCCGCGTTCGGTGCGACCTCGCGCTCGATGAACCGCTTTGCGGTATCCCTCAGCTGCTCGTGCTCCGGCTCAAAGACCAGCCTTCTCAAGTGTTCTCCTTCTCGAGAGCGCGACGGGATGGGTGCCGTCGCGCGTTGGTTCCGGTGGCGCCCCGCGCTATCCACGAGATCCGCGGAGCTCGACGGCGGGTGAAAGGACGCCGGTGTCGGGCGTCGTGGCGCTCAAGTCCGCTCAGCGGCGTCGGGTGCGGGGAATCGGTAGCCCTCGAACTGCGCTCGCAGTGTCTTCTTACTGAACTTGCCGACGCTCGTCTTGGGCACCGCGTCGATGAACTCGACCGCATCGGGCAGCCACCATTTCGCCACTCGTGGCACGAGGTGCTCGATGACCTCCTCGGCGGTCAGTGATTCGCCGGGTTTGGCGACCACGCACGCCAGCGGACGTTCGGCCCAACGCTCGTGTGGAATGGCGATGACGGCCGCCTCGGCCACCTTGGGGTGCGCCATGATCTCGTTCTCCAGCTGCACCGAGCTGATCCACTCGCCGCCCGATTTCACCAGGTCTTTGGTGCGGTCCACCAGTAGCACCGAACCGTACTGGTCGCACACCGCGACATCGCCGGTGCGCAGCCAGCCGTCGTCGGTGAACGACGCATGGTGATCGTCACTGCGGTAGTAGGAACTCGCGATCCAGGGGCCGGCCGCCTGCACCTCCCCGGTAGTGCTGTCGTCACGCGGCACCTCCGTCCCGCTGTCCGGATCCACCACGCGCAGATCCACCAGCGGTGCCGGGATCCCCTGCCGGGACAGCGCGTCGACCAGCTGTCCGTCGGTGAGGCCGGCGTGATGAGTTCGAGGGTTGCAGACGGTGGCCACCGGGCTGGTTTCGGTCATCCCCCACACCTGGGTTATCGGCACTCCGATTTCGTCGCGGTACTGCTTGGAGAGCGCCTTGGGCACGGCCGACCCGCCGCTGAGGATGAATCGCAGTGCGGTGAGGTCGTAGTCACCGAGTAGAGGCGCCGCGCCCATCCAGATCGTGGGTACCGCGCCGGTGACGGTGACGCTGTGGTCGGCCAGCAGTCCGAGTAGCGCGCGCGGGCTCAGGTCGGGTCCGGGAAGCACGATGTCGGCTCCCGCCAGCACAGCCGCATACGGCAGCCCCCACGAATTCGCATGGAACATCGGAACGATGGGCATCACCACGTCGCGCTCGCTCAGCCCCAGAACATCTGCCGTCAGGACCGTCAGCGAATGCAGAATGGCAGAACGGTGCGAATACACGACCCCCTTGGGATGGCCGGTGGTGCCGGAGGTGTAGCACATCGCCGCCGCGCTGTCCTCGTCCTCTATGACGAAATCGCCGCGGTACGGCAGGACGTCGGCCAGCACCTGCGCGTAGCTGAGCACGCGGGGACTGTCGGGGACGTCGTCATCGGATCCGTCGTCGATCACGACGAAGTACTTCACCTCCGGCATCTGTTCTGCCAGCGGCCAGAGCATCTTCAGGAGGGAACGGTCGACAAACAGGATCTCGTCTTCTGCGTGGTTGACGATGTAGACGATCTGCTCGGGATAGAGGCGGATGTTGACGGTATGCAGGACGCGCCCGGTGCACGGGGCGGCCAGATACAGCGCAAGGTGTTGCTCGGTGTTCCAACAGAAGGTGCCGACCCTCGCGTCGGCACCGATACCCAGTTTCTCGAATGCGGTGGCGAGTCGCCGGACCTGGTCGGCGACGCTGCCCAGGGTCGACACCACGACGGAGCCGGAAGCCGTCGCCGTCACCGCCTTCTTGTGGCTGAAATACCTCTCCGCGCGATGAAACAAGTGCGGTAGCGACAGTGACCGGTGCTGCATCAGGCCTTGCACGACAACTCCTTCCGGCGGGACAACGCGATCGCGATCAGGCGGGCAGTGCGATCGACTTGGTCTCGAGAAATTCCGCGAACCCGTCCGTACCGAGCTCGCGGCCGAGTCCGCTCTGCTTGTAGCCCCCGAACGGAGTGTCGGCCGCCAGCCACACACCGCCGTTGATCCCGACGGTCCCGGTGCGCAGCCTGCGCGCGATTCCCATAGCGCGGTCGACATCGCCACCGTGTACCGCTCCGGACAGCCCGTAGACGCTGTTGTTGGCGATCTGCACCGCGTGGTCGTCGTCGTCGTACGGGATCACGGCCAGGACCGGTCCGAAGATCTCTTCCTGCGCGATGACGGCACCGGGGACGACATCGCAGAACAGCGTCGGCTCCACGTAGTAGCCGACCGGCAACGAGGCGGCCGTACCGCCACCGACCAGGATCCGGGCTTCCTGCTTACCCTTCTCGATCATGGTGAGGATCCGATCGCGTTGCCTGGCATTGATCACCGGACCGACGATGACGTTCGGATCGTTCGGATCTCCGCAACCGACCGACTCGAACGCCGCCTGCGCGACAGCCAAGCCCTCCTCGTACCTGCTCCGGGGCAACAGCAATCGTGTCGGGAGTGCACACCCTTGACCAGCGTGCGCACAGACGCCCGCAATCCCCGCGGCCAACGCCGGCAGGTCGGCGTCGTCCAGGACGATGTTCGCCGACTTGCCGCCGAGTTCCAGGCAGACCCGGGTGACGTTGTTGGCCGCCGACGCCATGATCCGCTTGCCCACCTCGGTGGAACCGGTGAAAGTGATCATGTCCACCCGGGGATCGAGGACCAGAGCCTCGCCGATCATCGGGTCCGCGGCGGTCACCACATTGACGACGCCGGCGGGAACGTCGGTCCGCTCGGCGATGATTCGGCCAAGTTCTGTCCCACACCAGGGCGTGTCGGGAGCCGGCTTGAGTACCACCGTGCAGCCGGCCGCCAGGGCCGCGGCCACCTTGAATATATTTAGGGGCAGTGGGTAGTTCCAGGGGGTGATCGCCGCGACGACACCGACCGGTTCGCGCACCATCGTGCGTTGCGCCAGTACGCCCGCGAGAGTCTCGCGGGCAGCGATCTGTACCTCGTAGGGGTAGGACTCGGCAAGACCCGCCCAGTAGGAGACGGCGTCGATGATGGTGTCCAGCCAGATCGAGTGTGTAAGCGCTACAGGTACACCGGCTTCGTCGATCAAAATTCGACGCAGGTGTTCCTGCTCGGTGCGCAGCGCTTCGTGCAACTGGCGGAGGCAATGTGCGCGAAAGGCATGATCGCGTGACCAGGGAAGGTTGTCGAAGGCCCGGCGCGCAGCTCCGACAGCGGCGTCGACATCGTCTCGTCCGGCGTCGGGAGCCTGCCCGATCGGTTGTTCGGTCGCTGGATTGATGTTGGCATACGTCCGGCCGTCAGCCGCTTCTCTGAGTACGCCGTTGATCAGTAAACCCGTCATCGCCGGCCCGCAGTCGCACTGACCGCGGCGGCCGCGGAAGACGGAAAGACCCTGTGCCACATGTCGCTCTCCAGTCCTTGAGTTTGCGATGGCCCTCGAACCGTCATGTGCGGTTTGGCGAGGCTGTCCAGGTACGACAGCCTCGCCGCACCACGCGGTTGCGGTACCGCCTAGACCTTCTTGCCGGTGAAGAAGGCCTCCACATCGGGCAGCACCGACAGGGCGTCGAGCAGCCCGCGAGGATCGAAATAGTCGGTCCAACGGGCGATCTTGCCGTCTCGAACCTCGAACACGCCGACCACCGGGACGGTCAGGATTTCTTCCCCCTCCAAGGTACGGCCGTAGTCCATCCGCTCGGTGAACACGACACCGTCGGTACCCTCGGCGATGTGGAGTATCTCGGCGTGCAGGACGTACTCACCGAAGACCACGCTGCTCATCTCGTGCTTTGCCGCGATGTCGTCGAGTCCCACCGCCGGCGGGAATCCCGAGTTTCCCCAGACGCAGTCCTCGGTCATCGAGCTCTTCAGGTGGTCAGGGATCTGGGAGATGGGCTTCTCCATGCCCTTCAGGAAAGCGCGGACGACGGCCTCGTTGCTCATGTGCGTACTCCTATTGTTGTTCGCGTTGGTTGAAACAGGCAGCCAGTCGGACATCGATGGGGACTCGATGCACCCTTGCTGACAGACACACGCTAGTGATTTCACTCACTGCGGCGCATCGGCCGATAATTCATATGATGCACCGCAATTCGCGGACCTCTCCGCCGACACTCGTGCCCTACGGGCCTTCGTCGGGCAGCCAGTTCACCAGGGTGACGCCCTCAGCGGGCGTCACGAACCCAGCTCTCATTCGCATCCCGGCTCGTAGCGGCGGCTGACCTTCGAGGTGTCCCGCCAGCCGCACCTCGGGCGCCTCGTCGAGCTCCACGAGCACGACCGTATAGGGAACCGGAAATGCGTGGTGCACTTGGTGTTCGGCGACGGTCCAGGACACTAGCCGGGCGGTGGGCGCCACGCGTTTCCACTCGACGATCCACGATCGGCAGTTGTGACAATGCGAGCGCGGCAGGTGGAGCACGGTACCGCAATTGGCGCACGCACACACGGTCACCTCGCCCTGCTGTGCAGCCAACCAGAATCCCGCGGTGTCGGGATCATCGATCACCGGGAGCGGCACCACGGCGGCGACCACCGTCAGGCCAGGCTCTCGAGCTTGGCGATGTCCATATTGAACAGGGATGCGGCGTTGCGCCACAGAATCTTCTGCTTGGTGGTCTCGCTGACGCCGCGCAGGCCCTCATTGATCGAGTTCTGGATCTCCTGCTTGTCCAGACAGGTCTGGTGCGGATAGTCGGTCTCGAACAGCAGATTGTCCTCGCCGATGGCCTCGATGTGCCACGGCTTCAAGTCCTCGTACCAGTAATTCGCGTAGACCTGTCGGTGGAAGTAGTCGCTGGGCTTCATGCCGTCGGCGTCGAACTCAGGCCGTTCGCGCCAGGGCTCGTACTTCTCGTAGTGGAAGTCCAAGGCCTCCAGCAAGAAGGGGATCCACCCGACTGCACTTTCCACCGAGACGAAGCGCAGCTTCGGGTAGCGGGCCAGCACGCCCGACATCAACAAGTCGGCCAGGGTGATGCCGCTCTCCAGGAAGAACGCGGTCGTCAACCGCGTCAAGGTGGCACGCCAGCCCTCCACTCGGGTGCGCTCATCGTTGAGATGCCGACTGAGGTTACCGCCGCCGACGTGGAAGCTGATCGACAACCCGGCATCCTGCGCGGCAGCCCACATTGGATCCCAGTAATGGTCGGCCAGCAGCGGGTATCCATGCTCGTGCGGTTTGCCGGTGGAGACCAGCCCCTTGTGGCCTGCCGCCGCGCACCGTTCGATCTCGGCCACCGCCGCATTCACGTCCCAATACGGGATCAGGGCCAGCGAAAGCAACCGGTCCGGTGCGATCGAACTCCATTCCAGCAGGAAGTCGTTGTAGGCCTGCAGTGCTGCGGTCTGGAACCCCAGCGCGTCCGGACCGGCCACCGCAAAGATGTTCGGTCCGACGAACCCGAGGTTCGGGAATAGCGCCGCCGCCTGAATTCCGTAGGTATCCATCACCTCCAGGCGCGCCTTGGCGTCGAATGCGGAGGGGTGCATCGAGGAGAAGCGGTCGGCATAGTCGGGGAACTTCGGCGAGCGGATCGGCGCACCGTCCTCACCGGGCACCATGATGCAGGTCCCGACGGTGAACACCGGCTGGCCGTCCATGCACCAGTATTCGCCCTGCTTCTCCTCAACCCACTTGACCTCCGGAATGAGGTTGCCCCAACGGGTTCGGGACATCCTGCTGGTCCACAGATCCGGTGGCTCGGTGATGTGGGTATCGGTGTCGATGATCAAGGTAGAAGAGCCCATGGTCCCTCCAATTCGGTTATCGGACAGAAGATCTGTTCGCTACAGGAAGGATTGCGCCTCACCGTCTGTTGCGGCAACGGCCGGGTATTCAGATGATGAGATATTCGCGTCAGTCGACGCCGACGATGAAGGTCGCCGCCGTCGTGGCCGACCCGCCGATGTTGAGCAACCCGACCTTCCTGGCGCGCGGCACCTGGTAGTCCCCCGCCCGGCCGGCCACTTGCCTGGCCCCATCCAGCAGCATCCGCACACCCGTCGCGCCCACCGGATGGCCCAGTCCGAGAAGCCCTCCGCTGGGATTCACCGGGAGCTCACCGCCGAAGTCGATGACGCCGTCCTCGACCGCTTGCCAGGACTTGCCGGGCGATGTGATCCCGAAATGATCGATCGCGACATACTCCGACACCGAGAAGCAGTCATGAGTCTCGATCAGGTCCAGCTCGACAGGCCCGCTGCAACCGGCACGCTGGTAAGCGTCGAGGATCGCGCGGCGCAGATGGGGGAAGACGTACTCGTCGTCGGCGCTGGCCGCGAGCTTGTCCTCCAGCAGCATGGTTCCGGTGCGATGGCCCCAGCCGAGAATGCGGGGGATCACGTCGAGCGCCAAGTTGTTCTGCCTGGCCCAGCTCGTGGCGAAGCGTTCCGAGGCCAGGATCACGGCGGCCGAACCGTCGGTGATGCGGCTGCAGTCCTGACGCCGCAGCGGGCCCGCCACGACCGGATTCTGTTCGTCGTCTTCGTAAAAGGATTCCTTGGTCAGGGCCCAGTCCCTGGTCTGAGCCCTGGGGTTGCGTCGCGCATTGGTGATGTTGATTTCGGCGATGCGCCCCAGGTGGGTGTGGTCCAGGCCGTAGCGGCGGTCGTACTCCTGCCCGATGCGCCCGAACATCGCCGGCCACGGGAACGGCTCGTCGACCACCTCCCGACCCGCCCAGGCCGCACATCCCAGCCGCAGTCCGGCTTCCTGCCCACCGATGTTGCGAAGGACCTCGGCCCCGACAACCAGGGCACATTCATATCGCCCGCTCTCGAGGTCAGCCATGGCCGCCATCGCGGCCATGCTGCCCGAAGCGCAGGCCGCTTCGTGCCGCGACGCCGGCTTGCCGGCCAGGTCCGGATGGACCGCGGCGACCATGCCGCCCAGCTGACCCTGGCCGTTGAAGATCTCGCCGGCGAAGTTTCCGACGTGGATGACGTCGACATCGGCCGCTCCGACTCGGGCGTCGTCCATCGCACCCACGGTGGCAGACTCCAGCAGCGGGAAGATCAGGCCGCCGGGTGCCTTCTCGGCAAAGTCGGACTGCCATCCGCCGAGGATGAAAATCGGTTCGCTCACGTTGATATCTCCTCTTGTTTCGCGTCAGTCGGTGCGCAAGATCAGTGCGCTCGTCCCGGGACCGGGCATGCCGGAGGTGACGAGGCAGGTCTGCGCACCGGCGACGGTGGCCGTCGATTCGCCGCGCAGCTGACGAACTCCTTCGACGATGTGGCTGAGCCCGTGGATGTACCCGTCCGCCAGATTGCCGCCCGAGGTGTTGATCGGCAGCGATCCGTCGAGTTCGAGTGCGCCGCTGGCGGCGAACGGACCGCCCTCGCCCCGGCCGCAGAATCCATAGTCCTCGAGCTGCATCAGGACGGTGATGGTGAAACAGTCGTAGAACTGCGCCACATCGATGTCGTCCGGCCCGATACCGGCGAGGCGATAGAGCCGATTGGCCAGTGCACTGCTGGAATTGGTCAACGGGCCGGTCAGCAGATTGCCCCACAGCCCGCCTTGGCGCGGTACCGGTTCGTCGCCCTGCGCAACGGCCCGGATCAGCACCGTCGGTTTGGCCCCGTCGCGTGCGCGGTCGGCCGCCGACACGATCACCGCTGCGGCGCCGTCGGTTTCCAGGCAGAAGTCGTAGCGGCGGAGGGGATCCGCGATCATTCGCGAGCCGAGATAGCCGGCCATCGTCAGCGGATGGCCGTACCGCTGCGCCGCCGGGTTCTGATTCGCCCGGGCATGGCAGGCCACCGCGATGCTGCCCAGCTGTTCGCTGGTGGTGCCGTAGTCGAGCATGTGCTTGCGCGCGAACAGCGCGTAGGCCATCCCGGGAGACTGCAGCCCGTAGGGTGCGAGGAATTCGAGATAACTGCCCGCCCCGCCCACCGACTGCCCGCTGGACCATTCGCGTCCGAACCGCCTTCCCGACCGCCCGTTGAGCGACCGGAACACCAGAACATTCGTCGCCTGGCCGGAGCACACCGCATTGACCGCCAGGCCAACCATGCCGCAGGGCGCCGCGCCGGCCCAACTCCCCGCCGCCCAGAAGCCGACGTTCGGCATGCCCAGCGTGGCTGCCAGGTCGGCGTGCAACACTTCGTCCATCTCGCATCGCACGATGCCGTCGATGTCGACCGGGTCCAGTCCCGCGTCGCTGATCGCCGCACTGGCCGCCTGGGCGGCCAGTGTCAGGGTCGACCGTCCCGAGTTGAAGCTGTAGTCCGTCGTGCCGACACCGACGATTGCACAGCGGTCGCGGAGGTGATCCTTCGTCATCGACGCTCCCAGGACACCGGGGCCTTCTCACGGTCCCAGGTGGCGGCGGTGCACCCTTGGTCGCGCAGCAGATATTTGTGCACCCTGCCCAGCGGACTCACCGGCAGCTCCGGGCGAAACTCGATGTAGCGCGGCAACGCGAAATAGGGCACCCACTCCTTGGACCATTCGAACAACGCCGAAGGGGTCAGCGCGGAACCCGGCTGCAGTACCGCGGTGACCTTGACGTCGTCCTCGGTGACCTCGGAGGGCACCGCATGCACCGCAACCTGGGCGATGTCGGGATGCGACAGATAGGTCGCCTCGAGCTCCTGGCTGGAGATGTTCTCGCCGCGTCGTCGCATGTAGTCGTTCTTTCGGTCGACGAAATAGAAGAAGCCGGCTTCGTCGAACCGCCCGAGGTCGCCGGTGTGGAACCACAGATTCCTGGTCGCTTCCAGGGTGGCCGCGGGGCGCCGCCAGTAACCCTGGAACATCACGTTGGCTCGCCGCGGCCGACAGACGATCTCACCGACCTCACCGGGCTTGACCTCGTTGTCCTCGTCGTCGACGATGCGAACCTCCAGGTCTTCATGATTGACGCGTCCCGCCGAGTCCGGCGGCGCCTGGTCATCGGGTGCGGAGTAGGTGATGGGAAAGACCTCCGTCATCCCGTATCCGAAGGCCCCCGGGATCTTCACGCCGAAACGTCGGCGCCACACGTCTTGAAGGGCTGCCGGGAAGGGAACCGCGTGCACCATCCGGATCTGACCGAAACACCGCGTCGATTCGGGGGTGTCTGGCATCTGCGCGATGATCGCCGGCAGGCCACCGATCAGGTTGACGACCCTGGCGCCGGTCCGCTCTATCTCGGGCCAGAACCGCGAGGCCGAGAATCGTTGGGCCAGTGCAGCGCTACCGCCGATGAGCATAGTTCCGATCAACGTCATCGACAGAACGTTGAGGTGGAACATCGGGAGCGGACTCCAGTTGAGCTCCTCGCGTTGGCGCTGGGTCTGCTGGAGGCCACGTCGGGCGATATTGATGGCATATGCGTTGCTGATCATGCAGCCCTTCGACGGACCCGTTGTGCCGCCGGTGTAGGTCAGACACATCAGATCGTCCGCCCCGCCGATCACCGGCTGAGGTGCCGGGCAGTTGCGGAAGTCGTCGAGAAGCTCGATTCGCAGGTGTCCATCTGCGCTCCGCCGCTCCGAACCCCGTTGGAGAACGAGTTCGACATGAGGCAGCTGTCCGCCGATCGCGGTGACGCGCTCTACCAGGTCTGGCTCCGCGATCACCACTGCGGCATCGGTGTCGATGAGGACGTGCCGAAGGAACTCACCGCGCAACGCGGTGTTGGTTCCAACCCAAACGGCCCCAAGCATGTTGGTGCCGATCCACGACGCGATGCCATCGATGTGGGTGTCCTGAAGGCTGACCACCGTTTGGCCGGGGCCAACACCGGCGGCCCTGAGAGCCCCGGCCAATTCCAGTGACCGATTCCACATCTCGGCATAGCTGAACTCGACACCGGCCAGATCAACGAAGGGTATGTCGGGGTGCTCGTCGACACACCTCCTGAGCAGTCCGACAATCGTTGATTCAGTTTTGACCGCGCTCTCGCTCACCAAGGACACGCCTCCTCGAGGTCTCGACTTCCGAGTGCATTACAGAGCCCGGCAACACAGCAATGTGCTGCTTTTCAGATGGCGAGGCAGCTGCCGCTCAACTCGCCGGGGCGGCGAGATTCATCGCGTCCACGATCCGGACCTCGGCGTCAACGAGGAGCTCGTCGACCCGGTCTCGGAAGCGCGGGACCCGCGACGACGAGTAGGTTGCGGCCAGCGCCGCGAGAACTCCACCGTCTCCTGCCAGAGGAACTGCTGCACAACTTATTCCGTACAAATACTGCTGATCACTATGGAAGGGACCCGGTTGGCCGAGTTCCTCGTCCAGGCGCCACATCGTCGTCACCGTATGACCGGTGAGAGGCTCCAGTGGGTGCGCCCCGAGATAGTCGGTACGTTGCTGTGGCTGCATTCGGGCAAGGATTGCCTTGCCCAGCGCGGTGGCATGCCCCGGGATCGCCATGCCCGACCAGCATTCGATGCGCGGGGCACAGGGATGCACCACCAAGTGGGACATTACGATCTCTTCGCCGCGGATCCTGCCGAGACTCACGCTGGTTCGGCCCTCAGCCGACAGATCAGCCATTTCCTTTCGAAGCAGCCGCAATCCGCGGGCCCGACGCTCGAGCTGGGTCACCGATGCCAGCTGATCCCCCAACGTATATCGGCCGTCCGCACACCGCCGCAGGTAACCCTCGTGGACCAAGGTCCGAAGGAGGTGGTAGGTCGTGGGCAGGACGATTCCGGTCACGTCGCTGAGTTCACGCGCGGTCAACGGCCCACGCTCGCTGACCGCCTCGACGAGCTGCATTCCGCGTTGGAGGCTTTGAATCAGGGTTGGCTGCGTTGCCGGTTGGGGAAGCACGGGTCAGCGGTGTCCTGCCGCGCCGACCCGTTGGCGATCCCCATCGTGCAACGCGGACAGCTCGGCCTGGAAGCGGTCGCCGAGAACGTAGGTCCCGTCATCGAGGCGCACGAGGTAATCGTCGTGGACCAGGGTGCGAAGCAGGTGATAGGCGGTCGGCAGGGACAGGTTCACCGACCGGGCGACCAGCTTGGCATGCAGGGGCCCCTCCGCCGCCACGACGTTGATGATCTGCAGCCCCCGCTGCAGCGATCGGACCAGTGATTTCTCGGGATTGGCCACAGCAACCTCCAGCTCTGGCGTGATGTAACTACCATTTACATCCACGCGTTGGCGTCAGTGTAAGTGCCTTTCACATGTGAGGCAAGACACGGAGTGACGGGTACTTGGCGGCCCTTGTGTCGGCGATGTGAAAACCATTAACATCATGGTGTGGCACGTCAGGAGGTAGACAGCACTACAGGGGCCCGGCGTCGCTCGTACCACCACGGCAATCTGCGCGACGCGCTGATCGACCTGGCGATCGAGTTGATCGCCAGCGGTGGGGTCGCTTCCTTCTCGATCGCCGAGGCGTGTCGAAGACTGGAGGTCAGCCCGGGCGCCCCCTATCGACATTTCGCCGACCGCGAAGATCTACTGACCGAGATCGCCATCCGGGCATGTGAGGTTCTCACTGAGCACATCGCCCAAGTGGTAGGGACGACAACCGATCCTGTAGAGCGCCTGGTGCGAGCCGCGCGAGCGTACGTGGAGTTCGCAGCACAGCATCCAGCGTTGTTCGAGGTGCTCTACACCAAAGAAGTCTTCATTGGCGGCAACGCCAAACTGATCGGAGCGGTTCGCCCCGTAGTGGAGGCGTTCCTGGTACCCGCATCCGAGATACCCGGCATCACCGCCGCCCAGGCCACCAGCCTCACCGTCGGGTCGGCGGCCGTCGCGCATGGCTACGCCAGCTTCCTGCCGGCAGGCACCTTCAGCGACGCCCCCGACGCACCGGCCATTGCGGCAGACAATGCCGCCTGCGCCACGCGGGCGCTCATTATGGGCCGCGCGGCGCTGGGCAGTTCGCCAGGAGAACCGGGGGTGGCGCTGGCCGGCCTGGCGGTACAGACGTGGATCGACCTGATGGACAAGGAAAAAGAAAAGGCAAGTGCCGAATGACTGTTGTCGATGCCGCATCCGAGGACGCACCCACACCCGGGCAGATGTTTGACTTGACCGGACGCACCGCGCTGGTCACCGGCGCATCGAGCGGACTGGGTGTTCAATTCGCTCTCGCCCTGCAGTCCGCTGGAGCGAAGGTCGTCGTCGCTGCGCGGCGGGCCGATCGGTTGGCGAGCTTGTGCGAAGACAACCCCGGGCTGACAGCGGTGGCATGCGATGTCGCCGATCCGTCGTCCGTCGAGGCCGCGTATCGCGAAGTCGAGGATCGCGTCGGCAACATCGACATCCTGATCAACAACGCCGGCCTCAGCATTCCCGCACGCGCAGAAGAGGAGTCGTTGGACGACTTCCGCTACGTTCTCGATGTCAACCTGGTGGGCGCATTTCGGCTGACCCAGCTCGTCGGGCGCCGGATGATCGAGAACGGTGGCGGGAGCATCATCAACGTCGCCTCCATCCTCGGTCTGGTGGCCTCCGCTCCCAACCGACAGGCAGCCTACTGCGCCTCAAAAGGCGGTCTCATCAACTTGACTCGGGAACTGGCGGTGCAGTGGGCGCGCCACGGTGTCCGGGTCAATGCGCTCGCTCCCGGATTCTTCCCGAGCGAGGCGACCGCCGATCTTCTCGACGACGAAGCGGGCGCGTCCTACGTACGCCGCAACACTCCGATGGACCGGCCAGGCCGATCCGGGGAGTTGTCCGGAGCGCTGCTCCTCCTCGCCGGCGACGCCGGTTCCTACATCACCGGCCAGGTCCTCGCGGTCGACGGCGGATGGACAGCAAGATAGGTCTGCCATTACCCACGATCTGAAGACGTTGTGGTTGTTCAGATCATGGGTTGCCAATGGGATCAATGAGAGAGATTTCACGCAGGTCCGGGGTGCTGCGAAAGGGAGGCGACATGAGTAGCAGTCGGATGCGGCGATACCTGCCACAAGCGCGGCGATTTCACCCGCGACTGACGTGGCTGCGCGCAGAGGAGCCGCGGATTCGGAGTCACCGGCTCCACGCTGCCCCCGAGTCCGACGTCCTCGACCCCGCGCAGTGCGCGCTGCTGGTCCTCGATTGCCAGCCCGAGGCGCTCAACTCGGTAGCCGACTCCCGATCGATCGTATTTCGGACCAACTCGGCCATCGACATGATGCGCCGCATCGGGGGCCAGATCGCATTCACGCGCCTTGCATTCGAGGACTCCGACTACCGTTTCACGCCCCCGACCAACAACGAGTTCTCCGCTCTCGCCCGGGAGAGGCGGTTGCCCAACGGTAGTTTCGACGCCGACCTTCACCCAGGCCTGGCGGTCGCGCCTGACGACATCGTCGTGCGCAAGACGCGACTCGGAGCATTCTCGACAACGAATCTCGATGAACGCCTGACGAATTTGGGTATCACGACGTTGATCCTTGCCGGAATGCACACCGGCGGCGCCGTACTGTCCACCGTCCGTGAAGCCTGGACAAGGACTATCGGCTCATCATCTTGGCCGATTGCATCTCCGATACCGACACCACGACCCAGGAGCTGCTCGTCGAGCAGATCTTCCCCCAGCAGGCGGAGGTCCTCACCACTGGCAAGCTCGATCGGGCGCTGGCAAGCCGGGTCGTCGCCAATGACATCAGGGTTGACGTCGGCTAGTGGCTCTCGGCGGGCCTACTGACGCCATCTGAAGTCTCGCCGATTGCCCAACCAAGCAACGTCGATTGAAATCATTTGCAGAAGTTGTTGGTTCGGGTGGGCAGGACAGGTTCAGTGGATTGGTACGACCGGCAGATCATACAATTTGTGCTTCGCTGGATTCCCTTCGGCGGCCCACCCGACGACGAAACACTTCCCCGCTTCGGGCTGACGCCTGGCGAGTTTAGGAGTAGGTTCCGCGACATCGTCTCCAACCTGACGCGCAATGAGTACACCCTGGTCGACGACGACCGCGAACTGCTGGCCTCGACCATCCACGCCATCGTTTCCGGGTCCAGAGGGTCTGAGCGTACGGCGATCTGCGATGACTGGCTGCCGCAGACGGCGTGGCAAAAATTCAGGCCTCAAGCAGTCAACTGAATGACGTGGGCGTCCTCGATACCGAGATAGCGTGTCGGCGTACAGGTCAGCACGATGACCTGTCCGTGGTTGCCGACGGTGTCGAAGACCGCGCCCATCCTGGCCAACCGCTCGGGATCGGTGAATCCGAGCGCGTCGTCGATGACGACCGGCACGGTGTCTTCCTTGGCGACCAATGCCGCACCGGCGAGCCGGGCCAGGATGCCCAGTTGTTCCTTGGCACCACCCGACAACGATTGATACGGCACGGTGCGGCCATCCAGGGTTCGGTTGCAGATCCGTAGATCGCTGTCGACCTCGACCTCGAACGTCGGGCCGAATACCGGCTGCCCGAGCCGCTCGATCTCGGTGCGGAACGGCGCGACGTAGCGCTGTCTGGTGCTGTCGCGGTGACGGGCCATCACCGAACGCAACAGCTGTGCCGATCGGGCGCGCCGAGACACCCGGGCATGCTCGGCGGCCGCGTGCTCACGAGCGATCTGTGCCGCGTCGAGGTTGCCCTTACGGCCCTCATTGCCCATCACGCCCAGCTCGACGGTGATGTCGTTGAGCGCACGTTCGATATCGGCGTGGTCTTGCTCGAGCGTGGCCGCGGCCGAGCGAGCCGAGGCGAGTTCTGCTTCCACAGCGTCCGGGTTGGCGGCCGCGCGCCGCTCGGCTGTCGCGGCAACATCGGCTGCGGCCTGCGACTGTGCCGCTCTGTCGGCCGAGGCTCGACGCGCCACCTCATCGTCGTCGGTGACTGCACGAAGGGCCGCCAATCGCTCCTGTGCCGACGTGATCTCGGCACCGGCATCGGCTATCCTTCGACGCAGAACTGTTGTCGCCGTTTCCTTTTCCGTCAGCAATGCCGTCGCCTGGGCCGCTTCGCGGCGGCGGGTGTCCGCCTCGGCACGGGCTTGCTTGTGCGCCTCGAGCGCGTCGGCGAGTTCGGTTCGCGCCGCGTTGGGATCCAGCCCCGAGTCCAACAGCCCGGGCTTCATCGCATCGCGCAGTGCGGCCAGCCGAGACCGCATGTCCTCGATGCCCTCGTCACCACACAGACCCAGCACCCTCGCCGCCGCCCGGTCGCGGGCATTGGCGAGCTCACGGCGATGCCGGCCGGCGGCGCGGGCGGCCTCGATATCGGCGACACCAGCCTGTGCCAGCGCCTCGTCTCGGACCCGTCGCGCGGTGTCCAGCTTGGTCTGCGCATCGGACGTGGTGGCGGCGGGGTCGATGCGAACACTCAGCAATCCGGGCAGCTCCACGGTGCTTGGTGCCGAGGTCTGCGGCGACCAACGCTGCCCGACCGCCATCGTCACACGCTCACCACCGACGATCAGTTCGATATCGGCCGCCGCAGTGAACTCCACGGTCGTGGCGGTGGAAGCCAGCTGCGCCTCAATGTGGTCCACCAACGATACGGCGGACTCGATGTCGGCCATCAGCTCCTCGGTGACCGCGGTTGCGGACAGTTGTTCGGTGATCTGCTCGAGCTCGCACTGCGCCGCATCGATGCGGTCGATTCTCGATGCCAGCCGATCAGCCTCGTCGTGGTCGGCGAGTGCATCGACGACGGCACGCGCCCCATCCACCCTGGCCTGCGCTTGATCGACGGATACCGTCGACGACTCAGCTGTGGCCGAGGCGATCTCTGCAACCTCGCGCGCGGTGGACTCGTGGTCTTCCGCCGTGGCGAGCGCGGTCGTCAACTCGGCGACCACTGCGGCGCGGCCGTCCAGCTCGGCCCGCAGACGCTGTCGCTCGACCGCTGCGGCCTCGGAGGCGGCGCTGGCGGCTTGCGCGGCCCTCGCCACCAGAGTCGCGTTGTCGAGGTGATCGGTCAGCTCCGCCAGCACCGCGGCAGCCTCTTCGGCGGCGGCTCGGCGCTCGACAACGGCCTTCCGGCGAGCTGTCAGCCCGGCCAACTGCTCGGTCAGCTCGGCGTGCTTGCGTACCCGATCGTCGACCTCGGCAACGGCTGCGGCACAGCGCGCCACCCCTTCCTCGGCAGCCCGCAGGCCGGCGATGGCCGTCCCCCAGTCCCCCGTCGGCCGGCCGGTTGCCGTGAAATACCGCCCGTACTCGGCGTCGATCCGCTCGATCAGCAGCGGTTCGGTTCCCGACAGCGCCGCCGCGTCTCCGGCGGCGACATCCAGGGCGCGCGACAACGCGTCGCAGCCGGACAGGTCCACCGCCGCGGTCGACGTCGCCTGCAGCACCCGTTGCGCATGCCACAGGTCGGTGTCGACCGTCTCCGCCAGCATCGCCAGTACCCGCTCATGGGCCTCGTCACCGGTGAGCTGCTCCCGCCGCGGGGCCAGGATGGTCAGTTCGGTCTCACACTTCTTGTGGAACCTTTTGCGATAGGCGAAACGGTATGGCCCCGTGCTGATCTCGGCCAGCACCTCCGAGCCGACGTCGGCGTGGGTCGGCTTGACCTGCTTGACTTCCTTCCTGGTCGATCGGTCCTTGGACTCCAACAGCAGATCCAGCGCCTCGATCATCGACGTCTTGCCGATCTCGTTGGCGCCACAGATGACAACCACACCCTGGTCTGGGAAATCGATCTCGCGATGCGCGATTCCGCGGTAGTTGGTCAGGACCAGTCGGTGCAGTTTCATGCCGCACTCCCCCCGGCCAGCCGCAGCAGCAGCGCCAGCGCCCCCTGTGCGTCCTCGGCCGCATCACCGTCGTCCGACCGGGCGGTACTGACCAGCTCGGCGACGGCGTCCGCGGCGAACCCGCCGATGCCCAGGTCGTCGAACTCTCCGTCGGCGGGCATCACGGCGATGTCGGTGTGCCGGTCCCAGGTGCCCAGCCAGGCGAACAGTCGGGAGAACTTGTCCAGGCACGCATCCAGCGCCGCACGGTCGGTCACCGTCAGTGAACCGGTCAGAGCAAGCCGGACCACCGTGCGGTCCTTGTCGGGAAGCAGGTCGAGGTTGAGGTCGAGATCGGCGATATCGCGGCTGCTGTCGACCTGTCTGCGCAACGTGAGGAACCGCCAGCGGCCAACGTCGTGGGACTCGACGCGGACCGGGTGGGCGGGATCGGTCTCGTCCAGGTCGACCACCAGGACGTGCCCGGAGTCGGCCTCCACATCGTCGAAGTTGGTCACCTCGGGGGAACCGGAGTACCACACCCGGCCGCTGTCACCGGCCGCCATGCGGGAGTGCTTGTCCCCCAACGCCACATAGTGGATGGCGCCGCGACGCAGCGCGTCGGTCAACCCCGCCATCCGGATCAGTGACGGCTTGGCCGGATCGGGATCGAGAACATCGACGCCACCGTGGGCGACCAGGATGCGCGCCGTCCCGTCCGCGGGCAGCGCGTCGAGGACGGTGGCGACCAGATCGGTGGTGGGCGCCTTCGAACGCCAGGGCGCAACCACCAGCTGGACGCCGGGCCGCACATCCCACACTCCCTCACGGTCAAGCACGGTGACGTTGTCCGGACATTCCGCGGTGAACAGCGCACTGGTGTACACCGACGACGCGTCGAGCGGATCGTGGTTGCCCGGCAGCAGATACACCGGAATTCCGATCGCGCGCATGGCCTCCAGCGACTGGCTGATCACCTTCGGAGCAAGCTGGTTGTGTTCGAACACGTCGCCGGCCACCACCACGAACTCGGCACCGCTGCCGGCGGCCAGGCCGGCGAGACCGGCCACCGCGTCCCGGCGGGCCGCCGAATACCGCGGCTGAGCCTCGCCCTCCAGGAAGTGGCGGGTCATTCCCAGCTGCCAGTCGGCGGTGTGCACGAATCGCATGCCCGGCCCTTCCTGTCCTCGTCGCTGGGGGTTGCGGCGAGTGTATGGGGCGACCCCGACAAGTCCGGGGACCTCGATCGGCATGTGCACGCACGTTCTAGCCTGGTGCCGTGACCGCTGGACAACACAACCTGGTGCTGCTGCGGCACGCCAAGTCCGATTACCCGGAGGGCGTCGCCGACCACGACCGCCCGCTGGCCGCCCGCGGCATCCGGGAAGCGGGACTGGCAGGTGAGTGGCTGCGCGACAACGTACCCACGATCGACCGAGTGTTGTGCTCGTCGGCGACCCGAACCCGCCAAACGCTGGACCTGACCCAGATCACCGCACCGGCGAGCTACCTCGACCAGCTCTACGGCGCCACCCCCGGAACCATGATCGACGAGATCAACGGAGTGACCGACGCGGTGACAACGCTGCTCGTCGTCGGCCACGAGCCCACCATCAGCCAGGTGGCGCTCGGGTTGGCCGCGCCAGATGGTTCCGACGATGCCGCAGCCGAGCAGATCTCGATGAAGTTCCCGACATCGGGGATCGCCGTACTGCGGATCCCGGGCAGCTGGGCCGGCCTCGAGCTCAGCGGCGCCGAGCTCGTGTCATTCCACGTACCGCGCTAGATGGTCTTCGCGCACGCGGCTCATCCGCGCTAGATGGTCTTCGCGCACGCGAACAACGACACTAGGAGTTGGTGGCCAGCGTCAGCTCCATCAGCTTGATGGCCTGAGCGCACGCATCGATACCCGGCGCCTGCGGGTTGATCCACCAGCCGACCACGCCGGCGGCGTCGCTGGCGACACCGCACCCCCCGTTGGGACCGTTGGTCCGCATCACGATGGACGGGACGCCGGCTATCGACCGGTTCTCGATCTGGTACTTCAGGAACTGGGCGACCTTGCGCTCGTTGTCGAGGCTGCCCTGCTCGTACCAGAACCTGGTGATGTCGACCAGACCGGCCGGATTGGCAGCCTGCCAGCGGCACACCGCACCGACGAAGGTGCTCTGGATATCCAGCGGGTCGGCCCCGACCGTCTTGGCCAGGATGTCCGACGTGAGCACGTCGCACTCCTTGAGCAGGTTCGGGTACTGCTCGGCCGAGTTGTTGTTGCGTGGCACGCTGCCCGAACCGGACTTGACCGCGGACCCGTCGACGGTCCTGGCGCAACCGCTGAGCACGACCAGGCCCGACAACGCCACCGCCACGCCGGCCAGCAGGCGACTACGCAACGGCCGGGTCATTTGGCGTTCGCAATCGACTGCCGGGTCAATTCCTTGGCCACATCGCAGGCCGGGGGGAACGGTTTGTTGGCGAAGCTGACCGACCATTCGATGAAGTCGTCGTTGAACTGGATGCCGACCTCGCACAGGTTGTCTCCCAGAGTCGGATCAGTGCCGATCGCGATGAATCCGCTGTGGCCGTCGATATTGATGTCCTCGACGCTGGTGCGGGACAGCTCCTCGGTCTTGCGTTCCCGCCCGATCGGGCTGCCCCGGTACCAGGTGAACGAGAAATGGGGGCCGAGAATGCCCCCGCCGGCCAGCCACTGGCAGCCGACCGAGTTCTTCGCGGTGTTGACCAGACCGGTCACCCGGGTCTGCTCGGCCATCGTCTGATCGCTGATGCCTCCGCACTCGGGAAACATCGGTCCGTGCTTACCTTCCGCCTTCGGCGCGACGGAGGGCTCGGAAGCCTGTGGCTGGGTCGGATTGGAGTCCGAACACGCCGCCAGCGCGGGGACGGTGGCCACGGCAGCGATAGCCAGCGCCGCCAGACTGCGCGCCGCTGTCATGGGCAGTTCCTCCTTGTCACAGCATGCACTGTAGCGGCCAAGCCCCAGTAGAATCCCGGCATGGCGGCTGACCTGGCGGTTTGCTGCCGCTGAGTGAATCGGCCAACGACACGATGGCGCAGCACGGCACTACCGGTATGCGACAGTATCGAGATGCTCCTGGCGCTGCTGAGACAGTATGTCCGGCCGTACCGGTTGCTGGTCGCCGCGGTGATGGTGTTGCAGACCGTCAGCACCCTGGCCTCGCTGTATCTCCCGACCGTCAACGCCGCCATCATCGACGACGGTGTCGCCAAGGGCGACACTGGGCTCATCGCCGAACTCGGGCTGGTCATGCTGGCGGTGACCGCGCTGCAGGTGGTGTGTGCGATCGGCGCGGTCTATTTCGGGTCGCGCACCGGCATGGGGTTCGGCCGCGACCTGCGTTCGGCGATGTTCCACCACATCACCACCTTCTCCGAGCGGGAGACCGCCCGCTTCGGTGCGCCGTCGTTGTTGACTCGCACCACCAACGACGTGCGGCAGATCCAGGTGCTGGTGCAGATGGCGGCCACCGTGCTGGTCACCGCACCGATCATGAGCGTCGGCGGCATCGTCATGGCGCTCACGCTGGACGCCGGCCTGTCCTGGCTGTTGGTGGTCAGCGTCCCCGTCCTGGCCCTGACGAACTATTGGATCGTCACGCACATGCTGCCGATCTTCCGCAGCATGCAGCGCCTCATCGACGGGATCAACCGGGTGATGCGCGAGCAGCTCTCCGGCATCCGGGTGATCCGGGCCTTCGCCCGGGAAGCCGCCGAGCGGGAGCGGTTCACCGTCGCCAACCGGGCCGTCTCCGAGACGGCGTTGGCGGCGGGGCGCTGGCAGGCACTCATGCTGCCGGTGACCACCTTGACCATCAACGTGTCCAGCGTCGCCCTGATCTGGTTCGGTGGGCTGCGGATCGATGCCGGCCAGATGCAGGTGGGCGCGCTGATCGCCTTCCTGTCCTACTTCATGCAGATCCTGATGGCCGTGCTGATGGCGACCATGGTCCTGGTGATCCTGCCCCGGGCGTCGGTGTGCGCCGAGCGCATCACCGAAGTGTTGTCCACCGAAACCGCCATCACCAGCCCGTCCGCACCGCGCCATCCGGAGGGCGGAATCACCGGCGCGCTGACGCTCGACGCCGCCACGTTCCGCTACCCAGGCGCGCACCGACCGGTGCTGGAGGGAGTTTCACTGACGGCTTCCCCGGGGACGACGACGGCGATCGTCGGCAGCACCGGGTCCGGCAAGTCCACGCTGGTCGCGCTGATCTGCCGGCTCTACGACGTGACCGCCGGGTCGATTCGGGTCGACGGCGTCGACGTTCGCGACTACGACACCGAATACCTGTGGTCGGCGTTCGGCCTCGTTCCCCAGCGCGGGTACCTGTTCTCCGGCACCGTGGCCGACAACCTGCGCTACGGCAAGGCCGACGCGACGGACGAGGAGATGTGGGCGGCGCTGCGTGTCGCGGCGGCCGAGGACTTCGTGCGCGCCCATCCCGACGGGCTGCGGATGCGGGTTGCGCAGGGCGGCATCAACTTCTCCGGGGGGCAGCGTCAGCGCCTGGCCATCGCCCGTGCAGTGGTTCGCCGGCCCGCGATCTATCTGTTGGACGACGCGTTCTCCGCGCTCGACGTTCATACCGACGCCCGGGTCCGCGCGGCGTTGCGGGAACTCTCCGCCGAGGCGACGGTCATCGTCGTCGCCCAGCGGATTTCGACGATCATGCAGGCCGATCAGATCGTCGTCCTGGACGGCGGGCGGGTGGTGGGGGCCGGGACTCACGACGTGCTGCTGACCGAATGCCCCACCTACGCCGAGTTCGTCGACTCCCAGTCGGTGGGCGCCGGGGTCGGGGGCCGGCCGTGACGAGGGCGGGCATGCGCGGCAATACGCTGGACCCCGCGAAGGCCAGGTCGCGAAACTTCAAGGGCTCTGCGCTGCGCCTGCTCGCACGCTTGACGCCGCAGCGCTGGCTGACGGCCACGGTGATCGTGTTGTCGATCGGGGGAATCGCACTCGGGGTCATCGGGCCGCGCATTCTCGGCCACGCCACCGACCTGCTGTTCAACGGCGTGATCGGACGGCAGTTGCCCGCCGGAATCACCAAGGAGCAAGCGATCGCCGCCGCCCGGGCCCGCGGCGACAACAGATTCGCCGACCTGCTGTCCGGTATGAATGTGGTACCCGGGCGCGGTGTCGACTTCGCCGCGGTGGGCCGAACCCTGCTGCTGGCGTTGGGACTGTACCTGGTTGCCGCGCTTCTGGTCTGGGCCCAGGCGCGGCTTCTCAACGTCATCGTGCAACGCACAGTCATGGCGCTGCGCACCGATGTGGAGAACAAGGTGCACCGGCTGCCGTTGTCGTACTTCGACTCCCGGCAGCGTGGTGAATTGTTGAGCCGGGTGACCAACGACGTCGACAACATTCAGGCGTCGGTGTCGATGACGATCAGCCAGCTGCTCACCTCGGTGCTGACGATCGTCGCAGTACTGGTCGCGATGTTGACGATCTCGCCGCTGCTGACGCTGATCACGGTGTTGACGGTGCCGCTGTCCCTGTGGGTGACCCGGGCGATCGCGCGGCGCTCACAGCGGATGTTCGTGGCCCAGTGGTCCAATACCGGCCGGCTCAACGCACATATCGAGGAGACCTACAGCGGTTTCACGGTCGTCAAGACCTTCGGGCACCGGGCCGCCGCGCAGGACAAGTTCCGCGACCTCAACGACGACGTCTACCACGCGAGCTTCGGTGCGCAGTTCTTCTCCGGGCTGGTGTCGCCGGCGACGACGTTCATCGGCAACCTCAGCTACGTCGCGGTGGCGGTGATCGGCGGGTATCAGATCGCGACGGGCCAAATCACGCTGGGCAGCATCCAGGCCTTCATCCAGTACGTACGCCAGTTCAACCAGCCGCTGACCCAGGTTGCGGGGATGTACAACACGCTGCAGTCCGGTGTGGCCAGCGCCGAGCGGGTGTTCGACTTCCTGGACGAGCCCGAGGAATCACCCGATCCACCAAGGACTCTGCCGCGCAACGACGAGACCGCTCGCGGACGCGTGGAGTTCGACAACGTGTGGTTCGGCTATCGGCCGGGCACCCCGGTGATCGAGGACCTGTCACTGCTGGCAGAGCCGGGCAGCACGGTGGCGATCGTCGGCCCGACCGGCGCGGGCAAGACGACGTTGGTGAACCTGCTCATGCGGTTCTACGACGTCGACTCCGGCCGGATCCTGCTCGACGGTATCGACATCACCACCGTGAGCCGGGAGTCGCTGCGGTCGCGGATCGGGATGGTGCTGCAGGACACCTGGCTGTTCGCCGGGACCATCGCCGACAACATCGCCTACGGCAAGCCCGCCGCCACCCGGGAAGAGGTGGTCGAGGCGGCTCACGCTGCCCACGTGGACCGCTTCGTGCACACCCTGCCCGACGGATATGAGACGTGGGTCAGCGATGACGGCGGCAATATCAGTGCGGGTGAAAGGCAGTTGATCACGATCGCACGGGCATTCCTGGCGCGTCCACAGTTGCTGATCCTGGATGAGGCGACCAGTTCGGTGGACACCCGTACCGAGCTGCTGGTGCAACACGCGATGACCGAGTTGCGGCGTGAGCGAACGAGTTTCATCGTCGCACATCGGCTCTCGACGATCCGCGACGCCGACGCCATCCTGGTGATGCAGGCCGGCCGGATCGTCGAGAAGGGAACTCACACCGAACTGTTGGCCCGCCGCGGTGCCTACTGGCAGATGACGCAAGCCTGACAGCTCTGCCGAGCAGACGCAAAATCACATGACACGCCGGAGATTTGGGCGAGTTTGCGTCTGCTCGCGCCAGCAGGGTCGCTACAGGTTGGGTCCCCGGGCGCGCAGATCGTCCACCTCGGCCATCGCCGAACGCAGACTGGACAGCCACTCCTGCGCATGCTCGCCGACCAGGCGGACCGACCAGGCCAGCGCATCGGAGCGCGACCGGGCCACCCCGGCGTCGACGAGGGTGTCCAGGACCTGACGCTCGGGCTGCTTCAGCCGGGTCATCACCGGAACGGCGATGTGGGTGAACAGGATCCGATCTGGCGAGTCCGCGCTGCCCACCTCGACACCCCAGGAGACCTTGCGACCGTACTTCTCCTGGGCTTCATCGGCGATGCGCATGCGCTCGCCACGGGTGTCCTCGCGGAATCGGGACACCCGGCCCTCGGCGCGGGCCTCGGTCTCCGGCTTGTCGGCCTCGGCGGGCTCTGCCAGCCGACCGATCACGGTGATCTCCTCGCGGTCGACGATGACGATCGGGTCCCCGGCGAACCAGCTGTCGGGCAGTCGTCCGGCGAACCATTCGCCGGCATCGGTCGCATCGGGTTGATCCGCCTGTTGCCAGCCGCCGGCACGGCCGGGCCGCCGTGAATGCATGTGATGACGCTTCATGCTTACATAATTACATCGTTTCACTGTAATGAGAGCGTGTTCGCCGAAAGCGAAGTTGTCCAACCCACGGGTCGTTGCAGGACGGCGACGAAGTCGCCTGGCCCGCGGATAATGGGTGCATGGCCGGAAAAGAGCTCGACCCGCAGCGTGCGCGTGCTGCCCGCGACGTCGTGCGGCAGCACCCCTTGATGGCGCTGTTGGTAGCGTCGCCGGCGATCGCCGTCGCCGCCCTGGTGTGGTGGCTGGCCGGCGCCGGCTGGGCCATTGTGCTGCTCATCGCCGCCGCCGCGATCGGTTGGTTGGCGGTGCTGCGCAAGCGCTGATGCCACGATCGCCGCTACTGGATGGGTTACCGCCCCTCGCCGACCCGAACGCCCGATCGCTGATCCTGGGCAACATGCCCAGCGCCATGTCACTGGCCGCCCACCAGTACTACGGAAATCCGCGAAATTCCTTCTGGCGCATCACCGGTGAGCTGTACGGCTTCGATGTGGCCGATCCCTACGCATGTCGGGCCGCCGCACTGCGCGGGCACGGCGTCGCGGTCTGGGACGTCCTCAAGCGCTGCCGACGGGTCGGCAGCCTCGACTCGGCCATCGAGCCCGACAGCATGGTCGCCAACGACTTCGCCGGATTCTTCGCCGAGCACCCGGCCATCGAGCGCGTCTACTTCAACGGCGCGGCGGCCGAACGAAACTTCTCGCGCATGGTCCGGGTCGACGTCGCGGTCACCTACCTGCGGCTGCCATCGACGAGCCCGGCGCACACGATGGGCTATGCCGAGAAGCTGGCGGCGTGGCGGGTGATCGCCATTTCATGACACCGGCGGCCGCCGGTGCGCCCAGGGCCGAGCGGCCTCGATCTGCGCGCTGAGTGACAGCAGGGTCGCCTCGTCGGACGGTCGCCCGACGAGTTGGACAGACACCGGCACACCCTCGCCGTCCAATCCCCACGGAACGACGGCGGCCGGCTGGCCCGTCGCGTTGAAGATCGCCTGGAACGGCACCCGGGAAGCGACCATCGTCAGCGTGCTCACACCACCCCGATGCTGATATTGCCCGATTCGGGACGGGCCGGTCGCCGTGCCCGGGGTGATCAGCACGTCCACGTCGTCGAAGAGCGAACCCACCCGCGCCGACAGCGTCGTCTCGGCGGCGCGCACCCTGGCCATCTGCCGGTCGGAGATCAATCCGCCCAGACGCGCCATAGTGCGGGTCCGCGGCTCCAGGCGCTCCGGGTGCGGCAGCATCTGCACATCGTCGTGGATACCGCGGAACATCCGCGGCAACACATGGCCGTACACCGCCCAGGCCGGGTAGTCGGGGTCGCGCCAGAACACCTCGTGGCCGAGGTCGCGAAGCAACGTTTCCACCCCGTCGAGGGCCCGCTGCTGCGCCTGTCCCACCCGGCCGACGAGCGTCGGCGGGATCTTGGCGCTCAGCGCGATCCGCAACCGACCCGGCTGCTGCGCCACCGCCGCCACAAACCCACCCTGCGGCGCCGGCTGGGTCGTCGTCGCGTCCAGGAACAGTGCGGCGTCCTCGACCGTGCGGCACAGCGGGCCGTTGACGCTGAGCCCACACCAGGCGTCCGCATGGGGTTGCAACGGAACCCGGTCGCGTTGTGGCTTGATCCCGTACAGCCCGCACCAGCTCGACGGGATGCGGATCGATCCGGCCCCGTCCGAGCCCAATGCGATCGGGGCCAGACCCGCGGCCACCGCCGCACCGCTGCCCCCGCTGCTGCCACCGGGAGTGAACGCCAGATCCCACGGATTGTGCGTCGCGCCGAAGGCCACGGTCTCGGTGAACGGCCACACCATCATCTCCGGCACCGCCGTCTTGCCGAGGATCACCGCGCCGGCCTCCCGCAGCCGGCGTACCACCTCGGCGTCGACGGTCGGCGCCTGGCCGTAAGCGCTGCTGCCGTAGCAGGTGAACTCGTCGGCGACGTCCAAGTCGTCCTTGATGGCGACCGGGACGCCCAGCAGCGGCGCCCGCTCGCCGGCGTCGAGCAACCCCTGAGCGGCGACCGCTTCGCGACGAGCGCTGGCGGCCAACACAATTCGGTAGGATCGCACCTCCCGGTCCACCCGCGCGATCCGGTCCAGATACAGCTCCAGCAGCTCCGGCGCGGCGATGGCGCCCGAAGCGAGCATTCGCGCCTGCTCCGCCGCCCCGGCGAAGGCGATGTCAGTGGTGTCCATCGCGGGAGCCTAGCCCCGAGGGCCTCGTCGTGCGACCACCGTCTCGACCCGTCTCGGGCACCGTGCCGAATCGATTACCTCCCAACCCGCCCGCCGGGGATGTCGACCGCTACGGTGGCCAGATGGCATGCGTGTTCTGTGCGATCGTCGACGGCACAGCGCCGGCCATCCGCGTCTACGAGGACGGCGACTATCTCGGCGTCCTCGACATCCGCCCGTTCGCCCGGGGCCACACGCTGGTACTGCCCAAGCGGCACAGCATCGACCTCACCGATACCCCGGCCGAGGCGCTGGCCGGCATGCTCGCAATCGGGCAGCGCATCGCCACGGCAGCACGCGCATCGGAGTTGGCGGCCGACGGCACCAATATCGCGATCAACGACGGCAAGGCCGCTTTCCAGAGCGTGTTCCATATCCACCTGCATGTGATCCCACGGCGCAACGGCGACAAGCTGTCCTTCGCCAAGGGCATGCTGCTGCGCCGCGACCCCGACCGGGAGGCCACCGGGCGGATCCTGCGTGACGCACTGGCCCAACTCGACACGACCGAATGACGGAGGCGACATGACCTCGTTGAGCGACAAGGCGCTGTACACGTTCCTGCGCGTGCACGACACGGTCTATCGGCACAGCAACGGCTGGATCGGACACCGGCTGCCCGGAGCGCCGCCGAGCTTGCTCCTGCACACCGTCGGCGCCAAGACCGGTGCGGCGCGCACGAATGCACTGTCCTACGCCCGCGACGGCGACGATTACCTCGTCGTCGCCTCCAAAGGAGGCGATCCCCGCGCGCCGGGCTGGTATCACAACCTGAAGGCCAACCCACACGTCGAGATCAACGTCGGGCCCAGGCGTTTCGCCGTTTCCGCGCACCCGGTGCTGCCCGGCGATGCGGACTACGCCCGGTTGTGGGAGGCCGTGAACAAGAACAACGGCAACCGGTACACCGCGTATCAGGCGAAGACGTCGCGCCCCATCCCGGTCATCCGGCTGACGCCCTGATTGCCGGACTCCTCCCCGGCCGCCACACGGCCGTCATCGTCATCCGGCTGACGCCCTGATTGCCCGAAGTCGCCGTCAGAACAGCTCCTTGGCGAGCAGCTCCAGCGTGGCTTCGCGCGCCGGGGCGGTCGCCGGGTCGGTGCCGCGATGTGCCGAGGCGACGGGGTTGACCATCACCTCATCGACATTGAACTCTGCTGCCATGGCGCGAATCTGTTCGGCGGCCTCGGCGGGCGTTCCTACCACGGCCCGCGCGCGACCGGCGTCCACGATCGCCTGGACCTGGGGAGCCAGGCTCAGGGAGACAGCGTCCTCGACGAGATCGAGTGCGGCCAACGGTCCGCCGGTGCGCAGTCGGGCCATCAGCTGCAGGTTGGGCACCAGCAGCGCCTCGGCCTCGGCCCGGGTGGGGGCGACCACGGCGTTGACGGTGATGAACGTCACCGGCTCGGCCGCGGCCGCGCTGGGCCGAAACTCCGAGCGGTACGCCTGGAGCGCTTCGGCGGTACCCGGCTCCGAGAGCCCGGAGAAGTGGTGGGCGAAGACGTAGGGCAAACCCTTGGCGGCGGCCAGATGCGCCGAGTACTGCGATGAACCCAGCAGCCACAGCCGCGGCTCACCGACAGCGCCCGGGGTGGCCTTGAGGATGTAGTCCTGATTGCGGATCGGGATACGCACGCCGTGGGCACTCATCAGCGCGGCGACGTCGTCGAGATACTGCGGGAAATTCTCCACTTCCTGCCGCTCATCGCGGCCTCCCCGCAACATGATCGACGTGACGGGGTCGGACCCCGGAGCACGCCCGATGCCGAGGTCGATGCGGCCGGGAGCGGCGGCTTCCAGCAACGCGAACTGCTCGGCGACGGCCAGCGGCGCGTGGTTGGGCAGCATCACTCCGCCCGAACCCAGTCGCAACTGGCGGGTGTGGGCGGCCAGATAGGCGATCAACACCGGTGGACTGGTGGCCGCCACCGCGGGCATGTTGTGGTGTTCGGCCAGCCAGTAGCGGGTGAAGCCCAACCGGTCGGCCGTCTGCGCCAGCCGTACCGTTGCCGCCAGTGCCTCGGCGGTGCTCTGGTCGGTGCGAACCGGGACGAGGTCGAGGACAGAGAGCCGCATGATGGCCTCAACGCCGCTCTTGGCCGGATGCTTCCCGGCCGGTCACCGGATGCCTGCCCGCGCCTTGGCGGCGCTGAAGACGTCGTCGAGCATGTCCGGAGTCAGCCGCCCGGTGAACATGTTCTGCTGGCTGGGGTGATAGCAGCCGAACAGTTGCACACCCGAGGGCAGTTCGGTGACGGCACCGTGTCCGAACGTGGGTTTGCGCAGGCCCGCCAGCTGGTCGGCCACCAGCCGCAGCGCGGCCTGCCACGCGAAACCGCCCAGCGCCACGACGACCCGCAGGTACGGCGCGACCAGCCGCCACTCGGCGTCCAGCCACGGCGCACACGTCGACCGTTCGCCCGGGGTCGGGGCATTCCCGGGCGGCGCGCATCGCACCGCCGCGGTCACCCGGATCTGTTTGGTCCGTAGGCCGTCCGCCGCGTCGACGCTGATCGGCGAGTTCACCAGCCCGGCCCGGTACAGCGCGGCGAACAACTGGTCACCGGATCTGTCGCCGGTGAACACCCGACCGGTTCGGTTGCCGCCGTGCGCGGCCGGGGCCAGCCCGAGCACCAGAATCCGGGGGCGCGCCGAGCCCCAGCCGGTGATCGGCCTGCCCCAGTACGGCTCGTCGGCATAGGCGCGACGCTTCTGCCTGGCGACTTCCTCACGCCAGGCGACCAACCGCGGGCACGCACCGCAGATGCTGACCAGGGCGTCGAGTTCGGCGATACCGGTCGCCGCGGCCGCCAGCGCGGACACCTGGCCCGGGTTCGTGGCCACGGGGGTCTCGGTGGTCGCCGGGTCGCCCGGCCACCCGGACCCTGCCGGCACCGGCGACTCGAAGAGCACACCGGTGCGGGGATGGGCGTGGGTGGTCACCGGTCCACTCTGCACGGCCTCGCGCGATGGCGCAGAAACACCGCCGCTGCCGGTGATCCTCTCGTTTGCCGTGCTGGCCGGAACCGGCGGGAACCGCGCCTAGGATGACCGCATGGCCGCACGTGCTCTGGCCGGCCTGGCCGCCGAACTCGGCGACAGTGTCGTCACCACCGATCCCGACATCCTCGCCTCCTATCGTCAGGACCGGGCCGCCGACCCCGCCGCCGGAATACCGCTGGCCGTTGTCCGGCCCACCCGCACCGAGCAGGTCCAGGCGGTGCTGCGCTGGGCGACCGAGCACCGCATAGCCGTGATTCCGCGCGGCGCCGGCACCGGCCTGTCCGGCGGCGCGACCGCGGTCGACGGCGGCATCGTGTTGTCGACGGAGAAGATGCGCGACATCACCGTCGATCCGGTGACGCGCACCGCCGTCGTGCAGCCCGGCCTGCTCAACGCCGAGGTGAAGAAGGCGGTGGCCGAGTACGGCCTGTGGTACCCGCCGGACCCGTCGTCGTTCGAGATCTGCAGTATCGGCGGCAACATCGCCACGAACGCCGGCGGTCTGTGCTGCGTCAAGTATGGGGTGACCACCGACTACGTGCTGGGCCTGCAGGTGGTACTGGCCGACGGTACCGCGGTCCGGTTGGGTGGCCCGCGACTCAAAGACGTCGCGGGGCTGTCCCTGACGAAGCTGTTCGTCGGCAGCGAGGGCACCCTCGGGATGATCACCGAGGTGACCTTGCGGCTGCTCCCGGCGCCGCACTCGGCGTGCACGGTCGTCGCGACATTCGACTCGGTGGAGGCCGCCATGAAGGCGGTTGTCGCGGTCACCACGCGTATCCGGCCCTCGATGATGGAGTTCATGGACGCGGTGGCCATCAACGCCGTCGAGGACAAGCTGCGGATGGGGCTGGACCGCTCGGCCGCGGCGATGCTGGTCGCCGCATCCGACGACCGCGGCGCAGCGGGCGCCGACGATGCCGCGTTCATGGCCAGCGCGTTCACCGAAGCCGGTGCTACCGAATGCTTTTCGACATCAGACCCGGCAGAGGGTGAGGCCTTCGTCGCAGCCCGCCGCTACGCCATCCCCGCGGTGGAGGCCAAGGGGGCGCTGTTGCTCGAGGATGTGGGCGTGCCTCTGCCCGCGCTGGCCGACCTGGTCGGCGGGGTGGCCAAGATCGCGGCCGACCGTGACCTGACGATCTCGGTGATCGCACACGCCGGAGACGGCAACACCCACCCCCTGATCGTCTACGACCCCAGCGATGCGGCGATGTCCGAGCGGGCCACCAAGGCGTTCGGCGAGATCATGGACCTGGCCCTGACCCTCGGCGGAACCATCACCGGTGAGCACGGAGTCGGCCGATTGAAGAAGCCATGGCTGGCCGATCAGCTCGGCCCGGAGGCGATGGAGCTCAACCGCCGCATCAAGACCGCGCTGGACCCCGACGGGATTCTCAATCCGGGTGCGGCGATCTAGGGCCTGACGGAGTTCCCAACGGTCACATCGGCACCGCCGCCGACCACCAGGTGTTTTGCCCGCCACAAAGCATGCCACCACTTCCCGGGGCTGGTGTGACCTGTGATGCCCATGGGCCTGCCAAGCAGGCCACAAGGAACCCGCTATTGACACAGACGGTCATCTGTCGTATCCATAAGACATGGCAGCACTTATGTCTCATGGGGCGCCGGCCCGGTTCGAGCTGGCCACCGCCGAGACATGGGCCGACCCGTGGCCCATGTACAAAGCCCTGCGCGACCACGATCCGGTGCACCACGTCGTCCCGGACAGTCCAAGTCACGACTACTGGGTGCTCTCCCGCCACGCCGACATCTGGAGAGCCGCCCGCGACCACCAGACCTTCTCCTCCGCCCAGGGCCTGACCGTCACCTACGGTGAGCTGGAACTTATCGGCCTGCAGGACAATCCGCCGATGGTGATGCAGGACCCGCCGGTACACACCGAGTTCCGCAAGCTGGTCGCCCGCGGATTCACACCCCGGCAGGTCGAGGCGGTCGAGCCGAAGGTCCGTGAATTCGTCATCGAACGCATCGAGGGGTTGCGTGCGAACGGCAGCGGCGACATCGTCGACGAACTCTTCAAGCCCCTGCCGTCGATGGTGGTGGCGCACTACCTCGGCGTTCCGGACGAAGACCGCGCGCAATTCGACAGGTGGACCGACGCGATCGTGGCGGCCAACACCTCCAGCGACGGAATCGGCGGTGCGCTGGGGTCGGTGGGCGACGCGGTCGGCTCGATGATGGCCTACTTCACCGAGCTGATCGACCGCCGCAGGCGGGAGCCCGGCGACGACACCGTGTCCCACCTGGTGGCCGCCGGTGTCGGCGCCGACGGTGACATCGCCGGCACCCTGGCGGTGCTGGCGTTCACGTTCACCATGGTCACCGGCGGCAACGACACCACCACCGGGATGCTCGGCGGTGCCGTCCAATTGCTGCATCAACGTCACGACCAGCGGCGCCTGCTCATCGAGCAGCCCGGGCTGATCCCCGACGCCGTCGACGAGATGCTGCGGCTCACCTCGCCGGTTCAGGGTCTGGCGCGCACCACGACCCGCGACGTGACCATCGGGGACACCACCATCCCGGCGGGTCGCAAGGTGCTGCTGCTGTACGGCTCGGCCAACCGCGACGAGCGGCAGTACGGCCCCAATGCCGGCGAGCTCGACGTCACCCGGCGACCGCGCAACATCCTGACGTTCAGCCACGGCGCCCACCACTGCCTGGGGGCGGCCGCGGCGCGGATGCAGTCGCGGGTGGCGCTGACCGAGCTACTGGCCCGCTGTCCCGAATTCGAGGTCGATGAGTCGCAGATCGTCTGGGCTGGAGGCAGTTACGTGCGCCGGCCACTGTCCGTGCCGTTCCGGGTGGTGGGCTAGATGGCGGGCAAGGACTGGCTCGGTTCACGGCGCGCCGAGGTGGCCGCCGACCGGATTCTCGACGCGGCCGGCGAGCTGTTTGCCCTGCACGACGTGGGCGACGTCGGTATGAACGACATCGCCCGCGCCGCAGGCTGTTCGCGCGCCACGCTCTACCGCTACTTCGACAACCGCGAAGCGCTGTACACGGCGTATATGCACCGCGAAGCCTATGCCCTGCACAAGCAGATCAGCGAACTCATCACCGGCATCGACGATCCGCGCGAGCGGCTGCTGGGGGGTCTGACTTCGGCGATGCGGTTGGTGCGGCAGAGCCCGGCACTGCGATCCTGGTTCGCCACGACCGACTCGCCGATCGGCGCCGAGATGGCCGAGCAGTCAGAGGTGATCCAGGCGCTGACCGCGGCCTTTCTGCTGTCCCTGGGGCCCGACGACCCGCACGTCGTGGAGCGCCGCGCGCGCTGGCTGGTGCGAGTGATGACCTCGCTGCTGATCTTCCCGGGTCACGACGAGGCCGACGAGCGCTCCATGCTCGAAGAGTTCGTGGTCCCGATGCTCAGCCCGAGCGAGCCGCAGCTCAGACGCGAACACGGGTGAATCGGTGTAGCAGCCAGGCAACCGGAATCGTCAGGACGAGCGTGACGACAAACAGCACCGGCATCGATCCGGTGTAGACCGGCCATCCCAGCACCTCGACCATCGCCAGCTCCATCACGACGAGATGGACGAGGAAGATCTCGTAGGAAATCTCACCGAGCCACACCATCGGCTTGGTGCTCAGCAGCCGTGCGTACCACCCGTGGTCACCCAACGCCAGTGGCACGACGACCAGTGTCGCGATCGCGGTGTAGAAACCGGTCTTCACCAGGGCCGGGACCAGATCGGTCGGGGAGGTGGTCGGCTCACCGGCGATCGGCGTCGAGGCGATGAAGTAGCTGACCACCGCCAATGGCAGCGCGACGAAGCCATAGCCGCGGACGCCCATGGCTGCCAGCACGGTCAGCATCATGCCGCCGACGAACCAGACGAGATACCCGGGCAGCCACAACCGAGCGCCATCGGGCAGAAAGTGGGTGGTGTGCACCAACACCATCCATGCCGGGCTGATCAGCGCCAGGACCCCCAGGCCGGTCAGCAGCCAAACCGGCCGCCACTGCCGCCGGCACAGCACGACCAGCAGCAGATAGGCCATGATCGGCAACGCCACGTAGAACGCCACCTCTACCGCAAGGCTCCACATCTGCGTAAGTCCTTGGTGCAGATAGGAAAACATGTAGTTGTCGGTGTAGATCTGGGTCAGCGTGAGGTTGCGCAACAGACCCGTCCAGGAATGGCCGGGATTGGGACCCGCCGTGCGGAAATGGTAGATCAGGTAGGCCAGCAGCACGGTGACGACGTAGGCCGGCATGATGCGTCGCACCCGGTGCCAGGCGTAGCGCTGCACCGACGGTGACGCTGTTCCGCCGGCGCACGCCTTGACCCACGGGCCGAACAGCAGGAAACCCGATAGGACGAAGAATATCGGGACCCCGATCTCCATCCGTGAATACACCAGCCCCGCATAGCCCTGGGTGTACCTACCGGTGGTGTAGGCGGCGTGGGTGGCCACCACCAGCAGCGCGGCGAGCGCGCGGACACCGGTGAGTGACGCAATACGGTCGACGGTCGAAACCGCTTCCAGCCCACCCTGGTCGACCTCGCCGGACACCGTCATTGCGGTCGGTGCCGGGGCTTCCCGCCGGAGGATCGTGAGTCATACGACGGTCTGCCGCGGTCGGGTTTCAGGTCGATGAGCACACCGGAAATCCGGGTCTTCTCGAGCGCTTTGAGCGTGGACTTCGCAAGTTTGGCGGGCAGCTCCACCAGCGAGAAGTCGTTCTTGATGGTGATGTGGCCGAAGTCGCTGCGGTGCAGGCCACCTTCGTTGGCGATCGCACCGACAATCGAGCCCGGGCCCACCTTGTGCTTCTTTCCGACCGCGATGCGATAGGTCGCCAGGTCGTCCCGGGTCTTGCGCGGTGCCCGTTCTCGTTCGGGTCGCTCCTCCCGGCGCCGTCGGTCCGGTGGCGGCTCGGTCATCAGGAATTCCCCGCCGTCGCGCGACTGCAGCGCCAGCGCGGCGGCGATGTCGGCCATCGGCACGTCGTTGTCGCGCTCGTAGTCCTCGATCAGGCGCCGGAACATGTCGAAACCAGGCGCATTCAGCGCCTCGGTGATCGAGTCACGGAACTTGACGACGCGCTGGGCGTTGACGTCCTCGACGCTGGGTAGCTGTACTTCGGTGACCTTCTGCCGGGTGACTTTCTCGATGGATTTCAGCAGGTGGCGCTCACGGGGTGAGACGAAGAGCAGCGCGGTGCCCGAACGTCCGGCCCGGCCGGTGCGTCCAATGCGGTGCACGTAGGACTCGGGGTCGTGCGGGATGTCGTAGTTGAGCACATGCGAGATCCGGTCCACGTCAAGCCCGCGGGCGGCGACGTCGGTGGCCACCAGAATGTCCAGGCCTTTCGAGCCGCCCTCCTTCAGGGCGGCGATGGTGCGCTCCCGCTGGGCCTGCGGGATATCGCCGTTGATCGCGGCCGCGGAAAACCCGCGCGCACGCAGCTTCTCGGCAACCTCCTCGGTGGCCTGCTTGGTCCGCACGAACACGATCATCGCCTCGAACGGCTCGACTTCGAGCACACGGGTCAGCGCATCCATCTTGCGCGGCCCGGCGACCTGGATGTAGCGCTGGGTGATGTTCTCGGCGGTCGCCGTCTTCGCCTTGACCGTGACCTCAACGGGGTCGTGCAGGTACTTGTTGGTGATCTTGCGAATGGCCGGCGGCATCGTCGCCGAGAACAGCGCCACCTGCTTGTACTCCGGGGTGTCGGCCAGGATGCGTTCGACGTCCTCGGCAAAGCCCATCTGCAGCATCTCGTCGGCCTCGTCGAGCACCAGGTAGTCCAGATGCGAGAGGTCCAGCGTTCCCCGCTCAAGGTGGTCGATGACGCGCCCCGGCGTGCCGACGACAACCTGTGCTCCACGTTTGAGGCCGGCCAACTGCACGGTGTAGGACTGCCCGCCATAGATCGGCAGCACGTTGACCTGCGGCAGGTGCGCGCCGTAGCGGCTGAACGCCTCGGCGACCTGCAGCGCCAGCTCGCGGGTCGGGGCCAGCACCAGCGCCTGGGTGGCCTTGCTGGCGGTGTCGATGCGCGACAGGATCGGGATCGCGAACGCAGCGGTCTTGCCGGTGCCGGTCTGGGCGAGACCGACCACATCGGCCCCGGCCAGCAACGCCGGGATCGTCGCCGCTTGGATCGCCGACGGCGTCTCATAGCCGACGTCGGCGACGGCCTGCAGCACCGCGGGGTGAATCTGCAGGTCGGCGAATGTCTGGGGGGACGCGACGGGCCCGTCGGGTCCACCGTCTTCCGGTGATGTCATTGGACCTGCAGTCTAGTGCCAGCGCGTGCCCTCACCCGCTCGCGCCGCGGATGGCGGTACGTTCGCGGTGTGTGGCATCGGCTAGCGACGGCAGCGGGGGGTGTGGCAGTGCTCATCCTGCTCGCCGGCTGCGGCTCAGGTGACTCCACGGTGTCCAAAACCCCCCTCCCGACAACAACGACCACCACCGCCGCGACGACGCCGGCTCCGTCGCCTTCGGCCGGCGCGGCCGCACCCCCGCCACCGGCACCGACGACCCCGCCCCCCGACCCCTGTGCGGTGAACCTGGCCGCCCCTGTCATCGCCCAGGCGGTGTCGACCCTGCCCCGGGACCCACGCAGTGAACAGGGCTGGAGCCCCGAGCCGCTGGCCGGCAACTTCAACGAATGCGCGCAGCTGTCGGCGGTGATCGTCAAGGCCAACACCAATGAGGACAACGCCAACACGCGTGCCCTGATGTTCCACCTCGGCAAGTTCATCCCGACCGGCGTGCCCGACACGTTCGGCTTCAACGGCATTGACACCTCCCAGAGCACCGGGGACACCGTCGCGCTGACGTACTCGAATGCAGCGACCGGGCTGACGAGCGTGGTGAAGTTCCGGTGGAACGGCAACGGCGTCGAGCTGATCGGCAACACCGGCTGACCTGTCGGTCCCGCGGCCTACAGTTGCAGGCGTGTTCGTCGCCGGCGATCGAGTCGTCTACAGCGCATCCGACCTGGCCGCGGCGGCCCGCTGCGAGTACTCCCTGCTGCGTTCATTCGACGCCCACCTCGGTTGGGGTCCTCCGGTCCAGGCCGCCGACGAACTGCTGGCCCGCACCGCGGGCCTCGGCGGTGAACACGAACGGCGCCACCTCGACGAGCTCCGCGACCTGACCGACGACACCGTCACCGTCATCGGCCGGCCCGCCTACACGGTCGAGGGACTGACCGCCGCCGCGGCGGCCACCCTGCGGGCCGTCGAGGAGCAGGCACCGGTGATCTATCAGGCGGCGATGTTCGACGGCCGCTTCGTCGGTTTCGCCGACTTCCTGATGTTCGACGGGCAGCGCTACCGGCTGCGTGACACCAAGCTCGCCCGCTCGGTCAAGGTGGAGGCCCTGTTGCAGCTGGCCGCCTACGCCGACACCCTGGCCCACACCGGCGTCCCGGTCCACGACGAGGTCGAGTTGGTGCTCGGCGACGACGCGACGGTGGCCTACCGGGTCGACGAACTACTGCCGGTCTACCGACAGCGGCGCGCCGAACTGCAGCGGCTGCTCGACCGGCACCTGGCCGGCGGCCGAGCGGTCAGCTGGTCCGACGAGAACGTCGGCGCCTGCCTGCGCTGCCCGGAATGCGCCATCGAAGTCCGCGCCCAAGACGATCTGCTGCTCATCGCGGGCATGCGGGTCACCCAGCGGGCCCGGCTGATCGAGGCGGGCATCACGACGATGACCGAACTGGCCCACCACGACGGCCCGGTGCCCGATCTGGCGGCCCGGACGGTGGACGCGTTGAGCAGCCAGGCACGGCTGCAGATCGCCCCGCAGGTGGCGGGCAAGCCGCCGTTCGAGGTCGTCGACCCGCAGCCGCTGAAGCTGTTGCCCGACCCGGACAAGGGCGACCTGTTCTTCGACTTCGAAGGTGACCCACTGTGGACCGCCGACGGCCGGATGTGGGGGCTGGAGTACCTGTTCGGTGTGCTCGGCACCGCCGGCGGGGATTTCCAGCCGCTGTGGGCGCACGACCGGAGCCAGGAGCGGCAGGCGCTGCTGGACTTCCTGGCGATGGTGCGCAAGCGGCGCAGGCGCCACCCCAACATGCACATCTACCACTACGCGGCCTACGAGAAGACGGCGCTGCTGCGGCTGGCCGGCCGCTACGGCGTCGGCGAAGACGAGGTCGACGACCTGCTGCGCAACGGCGTGCTGGTCGATCTGTACCCGTTGGTGCGCAAGAGCATTCGAGTCGGCACCGAAAACTACAGCCTCAAGTCGCTGGAACCCCTCTACATGGGCTCCGAGCTGCGCACCGGCGATGTCACAACGGCGACCGACTCGATCACGATGTACGCCCGCTACTGCGAACTGCGCGCCGAGAGCCGCGACGACGACGCCGCGATCGTGCTCAAGGAGATCGAGGACTACAACCGCTACGACTGCCGCTCGACCCGCAGACTGCGCGACTGGCTGATCGCACGCGCCATCGAATCCGGTGTGCCGCCGCACGGACCGCAGCCGGTCGCGGGCGGCGACGCCGTCGACGTCGACGACGACCTGTCCGGCAGGCTGGGCCGCTTCGCCGGCCAGGACGCCACCACCCGCAGCCCGCAGCAGCAGGCAGTGGCGATGATTGCGGCGGCCCGCGGCTACCACCGGCGGGAGGACAAGCCGTTCTGGTGGGGACACTTCGACCGGCTCAACAATCCGGTGGACGAATGGGCGGACACCACAGACGTTTTCATCGTAGATACCGGCAACGTGGACACCGACTGGCACGTCCCCCCGAGGGCAAGGAAACCGCAGCGGTGGCTGCGCCTACACGGCTCGATCGCAGCCGGAGAGCTGGCCCGCGACATGTACGCGCTCTACGACCCGCCGGCACCGGCCGGGCTGGTCGACGATCCCGAGAGGCGGGCGTACGGTCCGGTGACGGTCGTCGAGTGCGATGACCCGTCCGCCCCGACCGAGGTCGTGGTCGTCGAACGAGAACCCAAGAATGGCGGCCTGTTCAGCCAGATGCCGTTCGCCCTGACGCCCGGACCGCCGATCCGGACCACGGCGCTGCGCGAATCGATCGAGGCGACCGCTGCCGCCGCCGCGGCCGGACTGCCCCGGCTGGCACCCAGCGCGGTCATCGACATCCTGCTGCGCCGACCGCCGCGAACCCGCACCGGGGCACCGCTGCCCCGCACCGGCGATCCCGCCGCCGACATCACCGCCGCACTGCTCGATCTGGACAGCTCCTACGTGGCCGTCCACGGCCCGCCGGGAACCGGCAAGACCTACACCGCTGCCCGGATCATCGACACCCTGGTCAACGCCCACCAGTGGCGGATCGGGGTCGTCGCCCAGTCCCATGCGGTCGTGGAGAACCTGTTCGCCGACATCGTCGGCGCGGGAGTCGACCCGTCTCGGGTCGCCAAGAAGGGGCACGGCAGCGTCGGCACCTGGACCGAGATCGGCGAGAAGGACTACCCCGATTTCGTCGCCGACCATGCCGGTTGCGTAATCGGCGGTACCGCATGGGATTTCGCCAACGCCGCCCGCGTACCACGCGGCAGCCTGGACCTGTTGGTCATCGAAGAGGCCGGGCAGTTCTGCCTGGCCAACACCATCGCCGTGGCTCCCGCCGCCGCGAACCTGCTGCTGCTCGGCGATCCCCAGCAGCTGCCGCAGGTCAACCAGGGAACCCACCCCGAACCCGTCGACAGCTCGGCACTCGGCTGGCTGGTCGACGGCGGGCACACCCTGACCAGCGAGCGCGGCTACTTCCTGGACCGCTCGTATCGAATGCACCCGGCGGTGTGCGCGGCCGTGTCCCGCCTCTCCTATGACGGGCGGCTTCGCTCGTTCGAGGAGCGGACGGCCGCGCGCCGGCTCGACGGCTTCGAACCCGGCGTGCACGTCCTGACCGTCGACCACGACGGCAACTCGACCGACAGCCGGCAGGAAGCCACCGCGATCGTCGCCGAGATCGGCCGCCTGCTCGGCTCGGCCTGGACCGACGAGGACGGCAGCCGGCCGCTGACCCAAGACGACCTGCTGGTCGTGACCCCCTACAACGCGCAGGTGGTGCTGCTGCGCCGGTTGCTCGGCCGGGCGGGGCTCGACGAGGTGAGCGTAGGCACCGTCGACAAGTTCCAGGGCCGGCAGGCGCCGGTGGTGTTCATCTCGATGGTCGCCTCGTCCATCGCCGACGTGCCGCGTGGAATCTCGTTCCTGCTCAACCGGAATCGGCTCAACGTCGCGGTGAGCCGGGCGAAGTATGCGGCGGTGGTCGTACGCTCGGCGATGCTCGCCGACTATCTGCCATCGACACCAGCCGGGTTGGTGGAGTTGGGAGCGTTTCTGGCGATGTCGGAGGCTGAACGAGCGCGGCGCCAGCCGGGTGAGTGAAGCCGACAAGACGACCTCGGACCGGGCGAACGAAGCCGACAGTCCGGGCCTGTGATAAACCGGCGCCATGAGCGAAACGCTGGCCCAACGGCTACAAGCCATCGTCGGGGCCGCGCAGGTAAGCACCGACCCCGACGTGCTCGACGGTCGCAGTGTGGACCACACCGGTCGCTACCGCGGACGCGCCAGCGCGCTGGTCCGCCCGGCCTCGGCCGACGAGGTCGCAGCGGTGTTGCGAGCCTGCCGAGACGCCGGGGCCTGCGTGACCGTACAGGGGGGTCGTACCTCGCTGGTGGCCGGCACCGTGCCCGAACACGACGACGTGCTGCTGTCCACCGAGCGGCTCACCGAGATCGGACAGGTCGACACCGTCGAGCGACGCATCCGGGTCGGGGCCGGCGTGACGGCGGCCGAGGTGCAACACGCGGCGGCCGCCGCGGGCCTGCTGTTCGGCGTCGACCTGGCCGCGCGCGACACGGCGACCGTCGGCGGGATGGCCTCGACCAACGCCGGCGGCCTGCGCACCGTGCGCTACGGCGACATGGGTGAACAGGTCATCGGTCTCGACGTCGCGTTGCCCGACGGATCGGTGGTACATCGGCACAGCCAGGTGCGCGCGGACAACACCGGCTACGACCTGGCGTCGCTGTTCATCGGCGCCGAGGGCACCCTCGGCGTGATCACCGGGCTGGACCTGCGGTTGCACCCCGTCCCCGAACACCGGGTGACCGCGGTGTGCGGATTCGCCGATCTGGATGCGCTGGTCGCCACCGGCCGTGAATTCCGCGAGACCGGCAGCGTCGCCGCGCTGGAGTTGATCGACGCACGCTCGGCCGCACTGGCCGCCGAGCACCTGCACGTGCCGGTCCCGGTGCCCGGCGCCTGGCTGCTGCTGATCGAACTGGCCGGCGACACCGACCCCACCGAACGCCTGGCCGACGCGCTGGAGAACGCCCGGCTGTGCGGCGAACCCGCAGTGGGCATCGACATCGCGGCCCAGCAGCGGCTGTGGCAGGTCCGCGAATCGACCGCCGAGGTCGTGGGGCTGTTCGGCCCGCCGCTGAAATTCGATGTGTCGCTTCCGTCCGCGGCGATCGACTCCTTCGCCGCGGATTCCGCCGCACTGGTCGCCGAACATGCACCCGATGCGATCCCGGTGCTCTTCGGCCACATCGGCGAGGGCAACCTGCACCTCAACGTGCTGCGCTGCGACAGCGACTCCGAGGCCCACCTCTACGCCGCGATGATGAAACTCATTGCCACCCATGGTGGCAATGTCAGCTCCGAGCACGGGGTGGGCAGTCGCAAGCGCGCCTACCTCTCGATGTCGCGTCAGGACGCCGACATCGCCGCCATGCGCAGGATCAAATCCGCCTTCGACCCCACCGGATACCTCAATCCCGCGGTCCTGTTCGACTGAGCCGGCTACACCGTGGGCGGGCGGGGCCGCACCAGCACCGATTGCTGGATGCTGCCGATCGCCCCGCTCAGGTCGAACAGCGTGCCCACGGTCGTCCCGATGCCGTCGGGTCCGTACATCGTCTCGGCCCGGATGCCGATCCACTCCCCATCGGGAATGCGGTGCACATGAACCGCGAGATCGGTGTTGAGGAACGTGTACTTGGTGATGTCGATCTTGGTGCCGATGCCGTTGGCGTCGTCGGCGACCGCGAACAGCCGCTCCAGCGGCGTCATCGTCTCGCCCTGCACCAGGTCGACCAGCGGCCTGATCCACGACTCGCCCGGCCCGGGCGCGACCGGCTTGGTCAACCAGAGCCACTCCAGGCTGTGCACGTAGTTGCGGTCGAACTTCTCGGCGAGGTTGCGGTTGACCCCCTCGGCCATCGGCCGCAACGGCGCGATCGGTGCAGACTGCAGCCCATCGGTGTCGATGGTCTGCAGCCGCCAGCCGCTGGCGCGCGCGACGGGACGCGGCGTGCCGTCCGGGCCCTGTCCCAGCATCTCCGCACTGATCAACTCGATCTGCTTGCCGCCCCGTTCGACGGTGGCGGTGACCCAGAAGTCACTGTCGGCGGGCACCGGCCCGAGGAGGTCGACCACCACTCGGCTCAACCGGGTGTCGGCCCGCTGGCCGCAGCGTTCCAGCGCCCGCACCAACAGCGCCGACACCGGGCCGGCGTGCTGGATGTGCGATGACCAGGTACTGCGGACGAGATCGGTCGCCCTGAACTTCTCCCCCAGCGGGTCGGAGGAATCGACGAGTTCGTAGTAGCTGTCGGTCATGGTCACCTTCCGTGATGTCGGCCGCAGTCAGGGCAATCCGGCGCCGGGAACGTCGACTCGTACGGTCTCCACGCACGACGTGCGCGTACCGACGAGCCGCTGCGGATACGCGTCCGAGGTCGACACCAGGAACAGTGTGCGGCGCTCCGGGCCGCCCAGCGTGCAGGCGATCGCCGCCCGTTCACCGATGTCGATACGGTCGGTGACCCCGCCGCCGGCCATGATCCGTTCGAACTGGTGCGCCAGGGTCATCGATGTCCACACCCCGCCCCCGGCGTCGAGCGTGATGCCGTCGGGCGGCCCGTCCAGACCGTCGGCGAACACCCGCCGCCCGGACAACTCGCCGGCATCGTCGATGCTGTAGGCCGTCAGCCGACGGCCGATCGATTCGGCGACGATGAGGGTCGCACCGTCCGGCGTGATCACCATGCCGTTGGGGAACTCCAGGTCAGCGGCGACTATCGAGGCCGAGTCGTCAGGGTCGATGCGGACGATGACACCACCCTTGCGCGCCTGCGACCCGACATAGGCCCGCCCGCGGGCGTCGACCACCATGTCACCGAGGTCGGCCGGCACCACGTCGGACAGATCGGCGATGGTCGAGACCGTCTCGCCGTCGTAGCGCAGCACCACGCGTCGCTGGGTGGAGACGATCAGCAACGACCCGTCGGGGCGGAACCCCAGGCCGGAGGGGTCGTGACCGGGCAGGGCCAGGGTGGTCACCGTCCCGTTCGCGCTGACAGTGTGGACGGCCTCGCCCAGCATGTCGGAAAACCAGAGCAGGTCCTCGAACCACCGCGGACCCTCACCGAAGCAGAAGCCCTCGGCCAGCGGGGTGGGCCGAAGGGACCGGGGGCCGACGGAATTCGTGGCCGTCATGCCGCACCTTTACAAAACATCGCACAAGTGTCACGCTCCGTACGTGGCGCTGTCAACGACCCCTGCATCGGCGGAGGACTGAGAGATGTGGTGCTACCGGCTTGTCGCCCCCTACACATTCGAACGCCTCTCGGTACCGGAGCCGGCGCCGGATGCCCTCGCCGACGGGCAGGTACTGCTGAAATTCCTGGCTGCCGGTATCTGCGGCAGCGACCTGCCCGGCTTCCGCGGCGTGCAGGGCCGCCTGCCCGGTGACACCGGGCCGCTGGCCGCTGAGATGGCGGGCTTCCCCATCCACGAGATCGTCGGTGAGGTCGTCGCCAGCCGTCATCCGCACCACCGCCCCGGCGACCGGGTCGTCGGGTGGGCATCCGGCTTCGACGGGCTGATGGAGTACGTGGTCTCCGACGGAAACGGCCTGGCCCCGTACGATCCCGCACTGACCCCTGCACTTGCGGTGGGACTGCAGCCGCTGGCCTGCATCCTGTATGCGCTCGAACAGCTCCCGCCCCTGCAGGGCAAGCACGTTGCGGTCGTCGGGCAGGGTTCGATCGGGCTGCTGTTCTCCTACGCGGCCAAGGCCACCGGCGCCGATCGCGTCACCGGCGTCGACCCGATCCATCGCGATGACGTCGGCGCGAAGTTCGGTGTGGACACCGTCGTGCGCGCCACCAGCGACCGTTGGGTCGCCCACCTGTCCCTGCAGGACAAACCCGACGTCGTCATCGAAGCCGTGGGACATCAGGTCGCCACGCTCAATCACGCGGTGGAGGCCGCCGCGTTCGGCGGCACGGTCTTCTATTTCGGCGTCCCCGACGACGACAGCTACCCCATCAGCATGCGCACGATGCTGCGCAACAACCTGACCCTGAAAAGCGGTGTCACGCTGGATCGCAGGAGAGTCCTCGAGGCCGCCGACGCCTTCGCCCACCAACATCCCGACCTGCTCGGCATGTATGTCACCCACACGTTCGGCATCGCCGACGTGCAGGAGGCCTTCGAATGCGCCTGCCACTCCACTCCGGGGCGCATCAAGATCTCGATCGTCGGGTCATGACCGGCAGCAGGCTGCAGCAGGGGCTGGCCGACAAGGCGCAGGTGTGGGGCGGGTGGATCACCGGCCCCACTTTCGGCGGGCCCGAGGAGTTCGCCCGCGCCGGCTACGACTACATCGGATTCGACGTCCAGCACAGCTATCTCGACGACGCCGACGTGGCGGCCATCCTCCGCCGGACCGAGCACGTCCCCGTCGCGACCGCCGTCCGACTCCCCTCCGCGGCGCCGGCGCCGATCGGCCGAGTCCTCGACGCCGGTGCGGACGCGATCATCGTCGCCATGGTCGACACCCCCGAGCAGGCCGCCGATGCGGTGGCGGCCACCCGGTACGCGCCCGACGGCATCCGCAGCTTCGGCCCGCTGCGGGCCAGCATGGGCCACGACCCGGCCGCACTCCAGGCCCGGGCCGGCGTATTCGCGATGATCGAAACGGTGCAGGGCCTGCAGTCTGTCGCCGAGATCTGCTCTGTGCCAGGACTGTCCGGGGTCTACGTCGGTCCCGCCGACCTCGCCCTCTCGCTCGGTGTCGGCATTGCGGGGGCGACCCGCCATCCCCGGGTACGGGAGGCGATGACACAGGTCCTCCAAGCCGCCTCGGCCGCCGGCGTGGTGGCAGGCATCCACGCCGGCGACGGCGCAACAGGAAAGGACATGGCCGCGTTGGGCTTTCAGATGATCACCCTGGCAGCGGAGTCGCAGGCACTGCGCCGCGGTGCGGCGGCGCACCTCGAGGACGCGACGGGTCGGCACAGCGAGGTCACGACGAAGGGGTATCTGTGAGCACAGATCGGGTCGCCCTGGTCACCGGAGCTGCCCGCGGCCAGGGAGCGGCGATCGTTCGGCGTCTGCGCACCGACGGGTTTCTGGTCGCCGCCGCCGACCGGCTCGTCGACGACCTTCGTGCCGGAACCGACGCGCTCGATGATCCCGGCGTGCTGGCGGTGGCCCTGGACGTGACCTCTGCCGAGCAATGGCGCGCCGGGGTCGCCGAGGTGGTCGACCGGTTCGGGGGATTGACCGCGCTGGTCAACAACGCCGGCGTGCTGCACCGTGCTTCGCTCTCCGACGAGACCGCCGAGGGGTTCGAGAGGAGCTGGCGGGCCAACTGTCTGGGACCGTTCCTGGGCATCCAGGCGGTACTGGAGCACCTGCGCCGCAGCGACGGCGCCGCGATCGTCAACACCTGCAGCACCGGCGCCATCCGGCCGTTTCCCAACCACGCCGCCTACGGCTCGTCGAAGTGGGCGCTGCGCGGGCTGACCCAGATAGCGGCGGCAGAGCTGGCCGGCGACGGAATCCGGGTCAACGCAGTCTTTCCCGGCCCGGTCGAAACCCCCATGCTCAGCGCAGCAACCCAACAGCGCCTGGCGACGCGAGCGCCCAACGGGCGACTGGGGCAGCCCACGGAGATCGCGGACGCGGTGGCATTCCTGGTCTCCGACCAAGCCTCGTTCATCACAGGATCCGAACTCGTCGTCGACGGTGGTCAATGTCTACAGATCGGGTGAACACAATGTCAGTGGGCATCATCGGTGCCGGACCAGGCGGGTTGGCGCTCGGGATCTTCCTCGCCAAAGCCGGATTCCGCGACTTCACCATCTTCGACCGCGAGGACGGGGTGGGCGGAACCTGGCGGACCAACACCTATCCCGGGCTGGCCTGCGACGTGAAGTCCCACCTGTACTCCTATTCGTTCGAACTCAACCCGGACTGGAGTCGGATGTGGTCGGGACAGCCGGAGATCCTGGAGTACTTCGAGCGCTGCACACAGCGCCACAGCCTGGGGCCGCATCTGCGCCTCAACACTGAAATCCGGTCCGCGCAATGGAACTCGACTGAGAACACGTGGACTTTGACGACCAGCACCGGCGAGCAGTACCGCTTCGACATCGTGGTGTCCGCGGTAGGCCTGTTCACCCAGCCGACGCTGCCCGACCTGGTCGAACAGGAACCGTTCGCCGGCGGGGTGATGCACACCGCGCAGTGGGACCATTCGGTGGATCTGACCGGTTCCCGGGTGGCGGTGCTGGGCACCGGCGCGACGGCGGCGCAGTTGCTGCCCGAGGTCGCCAAGGTGGCCGACCGGGTGTACTCGGTGCAGCGCTCGCCGACCTGGGTGCTGCCCAAACCCGACCGCCCCTACACCGACCGGGAACGCTGGGTGTTCAACCATGTGCCGTTCGCCAAGAAGCTGTACCGGACGAAGTTGTGGTTGCGCAGCGAGGCCAACATCTCGGTGATCGAGAACGGCAGCGACAAGACCCAGGAGTTCAAGGCCAACGCGTTGCGTTTCCTCGAGTCGACGATCCTCGATGCCGACCTGCGGGCCAAGCTCACGCCCGACCATCCACTGGGCTGCAAACGCCTGCTGTTTGCCGCGGACTACCTGTCGACCCTGACAAAGCCCCACGTCGAGGTGGTCACGAGCCCCGCCCGGTATCTGCGTGCCCACTCGCTGGTGACCGAGGACGGCACCGAGCTCGACGTGGATTACGTGCTGTGCGCCACCGGGTACGCCGCCGCCGACTACCTGGGCCAGATCGACGTCATCGGCGAGGACGGCACCTCGTTGCACGAGGCCTGGAGCGACGGGGCGTACGCCTACCTGGGCATGGCAGTGCCGGGGTTCCCGAACTTCTTCATGTTGTACGGGCCCAACACCAACGTCGGCTCCAACAGCGTGATCTTCATGCTCGAAGCACAGGCGCACTACATCGTGCGCGCGCTGAAGTACCTGCGTCGCAAGCGACTACGCTACATCGCGGTGCGGCCGCAGGCGATGTCCGACTTCCTGGCCGACATCGACCGCTGGATGGAGGGCACCGTGTGGACAACCAGGTGCAGCAACTACTTCCGCTCCCCGAACGGGCGGGTGGTGACGCAGTGGCCGCGCAGCGCCCGCTCGTTCTGGACCATGACCCGGCGATTCCGCGCAGCCGACTACACCTTCACCACGCCGTCACGAGCCCGCTAGCACGTGGACGGCGAAGCGGATCCCGATATCACCCGCCGGCTCGATCCCGCGCTGCGCCAGTTCGCCTCGGCGCGCAGCGATCTGTCGACGGGCAGCCTTGCCTCGGTTCGCGATTCGCTGAACCAGCGCCGCCGCGAGGCCGCCGGCCAAGTGGACGCCACCGGGGTCGAAATCGAGGACACCGGGGTTCCCCGGGACGGCGCCCCGCCGCTGAGGGTCCGGATCTACCGTGGCGGCACATCGCCGTCGCCGGCGGTGGTCTACTGCCATGCCGGCGCGTTCGCGCTGGGCAACCTCGACACCGATCACCGGCAATGTGTCGAACTCGCCCGGCGCGGCGGCTGCACGGTGGTCTCCGTCGACTACCGGCTGGCCCCCGAACACCGCTACCCGGCCGCGTTGGACGATGTGACCGCGGCGCTGGGCTGGGTGTGGAACACGGCGGCAGAACTGGGCCTCGATCGCGACCGGCTGGCCGTCGCCGGCAGCAGTGCCGGTGGGGCCCTGGCGGCGTGCCTGGCCCAGCGCTCCGCGGCTCGGGCGCTGCCCCCGATCAAGTTCAGTCTGCTGCACCAGCCGGTCCTCGACGACCGGCCGACGGCCTCGAAGGCCGAGTTCGTCACGACACCGGGCTTCGACGGTCCCGCCACCGCGGTGATGTGGCAGCACTACCTCGGCGACACCGCGCCCATCCCAGACGCCGTTCCGGCCCGCAACGACCGATTAGCCGGTACCGCAACTACTTTGATCACCTGCTCGGAGTTGGACCCGCTGCGTGACGAGGCCATCGACTACGCCCGCCGGCTCATCGCGGCCGGGGTACGCGTCGACGTGCACGTCTTCGGCGGAACCTGTCACGGCTTCGATTCGCTGTGCCCCGACTGGGAGGTCAGCCGCGGGTTGTTCGCGATGCAGGGCGACATGCTCAGGCGTTCGCTGGCGGCAGTCTGATCTTTACAGATCAGCAGCAAAGTGTCACGCTGATCAGTGCGCACTAGGGATGGAGGGTCCATGGGAGTTGACACGTTCGAGTCCGACGACCGCGGTGCGCAGCGCGACATCGCCAGACCTCGCGCCCAGATGCCGAGGTTCGCCCGGTACCGGCTCGACGTGATCGGCTCCGACGTCGCCGACGTCGTGTCCTCGGCCGGTGGCTGGTTGTTCGACCGGGCGATGGCCGGCTGGGACGTCGGCGTCGCCGTTCCCGGGGACGCCGACGCGCGTCCGCTGGAGATCCTCGGCGTGCGGACGCTTCCGCTGCCGGCACTGCTCGCAGCCGAGAAGAGTTCCGCACCGTCTGCCCTCGCCGTCGCCGAAGGGCTGTGCAGTACCCATGACGGCGTGCGGGAAGCGGTGGCCGCGGCGGTGCGCTCGAACCGCAACGAGGTCACCGTGTGGGGCGACCCGTGGGGCACCAGCCTGGGCCAACGCGGTAACGAGGTACGACACGTGCTGAGCGCTGCCGCCCGGGCGTTCAAGGCCCAGGCGCTGGCCGCCGCCGGGCAGGGCCGGGCCGCGGTGGCGCCGTTCGAAGCGTTCCGCAGCCACGGCCGCTGGTGCCGTACGGAGTTCCCCGACCTGCTGCCAGTCGGCTAGACGGTCGACGATGCGGCCCGCACGCGGGCCGGGGAGGAGACCGGCAATCAGGACCTAGCCGGTCGACGATGCGGCCCGCACGCGGGCCCGACCGCGCCCGACGGTAACGCCACGGCGGAAATCCGGGGGGCCGATTCCCTCCATTGCGCTACATTCGGCGACTAGCGCGGTGCGTCGACGAAGATGTCGATGATCGGACGGTCGCCGCCGCCATAGCGGGACAGGTCGTCGATGCCCGCCGCGGTGAGCACCTCGGAATCGATGAAGCACTGGCCGTTGACCTCGCGGCCGGGCGCCGTCAGGATCTCGACGGCCGCGTCGGCCATGATCTCGGGGCTGCGCGAGGACGCCAGCGCGCTCTCGGAATCTGCGGAGTTCGCGACCGCCGCGGTCGCGATATAGGTCTCCGGCCACAGGCAGCTGAAACCGATACCGGTGTCGGCGTACTCGGCTGCCCACCCCAACGACAGCAGGGTCATGCCGTACTTCGACAACGTGTACGCCGGATGCGCGCCCAGCCAGTACGGGTTCATGTTCAGCGGGGGTGCGATGGTCAGGACGTGACCGTTGGGCGACCGGCGCAGGTGCGGCAAGCAGGCCTTGGTCAACAGGAACGTGCCGCGAATGTTGATCTGTTGCATGAGATCGAACTTCTTGGCCGACAGTTCCTCGGTGGGTTCGACGGCGATCGCGCTGGCGTTGTTCAGGCAGATGTCCACGCCGCCGAAATTCTGCACTGCGGCATCCACCGCACGCGCGACGTCCTCCTCACTTCGCACGTCGCCGACCACGGCGACGGCCTTGCCGCCTGCGGCCACGATCTCCTCGGCGGCGGTGTACACCGTGCCGGGCAGGCGCGGGTGCGGTTCGCCGGTCTTGGCCAGCAGCACGACGTTGGCCCCCTGGCGGGCTGCGCCCAACGCGATCGCCAGGCCGATGCCCCGGCTGCCGCCCGATACGACCATCGTTCGATCAGTGAGCACGTGCTTCTCGGCCATCGTTCTCCTCGACGGTAATTACATTCTCTTATTCAGCGAGCATAGTACTCACTGCAGAAGAACGACTCGGCACCCGAGGCGAACCGCCAGTTTCGCCGCAGAGATCCGCAGGGAAGATCAGTCGCGCAGGGGCCGCGAATGCCGACCGTATGTGGCGGCGTCGTCGGGATCGTCGCGATAGTGCCGCGGGCGCCGGGGCCGACTCTCGTCGCTGAGACGGTGCCGCGCGGTGTCCGGCGCGGGTTCGCTCGGCTCGTAGGAGGCCTGACCCGGCTCGGCTCCATATCCGTCCAATGTCTCAGCGGCAACCGATCTCCACAGCGGGGAGTCGTCCTCGTCGAACGGCAGCGAAGTGCGCCAGCCGTGGGTGTCATCGAACAGCTCGGGGAACCTGATCGGTCCGCCCAACGGGTCCTCGGCCGGCGGGGACGGCTGCGGCGCGGGCGCCGCGGCGTTCAGCGGCTGGTAGCGCGACTCGGCCTCGACGTGAAAACCATTGTGAGCGAATCCGATCGGATCCGTGGTCAGCG
>Ga0210086_1000087_pt1 | contig 55690 bp, 54 predicted proteins | sample China_Galinas_PW_3_FD_184867 | JGI IMG/M metagenome (GOLD analysis project Ga0210086, IMG submission 184867) | Wetland microbial communities from San Francisco Bay, California, USA, that impact long-term carbon sequestration - China_Galinas_PWB_D2... | ecosystem: Environmental > Aquatic > Marine...
AGTCGCGGCGGCGAAGTCCCAGTCGACCATCCGGCCGACCGTCAGCTTTCGGCTCTCCCGCGCGGCCGTCACGAGCCGCATCCGCAGCTGCGCAGCGTGGCGGCCAGCGCGTCGATCGCGGTGCGTCCCGTGGGCCCGGCGTTGTTGGACATCCACGTGAACGTCAGCACCCGTCCGCTCGCGTCGGTGACGACGCCGGCCAGCGTGTTGGTCCCGGTCAGTGATCCGGTCTTGGCCCGCAGCCAGCCGGCCGCGGCGTCGGTCTGGTCGTCGATGTAGCGGTTGGACAGAGTGCCGCTGCCGCCTGCGATCGGCAGCACGTCGAGCAGCGGCCTCATCGCGGGCTGGCGCGGGCCGGCGGCGGCGCCGATCACGTCGTCGAGTGTCTTGGCGGTTAGGCGGTCGTCCACCGACAGGCCGCTGCCGTCCATCAGTCGGGCGCCCGTCATGTCGACGCCCGCGGCCGAGAGTCGGCTCGTCACGGCTTGCACCGCCTCGCCGAAGCTCGCCGGCCTGCCCGTCGCGACGGCGACCTCGCGGGCGATGCATTCGGCCATCACGTTGTCGGAATGGTTCATCATCTCGTTCAGCCGGTCCATCAGCGGCGCTGACTGCACCGACGCGAGCTGGCGGCCGTCATGCACCGGGATCGTGGCCATGGTGACGGCCTGCGGGTCGACGTTCAGCGCGCCGGCCAGCGCCCGTCCCGCGTCCAGCGCCGGAGTGAAGGACCGCACCGACTCCGGCGTCAGGGGCTGGGTGCGGCCGCCATCGACCATCACCGCCTCGATCGGCGCGATGTCGCCACCCAGGATGTCGACCGGGTCCCAGCCCGGGGCCAGCGACGGTCCGCTGAACGCGCTGGCGTCGACCTGAATCGCGGTGACCTTGATCCCGCTGGCCCGTACTTGCGCGGCCAAATCCCAGATGCGGGCAGCGTCCCGGTACAGCGTCTCCTGGCCCGGGGGTGCGGACGACAGCGTTGGGTCTCCACCGCCTACCAGCACCACGACTCCAGGTTGGCGGCTCTGGTCAGCGGCCACCACGGTGGTGGTCTGGCGCGCGTCGCGGTCGAGTGTGAGCAGCGCGGCACCGGCGGTCAGCACCTTGTTGGTGGACGCGGGCACCATCGGCGTCGTCGACCCCTGCTGCCACAACTCCGCGCTGGTCAACGCGTCGGTGACTCGCCCGGTGAGCGCGCCGAGATCCGGGTTGGCAAGCGGCTGCCTCAATGCGGCGGCCAGCCCGGATGCCGTGGGCAGTGGCGCCGCGTCACCCACCGGAACCACGGAGAGCTTGACGGCTGCCACCGGGGGCGATTCCGGCGCCGCGTCGGCACTACGACTCGAAGCGCCATTGCCCAGCAGCGCAGCGACCGCCACCACGGCTGCGACCACGACCAGCACGGCCGCGCCCATCAGGAAGTGGATGGACCCCCTTTTGCTGCGGGGCCACCGCGCCGGACGCATGTAGTGCAGGGTAGCGCTCCACTATGGTTAACCCCCGACGTCCGACCAGTGAAGGAGCCCGGCGCGTGCAATTCGACGTGACTATCGAGATCTTGAAGGGCAGCCGCAACAAGTACGAAGTCGACCACGAAACGGGCCGGGTGCGGCTGGATCGCTACCTCTACACATCGATGGGCTATCCCACCGATTACGGGTTCATCGAGGACACTCTCGGCGAGGACGGCGACCCGCTCGACGCGCTGGTGCTGCTGCCGGAATCGGTGTATCCCGGCATGCTCGTCAGAGTCCGGCCGGTCGGGATGTTCCGGATGACCGACGAGGCCGGCGGCGACGACAAAGTGCTCTGCGTGCCGGCCGGCGACCACCGCTGGGACCACATCAAGGACGTCGGTGACGTCGCGTCCTATGAACTGGACGCGATCAAGCACTTCTTCGTGCACTACAAGGACCTCGAGCCGGGCAAGTACGTGGACGCCGCCAACTGGGTGGGCCGCGAGGACGCCGAGGCCGAGGTGCAGCGGTCGCTGGAACGCTTCCGCGCCGAGGGTCACTGACCCGGCTGAAACGACGACGTTACGGTCTGTTACGCGCAAGTCAATTTTGCGATTTCGACTGGCAACACGGTCCGGCGGACCCCAATCATTGGCGGTAACACACCGCCATCGAAGGGGACGAAACGTGTTGATGCATCAAGGCATCGGCCTCGACGCGTTCAACGGGCTGTCACCGCAAAAAGCGCTACACGCGCTGTACGAGTGCTGTAACAGTGTGGTGCTGGCACGCGACCTCGCCGACGGGCGGCCCTATGCCAGCCACGACGAGTTGCTACGCGGCGCCGACGCATTGCTGTTCGCGTTGTCCGAATCGTCGGTGGACACGATCCTGCAGGCGTACCCGCACATCGGGCGACGGCCGCGCAGCACGAAATCACAAGCCGAGCAGTGCTCGGTGTGGGATCCCAGACCCGAGGTGATGGCGCAACTGGACGCGGCCGCGCAGCGCTACGAGCAGCACTTCGGGTTCTCTTTCGTGATGTTCGTCGACGGCACCGACGCTGATGGCGTGTTGGCGTCGATCTCCGACCGGCTGCACCACGACGTCGAGACCGAACGCAAGGTGGTGCGCAACGAGCTGGCCAAGATCAACCGCACGCGGCTGGAGCGCATGCTGGGGCCAGAAGGCGGTTACCACAACTGGTAATGGCTAAGCCGCTTCGTCTGTCTCGGCAGCGTTGGCGCCATCCGCGCGTGTCTTGACGAGACTGGCGACGGTGGTCACGATCAGTGTCACGACGATCACACCGAGGCTGAGCAGCGTCGGGATCTCCGGCACGTCAAAGTGCTTGCCGTCGTTGATGAACGGCACCTCATTCTCATGCAGCGCATGCAGGAGCAGTTTCACGCCGATGAAGCAGAGAATCACCGCGAGCCCTTGCGACAGATACACCAGCCGCTTCAACAGGTCGCCGAGCAGGAAATACAGCTGCCGTAATCCCATGAGCGCGAAGACATTTGCCGTGAACACCAGGTACGGCTCTTTGGTCAGTCCGTAGATCGCGGGAATTGAATCCAGCGCGAACATGATGTCGGTGGTGCCCAGCGCGAGGATAACCAGGAACATCGGCGTCATCAGACGCTTGGAGTCCTCTTTCACGTACAGCTTGAGGCCGTCCCACCGCTCGGTGAGTTTCAGATGGGTCTTGGCGAAGCGCGTCACGAAGTTGTCCGCGTCGTCGTCATGGTCTTTGTCGCGGGCCAGGTGAAAACCGGTGTAGATCAAGAACACGCCGAAAACGTAGAAGATCCACGAGAATTGGTTGATCGCCACCGCGCCCAGTGCGATGAAGATGCCACGGAACACCAGCGCAAGCACGATGCCGACCAACAACGCTTGCTGCTGGTACTTCTCGGGCACGTTGAAGCTGGCCATGATCAACAGGAACAGGAACAGGTTGTCAACCGACAGGCTGTACTCGGTGAGCCAGCCCGCGAAGAACTCGAGGCCGAATTGGCCGCCGTGGAACAGCCACACGAACACTCCGAAGGCCACCGCCAGCCCGACATAGATGGACAGGTAGATCGCGCATTCCAGATTGCTCGGTTTGTGGGGTCGGCGCCCGATGATCATCACGTCGAACAGCAAGACGGCGGTGGTCACCCCAAGGGTGATCATCCACTCGAGCTGCGAAACATTCATACAAGTCCTCCGGCCGTCACGAAAAACGCCGGAGGTCTCTTCCGCCATCACGGCCCGCGGGCCGGTCGTCCAATCAAGGTCGACGTGATGACGACACCGCGGCGAAGGAATACTCCCCTCCGCTTTCAGTCTGTCATGCCGTGGCGATCGCGGGTCGTCGGGACCGTCGCTACCATGCGACGGGTTCCCGCAGACCGGACGGAGCACAGATGAGCCATGGGCAGCTGCCCGACGTCCAGGTGCGGCGAGCGGTTGGGGAGGCGAATTGACCGACGCGGCAATGCCAGCCGGGCCCGTCACCCGAGGCAGTGTCGCGCGCGTCGGCGTCGCCACCGCGGTCACCGCATTGTGCGGTTATCTCGTGCTCTATCTGGCCGCGCGTGACCTGGATCCGTCCGGCTTCTCGGTGTTCGGCGTGTTCTGGGGAGCGTTCGGCCTGGTTTCTGGAGCCACCATGGGGTTGTTACAGGAAACGACGCGCGAGGTGCGCTCAGCCTCCTCAGTGGAGTCGCCAGGACCGCGGACATATCCGCTGCGGGTGGCCGCGGTGATCGGCGTGGTGACCTCGATCGTTGTCGCGGCGAGTTCGCCCGTGTGGGCGCCGCACGTGTTCGCCTCGGCGCGGTGGCTCAGCGTTGCGCTGCTGAGCGTGGGTCTGACCGGGTTCTGTATCCACACGACGCTGCTCGGAATGCTGGCCGGCGCAGGGCGCTGGACGCAGTACGGCGCTTTGATGGTGACAGACGCCACGATTCGGGTGGCAGTGGCGGTGGCGACGTTCGCGCTGGCTTGGGGCCTGGCCGGCTACATGTGGGCGACGGTGTGCGGCGCGGTGGCATGGCTTTTCATGCTGGCGGCATCGCCGTCCACTCGGGCGGCGGCGCGGCTGGTCGCCGACAGGGATGCACGGGCATTCCTGAGCGGCGTGGCGCACGCGGTCACCGCGGCCGGCGCCAGCGCGATCCTGGTGATGGGCTTCCCGGTGCTGCTGAAGGCGACATCAGGTGATCTGGGCGCGACGGGCGGCGTGGTGATCCTGGCCGTGACCCTGACGCGGGCGCCGCTGCTGGTGCCGTTGACGGCGATGCAGGGCAATTTGGTTGCCCACTTCGTGGACCGGCGCGACGAGCTGTTGCGCGCGCTGGCGGGTCCTGCTGCCGTGGTGCTCGGGGTGGGGGCAGTCGGTGTGGCGGCGGCGGCGTTGGCTGGGCCGTGGTTGCTGCGGGCCGGATTCGGCGCGGGCTACGACGCCGACGGCGCACTGCTGGCGTGGCTGACCGCTGGCGCGGTGTCGATCGCGTTGCTGACATTGACGGGTGCGGCGGCGGTCGCAGCGGCGATGCACCGGGCGTACTCGCTGGGCTGGATCGGCGCGACGGTGGCGTCGACGCTGCTGCTGTTACTGCCTCTTTCGTTGGAGACGAGGACTGTGGTGGCGTTGTTGTGCGGACCGGTGGTGGGGATGGTCGTGCATCTGGCGGCGTTGGGGATCGTGCGCCAGACCGGCCCGGTGTCACTGCCGCCGGCGCCCTGACGTGTATTTTTGGTGCATCGACAGCCGCTACCCGGACGTCTGGATCGTCGTCCCCGCCTTCAACGAAGTCGCCGTCATCGGTGAAGTGATCGCCGATGTCCGAGCAGTGTTCGACCACGTTGTGTGTGTAGACGACGGTAGCCGCGACAACACCGCCGCTGTTGCGTTGCGCGCGGGCGCACATCTCGTGCGGCACCCGGTGAATCTTGGACAGGGCGCGGCGATTCAGACCGGCGTCGAGTATGCCCGCCGCCAACGCGGCGCGGAGGTGTTCGTGACGTTCGACGCCGACGGGCAGCACCGCGTCAAGGACGTTTTGCGAATGATCGACAGGCTGACCGCCGAGGACGTCGACATCGTGATCGGTACCAGGTTCGCCGATCACGGCGTGCGCAGTGACGTACCGCTCTTGAAACGCATGGTGTTACGCACCGCGGTGTTTCTCAGTCGGCGTAGCCGGCGGCTGAAGTTGACGGACGCGCACAACGGGCTGCGGGTGTTCAACCGCAAGGTGGCCGAAGGCCTCGACATCACGATGAGCGGTATGGGCCATGCCAGCGAGATCATCGCGATGGTCGACGAAAACCGTTGGCGGGTAACCGAAGAACCCGTTGAGATTCTTTATACGGACTATTCGAAGTCGAAGGGCCAGCCGCTGCTCAACGGCGTCAACATCGTCTTCGACGGGTTCCTGCGCGGAAGGAAGCGGTGATGTGGATTCAAGTGCTGGTGATCTTTTCGGTGATCGCGCTGCTGGTGTTCTTGCTGCGGTCCCGCGGGTCGGTGCAGGCGCGGGCATGGGTGAAGGTCGGCTTTGTCTTGTTCGTGGTCGCGGGTATCTATGCGGTGTTGCGGCCTGACGACACCACGGTGCTGGCGCACTGGCTGGGGGTTGGCCGCGGCACCGATTTGATGCTGTACGCGCTCGTCGTCGCGTTCGCGTTCACGTCGCTGACGACCTATCTGCACTTCAGGGATGTCGAACTGCGGTATGCGCGCTTGGCCCGGGCAATCGCACTGGAGAGCGCGCAGCGGCCGTCGGACTAGGCGTTCGGGGCCTGCCGGAAGTATTCGACCGTACGGGCGACGCCGTCGTCTAGCCGGACTTTCGGGTGCCACCCGAGCACCATCTCGGCGAGCCGCACGTCGAGGCAGGACCGCTTCAGGTCACCGAGTCGTGCAGGCGCAAATTCAGGATCGTCGGGTGCGCCTGCGGCCTTCGCGACAACTGAATGCAGTTTGCGGTCAGAAGTTTCCAGGCCCGTGCCAATGTTGAAACGTTGTGCACCGCCCTTGGGGCCGGCCGCCCGCACGAAGGCATCGACGACGTCGTCGACGTACACGTAGTCGCGGGTGTTGGAGCCGTCGCCAAACACTCGGGTCGACTTTCCAGACAACAGCGCCTTCGCGAAAATCGCGACCACGCCGGCCTCGCCGTGGGGATCTTGGCGTGGTCCATAGACGTTCGCCGGCGCGATGTGCGAGCAGTCCACGCCATACAGGTGCCGGAAGGTGTTCAGGTAGATCTCGCCGGCGACCTTCCCGGCGGCGTACGGGGATGCGGGATCGGTGTTGGTTGTCTCGTTAGTGGGGAACTTGTGTGGCGTCCCGTAGATCGATCCCCCGGATGATGTGTGAATAATCTTGCGAACATTGGCTTTTCGGGCGGCCTCGGCAAGCCTGAGGGTTCCGATCACGTTGACCTGGGCGTCGTGGATTGGGTCTTTCACCGAGTGACGGACGTCGATCTGGGCGGCGAGGTGGAAAACCACCTCGGGCTGGTGCTGGGCTAACAGATCGTCGAGGTCGGCGGTGACGATGTCGTCCTCAATCTCGGTGAAGTTCGTGTTCTGGTTGGCCTGTTCGAGGTTGGTCTTGCGCCCGGAGCTGAGATTGTCTACGCCGATGACCTCGTGGCCTTCTGCCAACAGCCGGTCGACCAGCGTCGACCCGATGAACCCGGCAGCTCCGGTGACCAGTGCGCGCACCGGTTCACCATACCGACGGCGGGTTAGGTGCTCTGGATGCCCGCGCCTCCGGGATACACCCGGGCGATCTCGTCGCTGTTGTGTTGTTCGGTGGCCTCCAGCATGCGCACGGCGTTGATGGATTTCGCCTGCTGCTCGGGGATGGTGGCTTCGAGGGCTGCCGCCCAGGCTTCGGCCTGAGCTTGCTGAGCTGCGGCAACTTTGGCGAGCGCGAGGTCGATGGGCGTGTCACCGGAGGCGGTGGGGACCGGACCGGCGACGGCGACGCTTCGCACGGTTTCGGCGATGGCGTCGACCTCCCTGAGCGTCTCGGCGACGTCTAACTTGATGTCGCGGTTGGCCATAGTTGAGCCTCCTTAGTGACTTGTCGTGCGGCATAGACAATGTCGGCGTAATCGTTGGTACGCCACAGGGAGAGCGCCTCGACCGCGCGGTCGATGTTGTGGTGGGCGCGGTAAAGGGCGGTTACGCCGGCTGCGGTGGACGGTTCCATGTCGATGTAGCCGGGGCGCATCCACAGCGACTTGCGATCGCGGTGCACGCGAGCCAGCGAGGTCCATTGCGAGTCGCTGATCGTGGTGCCGGCCGCCAGCGCCCCGAAAATCTCGCGGATCACCGGAGCGACTTCGACGAAAAGCGGCTCAGCGCCGGCCATGGCGATGCCGACGGCCTCGGCGGTTGCGTCCCACGCCTGTCTTTCTTGGCTTTCACCATTGAGTTGGGCGTAGCACGGGGGGTCGATCACGGCGAGGCGATGCACGCGAGTGGGGTCGAGCTCGGGAACTGGATCCTCGGGCGGGATCGGCGACTGCGTGGAGTCGCAATCCTGGTAGTGCGGTACTCCGGCCCGGCGAGCAGGCAGCACAGAGGAGCCGCCGGGGTCGGTAGTGGCGGCAAGTGCGTAGAGGTCGCGGTTCGGGTCGAAAACCGCGCGGTGGGCTGCGTAGGCGACCATCGTGGCCGATGGGTTCACCCAGCCGAACCACTTCGCCTGAAAGGCATTGTCCAACAGTGTGTCTGCGAACAGAAGTCTGGTAGTTCGGGGGATGTAGACACCGGGTGGAATGTAGCCGGCGCCGTCGTTGCTCGTGATGACGGTCTCGGTTCCGTGTGCGGTCTTGAAGATGGCGACACACCAGTGAATGCCGGGATACAAGCGTGACGCGTGCAGTAGCTCATAGGCCTGGCGGACGGCCTTATCCAGGAGAGCGTCGTTGGTCTGTGAGCTGACAAGCGCCGCGCCAGTGCCGGTGGCGGCGGCACCGGAGGTCGCGAACATACCGGGCGACATCGGGGTATTGGCGGACGCGCCCGTGGCGGCTGCCGTCGCGGTGCCGGGGGGCGGGGGTGTCGGCGCCGGCGAACGGGGCACGTCGGAGCCGTAGGGAGTCAGGTTGGGCGGCGGCATTGGCGGGGCGATGATGGGCGCGGATTGAGGGACTTGGGTTGCGGTCGGGGATGCTTGGACTGGTGTGAGCGGCGCGGCCGCCGGTGCAGCGGAGGCTGGTGCAGGAGCCGCCGCTGCCGCCGCGTCGGTAATTGGGGGTGACGGTGCTGTCGAAGGGTGGATGAGCGGCTGCGAGGGGGCGATCGGGGCGCTTGCTGCGCCGGTGTTCAGACCCCGGGTGAGATCTCGAGAGAGTTCAGCCGCTGGTCCGGCTTGCTGTGTGGAAAGGGATATTGAAGAAGTCGACTGAGCTATGCCCGGCATGTTTTCCGAAGGAATCAAGGGCGGTGTGCTGCTGGGCATCGACCCGGCAGGAGAAATAAGTGGCAACCGCTTGTTCGACACGATGTCACCTGATGACGATGCGCGACGAGGACTCGCAATCACGCTCGGTGCATTGGCCGCACCGACCAGGCCCCGATCGATCTCAGGTAACCATGAAGACTGTGACGGTTCGCTGGGCGGCTGCTGAGTTCCGTCGGGATTGTGCAGGCGATCGGATTCGGGAAGCCAAGATGCGACTTGTGCGCTAGTGCCAGCTTCAGGATTTGCCTCCCCCGGAACGCTGTCTCGCTCCTCATCAGGGTTCCAGCCGAGGTCTTGTCCTCCAGCGACCGGACTAAGGGGCGCATCTTCGAAGGCGTGGCGACCTGCCGCTTGGACCGGACTACGCACGCCAGCCTGTGAAGCCCGGGGCGGCGAGTTTTCCGGCGTTCTCTCAGCTTCGGGGCCGCTGGGAAGCCGCAATCGTTGCGAGGTGACCTCGTCTGCACCAACACCGCTTGCGGTCAAGACTTTCTTTCGGCCGACCTCTTTTATTTGTTCAATCTCTTCGACTAGCGCCGCATCTAATTCGTCGCAAAGCTGTTGATAGCTGGGACCAGGAGGTATGGCAGCCTTACACTTTGCCGTGAAATCACGTGCCGCTTGGACCTCGAGGCGAACCTGCGAAAGAATAGTGCGCAATTGCAACCGCACCGTGGCGATTATTTCTGCGCACCGACCGGACACCTCCGCGGCTTGCGAATAAAACGACGCCTGCTCTCGGAGCGATGCAACCGTTCGTAGATACATTTCAGCCATGGCATCAGTCCACGCGCCATTGTCGTGATCCTCCAACCGTCCGACGGAGCTGTGCATAAGTGCTGCGGCATGGTCGCTCGAAGATGCGCTTTTCGACTGTAACTGCGCGCTATTCTCCCAAGCCGATGGCGACGTCGAAGGCCAAGCTCCCACTAAGATTTCAGAAAACTCGCCAGACGGAGCTCCATCCGGCAGTGTTACCGCTGCCAATTCACACCCAGGTCGTAACATGTAGCCCGCGGACCCGCATAATCACTCAGAGAAAGCCGCCAGGTATTCGATGCGGTCTCACCGTCCACTGCCGGCAATTCTACATAGAGTAAAGAATCGTCAATGAAGCGTTGCAGGGTTCGAGTCATGAATCGCGGTGGGTCGGAATGACCGTTGAGAATAGATTGGATACGGCTAGCCCAGTCCTCGGTAAATCTGCGGTAATTTGGCAAGGCAGCGATCTGCTCGGGCGATCCGGGAGCAAGAGCCGAAAACGCTTTAGCCTGATCGTTGCTTTCTTTCATCAGTGGGGCGATCGCCTCGCACAGTGAGCGGTCAGCATCGACATTGAAAATCTGCGCCTGGGCTGTCGCCGGTGTTGGCGTCGGCTTGGCAGGCGCGGGTGTCTCTGACTTGCGAACTAGTGAAACCACCAAAGCCGCAACTGTCAGGAGTACCGCGATCGCGCCCAGCGAGATCGTTAGCCGTGACGTGCGTTTGGGCGGTGGTCTGAAGGAAACTCCTGGATGCACCGGGGCTGACTGCATCTGAGGAGCCGGTGATTGCGGACCGTTGCCGGCAGGCGCTGGCCCATACCCAATCCCCGGCGGATCTCCCTGCATTTCGCTAGCTTAAGCGGCCCGCATCCAGCGCTGTACCGCTAAAGGCGTCGACGCCCGTATCCCTTGGCCCTCGTACAGTCGACACGACTCTTGACCGCGATGAAAGGACCCATGGCAGCCCGCACGGCCCGCATTCCCTGGGTTGCCGTCGTCGCCGCACTCCTGATCGCGCTGCAACTGGTCGTTCGGGCCGTCCTAGCCTTCCGCGGCTACTTCTATTGGGACGACCTGATCCTCACCGGCCGCGCCGGCACCCAGAACATTCTGTCGCCCTCCTACCTCTTCGACGACCACGACGGCCACGTCATGCCCGGCGCCTTCCTGGTCGCCGGCGTCATCACCCGACTCGCCCCCCTCAACTGGACCGGACCCGCACTCAGTCTCGTCGTCCTCCAACTCGTCGCCTCGCTCGCCCTTCTGCGCACGCTCCACGTCATCCTCGGCTGGCGTCCCGTGCTTCTCGTCCCGCTGACCTTCGCGCTCTTCACCCCACTGGGCGTGCCCGGGTACGCGTGGTGGGCCGCCGCTCTCAATTCCCTTCCGATGCTCGCCGCATTGGCATGGGTCTGCGCCGACGCCATCCTGCTGGGCCGCACCGGCAACCAGCGCTACGCCGTTACCGCGTTGCTCGCCTACTTCGGCGGCCTTCTTTTCTTCGAGAAGGCCGCCGTCATTCCGTTCGTCGCGTTCGCCGTCACGGCTTCACTCGCTTACGTCACCGGCACCGACTCACCACTCCGCAAGACGTGGCAGCAGGGAAAGCGTTTGTGGACAAGCAGTTTGGCGCTCACCGGAGGCTGGATCGTCCTCTACATCGGCGTCGTCGACCAGGAGCGGTGGAACTCAGACCTCACCATGGCATGGAACTTGTTGCGCCGCTCCGTCACTCACGGCATCGTGCCCGGCCTCGTCGGTGGCCCGTGGTCGTGGGATCGGTGGGCACCCGCGTCGCCGTGGGCCACTCCGTCTCCCGTTGTCATGGCCCTGGGGTGGATCGCGCTCGCAACGGTTTTGGTGATCTCGCTCATCCGCAAGCAACGAATCGTTCCGGTATGGCTGCTCGCCGCGGGGTACGCAGTCGCCTGTCAGATCCCGATCTACCTGATGCGATCGTCACGCTTCACCGCGCTCGAACTCGCGCAAACCCTGCGATATTTCCCGGATCTCGTCGTCGTGCTTGCTCTTTGTGCGGCCGTTGCTTTCGTCGCTCCCAACCGCGACACCGCTCACTGGCTAGATAGGTCGCCGGCACGCATAACCATAACGGTATGCCTTGCAACGTCTTTCCTCGTCTCCAGCCTCTACTCCACCGCGACCTTCCTGACCAGCTGGCGCGAAAACCCCGCCCAACCATACCTGCAGAACGCGAAACAATCTCTGGCACAAGCGTACTCGGCATCTGATGCGCCACTGCTCGACCAAGAGGCCGATCCCTTCGTCCTCCAACGGGTCGCCTGGCCGGAGAATCTAGCCAGTCACATGTTCGCGTTACTCACCGATCGACCCGAGTTCTCCTTTGCGACAACCAAGCTCACAATGATCGACGCCACCGGCCACGTCGTCGACGCCAAAGTCACCTGGGTGCGAACGGTCATACCCGGGCCCGTACCGCAATGCGGCTACTTCGTCCAGACCGACCAACCGTCACGGATGCCGCTTGACGGACCGCTGCTACCCGCGGACTGGACAGCCGAAATCAACTATCTGGCCAACACCGAAGGCTCCATGATGATGTCGCTGTCGGAAGGACCGGAGACGAAGGTGCCCGTCCGCCCTGGCCTGAACCGGGTCTTCGTCCGCCTTCGCGGGGCCGGGGACGCAATCACGGTCCGGGCCAATACCGCCGCCTTGGCGCTGTGCATCGCCTCCGGGCCGGTCGGATTCGTCGCACCCTCGTGAGCGCCGAGCGTGCATGGAATGCCACCGATCGCGGGCGTGTCGCGGAGCAGACACGCACGCTCGCGCCGAAGGGGCAACGGAGCCACCTAGGAGAATCGAACTCCTGACCTGCTCATTACGAGTGAGCCGCTCTACCGACTGAGCTAAGGTGGCGTGCCCCACGGGCGGCACGAGTCTACGGCAGCGGCCGCGACCCGCCCAAGTCAGCGCAGTCGTTCAGCCTAAGTGGACATTGCGTTTCTGGGCGACGTCCTCATTTGTTGACGAGCCGCGAAAGAGCATTGGATTGCCCATCTCCGGACGCCGCGAGGCTCGACTCCATCGGCCCACCCAAGTCAGTCGTGCAGGGCCTGCCCCACCGCGGCTACCAGTCCGTCGACCGCGAACTTCGGCTTGACGTTGGTGGCCAACGCCTCCCGGCACGCCAGCACCGCTTCGATGCACACCAGCAGTCGCTCCGGGGCCGCATGGTCGGCCAGCGCCTGTACCCGGTCGACCATATCCGGGTGATTCGCCCGGACCTCGTCGGCACCGGTGGCCACGAGCAGGGCGTCGCGGAAGTAGTTCGCCAGGTCGATCAACGCACGGTCCAACGCGTCGCGTGACGACCGAGTCAGTCGCGACTTCTGCCGCCGCTCGAGCTCTCTGATCGCGCCCGTGGCGCCCCGCGTCGCCGACGCCGTGCCCTTCCCGGTTCCGCCACCACCGAGCGCGGTCATCAGTTCCTCGGCCTCGGTTTCGTTTCGGTCCGCAGTTGTCGCCTTCGCCTCGGCGTCGGCAGCGGCTACCAGCTCTTCGGCAGCCGCGTACGCCCGCGACGGCTTCACGGCGTCCCGCACCAGGCCCAGCGCACGCTCACGGCGTTCCCGCGCCGACGGATCGGTGGCGAGCCGGCGCGCCCGCCCCACATGTCCCCCGCTGACCGACGCCGCCCACTGCGCGTCGTCGGCCGAGAGCCCGTCGGCCTCGATCAGCACCCGCATGATCGCGTCGACCGTCGGTGTCAGTAGCGCGACGTGCCGGCACCGCGACCGCAGGGTGATCGCGATGTCCTCGGGATCGACCGACGGCGCGCACAACAGGAACACCGTCGACGGGGGCGGCTCCTCGACAACCTTGAGCAGCGCGTTGGCCGCGCCCTCGGTGAGCCGGTCGGCGTCTTCGATGACCACGACCTGCCACCGCCCGGTGCTCGGCCGCCGTGACGCGATCTGCACGATCGTGCGCATCGCGTCGACGCCGATCGACAGGCCTTCCGGGATGATCCTGCGGACGTCGGCATGCGTGCCCGCCATCGTGGTCACACACGCCTTGCAGCGCCCGCAGCCCGGCTCCCCGTCGGAGGTGCACTGCAGCGCCGCAGCAAAGCACACAGCCGCCACCGAGCGCCCCGAGCCGGGGGGACCGGTGATCAACCACGCATGCGTCATGGTCCCCGTCGCAGACGCGCTGTGAGCGGAATCACCGCGTGCCGCCCGCGCGGCCGCGATCAACTCCGCTTCCACCGCGCCTTGACCGACCAGGCGGCCGAAAACCCCGCTCATCACCGACAACACTAGTGCTCAGCACCGACACGACGACCCGCCAGGAGCTATTCCGCGTCAGCGGAGACCGATACGGTAGATCCGTGGGAAGGACGGCTAGCACCATCAGGCGAGTCAGGGCATTCGCCCGGTGGGTGATCCTTACCCCGTGGCCGGTGTTCACGCTCGGTATGTTGCAGGCCGACATCATCGGCGCGCTATTCGTGCTCGGGTACTTGCGCTTTGGCCTCCCGCCTGCAGACCGGGTGACGATTCAAGATCTGCCGCAAGCGAATTTGGCGCTGTTCGGTGCAGTTCTGTTCTTGGCCTTCACATTTGGATCTCTGATCAGCCTGCGCCTGCTGATGCCGGTGTTCAGGTGGCAGCGACGCGACCGCGACGGACTGCTCGATGCCGACCCTGTGTCGACCGAGCAAGCGCGTACGCGCGCGTTGAAGATGCCGTTCTACCGGTCGGTCATCAGCTCGATCAACTGGATTCTCGGCGGAACGATCTTCATCATCGCGATCTGGCCGGTCGCCCGCCAGTCGGCGCCGGTGATCGCCGTCGCGATCGCGCTGGGTGCCACGGCAACGTCGATCATCGGCTACCTACAGGCCGAGCGGGTGCTACGGCCCGTGGCGGTCGCGGCCCTGCGACAAGGCGTGCCCGAGCAAATCCACGCGCCCGGCGTCATTCTGCGCACTTTGCTGACCTGGGTGCTGTCCACCGGAGTGCCGATTCTGACGATCGTGATGGCGATCGCCGCCGCCAAGTTGTCGATCCTGCACGCTTCGGCCGACCAGCTGTTCATGCCGATCCTGTTGCTGGCCATCGCGGCGCTGATCATCGGTCTGGCCGGCACCATCCTGACCGCGATGTCGATTGCCGATCCACTGCGCCAGCTGCGGTGGGCGCTCGGCGAGGTGCAGCGCGGCAACTACAACGCCCACGTGCAGATTTACGACGCCAGCGAGCTGGGCCTGCTGCAGGCCGGCTTCAACGACATGGTGCGTGAACTGGCCGAGCGGCAGCGACTGCGTGACCTGTTCGGCCGCTACGTCGGCGAGGACGTCGCCCGCAGGGCGTTGGAGAGCCGCCCCGAACTGGGCGGGCAGGAGCGCGACGTCGCCGTGTTGTTTGTCGACCTCATCGGCTCCACGCAGCTGGCCGCCAACCATCCGCCCGCCGTGGTCGTCGGGCTGCTCAACGAATTCTTCCGGATTGTGGTGGACACAGTCGATCGGCACGGCGGCTTCGTCAACAAGTTTCAGGGTGACGCCGCGTTGGCGATCTTCGGCGCCCCGCTCGAGCATCCCGACGCGTCGGGCGCAGCGCTGGCGGCCGCCCGGGAGTTGCACGACAAGCTGATCGAAGTCCTCGGCGCCAACGAGTTCGGCATCGGCGTCTCCGCCGGACGAGCGATCGCCGGGCACATCGGCGCGCAGGCACGGTTCGAGTACACGGTCATCGGTGATCCGGTCAACGAGGCGGCACGATTGACCGAGTTGGCCAAGCTCGAAGAGGGCCATGTGCTGGCGTCGGCGATCGCGGTCAGTGCGGCATTGGATGCCGAGGCGTTGTGCTGGGACGTCGGCGAAGTCGTGGAGTTGCGCGGACGTGCCGCCCCCACTCAGCTGGCTCGGCCGGTGAAACTCGCTGTGCCGTCGCGGGTTTGATCTCGTGCCGAGACGGCAACCACCGCGGAACTCGAGAAGGCGCCACGCGGAATTCCGTTTCGGCGCAAGGCTAGCCGCGCTTGGCGGCCTTTTTCGCCCCGGCCTTCTTGGCCGTCTTGCGCGCGCTCTTGCGCTTGACCGGGCCGCGTGCGCGGCGGTCGGCCAGCAGCTCCGCTGCGCGTTCGTCGGTGATGGTCAGCACGTCGTCACCCTTGCGCAGGCTGGCGTTGGTCTCCCCGTCGGTGACGTACGGGCCGAACCGGCCGTCCTTGATCACCATCGGCTTGCCGGTCGCCGGGTCACTACCCAACTCCCTCAGCGGCGGTAGCGAAGCAGCTTGTCGCCCACGGCGTTTTGGCTCTGCGTAGATTTTCAACGCCTCGTCGAGCGTGATCGTGAACATCTGCTCTTCGGCGGCCAGCGATCGGGAGTCGCTGCCGCGCTTGAGGTATGGCCCGTATCGGCCGTTTTGCGCCGTGATTTCATCTCCTGTCGACGGGTCGACTCCCACCACCCGAGGCAGGGACAAGAGCCGCAAAGCGTCCTCGAGCGTGACGGTTTCCAGGTCCATCGTCCGCAGCAGCGACCCGGTGCGCGGCTTGGGGCCGGTGGGCTTCTTGCCTTTCTTGGCCGCCACGGCGTCGCCGCCATCGTCGTCACCCGATTCCGGTTGTGGCAGGACTTCGGTGACATAGGGACCGAAGCGGCCGTCCTTGGCGACGATCTCGTGGCCGCTCTCCGGGTCGACTCCCAGCGACCGGCCCTCTTGCGGTGTGGCGAACAGCTTTTCGGCGACCTCGAGCGTCAACTCGTCGGGGGTGATCGCGTCGGACAGGTTCGCCCGCTGCGGCGTCGGCTCGCCGTCGGGTCCGGCGACCATTCGCTCCAGATACGGCCCATTCCTGCCGACCCGCACGTAGATCGTGCGGCCATCTTCGTCGTCGAACAGCGCGATCGAGTTGATTTCACGCGCATCGATGCCTTCGAGGTTGACCCCGACCAGCTTCTTGAGTCCGCCTGCGCGCGCGATGGATTCGGGTACCCCGTGCTCGCCGCCGAAGTAGAAGTTGTTCAGCCAGGTGGTGCGCTGCTCCTGGCCGTTGGCGATCTCGTCGAGTTCGTCTTCCATCGCAGCAGTGAAGTCGTAGTCCACCAGCCGGCCGAAGTGCTGCTCGAGCAAGCCCGTCACCGCGAACGCCACCCAGGACGGCACCAGCGCGCTGCCCTTCTTGTAGACGTAGCCGCGGTCCTGAATGGTCTTGATGATCGACGAATACGTTGACGGCCGGCCGATCCCGAGGTCTTCTAGCGCCTTGATCAACGATGCCTCGGTGAAGCGGGCCGGTGGGTTGGTGGTGTGCCCGTCGGCGGTCAGCTCGGTCGCGGTGACCTGCTGGCCCTGTTCGAGATGCGGCAACCGGCGCTCGGCGTCGTCGGCTTCGCCGCCGGCCAGATCGTCGAGGCTCTCGACGTAGGCCGACAAGAAGCCCGGAAACGTGATCGTGCGCCCGCTGGCCGTGAACGCCGCGCGCTGCCCGGTGTCGGCCGTCCCCGTGATGCGCAAGCTCAGCGTGGTGCCTCGGGCGTCGGCCATCTGAGAGGCGACCGTGCGCTGCCAGATCAGCTCGTAAAGCCGGAACTCGTCGTTGTCGAGCACCGAGTGCAGCTGGCCTGGGGTGGCGAAGGAGTCACCGGCAGGCCGGATGGCCTCGTGTGCCTCCTGGGCGTTCTTGACCTTGCGGGTGTACTGGCGAGGGGTGGGGTGCACGTACTCGTCGCCGTACAGCTCGCGCGCCTGCCTGCGCGCCGCCTCGATCGCCGACTGCGACAGCGTGGTCGAGTCGGTACGCATGTAGGTGATGTAGCCGTTCTCGTAGAGCCGCTGGGCGACGCTCATCGTTCGCTCCGATGAGAAGCGCAGCTTGCGGCCGGCCTCCTGCTGCAGGGTCGAGGTCATGAACGGCGCATACGGCTTGCGGGTGTAGGGCTTCTGCTCCACCGACGAGACGCTCAGCTCAGCCCCGCGCAGACCGCGGGCCAGCGTGCCGGCGCTGTCGGCGTCGAGCACGAGCACTTCGTTCTTGACCTGGCCGAGCGAGTCGAAGTCACGGCCCGTGGCGACGCGGCGGTCGTCGACGCTGACCAGCCGGGCCGAGAAGCTGCGCGGGGTCGCGTCGGCCCCGGCGTCCAGTTCCGCCACGATGTCCCAATAGCTGGCACTGCGGAACGCCATCCGGTCGCGTTCCCGCTGGACGATGATCCGCGTGGCCACCGATTGGACTCGGCCGGCCGACAGCTTCGGCGCGACCTTCTTCCACAGCACCGGGCTGACTTCGTAGCCGTAGAGCCGGTCCAGGATGCGACGGGTCTCCTGCGCGTCGACCAGGTCGTTGTCCAGGTCGCGCGGGTGTTCGGCGGCGGCGCGGATCGCCGGTTCGGTGATCTCGTGGAACACCATCCGCTTGACGGGTATGCGCGGCTTGAGGGTCTCCAGCAGATGCCAGGCGATCGCCTCGCCCTCGCGGTCGCCGTCGGTGGCCAGATACAGCTCGTCGGCGTCCTTGAGCTTGCTCTTCAGCTCGCTGACCGTGCTCTTCTTGTCCGTGCTGATGATGTAGAGCGGCTCGAAGTCCTGGTCGACGTTCACGCCGAGGCGGGCCCAGGGCTCCGACTTGTACTTCGCCGGCACGTCGGCGGCGGCCCTGGGCAGGTCTCGGATGTGGCCGCGGGAGGATTCGACGATGTAGTTGGAACCGAGGTAGCCCGCTAGCTTGCGCGCCTTGGTGGGCGACTCGACAATGACGAGCCGCCGTAGATTCTTATTTCCGTTGCCGCTGGTGCGGCCAGCCTGTCCAGATTGGTCAGCCAACTGCGCTTACGCTCCACTTCTTCCCGCCGATCGGCGCCCCGCGGCCCTGTCAGCACTGACAAGATGACACCCCGAGCGTGCCGACGCAAACTGGCCCGTACCCGTTCTCCCCTCAGACGTGCGGCCACTGCGGCAACGCCTCGAGGTCATCGGGCGGTTCCCCCACGTTCTCTACCAGCCGTGACAGTCGCCGGCGGCCGCTGATCCGCAGGGCAGGCCGTGCGCCGCGGGTGCCGATCAATGTCGGCGCGATCCCGACCCGCATCAGCGCCGACGCCAGCGGGGAGTGGGTATCGGGAGCGTGTGGATCCAAACCAAGGAGATAGCGGTCTGCTTCAGGGGTCCCTGCGGCGAGCACCCACGCCCGCAACTCTCGGGGGCCGGGCAGCCACTGGCGCGGCACGGTCTTGACGGCTCCGCGTGTCCAGTCGTCTGCGATGGCCAGCAGCCGCGGGTCCACCGACGTGCGCACCAGCGGGGTTGCCTCGTCGGTGCGGGTGATCTCGGCTTCCAAGCCGGCGTCGGCGATCATCTTCGCCAGTGCCTCGGCCCGCCACGGCCGTTCGACGACCACGGACAGCCGGGCCCCCGTGCCGACCAGCACCACCTGACCCGGGGCAGCCAGCACGCCGGTCAAGTCGGTCACCGCGGGGGGTACCGACTCGGCAGAGAAGAAGGACAGCTGGCTCACTCAGACGACAGTAAGCCCGCTCGGATCGCCGCGAGCGTGCGCGTAGTGCCAAGCTGTGCGGCGTGTCGGCGTACAGACACGCACGCTCGCGCCAAAAAGGGGGCGCAGAAAAGAGGAAACCCCCGCAGGTCTAGCCACTGCGGGGGTTTTCGTCAGGTTCGGTTACTCAGATGGAACGCACACCTGTGGCCTGCGGCCCCTTGGGGCTCTGCCCGACCTCGAACTCAACTCGTTGGTTCTCTTCCAGCGTGCGAAAGCCGCTGCCTTGAATTTCCGTGTAGTGGACGAACACGTCAGCAGAGCCGTCCTCCGGCGCGATGAAGCCGAAGCCCTTCTCCGCGTTGAACCACTTCACAGTTCCCTGTGGCATTTCCTGCTTACTTCCTTCTCTGTTACAGGGTTGCGGTGCATCGTCTTTCGGTACACCGGGCCCGTTCCGATCACAGTCCTTCGCGGCATCGCCGGATCTGAACCGACTCGTCATCCTCGCAGGAACTCCGATCGCAACGTCGATCCTGCGAGTGCAATCACACGAACACAGAAGCTGCGACCGGGGTTAGTCAATCATGTTCGCAGCAAATGCGACAGTCTGGCCCGCTCGACTCGTGAACAATTCAGTCAACGGAGGGCGTCGACGAGCGGACTGGGGTACCCCAGCCCAGCGAGGGGAGAGGGTGCGATGGCCAGTTTCGGCCGCGACCTACTCGCCAGTGCACTCGCCGGCACCGACCCCCACGAGAAGCCACTGCGGCATGTCGCCGAAATGCCCGCGAATCAGGGCAGCACGGCTTCCTGGCCGGGCTGGGCTGACGACGACGTCGTCGCCGCGTTCGCCGAACGCGGGGTCACCACGCCGTGGTCGCATCAAGTGGGCGCGGCAACGCTGGCACATCAGGGCCGGCATGTGGTGATCAGCACCGGAACCGCGTCCGGCAAGTCGCTGGCCTATCAGTTGCCGATCATGTGCGTGCTGGCGACCGACCGCCGCGCCCGCGCTCTGTACCTGTCCCCCACCAAGGCGCTGGGTCACGATCAGTTACGCACTGCGGCCGCGCTGACCGGGGCTGTCGACCGCCTCGACGACGTCGCCCCGGCGTCCTACGACGGCGACAGCCCCGCGGAGGTGCGCCGGTTCGTGCGCGAGAACTCGCGGTGGGTGTTCTCCAACCCGGACATGATCCATCTGTCGATGCTGCGCAACCACGCCCGCTGGGCGGTGTTCCTGCGCAACCTACGCTTCGTGGTCGTCGACGAATGCCACTACTACCGCGGCATTTTCGGGTCCAACGTGGCGATGGTGCTGCGGCGGCTGCTGCGGTTGTGCGGGCGTTACGGATCTGCGCCCACCGTCGTGTTCGCGAGCGCGACGACGGCTTCACCAGGTGCGACGGCCTCGCAGTTGATCGGCCAGACCGTCGAGGAGGTGACCGACGACGAGTCGCCGCACGGCGCGAGGACGGTCGCGTTGTGGGAGCCGGCGTTGCGCACCGATGTGACGGGTGAGCACGGCGCACCGGTGCGCCGTTCCGCCGGTGCGGAGGCTTCGCGGGTGATGGCGGATCTGGTGGCCGAAGGGGCGAGAACGCTGACCTTCGTGCGGTCGCGCCGCGGTGCGGAACTGACCGCGCTGGGCGCCCGCGCGCGCCTCGCCGACACGATGCCCGGTCTCGTTGACCGCGTCGCGTCCTACCGCGCCGGATACCTCGCCGAAGATCGCCGCGCGCTGGAACGTGCCCTGGCCAGCGGTGAGCTGGTGGGTCTGGCGACGACGAATGCGCTAGAGCTGGGCGTGGACATCGCCGGGCTGGATGCCGTGGTGCTGGCCGGCTTTCCGGGGACCGTGACGTCGTTCTGGCAGCAGGCAGGCCGGTCGGGCCGGCGCGGCCAGAGCGCATTGGTGGTGTTGATCGCTCGCGACGATCCGCTGGACACCTACCTGGTGCACCACGCGGAGGCGTTGTTGGACAAGCCAATCGAAATGACGGTCATCGACCCATCCAACCCGTACGTGCTCGGACCTCAGTTACTCTGCGCGGCAACGGAACTGCCGCTGACCGACGCCGAGGTGCGAGGATGGGGCGCTACCGCCGTCGCGGACGCATTGGTTGACGACGGCCTGTTGCGCCGCAGGGGCAGCGGATATTTCGCGGTCCCAGGCGTCGATCCGCATCCGGCCGTGAACATTCGCGGCTCGAGCGGCGAACAGATCGCGATCCTCGAGGCGGACACCGGTCGGCTGCTGGGCGGTGTCGAGGCGGGCCGGGCCGCGCTGTCCGTGCATCCCGGCGCGGTGTATCTGCATCAGGGCGAGACGTGCGTCGTCGACAGCCTGGACTTCGAGGAGGGCGTCGCGTTCGTGCGTGCCGACGACCCCGGCTACTCCACCTACGCACGGGAGGTGACCGACATCGCGGTGGCGGGCCCGGGTGAGCGATCGGCTTTCGGCGATGTGGTGCTCGGCCTCGTCCCAGTAGTGGTGACCAATCAGGTGATCGGGTACCTACGCCGCACGCCGGCCGGCGAGGTGATCGACTTCGTCGAACTCGACATGCCGGCGCGTACCTTGCAGACGGTGGCGATCATGTACACGATCGCTCCAGAAGCGTTGCAACACAACGGTATCGACTGGTCACAGGTGCCTGGCGCGTTGCACGCTGCCGAGCATGCCGCGATAGGTCTTCTGCCGCTGGTCGCTTGCTGCGACCGCGGCGACATCGGCGGGTTGTCGACGGCCGTCGGACCCGACACCGGCTTGCCCACCGTGTTCGTCTACGACGGCTATCCCGGTGGTGCGGGGTTCGCCGAGCGCGGCTTTCGGCAGGCCGTGCGGTGGCTGACGGCCACAGCGGATGCGATCGAGGCATGTGAGTGCCCGACCGGCTGTCCCTCGTGTGTGCAGTCGCCGAAGTGCGGCAACGGTAACGACCCGTTGGACAAATACGCCGCGGTGCGGGTGCTGCGGCTAATCCTGGCCGAACTGGCCGCGCACGAGGCCCCCCGACCCATCCATTGGTGACGACCGACCCCGCACACAGTCGTCCCCACGGATTGACGACATGCCAACCGATGCGACGCTCTCCTCGCTTCTGAAGACAGCGGTCATGCCGCCAACGGCATAATTGGCGAACGGCTTGGCAACGCATTCCGTTCCTCGCTCCGATTGCTCGGATGCACGCGAAAGTTATCGTGTCCGAACAGAATGCGCAAGTCGACGAGCTTCCCGAATGAAATTTGCTGGGCTAACTAAGGCTTCTGGCGACGAAATCCGTAGTTGATGGCAATCTCATGGGGAAGCGACGGGCCCCGCCCGCGCCACGGCGCGCGCCGCGCCCGTGTTCCAAAGCGTCAGCGGGACCTGTGCGTCGACGGTCAACACCACGTCCAGCGCGTCGGCGCTGCACGCGGTGACGGCGGTGCGCATCGCGCGTGCCACCGCTGTCGCGTTATCGCATGCGGCGGCGAGCCCAGCCGGCATCACGCCGGCTGCCGCCAACGCGGCCATGTCGGCCGCGGCTTGCGCGCGGTGGCGAGCGATCACCGCCGACCCCAGCTGCACGGCGCCGACGGTGACCGCCAGCAGTGCCGCCATCATCACTACTGCAGCGATGCTGGCGAAACCCTGGTCACCGAGCGGTCGGTTCCCCGAGCGACAGCGCCTCCGCGGTAATCGCGACGCCGGGCAGCAGCACCGAGTGCGCGCTGACCCGCGCCACGATGAAGTCGCCGTCGCGGCGCAGTTGCAGCACCGAGTCGGCCGGCGCGATGCGCCGCGCGGCGGCCTCGGCGCCGGCGTCGTCGCCGCGCGCCACCAACCGCGCCGCCTCACGGGCAGCGTCGATGCAGCGCACTTGCATCGATAGGGCGCTGACTCCTGCGACGCACAGCATGAGCACGGCCACCAGCGCCGCGATCGCGAACGCCGCTTCGACCGTGACGGCGCCGCCATCGTCGGTTAGACGTTGGTGTTCAGCGCGCGGCTGATGATGTTCGTCAGCGCGCTGACGATCGAGTCGCCGGTCACCACGGTGTAGAGGATCGCGCCGAACGCCGCGGCCGCCAGTGTGCCGATCGCGTACTCGACGGTCGACATCCCGTTCTCGGCCACGGCGAGCAGCATCAGTCGTGCGCGCAGATGTTGCCATCGTGTGGTCATCGTCGTCTCCCTTCATCGCCAACTTTCACCACAGCCCTGACCCGAGCACCTTGCCGGCCAGCCCGGCGACCACCGGCACAATGCCCAAGCAGACAAACGCGGGCAGATAACACAGCCCCAGCGGGCCCGCGATCAGCACTGAAGCCCGTTCGGCGGTCGCGCGGGCGGCGTCCGCCGCCTCTTGGCGCACGGCCACCGCGAGCTCGGCGACGCCGTCAGCCAGCGCCGCACCCGAATCCGCCGACCGCCGCGCCAGGCGCAGCAGCGACTCACTGTGCCGGTCGAGGGCACCGACCGGGGACGACCACGCGGTCGCCGGATCCGCGCCGAGTGCCAGCAGGTCGGCGGCACGGCGTAACACCGCGGCCAGCTGAGGTGGGGACGTCGGCGCTGTGGCGGCGGCCGCTGATGGCACCGCCATCCCGGCGGTGAGGCATACCGCGAGCACATCGAGGCCGGCCGCGACGGCGAGCCGGTCGGGCCTCGGTGCGGCGGCCAGCGCCCGAGCCGGCACACGCCGGTCCAGACCGGCGCGACGACGCACGCTTGCCGAACCCGGCGACATGAGCACGGCCGCCGCCAACAGAACCGCCGACCAGGTCATGACAGCGCCTGTCCGGTGATGCGATCCGACCAGAGCAGACCGCAGCACACCAACGAGGTGCCCACCAGCAGCAGCCAGCCACCCGCGCCGCTCGAGACGAGGAAACGCACCGGATGGGCGCCGAGCAACTCGCCGAGCGCGACACCGGCCAGCGGCAGCCCGGCCAGCACTGCCGCGGTGGCTCGCGCGCCCGCCATCCCGGCCGTCACCGTGGCGTCGAACCGCGACCGCTCGACGATGTCGCGCTGCGCGGCGCGCACCAGCGTCGCCATGGTCAGCCCGTGGGTCTGGGCGAGTTGCCAGTACACCGAGAGCCGTTCCCAGCACGCGGGCCGAGCCGCGGCCGCGGCCGCGCTGCGCAGACCGGCCGCCACGTCGGCGCCCAGCACCGCCCGCGCCGCCACCGCACGCAACGACCCGGCGACCGTTCCGGAGGACTCCTCGGCGGCAACGTGGAAGGCGGCCACGGGGTGGGCTCCTGCTCGCAGTTCGCCGACAAGGACGTCCAAGGCCGTCTCCAGCGTTCGGGACTCCTGCTCGGCGCGCCGGCGCGCCGCATGTCTTCGCCGCCGCATCAGCAGTGTCCCTGCGAGCATCGCCCCCGCGAGCGCGACTGTCACCGGCACCGCCGCGGCCACCAACGCACCGGCCGCACATGCCGCCACAACCGGAGCGCGCGACGGCATCACCCGGCGGCGATGCGCGCTCAGGCCCGCACCGACGAGGCGATGACGCGAAGACCACGGCAACACGAGCAGCGCCGCGGCGAGCGACAGCGCTGCCCCGGGCGGCCCGATCACCGGATGCCTCGCGCGCTCAGCATTCCGCGCAAGATCTCGGATCCCGGACCCGGCCCGGTGTCGGCGTGCCACGCCGTCACCACTCGGACCGGCTCGTCGCCGTGTCGTCGCAGCACAGCGACCTCGACGAGCCGCCGGTGGCCATCGCGATCGCGGCGCACATGCAGGACGACCTGCACAGCAGCGGCCAGCTGACTGTGCAGCGCAGCACGGTCCAGCCCGCCTGGCGCGGCGAGCGCTTCGAGCCGGGCCGGCACCTCCGAGGGCGAGTTGGCGTGGACGGTGCCCGCGCCGCCGTCGTGTCCGGTGTTCAGGGCAGCCAGCAAGTCGACGACCTCGGCGCCGCGGACTTCGCCGACGATGAGCCGATCCGGGCGCATCCGCAATGCCTGCCTGACGAGGTCGCGGACCGTGACCTCACCGACGCCTTCGACGTTGGCCGCGCGGGCCACAAGATTGACGAGGTGCGGATGCCGCGGCGCCAGTTCCGCAGCGTCCTCGACGCAGACGATGCGCTCGTCGGCCGGCACCGCTCCCAGAGCCGCGGCCAACAGCGTCGTCTTCCCGGCGCCGGTGCCACCGGTGACCAGGAACGCCAGCCGCGCGGCAATGATCCGGTCGATGAGTTCCACCGCGTCCGGCGCGATGGTCCCGGCCCGCGTCAGCTCCGGCAGGTCCTGGGTCGCCGGCCGCAGCACCCGCAGCGACAGACAGGTTCCACCGGGCGCCAGCGGCGGCAGGATCGCATGCAGCCGCACCGCGAACTGGGTGCCCAGTCCGGCCAGGTGCCCGTCGATCCACGGTTGCGCATCGTCGAGCCGACGCCCTGCGGCCAGCGCCAGCCGCTGTGCGAGCCGCCGCACCGCGGCCTCATCGGTGAAGTGAATGTCCGTGCGCCGCAAGCCGCTTCCGTCATCAACCCACACCGCGGCGGGACCGGTGACCAACACGTCGGTGGTGCCCTCGGCGCACAGCAGCGGCTCGAGGATGCCCGCCCCGGTCAGTTCGGTCTGCAGCACCCGCAGGTTCGTCAGCACCTCGGCGTCGCCGAGCACCCCGCCCGAAGCGGCCCTGATCGCCGCGGCGACCACATTGGGACGTAACGGCGCAGACTCGGCCGCGAGCCGCTCCCGGACGCGGTCGATCAGCGACGTGTTCATGGCCGGGTTCATGCCGCCTCCGGGGTGGCGTGGCGACCGAGGACGGCGAGCACCCGCCGTGCGGTGACCAACAGCGGTGAACGCCGATGCAGGCGCAGCCCAGCGCGTTCGAGGCGATCGGCCAGATTGGGCTCGGGACGCATGGCCGCGAGCAGCGGCAATCCGGCGGCCTGCGCCACGTCGGCCGCGCGCAGCCCGCCGGGCGACGGGCCCCGCACCACCAGACCGATGTTCGGGTTGATGCCCGTGAGCGCAGGCGCCATGGCGGCGGCCGCCGCGCAGGACCGGATGTCGCACGCGGCGACGAGGACGACCAGGTCGGCCGCGTCCAGCGCGGTCTCGGCGGCCTCGGTGAGTCGCCGCGGCAGGTCGCAGACCACCGTCACGCCGCCACGCCGGCCCGCGTCGACGATCGCGAGCAACGAGCCGCTCGTAATGTCGGCTTCGTGCCGCGCGCCCGACAGCACCCCGACGCCGCGGTGGCGGGGCAGCGCGTCGCGAACCGCCGCAAGACTGACCCGCCCGGTCTGCACCGACACGTCGGGCCAGCGCAGACCCGGCTGCCCTTCGAGGCCGAGGAGCAGGTCTGTGCCACCGCTCCACGGGTCGGCGTCCACCAGCAACGCGTCGGACGCCGCGACCGCCAGTGCTGTGCTGAAGATCGATGCGCCGGCACCCCCACGGCCGCTGATCACTGCCACGGTGTTTCCGCGAGTCCGTTGACCGGAGTCGCCCGCGTCGGAGAGCACCTCGACGAATTTCTCCTCTTGATCCGGTAGGCGCAGAACATGTTGCGCACCAACGGCTATCGCGGCGCGCCAGGTTTCCTGCGCTGGCTCGTCGCCGACCAGCAGGATCACCCGCGTCCTTCGCGGCATTCCGCCGGCGGCGCTGCGACGCACCGCTCCCTCGTCCAGAATGACCGCGGCGGCGGCGCTCCACTCGCGCCGGCTCGCGGCCCGCGAGCCCGTGCAGTAAACAACGCGGACGCCCGCCGCCGCCGCGACGCGGTCCACCCCGTCGCGTAGCGCTGGATCGTCGACGACGCACAGCACGCCACTCGTGGTTGTCATCAGCCCAGCCTGGTTCCGGCCGGCATGGGAGTTCCAGTGCCCCGCCGCGATCTGTGCACAGATCCGAAGTTGTGGATGACTGCTGACCGAAAACGGCATTCCGCAACTTCGGCGAGCCAGCCGACCGCTGCACGGCGAGCAAGCAATTCATGGAAGTTGTGCCGGAAAGGGGACGACCCCCGCCAGGGGGGGAGGAGGCGAGGGTCGTCGTGTATCAGCCCCGGGGGGTCGGGCTGATGCACACCCAGCATAAGCCGAGTAATGGACACTATACACACGAGACCGGAGAATGGCGCAAGAGTCGCGCACATCCGATTAACACTGAGCCAGCACGGAATTGCAGGTCCGGACACGTGACTAGATCTGCCATTTCACAGCACGGAAATGCGCCGTCGCGGCGCCGCCCTATGCTGAAGGCCGTGACCGTCTCGGACCAGGCCGCCTCACCGCTGACGACGACGCAGGTCACACCGCCACCTGCAGATCGTCTCTCGGGTCGTCGCACGAAGACCGCGGCGTTTTTCGACTTGGACAAGACGGTCATTGCGAAGTCCAGCACACTGGCCTTCAGCAAACCTTTCTTCGATCAAGGACTGATTAATCGGCGCGCCGTTCTGAAGTCCAGTTACGCGCAATTCCTGTTCCTCATGTCCGGTGCCGACCACGACCAGATGGACCGAATGCGGTCGTATCTGACCAACATGTGCAGCGGCTGGGACATCGAGCAGGTGAAATCGATTGTGGCCGAGACGTTGCACGATATCGTCGATCCGCTGGTGTTCGCCGAAGCCGCGGACCTGATCGCCGACCACAAGCTTTGCGGCCGCGACGTCGTGGTGGTGTCGGCCACGGGCGAGGAGATCGTGGCGCCGATTGCCCGCGCACTCGGCGCCACGCACGCGATGGCGACCCGGATGGTGGTCGTTGACGGCAAATACACCGGCGAGGTCGCGTTCTACTGCTACGGCGATGGCAAGGCGCAGGCGATCCGGGAACTCGCCGCCCGCGAGGGGTATCCGCTCGAGCACTGCTACGCGTACTCCGACTCGATCACCGACTTGCCGATGCTCGAAACGGTCGGTCACCCGACAGCGGTCAACCCGGATCGCGCGCTGCGCAGGGAGGCCGCTGCCCGGGGCTGGCCGGTGCTGACGTTCTCGAAGCCGGTCTCACTGCGGGATCGGATTCCGGCGCCGTCGACGGCGGCGGTCGCCACCACGGCCGCCGTGGGGGTCAGCGCGCTGGCTGCCGGTGCGCTGACGTACTCGCTGCTGCGGCGCTTCGTGCTGTGAGCGGGAGATTCAACGTGGTGATTTGGTTGCCGGCATTGCCAGGGGTGGGCCGGTTTTGTGTCGGCTGGGTTTCAAACAGACATTAACCTTGATGTGACGGTGGTCACGTAGTACAAAGGAACCACGGAAGCCCGGTGCGGCCAAGGTCGAGTCGGAAGAGAAGGTTCGATCTCCCGAGCCGGACTACCCAGCGCGGATCCTGGCACCCACGCGGAGTGCGCCGCACAAAGGCAAAAGTGTTGCGGGCCTGCGTATTTGCGAAAAGCGGGGAACCCGACAGCCCTTTGGGTAGGGCAGCGGTTCCGGCGCATCGCAAGGCGCCGAGGCCACCCACGCAGCCCCAGTTGCACGCTTGGTAACCGGAGGTCCGCGCTAGCGGGCGGCGAGCCGAAGCGATTCGGATCGCCGCCCGCTTCACGTTTGTCGGGCGGCCGCTTCGGCGATCGACAACGCTTCGCTGGCGCCTTCCTCCAGCGCGCGGCAGCACAGCAGTATCCACAACCTCACGCCGTCGGGCGTGCCCGCGGCGAACTTCTCCGCGGCCGTGCGATATTCGCCGGCGTGTTGCATCCAATAAACCTCCGGCACGCTCAGGCCGTGCGGATCCAACCCGCTGGCCTGCGTCACCAAACGGGACACCCCGCGGGCGACCACTCCATCCGCGCTGCCGAACGGCCGCAGCGTCAACATCTCACCGTGGGCCACTGCCGCCAGTACCGGCGCCGGCGCGGAGCTTCGGCCAGTCATCAGCGCCGCCAGCAGTTCCAGGCGGCTCGCCACGTCGGCGTGCTCGCGAGGACGGCCCAGCACATCGGGGCCGACCAGGTCGGCGGCTGCCAGCGAGTGCAGCCGGGCCAGCGCCTGCAGCGGTGCCCGCTGCCAGACGCCGACCAGCGATGTCTGACCGCCTTCCAGCGCCTCGGCCACCCGCAGCGCGCCCGCCAAGATCGGTCCGCTGTCCAGTCCGTCGGCCGGGAACCGCGGCGCGCCGCCGTCGAGCATCGACGAGGCCCGGGCCGCCCGCACCGCGGCTTCGGCCGCCGTTGCCGGCCATCTCCGGAGATTGACGCGGTGCCGATGCGCCTTGCCCAGCGCCTCGCGGACGCGGTCGCTCGCGTCGGCCACACCCGGCAGGTCGGCCAGCGGCGCGAGCGGATCTGGATCCACGGCGCCACGCTAGCCCGGCGGCGGCGCTGCTCACCGGCCGGGGATCGCGTCGAGAAGACTGCGGGTGTAATCGTCGCGGGGCCGGGTGAAGACGTCGTCTGCCGACGCATGCTCCACCACCCGGCCGCGGCACATCACGACTACGTCGTCGGCGATCTCGCGAACCACTGCGAGGTCGTGGCTGATGAACAGGTAGGTCAGGCCGAGGTGCGCCTGCAGTTCGTTGAGCAGAGCGAGGATCTGCGCCTGCACCACGACGTCGAGCGCCGACACCGCCTCATCGCACACCAGCATCTCCGGCCGCAGCGCCAGGGCTCGCGCGATCGCGACGCGCTGGCGCTGCCCGCCGGACAGCTCGCGCGGGAACCGGCGCAGCACGCTCGACGGCAGCGCCACCTGGTCGAGCAGCGCCCGCACGGCGCGCTCACGGTCCGCCCGGCCGCCGATACCGTGTGCACGCAGCGGCTCCTCGATCACGCGGAAAACGGAGCACATGGGATCCAAACTGGCATAGGGGTTTTGGAACACCGGTTGCACTCTGCGGCGAAATGCCTTGGCCGCGCGGCGGTTTAGCGTGGAGACGTCGCAACCGTCGAATGTAACTGTTCCGGAGGTAGCGGCCAGCAGCGCGAGCACGATTCTCGCGATCGTGGTCTTGCCCGATCCGGACTCGCCGACGACGGCCGTGGTCGTGGCACGCCGGACCCGGAACGACACGTCGTCGACGGCCGTGATGTCGCGCCGGCGCCACGGCGTACCGACGCGGTACACCTTCGTCACGTTGGAAACCGCAAGCAGGTCGTCGACCGGTTGCCCGGCAGGCGGCGGTGCTTCTTTCACCACCCGGCGGCGCACGGCGGCATCCCGGCGCATCGCCAGCGACGGCGCTGAGGCAACCAATCGCTGTGTGTATTCGTGCTGCGGGTCATCGAGGATCGCTCGCGCCGCACCAGATTCGACCACTACTCCGCGGTACATCACCACCAAGTGCTCGGCGCGCTCGGCTGCCAGCGCCAAGTCGTGGGTGATCAACAGCACGGCGGTACCCGATTGAGCGGTCAGCTCGTCGAGGTGGTCCAGCACCTGCTTCTGCACGGTGACGTCGAGCGCCGACGTCGGCTCGTCGGCAATCAGCAACCGGGGCCGACCCGCCAGCCCGATCGCGATCAGCGCTCGCTGACACATGCCGCCGGACAGCTGATGCGGGTAGCGGCCGGTGCGCGCCGCCGAGTCCGTCATCCCGGCGTCGTCCAGCAATTCGACGGCCTTCTTGCGCGCCCCGCGCCTGTCAGTCATGCCGTTGGCGCGCAACGCCTCCCGGATCTGAAAGCCGATCGTCCAGACCGGATTCAGATTGGTCATCGGGTCTTGCGGCACATACCCGATCTGCCGTCCGCGGAGCTCCTGAAACCGGCGCCGGTCCGCATGAGTGATGTCTATGCCGTCGAACTCGATGCGGCCCTGAGTGACTCGCCCGCCGGCTGCCAGCAGGCCGAGAACCGCTGCGGCCGTCGTCGACTTACCGGAACCTGACTCGCCCACCAACGCGACCGTCTGTCCCGGATAGACCGTCAGGCGGGCGTCGTCCACCGCGGGCGGGTCGGCGCCGAAGCGCACCTGCAGCCCGTCGACCGACAGCAGTGGCCGTGTCATAGCCGCCGACTGCGCGACGCCGGATCGAGCGCTTCGCGCAGCGCGTCGCCCATCATCATGAAGGCCAGCACCGTGATCGCCAGCGCACCAGCGGGATAGAACAGGATCGGCGAGCCCGATCGCAGCCGTGCTTGCGCAAGATTGATGTCGCCGCCCCACGACACCGTGGACGGCGGCAGCCCAACGCCGAGATACGACAGCGTGGCCTCGGTGACAATGAAGATGCCGAGCGAGATCGTCGCGACGACGACGACCGGCCCCAGCGCGTTCGGGACGACGTGGCGTAGTAATGTCGCAAACCGGCTGACACCCAACGCCTTTGCGGCCACGACATAGTCAGCGTTGCGGCCCGCGACAACTGCGCCGCGAGTGATCCGGGCGACCTGCGGCCAACCGAACACCGTCAGCACCGCGATCACCGTCCACACCGTGCGCTCGTGCAGCACCTGTCCGAGCACGATCGCGGCGAGCAGCAGTGGGACGCCGAAGAAGATGTCGGCGATCCGGGACACGATTGCGTCCAGCCAGCCGCCGTAGAAGCCGGCCAGGGCGCCGAGTGTGGCCCCGACGAGCACCACCGCGGTCGTGGTGCCCAAGCCGACCGCGATCGACGCCCGCGCTCCATATACCGTGCGGGCGTAGACATCGTGGCCCTGCAGGTCGGTGCCGAACCAGTGACGCGCCGACGGTCCCAGCATGCTCTGGTTCGGGTCCGCGTACATCGGATCCACGCCGGTGAACCACCACGGAAAGACCGCCACCGCGACGACGAGGAGGATCAGCAGCGCCGAGACGACGAAATGCGGGCGGGTTCGCAGGTGGCACCACGCCTGTCGCCAGAACCCGCCCGGCGCAAGCCAATCCGTGTCCGCCGCGGCTGCATCGACCGGGCCACCCACGTACCGCTCCTGGCCCGGCCGCTCACCTGGGGATGAGCCGCTTGCGCGAAGACCGTCATCCGGGGATGAGCCGCCTGCGCGAAGACCGTCATCCATAGCGGATCCTCGGGTCGAGTGCGGCGTACAGCACGTCGACGGCGAGGTTGGCCAGCAAGTAGACGACCACCAGAACGGTCACGATCGACACCACCGTCGGCGCCTCCTGGCGGGTGATCGCCTGATACAGCGCCCCGCCGATGCCGTGAATGTTGAAGATACCCTCGGTGACGATCGCGCCGGCCATCAGCGCGCCGACGTCGACGCCCAGGAACGTCACGACGGGAATAAGCGAGTTGCGCAGAATGTGGACGGTGACCACCCGCGGGCGGGACAACCCTTTGGCCGTCGCGGTCCGTACGTAGTCTGCGGCGGCGTTCTCGCTCACCGCGGACCGGGTCAACCTGACCACGTAGGCGAACGACACCGCGCCGAGCACGAAACCGGGTAACAGCAACCGGCCGAACGTTGCCCGATCGCCCACGGTCACGGGCGCGATGCCGAGCTTCACGCCGAACACGAACTGTGCCAAGAAGCCCAGCACGAAGATCGGCACCGCGATGATCCCCAGGCTCGTCACCAGAACCGTCGCGTCGAACAGGCCGCCCTTGCGCAGGCCGGCGACCACGCCGAACCCGACGCCGAACAGCGCCTCGACCGCCAGCGCCACTATCGCCAGCCGGATGGTGACCGGAAAGGCTTGTGCCAGTACGTCTGTGACCGGCAGCCCGGAGAACGACCGGCCGAGATCGCCGCGGGTGAGCCCCTGCAGATACTTCAGATACTGCAGCCAGAAGGGGTCGTCGAGGTGGTACTGGGCCCGCAGTTGGGCGGCCAGCGCCGGGCTCACGGGCCGGTCACCGCCCAGCGCGGCGATCGGGTCACCGGGCAGCAGGAACACGATCGCGTAGATCAGCAGCGTGGCCCCGAGGAAGACCGGGATCATCGCGAGGAGGCGACGACCGATGTATGCACCCATCGCCGGTCTAGATTGCCTTCATCGTCGGCGCTTCACCGGCCCTTGACGATGCCTTCGTAGCCCGGCAGCCCGTTCCAGGTGATCGTCACGTCATGGACGGCCGGCGAGTGCCCGGCGGCGTTGACGTAGTCCCACAGCGGGACAACGGGCATGTCGCGCAACAGAATCTGCTGCGCCTCGTTGGTCAGCCGATAGGCGTCAGGCAGGTTCGAGGCGGCCTCGGCCCGGACCAGCGCCCGGTCGAACTGCGGGTTGGAGTAGTCGACATCGTTGGATCCGGCGCCGGTGACGAACAACGGCTCGAGGAATTCCAGCAGCGACGGGTAGTCGCCTTGCCAGCCGGCCCGGAACGCGGTGTTGATCGAGCGGTTGGTGATCTGGGTGCGGATCTGTGCAAAGGTGGGCTGCGGGGCCCCGCTGGCGTCGATGCCGAGAGTGTTCTTGATGCTGTTGGCCACCGCGTCCACCCACTCCTGGTGGCCGCCGTCGGCGTTGTAGGCGATCACATAGCTTCCGCTCCACGGCGAAATCGCGTCGGCCTGGGCCCACAACTGCTTGGCCCGTCCCGGGTCGAAGTTCAGCGCGTCGTTGCCGGGAATGTTCGGGTCGTAGCCGGGCAGCGATTGCGCGGTGAAATCTCTTGCGGGCGAGCGGGTCTCGTTGAAGATCTGCCGGCAGATCTGCGGCCGGTTGATCGCGGCCGAGATGGCCAGCCGGCGCAGTCGGCCCTCCTCGCCGCCGAAGTGCGGCAGCCGCAGCGGCGTATCGAGCGTTTGGTTGACGGCAACCGGCCCGGTCACTCCGCGGTCACCGAGGTCGTTGCGATACGTCGGCAGCGCGCTGGGCGGCACCGTGTCGAGCACATCGAGGTTGCCGGCGAGCAGGTCCGCGTACGCGGTGTCGAGGTTCGCGTAGAACACGAACCGCAGGCCGTTGTTCTTCGCGACCCGGTTTCCCCGGTAGTCGGGATTCGGCACTAGATCGACTTTGACGTTGTGCTGCCATGCGTCACCGTTGGCCAGCTTGTACGGCCCGTTGCCGATCGGTCGCTGCCCGAACGCCGACATGTCCCTGAACGCCGCCGCGGGCAGCGGATAGAACGGTGTGAAGCCGAGCCGCAAGGTGAAGTCGATGGTGGGTGCCTTCAGCTTGACCGTGAACTCGGTGTCGCTGACGACCCGAAGGCCTGACATCGTTGTGGCCGTTGGCTTTTCACCGGGGGTTTGAGGCGCGACGTCGTCGTATCCTTCGATCGGGCTGAAGAAGCTCTGCTGCAGCTGTGCGTTGGTGGTCAGCGCGCCGTAGTTCCAGGCGTCGACGAAAGACCGGGCCGTCACCGCCGAGCCGTCGGTGAACTTCCACCCCGGCTTCAGCGTGATCCGGTAGTCGACGTTGTCGGTGGTGTCGATCGCCTGCGCGGCCTCCAGCGCCGGGGTGCCGTTGTTGTCGTAGGACATCAGGCCGGCGAACAACCGGTCGACGATGCGACCTCCGTTGGTCTCGTTGGTGTTGGTCGGAACCAGCGGGTTCTGAGGCTCACCGCCGTTGACCGTCACCGCGTCCAAAGTGCCGTCGCCACCTCCACAGCCAGAGATCCCGGTCAGTAGCAGCGTGACCACCGCGAGCACGGCTGCCAGGCGGGTTCGGCTCATTGCGCAGACAATAGAGCCACCGCGCCACGCTGTCGCTGATTAGGCTCGGAACCATGACAGCAACGCCCAGTGAAGCACCGAAGACGTATCCGCCGTCGGAAGAATTCGCCAAGCAAGCCAACGCGACCGTCGACCTTTACCAGGCCGCCGAGGCGGACCGGCTCGGCTTCTGGGCCGAGCAGGCCAACCGGTTGTCGTGGGATACGCCGTTCACCGAGGTGCTCGACTGGTCGGAGAAGCCCGTCGCGAAATGGTTCGTCGGCGGCAAGCTCAACGTCGCCTACAACTGCGTCGACCGCCATGTCGAGGCCGGCAACGGCGACCGCGTCGCACTTCACTGGGAGGGCGAGCCCGTCGGCGACAGCCGCACTCTGACTTACGCAGACCTACAGGACGAGGTGTGCAGGGCGGCGAACGCGCTGACAGACCTCGGGCTGGATTCCGGCGACCGGGTCGCGATCTACATGCCGATGATCCCCGAGGCGATCGTCGCGATGCTGGCGTGCGCGCGGCTGGGCGTGCTGCACAGCGTCGTGTTCGCCGGGTTCTCGGCGGCGGCGCTGAAGGCCCGCATCAAAGACGCCGAGGCCAAGCTGTTGATCACCAGCGACGGACAGTACCGGCGCGGTAAGGCGGTGTCCCTGAAGGAGGCCGCCGACGAGGCGGCCGACGGCACCAGCGTCGAGCATGTGCTGGTGGTGCGCCGCACCGGCATCGACGTGCCGTGGGCCAAAGGCCGTGATCTGTGGTGGCACGACGTCGTCGACGGCGCCTCACCCGAGCACACCCCCGAAGCGTTCGACTCCGAGCATCCACTGTTCTTGCTGTACACCTCGGGCACGACCGGCGGCCCGAAGGGAATCATTCATACCACCGGCGGATACCTGACCCAGTCGTCGTACACGCACCACTACGTCTTCGACATCAAACCGGAAACCGACGTCTACTGGTGCACCGCCGACATCGGCTGGGTCACCGGTCACACCTACATCACCTACGGACCGCTGTCCAACGGCGCCACCCAGATACTCTACGAAGGCACTCCGGCGTCACCCAACGAGCACCGGCATTTCGAAGTGATCGAAAAGTACGGCGTTACAATCTATTACACCGCTCCGACGCTGATCCGCACCTTCATGCGATGGGGCCGCGAGATCCCCGACGCCCATGACCTGTCCAGCCTGCGGCTGCTGGGGTCGGTGGGCGAGCCGATCAACCCGGAGGCGTGGCGATGGTACCGCGACGCGTTCGGCGGCAATCGCACGCCGATCGTCGACACGTGGTGGCAGACCGAAACCGGTGCCGCGATGATCTCACCGCTGCCCGGGGTCACCGACTGCAAGCCCGGCGCGGCGATGGCGCCGCTGCCCGGGATCTGCGCGCAGATCGTCGACGACGACGGTGACGCGATCGAGCCGAGCCCGGACTGGGGCGCGCACGTGACCGGCTACCTGGTGCTGGACCAGCCGTGGCCGGGGATGCTGCGCGGCATCTGGGGTGACCCGGAGCGGTTCAGGGACACCTACTGGAAGCGATTCGAGAAGCAGGGCTGGTATTTCGCCGGTGACGGCGCGCGATATGACCCCGAGGGCAACATTTGGGTGCTGGGCCGCATCGACGACGTGATGAACGTGTCCGGGCACCGGATCTCCACGGCAGAGGTGGAATCGGCGCTGGTGGGCCACTCGAATGTCGCCGAGGCCGCGGTGGTGGGTGCCAGCGACGAGCAGACCGGCCAGGGTATCTGCGCGTTCGTGATCCTCGCCGCCGACGCCGCCGACGCGCCGCACGACGACATGGTCGAAAGGCTGCGGGCGCAGGTGGCCAAGGAGATCTCACCGATCGCGCGGCCGCGTGAGATTCACGTCGTGCCCGAGCTGCCGAAGACCCGCAGCGGCAAGATCATGCGCCGGCTGCTGCGCGACGTCGCCGAGGGCCGCGAGCTCGGGGACACGTCGACATTGCTCGATCCCGGCGTGTTCGAGGCGATCCGCAGCAGCAAGGCGCACAGCTAAGCGATCGGGACGAAACCCGCGCCGGTGCGGTCCTTGGCGGACAAGTCGGCCAGGATCGCGGAGATCGACTCCGCCACCGCGGGGGTGTGCAACGGGATGTACTTGCTCACGCAGCCCGGCAGCTTCTCGCTGAACGCGCCGTGGATCATGCCGACGAGCTGGTTGTTCACCGTCACCGGTGCGCCCGAGTCGCCGGGTCCGCCGCAGACCTGACTGAGAATGGTGCCGGGCTGCTCACCGGGGCCCCACGTGACACCACACGAGTAGCCGGTGGAGCGGCCCAGTTTGCACGCGACCTGGCCGAACGACGGGTCGGATCCGACGCCGGTGATTTGAAAACCCTTGTACGTGTTGACCGGTGCCACCTTGGCCGGATCGAACTTGATCACGGCATAGTCCAGGGCGTCGTTGCCCGCGACCATCATGCCCAGCGTCCCGGCTCCTTCGGCGCCCTCGGCGGCCACCTCGGCGCCGGGCCCGCCGCAGTGCGCGGACGTGAACCCGACCAGGTTGCCCTGCTTGTCCGTGCCGATTGCGGTGAGCGTGCACAACGTCGCGCCGTCGACGACGATGCCCGCGCCGCCGCCGAGCGGGATCTTGTCCGCAGCCCCCGCAACACCCGGCAACGCCGTCCACAGCACGGCAACGACGAGCGCCGCAACCACTCGCCGGGCGTGCACGATTCTCAACACATGCTCCTGTCGACGAGAACGAAATCCTACCGGCGCAACACCAGTAACTTGCGTAGCCGATCTCGTCGCGCCCCGCGCCGCGTGGCAACATTACCCAGACGAGCGGCCACGACCGGAAGGACAGTCCGTTGAGCAACGGTGATCGCAGGAATGGAGTGCCGAACACCATCACGTCGATCCCGTTGACGGATCCGCATGCCCTGCCCCCCAACCCGTCGATCGGCGAGCTGGTCAAGGATGCCTCCTCACAGGTGTCGAGCCTGGTACGCGCCGAGGTGGAGTTGGCGCGGGCCGAGATCACCCGCGACGTCAAGCGAGGGCTGACCGGCAGCGTGTTCTTCATTGCCGCGCTGGTGGTGCTGTTCTACTCGACGTTCTTTTTCTTCTTCTTCGTCGCGACGCTGCTCGACGAGTGGCTGACGCGGTGGGCGTCCTACCTCATCGTGTTCGGGATCATGTTGGTGGCCACCGCGCTACTCGCGCTGCTCGGGTACCTGAAGGTGCGCCGCATCCGGGGACCACGCGAGACCATCGAGTCGGTCAAGGAGACCCGCGAGGTGTTCACCTCCCACGACCACCAGGCCGTGGCCGCCCCGGGACCGCGGACCGAGCCGTCGGGCAGGTAGTGCCGCCACCCCCGCCGTCGGTCATCCGGATCGAGGGGCCGTGGCGCCATATGGAGGTGCACGCCAACGGGATCCGGTTCCACGTCGTCGAGGCAGAGCCACCCGGGCAGGCCGACACGCCGGTATCGGCGCGGCCATTGGTGATCCTGTTGCACGGTTTCGGCTCGTTCTGGTGGTCGTGGCGCCATCAACTGACGGGCCTGGCCGGCGCCCGCGTCGTGGCGGTCGACCTTCGCGGATACGGCGGCAGCGACAAGCCACCGCGCGGGTACGACGGCTGGACGCTGGCCGGTGACACGGCCGGGTTGATTCGGGCGTTGGGCCACTCGTCGGCCACGCTCGTCGGCCACGCCGACGGCGGGTTGGTCTGCTGGGCGACGTCGATGCTGCATCCGCGGGTGGTGCGGGCGATCGCCGTGATCAGCTCACCGCATCCCGCGGCGCTGCGCGCCTCGGCACTCACCCGCCGAGACCAGGGCCGGGCGTTGCTGCCGTCGCTGCTTCGCTATCAGGTGCCGATGTGGCCCGAGCGCTGGCTGACACGGCACGAGGCCGAAGCCCTCGAAGAGCTCGTCCGCTCTCGCGCCAGCGCCGAATGGGTTGATTCTGAAGACTTTTCGGTGTCGATGCACCACCTACGGCGCGCGATACAAATTCCGGGTGCCGCCCACTGCGCCCTGGAGTACCAACGCTGGGCGGTGCGCAGCCAACTGCGCACCGAGGGCCACCGCTTCATGCGATCGATGAACCGGCAGCTCGGCATACCGCTGCTGCACCTTCGCGGTGACGCCGACTCATATGTGCTAGCCGACGCGGTCCAGCGCACCGAACGCTACGCGCCGCACGGTCGCTTCGTATCCGTCTCAGGCGCAGGGCATTTCAGTCACGAAGAGACACCGGAGAAGGTCAACGACCAGCTGACCCGATTTCTGCTGCACGTGTACGGGCCGCCGCTCAACTGATGCAATCGCCGGTAGGCACCGGCTCCGTGTTGTCGACCTTATCCATTTGCCGGGCCACCTCGTTGGCGGTCAACACGAAGCCGGTTTCCGGGTCGTCGACGGCCGCACCGAACACCACACCCAGAACGCGGCCGTAGAGGTCGATCAGCGGGCCACCCGAATCCCCTTGGCGCACAGTCCCTCTGATCGTGTACACCTCGCGGGTGACCGTCGTCGTCCGGTAGATGTCCGGGCCGTTGAGTTCGATGAATTCACGGATGCGCGCCGGGGTGGCCACGAACGAGCCGCCGCCGGGATACCCCAGTACCAGCGCGTCGGTGCCACTATCCACCTTGCCGTCGACGAACGTCAGCGGTTCGGCTTGCAGATCCGGTACCTCGAGGATGGAGATGTCGGCGTTCGAATCGTAGGAAACCACTGTCGCGTCATAGGTCGAGCCGTCGGATTCCACGGTGACACTGTCGGCGCCCGCGACCACGTGAGCATTGGACATCACCCGCCCCGGCTTCACCACGAAGCCGGTCCCTTCGAGCACCTTCTGGCAGCCGTTGGCCAAACCGCGGATCTTCACCACGCTGGGCCGCGCCTTGGTCACCACCGCGCTGTTCGCGATGTTCGCGTCCGGTGCGTCCACCGGGACGATCGGGGTGCGTCCAAACGGCTGCCACACGTCGGAGATTCCGGATGTGTTCAGCAGCGCCGACAACCGGTTCGGCACGGCCTTCATCCATTTCGGCGCGACCTGGTCGACCTGTTGGCGGACCATCGAGCCCTCGAAGGCCTGGGCCAGCGTGGCCTGATCCGATGAGCGCAGCGGCGACGCCAACAGCCAGGCGGCGACGAGCACGGCGACCACCTGCAGCAGCACCCCAACCACCGAGTCGGCGGTGCGCAGGGCGGGGTCGCGGATCGCGCTCCGCACCGCCCGGCCGAGCACCACCCCCGCGACCTCACCGATGACCACCAGGCCGAGGATCAGAAACAGCGCGATGAACAGCTTGGTGCGCGGCCCGCTGATGTGGTCGACGATGTGCGGCGCCAAGAGCACCCCGGCGACCGCACCGAGGACCACCCCGACGAACGACAACAGCGACCCGAGTGCGCCGGACCGCCACCCGGACACCGCGGCGATGAACGCCACCGCGATCACGGCCAGATCGAACCACTGCGAGGCCGTCATCCCCTGGCCTCCACCAAAGCCATCGCCTCGTCGAGTTCGCGGATGTCATCGGTGTTCCACGGCTGCGCCCAGCCCGCACAGTCGAGCAGTGCGGAGATCACCTGCCCGGTGAAGCCCCAAACCAGCATCTCGTTGAGCAAGAACGCCGGGCCCGCGAATCGCCGGGTCAGCGTGCCGCGGTACACCGTCAGCCGGTTCTCAGGATTGATGAACGCGCGCAACGGAACTCGCGCCACGATCGCGGTCTCGCCGGCGTCCATCACCGCGACGGGGCCGGGGTCGGGCGAGTACGCCAGCACGGGAACGACGTGGAAACCCGACGGCGGAATGAACGTCTTCTCGAGGGTGGCCAACGGCCGCAGCCGGGTGGGGTCGATGCCCGTCTCCTCGTTGGCTTCCCGCAGCGCGGTGTGGATCGGCCCGACGTCGCCGGGATCGGCTGCTCCGCCGGGGAAGGCGGCCTGGCCGGCGTGGTGGCGCAGTGATGAGGCGCGCACCGTCAACAGCAAGTCGGCCTCGTCGGGCGCGATGCCGTCCACCGGCGCGTCTTCAGGACCCGAGAACAGTGCGAGCACGGCGGCGTCGCGGGGCGAACCGGTCAGCTTCGCCGCCGCGTTGGCTGCCGTGACCATGGCCAGGACTTCGGCGGGCAGCCGACGGCGGTAGGCCGACGGCACGCAGTCGACGTTCTCCACGAGCGGTTTCAGCCACGCCGGCGCCGCGTGAGGAGTCAGCGCGCCCGTCGGGCCCGCTGACGTCATGCGTCGCCGACCCTGCGGATGCGAGCTCACCCGGACGCTCCCATCGTCTGGTCGACCGCGGCTGTGATTTCGTCAGCGCTGGCGAACGCGCGCGGCAGGATGCGCGCCACGCTACCGTCCGTACGCAAGATAACCGACGTGGGCATGACATTCGGTACTCCCAGCGCCGCGGCGACGTCCCGTTGGCCGTCCTGCCATGTCGGCAGCCTGACGCCCCAGTCCGCCAGCGCGGATAGCGCTGCTGCGGCGTCGTCGTCTTGATGCACGGTGATCACCGTCAACCGGTCGCCGACCCGCTGTTGGTACTCCGCGAGGGCCGGAAGCTCCTGGGCGCACGGCTGGCACCAGTAGGCCCACAGGTTCAGCAGCACGGCCCGTCCGGCCACCGCCCGCGCGGTGTCCACGGTCGCGCCGTCGGACAAGCACTGCACGGTCACGCCCCGCAGCGACTGCGGCCCGGGCCCGCTGCCGTCGGGCGGGCATGGCGGCAGGTCGGCGCGGCGACGCAAGGCGCCCAGGTCTGCACTTGGCTGGCGCGGCTCGCTCGCGCCCGGGCCGATCGGGGCGTCGGCAGGCTTATCCCGCAGTTCCAGCGCCAGCGCCGCGACGATCGCCGCGACCACGATCAGCACCGCAATCGTCCATCGGGTCGACCTGGTCATGGCGGGCAGCGACCTAGAGGCCGGCCAGTGCCAGCAGGTGCTCGGCTTCCGGGCCCTTGACCAGGGCGGCGGCGATTTCGGGTTCGGTGGGACCCAACCCGAACGACGGGCAGTCCTTGGCCAGCACGCAGACGCCGCACGCCGGCCGCCTGGCGTGGCAGACGCGCCGGCCGTGGAAGATGACGCGGTGGCTCAACGACGTCCATTCGCTGCGTTCGATCAGTTCGCCGACCTGCTTTTCGACCTTCACCGGGTCGGTTTCGTCGGTCCACCGCCACCGCCGCACCAGCCGGCCGAAATGCGTGTCGACCGTGATGCCGGGCACCCCGAACGCGTTGCCGAGGATGACGTTGGCGGTCTTGCGCCCGACCCCGGGAAGGGTGACCAGTTCCTCCATGGTCGCCGGCACCTGCCCGTCGAACTTCTCCTCGAGCATCTGGCCGAGCTTGATCAGCGCACTGGCCTTGTTGCGGTAAAAGCCGGTGGGCCGGATCAGCTCCTCGAGTTCGGTGCGGTCGGCTTGCGCGTAGTCCCTGGCCGTGCGGTAGCGGGCGAACAACGCCGGGGTGGTCAGGTTCACCCCCTTGTCGGTGCTTTGCGCCGACAAGATCGTCGCGACGGTTAGCTCCAGCGGGCTGGTGAAGTCCAGTTCGCAGTAGACATGCGGAAAGGCTTGCGCCAGAGCACGATTCATTCGCCGTGCGCGTCGCACCAACCCGAGCCGCGTCTCTGCGGCCCACCGCCCGCTCGCAGTCACCATGCAAGGGTACTGATAGGTGGGATTTCGTGATCGTGCTGAGACCTTGGGCGTGTTTACTTCCTGCCGTGTCATGGCTTTTCGTCGCGCTCATTCCCGGATTGCTGATGCTCGCGACCTTCGGCCTGCAGCGCGTGGAGAGCGGCCTGAACCATGAGTGCGTCAGGCCCGCCGACGTCGCCGAGTTCCTCGCTCGGGCGCGGCCCGGCGACATGCGGACACTTGTCCGTGACGGCATGCCCGTGGCATTGGACTGCTTCCAGCGCCGGCATCTGCCTTCCCTCGACCAACCGGTGCCCGCGATGGCCAATCCGCAATTTCGACCGACTGGACATGCGGATTCTGTGTAGCGTCGAAGAGTCATAGACACCGACGCTGACGAAGAGGGCAGTCGGTTCGCGCTTTTGATCCCATCCGAGAGCTTAAGAGGGGCAACGTGGACGAGATCCTGGCCAGGGCCGGAATCTTCCAAGGTGTCGAGCCCAGCGCCGTCGCCGCGCTGACCAAACAACTGCAGCCGGTCGACTTCCCCCGGGGGCACACCGTCTTCGCCGAGGGCGAGCCGGGCGACCGCCTGTACATCATCATTTCCGGCAAGGTCAAGATCGGCCGTCGCTCCCCCGACGGCCGAGAGAACCTGCTCACGATCATGGGCCCGTCGGACATGTTCGGCGAACTGTCAATCTTCGATCCCGGGCCGCGGACCTCGAGCGCGACGACGATCACCGAAGTGCGCGCGGTGTCGATGGACCGCGACGCGCTGCGTGCCTGGATCGCCAACCGGCCCGAGATCGCCGAGCAGTTGCTGCGGGTGTTGGCCCGCCGACTGCGGCGCACCAACAACAACCTCGCCGACCTCATCTTCACCGACGTGCCGGGCCGGGTGGCCAAGCAGCTGCTCCAGCTGGCGCAGCGGTTCGGCACCCAGGAAGGCGGCGCGCTGCGCGTAACGCACGACCTGACGCAGGAGGAGATCGCGCAGCTGGTCGGCGCGTCGCGGGAGACCGTCAATAAGGCGCTCGCCGATTTCGCGCACCGCGGCTGGATCCGGCTGGAGGGCAAGAGCGTGCTGATCTCCGACTCCGAGCGGCTGGCCCGCCGCGCAAGGTAGCAAGGTGGCTTCCGCGGCGATTTCGGCGCGCAAACCGACACTGAACGACCGTAGGCGCGCCGAACTCTCACCTCCGCAGGTAGTCGAGCTGGGCTTGCACGCTGGATTCGGCCGGGTCCCACAACGCCTCATCGACGTCGGTGTAGACGTGCTCGACGATCTGGCGCACGGTCGCGTCGTCACCGAGCGATTCGAGCGCGTGCCGCACCTGGTTCAGCCGCTCTTCGCGATGCGCCAGGTACATGTCGGCAACGGCAGCCAGATCAGCCAGATCGGGGCCGTGGCCGGGAAGCACCGCCCGGCCGCCCAGCCCACGCAGGCGCCGCAATGACTCAAGGTAGTCACCGAGGCTGCCGTCGGAGCTGTCGATGACGGTGGTGCCGCGGCCCAGCACGGTGTCGGCGGTCAGCACGGCGTCCTCGAGGACGAACGACAGCGAGTCGGCGGTATGCCCCGGCGTCGCCATCACCGTGATCCGCAGTCCCGCAGCGTCGATCACCTCGCCGTCGGTCAGCGGTCCGCCCAACCCCCGCAACCACCCGCTGCCGACCGAGCGCACGGCGGCGCCGGTCAGCTCGACGAGCTTGTCTATCCCGCCCGTGTGGTCCTCGTGGCGGTGGCTGATCAGCACCAGCGCAACTTTGCCCAGGCCGGCGATTCGCTGCACGTGTTCGTCATCGTCGGGGCCAGGGTCGACGACCACGATCTCGTCGCAGCCGGGCGTGCGCAGCACCCAGGTGTTGGTGCCCTCCAGCGTCATCAGGCCGGGGTTGTCGCACAGCAGCACCGATGCGGTGTCGGTGACCGGCCGCAGCACGCCGTAGGCCGGATGCCCGCTCACGCGACCTCGGCCCAATCGTCGCTCACGCGACCTCGACGATCACTTCCACTTCGACCGGCGCATCTAACGGCAACTCGGCCACGCCGACCGCGGACCGGGCGTGCGCCCCCGCGTCACCGAACACTTCGCCGAACAACTCCGACGCGCCGTTGATCACCCCTGGCTGTCCCATGAAACCCGGTGCCGACGCGACGAAGCCGACGACCTTGACGACGCGGGTGATGGCGTCGATGCCGACGAGCGCGTCGACGGCCGCGAGCGCGTTTAGCGCGCACACCCGTGCGAGAGTATTCGCCAGTTCGGGAGGCACTTCGGCACCCACTTTGCCGGTCACCATCAACTTGCCGGCCGTCAATGGCAGCTGGCCCGACGTAAAGACAAGGCTCCCACTGCGCACCGCCGGGACATACGCCGCGAGAGGGGCCGCCGCCTCGGGCAGCTCGATTCCCTGTTCGCTGAGCCGGGCCGTCCAGGTCACTTGGGCTTCTTCATATAGGCAACGTGCTGCTCTCCGGTGGGGCCCGGAAGTACCGCCACCAGCTCCCACCCGTCGTCGCCCCACTGATCGAGGATCTGCTTGGTCACGTGAGTCAACAGCGGTACGGTCGCGTACTCCCACCGGGTCCTGTTGTGCTCCTCGCGTCCGCTGGTCGGTTCACTCATGGGCTAACCCTAAACGGTCGCAACATCGTGGTTGGTTAGGCTGCAAAGGTGGCAACCACACGGGAGGCGGGACCGGAGGTCGGCTGGCCCGCGCGGCTGCGCGACGCACGCCTACATTTCGTGACCGGCAAAGGCGGCACCGGAAAGTCGACGGTCGCGGCGTCACTCGCGCTGGCGATGGCCGCCGGCGGGCGCAAGGTGCTGCTCGTCGAACTCGAAGGCCGTCAGGGCATCGCGCAGCTGTTCGACGTGCCGCCGCTGCCCTACCAGGAAGTGAAGATCGCCACCGCCGAACGCGGAGGACAGGTCAACGCGCTCGCCATCGACATCGAGGCGGCGTTCTTGGAATACCTCGACATGTTCTACAACCTCGGGTTGGCCGGCCGGGCGATGCGGCGCATCGGCGCCGTCGAGTTCGCAACGACGATCGCGCCGGGCCTGCGAGACGTATTACTCACCGGCAAGATCAAGGAAACCGTGGTGCGTTCCGACAAGTCGCGGCTGCCGGTCTACGACGCGGTGGTGGTGGACTCCCCGCCCACCGGCCGGATCGCCCGCTTTCTCGACGTCACCAAGGCGGTGTCAGATCTCGCCAAGGGCGGTCCAGTCCATTCCCAGGCCGAAGGAGTGGTGAAGCTGCTGCACTCGCCTCAGACGGCCATCCACATCGTCACGCTGCTGGAGGCGTTGCCGATGCAGGAGACCGTCGAGGCCATCGACGAACTGCAGAGGATGCAGCTGCCGGTCGGCAGCGTGATCGTCAACCGAACGCTGCCCGTCTACCTGCAGCCGGACGACCTCGCCAAGGCCGCGGAGGGCGATATCGACGCCGACACGGTGCGTGCGGACCTGACGAAGGCCGGGGTGAAGATCGACGACGACGACTTCGCCGGCTTGCTCACCGAGGCGATCCAGCATGCCACCCGGCTGAAAGCGCGCGCCGAGGCGGCTGAACAGCTCGACGAGATCCACGTGTCCCGCCTCGAACTGCCCAACGTAGCCGACGGTGTCGACCTCGGCAGCCTCTACGAACTCGCAGAAGAGCTTGGCCGACAGGGGGTTCGATGAGTACCACGGCGCCGCCGACGCTCGACATGGCGTCGGTGCTCTCGGACACCTCGAACCGCGTCGTGGTCTGCTGCGGCGCCGGTGGCGTCGGCAAGACCACGACGGCCGCGGCGATGGCCCTGCGTGCAGCCGAATACGGCCGCACCGTCGTCGTTTTGACGATCGACCCGGCCCGTCGGCTGGCGCAAGCGCTCGGCATCACCGACCTGGGCAACTCGCCACAGCGGGTGCCATTGGCGCCGGAGGTCACGGGCGAGCTGCACGCGATGATGCTCGACATGCGCCGCACGTTCGACGAGATGGTGGTCGAGTACTCCGGATCCGATCGCGCGCAAGCGATCCTGGACAATCAGTTCTATCAGACCGTCGCCACCTCGCTCGCCGGAACACAGGAATACATGGCGATGGAGAAGCTGGGACAGCTTGTCTCTCAAGACAAATGGGACCTCGTCGTGGTCGACACACCACCGTCGCGCAATGCCCTGGACTTCCTCGACGCACCAAAACGTCTGGGCAGCTTCATGGATAGCCGGCTGTGGCGACTGCTGCTGACGCCGGGCAGGGGTATCGGGCGGCTGGTGACGGGGGCCGTCGGGCTGGCCATGCGGGCGATGTCGACGATTCTCGGTTCGCAGATGCTCTCGGACGCTGCGGCTTTCGTGCAGTCGCTGGACTCGACGTTCGGCGGGTTCCGGCAGAAGGCAGAACGCACTTATGCGCTACTGAAGCGACGCGGCACCCAGTTCGTCGTGGTATCGGTGGCCGAGCCCGACGCGCTGCGGGAGGCGTCGTTCTTCGTCGACCGGCTGTCGGAGGAAGCGATGCCGCTGGCCGGACTGATTCTCAACCGCACCCACCCGACGCTGTCCGGGCTGCACATCGAACGAGCGGTCGATGCTGCCGAAGACCTGGAGGCCACGGACCCCGACTCGCTGGCGGCCGCGGTGCTGCGCATCCACGCTGACCGGGCCCAGACGGCCAAGCGCGAGGTGCGGCTGCTGTCGAGGTTCACCGGCGCCAACCCGCATGTGCCGATCGTCGGGGTGCCGTCGCTGCCGTTCGACGTGTCAGACATCGACGCGCTGCGCGCGATTGCGGATCAGCTGACCGCTGGAAAAGCGGCCTAATCGCTTGGTAGAAGCGCGGCCCTGACAAGCAGGCCGCTTGGTAAAAAGCGCGGCCCTGACAAGCAGGCCGCTTGGCGTGGTCTCAGACCGCGTTGCGGTGCTTGCGCTGCGCGGCGAAGAACTCGGCCCAGGACACCACCTCGGGGTGCTGCTTGAGCAGTGCCCGCCGCTGACGTTCGGTCATTCCGCCCCAGACCCCGAACTCCACCCGGTTGTCCAGCGCGTCGGCGCCGCACTCGGCGATGACGGGACAGTGGCGGCAAATGACGGCGGCCTTGCGCTGCGCGGCCCCACGAACGAACAGTTCGTCGGGATCGGTGGAGCGGCACCGCGCCTTGGACACCCAGGCGATGCGGGCTTCTGCCACCGCCGTGTGCACTGAACTTTGCATTGATATTCCCCCCGTCGTCCTCCGCGCTGCGGGCCGAGTACCTGACACCAGCGTCCCCTTCGTTCCGGCCGTCGTATCGGCGGCGCCGCAGCGTCGGCTTCATAATGCGATCTGCGCCACACTGTGCACGTTGTTGTTACCTGAATCGCACTGTGAGTACAAATTAGGTGGTCAGGTATCGTTTGCGCAACAGTTTGATACCGCTTTTTTTGGGACGACCGTGCCGTCAAGTCCCTTCCGCGTACCTTCTGTGCCTATGCGCAACCCCGCGCGTCAGCAAAAACTTGACGCGCAGGCCAATTATGCAGCGCAAACACCCGAAAGCCAAGAGTTCGGCCGTTGTCGGCCGTCCGAGGTGGGGTTCAGGTAGATCAGTAATCTGTTACGCATGCCCGAGCGCCCCCCGACCGGATCGACGGTCGTCAAGCTGGCGTGGTGCTGCCTGCTGGCCGGCGTGTTGGCCGCGGCGCTGCTGTTCCCGTTCGCCGGCGGGATCGGCCTGCTGTCCAACCGTGCGTCCGACGTCGTCGCCAACGGCTCCGCGCAGCTGGTGGAGGGAGACGTCCCGCAGGTGTCGACGATGGTCGACGCGGCCGGCAACCCGATGGCTTGGCTGTACACCCAGCGCCGGTTCGAAGTGCCCACCGACCAGATTGCCGACACGATGAAGCTGGCCATCGTCTCGATCGAGGACAAGCGGTTCACCGAGCACAACGGCGTGGACTGGCAGGGCACGCTGACCGGGCTGGCCGGCTACGTCGGAGGTGACACGGATACCCGCGGCGGCTCGACCATCGAGCAGCAGTACGTGAAGAACTACCAGCTGCTGGTGACCGCTCAGACCGACGCCGAGCGGCGCGCCGCGGTCGAGACCACCCCGGCGCGCAAGCTGCGCGAGATCCGGATGGCGCTCACCCTGGACAAGACGTTTTCCAAGCCCGAGATCCTGACCCGCTACCTCAACCTCGTGGCGTTCGGCAACGGCGCGTTCGGGGTGCAGGACGCCGCGCAGACGTACTTCGGCATCGACGCCTCGCAGCTGAATTGGCAGCAGGCCGCCCTACTGGCCGGCCTGGTGCAGTCCACCACGTCGTTGGACCCGTACACGAACCCCGATGGTGCGCTGCAACGGCGCAACCTGGTGTTGGACACCATGATCGAGAACTTTCCGGCCGAAGGCGAGGCGCTGCGCGCCGCCAAGGCGGAGCCGCTGGGCATCCTGCCGCAACCGCAGGCGCTGCCCCGGGGGTGCATCGCGGCAGGTAACCGCGCGTTCTTCTGCGACTATGTGCTGGACTTTTTGGCGCGGGCCGGCATCAGCAAGGAGCAGGTTGCCCGCGGCGGCTACCTGATCCGCACGACGCTGGACCCGCACGTGCAGGATTCGGTCAAGGGCGCCATCGACGGAATTGCCAGCCCGACGCTCGACGGCGTCGCCGACGTAATGAGCGTCATCAAACCGGGCAAAGACTCCCACCAGGTGATGGCAATGGCCAGCAACCGCACCTACGGGCTGAACATGGATGCCGGCGAGACGATGCAGCCGCAGCCGTTCTCGTTGGTCGGTGACGGCGCCGGGTCGATCTTCAAGATCTTCACCACCGCCGCGGCGTTGGAGATGGGCATGGGCATCAACGCCCAGCTGGAGGTGCCCGGGCGGTTCGAGGCCAAGGGCATGGGATCCGGCGGCGCGCGCGGCTGCCCGAAGGAAACCTGGTGCGTGCAGAACGACGGCCGCTACAGCGGGTCGATGAACGTCACCGAGGCGCTCGCGACGTCGCCCAACACCGCGTTCGCCCGGCTGATCCAGTTGATCGGCGTGCCGCGCGCGGTCGACATGGCAGTCAAACTCGGACTGCGCTCCTACGCCCAGCCCGGTACCGCCCGCGCGTACGACCCACAAAGCAACGAAAGCCTCGCGGACTTCGTCAAACGGCAGAACCTCGGGTCGTTCACGCTGGGCCCGCTCGAGTTGAACCCTCTCGAGCTGTCCAACGTGGCGGCGACGCTGGCGTCCGGCGGCATGTGGTGCCCGCCGAGCCCGATCGCCGAAATCATCGACCGCCACGGCGACCCGGTGCCGTTCACCACCGAAAGCTGCGAGCAGGTGGTGCCCGAGGGCTTGGCCAACACGCTCGCGAACGCGATGAGCAAGGACGATCAGGGCAACGGCACCGCCGCGGCCTCGGCCGGCTCGGTCGGCTGGGACCTGCCGATGTCGGGCAAGACGGGCACCACCGAGGCGCACCGCTCCTCCGGGTTCGTCGGCTTCACCAATAACTACGCAGCGGCGGTCTACATCTTCGACGACTCCGCCGAGCCGACCGACTTGTGCTCGTTCCCGCTGCGCCAGTGCGGATCCGGAAATCTGTACGGCGGAAACGAGCCGGCCCGAACCTGGTTCGCGGCGATGAAGCGGATCGCCAACGACTTCGGTGAGGTGCGGCTGCCGCCGACCGATCCGCGGTATGTCGACGGCGGACCGGGTTCCCGGGTTCCCAGCGTGTCAGGGCTTGGGGTGCAGTCCGCCAAGCATCGGTTGCGGGACGCCGGGTTCGGGGTCGCCGACCAGCCGGCCTCGGTCAACAGCACCGCGCCCTACGGGACGGTCGTCGGCACCACCCCGAGCGGACAGACCGTCCCCGGTGCGATCGTCACGGTCAACATCAGCAACGGCATCCCGCCCGCACCGCCACCGCCACCGCCCGGCGCGCCCCAGATTCCGGTCGTGGGGTCGACGGTGGTCAACATTCCCGGGCTGCCGCCGATCACGGTGCCCGTGCTGGGCCCGCCGCCTCCGCCGGCCGCCGAGCCGCCGCCGTAGCAGCAGTTCAGGTCACGATCGGCAGCAGGTGCCTGGCCGACGCCGACAGCCGCTGCCTACCCAGCTGCGGCCATGCCTGCACCGCGCAGAACGGGGCGCATTGGTCCTGAGTGGAGCGGGTCCCGACGTGCACGCAGCACTGCAGGAGCCGCTCCTCGAGCATCGTCGAGATGTCCATGAACGGCTTGATGGTGACGCGCACGACCCGCTCGCCGAGCAGCCGGCGCAGCTTGCGCCGGCGCCCCGGCAGGGCCGCGGACGCGAGCGTCAGCAGCGTGGGCATACCCAGGTCGCAGTTATCGCAGATGCTGCGCCACAGGTCACCGATCTGCGGGTGCGAAAGCGAGGACTGCTCCGACAACAGGCTTAGCAGCGACTCGCGCACCGCCAGCCCCAGTTCCGCCGGCAGTTCGGTGTCGGCGATGCGGTTGGCGACGAGGCCGAGCTTCTGTTTGAGGCTGTCGTGGCCGATCAGCGACACCAGCGAACGCCACTGGCCGCTATCGTCGCGGATCAGATACCCCACCGAGCAGCAGTGCGGATGCGAGCATGGCAGCGCGGTCAGGTCGCGCCAGGCGACCATGTTGTTGGTCTGCGGGCCGAGCCGCTTCAGCACGCCGGTGTGGGTGAGACGATCGAGCGGATCGATCAAACCCGAGCGCCCGGAACCGAACTGCGGCTGGATGGATACTCCCCCGACGAACGGCGTGTCCATGGCGAGCATGACGACGTTGCCGATCTCGCCGTCGTTGACCCCCTGCGCAACGGTCATGACGAGCGTGGTGAAGATTTCGCGCTGCGAAAGCCGTTGCAATGCAGCTTCTTTCACGCGTCGCAGGTCGCCGCCGCGGTGATGCCGATGAGCCGCCGGCGACAGCCCGTCGTACTGCAGATACACTTCGACGCGTTCCCGGTGCTGCGTAAGCAGATCGAGCAGCGCGTCATCGTTGGCGATACGAATACCGTTGCTGTTGATCAGGATCCGGGTGATCGGTCGTGCGGCTAGTTCGGCCAGCAAATCCGGCAGCTGTGGGTGCAGGGTCGGCTCTCCACCACTGAGCATCAACACGTCGATGCGGCCGTTCTCGCGCTCGAGCCGCTGATCCACGTTGGCGAGCACGTCACCGACCGCGACGACGTTGTGCAGATCCGGCGACGAGTCGGTGAAACACGTCGGGCAGCGCAGGTTGCACGCCTCGGCGATGTCTTCGAGCAGGATGCAGGTGTGCTGGGTCTGCATTTCCGGCAGCCCCCGCTCGTAGGCGGACGGGATCGGGTCGAAGTTCGCCGGCACATCCGGGATGTGCGCCTTCGTCGGAGCCGTCCACTCCTCCAGGTAGGCAAGGATTTCCGGGTCTTCGTCGTAGAGGGTGCGCACCAGCCCGTGGGACGGGCATCCTCGCTCCAGCCACACGCGCTCGTCGCGCACCGCGAGCCATCCGCTCAGGCGTGCGACATCCTTCAATGGCCGGTCTGGCCGCTCGTCGTGGCATTTCGGACAGAACGCGTTGACATAGCGGTGAATTCGATCGCCCCGAAGGCTCGCGCCGGCCATCACAGCCCCTGGTAGATCGACGGATTGATACCCGTGCAGAACCCGACCGTGCAGATCGACGTGAGCGCCCATCCAATCATCAGCCCAAGACCCAATCCCTTTGTCCATGGTCGGCGCAGCGCCAGCAGCACGGCACCGCCACCGAACGCGAACAGCGCGAGCCCCACCGTCCCGGTTGCGAGTACTGCCGTAGAAGAGGACGATTCGGCCGCCAGCATCAGAACAAGCAGGGCCACGATCAGATTGACCGCAAAGTAGGCGAACGCGCCCGCCACCGCGAGACCGACGACGAGGCCGGCCGAGCTCTCGTTACGCACCGGCCGGCGATAGGGATCGGGCCCGTAATACGGATATGAGCCGTACGGCGGCCAACCGCCCGGCGGCGGTTCCGGCGGTGTCGTCATGCGAGTGCTTCCTGTCGCCGATTCAAGAGTGAGTCGTAGTAGCCGCGCCGATAGCCATACCCCCAGCGCACGGCCAAGACGACGAGCGACGGCAGCAGAAACCATTGCGGCCGAGTCAGATCGAGCCACACCGTGTCGTTCGCCCGGACGAACTCCACGGCGAACCGGAACACCGCATAGCCCGCGACGTAGAGGACGAACAGTTCGCCCGGCTGGCTGATCCGCGGCCGCAGCCACAGCAGAACCGCGAAAGCCGCCAACTGGAAGGCGATTTCGTAGACGAATGACGGATGCATCGCTTCGCCGGTGAGGCAGCCGGGGCAGTTCGGTGTGATGGCGGGTGCGTGCACACCCCACGGCAGGTCCGTCGGCCGGCCGGGAGCTTCGGTGAGAAAGCAGCCGATCCGCCCGATTGCCATTCCGAGCGCCACCGCGGGAGCGAACAAGTCACCCGTCCTGCCGCGATACCCGCCGAGCCGCTTTGCGACGTGCACACCCAGGTAGGCGCCGAGCAGCCCGCCCAGAATGCTGCGCGACCCGAACTCCCACGCCTGCGTCAGCGTGGGGTTCAGCCGGGGATCGAGGTGCTGCGCCCAACCCGATAACCGCATGCCCACCGCCCCGCCGACCAGCGCACCCGTGACCGCGACCAGCGACTGCTCGTTCATCGCGCCGCGGCGCCGGGCCTCTGCGACAAAGACCACAGTGGCGGCGAGCACACCGAGCGCGACGAACACGCCGTGAACCGGCAGGACCATCGGACCGACCCGCCACTGCGGCACCATTCGCCCAGCCTATTCGCCCCCGAAGACGCCGGATTTCACAATTCGGCAAGCTGCTTCGGTCGGCGCTTGCCCAGCACAGCGCGTTACGCTGCACCTATGGCCTCTTCGCCCGTGCAGAAGACAGCGGCCGCCGTCGCCGCCGGCTCGGCGCTCGCCTGGCTCGGCTACGCCTCGGTGATCGAACGCAACGCGTTCGTAGTTCGCGAGGTGACGATGCCGGTGCTCACCCCTGGCTCCACACCTCTGCGGGTGCTTCACCTCAGCGACATCCACATGCGCCCGAGCCAGCGCCACAAGCAGGCCTGGCTGCGTGAGCTCGCGCACTGGGAGCCGGACTTGGTGGTCAACACCGGTGACAACCTGGCTCATCCGAGGGCGGTACCGGCGGTGGTGCAGGCGCTCGGCGAGCTGCTCAGCGTGCCCGGGTTGTTTGTGTTCGGCAGCAACGACTACTTCGGTCCGCGGCTGAAGAACCCGATGAACTATCTGATCGATCCCGGGCATCGCACCCACGGCAAGCCATTGCCGTGGCAGGACTTGCGCGCCGCGTTCACCGAACGCGGATGGCTGGACATGACCCACACGCGCCGGGAATTGGAGATCGCGGGGCTGAAGATCGCCGCTGCCGGCGTCGACGACCCGCACATCGACCGCGACCGGTACGACACCATCGCCGGCCCAGCCAACCCGGCCGCCGATCTCCGCCTTGGGCTGACGCACTCGCCGGAGCCGCGGGTGCTGGACCGGTTCGCCGCCGACGGCTACCAGCTGGTGTTGGCCGGGCACACCCACGGCGGCCAACTGTGTCTGCCTTTCTACGGCGCGCTGGTGACCAACTGCGGCCTCGACCGCTCCCGGGCCAAGGGCACGTCGAAATGGGGCGCGAGCATGCAGTTGCACGTGTCGGCGGGAATCGGCACGTCGCCGTTCCATCCGGCGCGGTTCTGCTGCCGCCCCGAAGCCACGCTGCTGACATTGGTGGCCGCACCCACCGGCGGTCCGGCTACCACCGCGGCGTCACAACCCTCGCATCCGACCGCCGCGCTGCGGTGACCCGATCGTCGGCCCGGGAGCGGCCGCGGGTGTGGGTCGACAACGCGGTACGGCTCATCGAGGCCGACGCCCGGCGCAGCGCCGACACGCACCTGCTTCGCTACCCGCTGCCGTCGGCGTGGTCGTCGCACGTGGACGTGCAGCTCTACCTCAAGGACGAGAGCACCCACATCACCGGTAGCCTCAAACACCGGCTGGCGCGCTCGCTGTTCTTGTACGGGCTGTGCAACGGCTGGATCACCGAGCACACCACTGTCGTCGAGGCGTCCTCAGGGTCGACCGCGGTGTCCGAGGCCTATTTCGCGCAGTTGTTGGGCCTGCCGTTCATCGCGGTGATGCCGGCGTCGACGAGCGCGACCAAGGTTGCGCTGATCGAGGCGCAGGGCGGCCGGTGCCATTTCGTCGAGGAGTCGGGCGAGGTCTATGCCGAGGCGGAGCGGCTGGCGCGGGAAACGGGCGGCCACTACCTCGACCAGTTCACGAACGCCGAGAGCGCAACCGACTGGCGGGGCAACAACAACATCGCCGAGTCGATCTTCACGCAGCTGTCGATGGAGCAGCACCCGGTCCCGGAGTGGATTGTCGTCGGTGCCGGGACGGGTGGGACCAGCGCGACGATCGGCCGTTACATCCGGTATCGGCGCCTAGCCACCCGGCTGTGTGTGGTCGACCCGGAGAATTCAGCGTTCTATCCCGCGTACGAAACGGGTGATTGCACCGTGACGACCGGGATCTCGTCGCGGATCGAAGGGATCGGGCGACCGCGCGTGGAGCCGTCGTTTCTGCCAGACGTGGTCGACCGGATGATCTCGGTCGCGGACTGCGCGTCGATAGCCGCCGCCCGCCATGCCAGCGCGGTGCTGGGCCGGCGGGTCGGACCGTCCACGGGCACGAATCTGTGGGGGGCGTTCTGCTTGCTGGGCGAGATGGTTGCCGACGGGCGCAGCGGCTCGGTGGTGACGCTGCTCGCCGACAGCGGCGACCGCTACTCGGAAACCTACTTCCGCGACGACTGGCTCGCCGAGCACGGACTGGATCCGACCGAGGTTTCGGCCATGCTGATCGAGTTCGAGCGCACCGGCTCATTGGACTGATCCAGCTCTAGCGCACTGTCGGCGCGCTCGGCCGTCAAGAACAGCCACAACGCCGCCAAACCGAAGAAACCGCCGTACATGGCAGCTCCTAAGCCCGTCATGGTAGCCACTCCTTCGTCGTCGATGCTTAGTGTGCACAACTCGTCCGACGATCCGGTTCATCCCGCACGGCGTGGTGAGCTACCTCTCGGCGCCTCTCTTGCGGGCCGTCGACAAAAAGTTGAACGCGCGCAGAAAGGAACTGTCCAGGCAGGCTGAGTCAACACGTTTGGCCGACGGCTGGCCGGGTGCGATACTCTGGCCTGGCTTCAGCGGGGTGTGGCGCAGCTTGGTAGCGCGCTTCGTTCGGGACGAAGAGGTCGTGGGTTCGAATCCCGCCACCCCGACCGTCTGAAAAGGCTCCGGACCACCAGCTACGCGCCCGGAGCCAGGGTGCGGGC
>Ga0210086_1000090_pt1 | contig 55477 bp, 48 predicted proteins | sample China_Galinas_PW_3_FD_184867 | JGI IMG/M metagenome (GOLD analysis project Ga0210086, IMG submission 184867) | Wetland microbial communities from San Francisco Bay, California, USA, that impact long-term carbon sequestration - China_Galinas_PWB_D2... | ecosystem: Environmental > Aquatic > Marine...
GCCGGCGATGCCCGAGTCATCGGTTTCCGGGACGTACCCGACGGCGGCGAGCACCTGGCCGTGATCATCGGCACGGTCGGAGCCGGTGTGCCCGTCCCGCTCCACGTCCACGTCGAGTGCCTCACCGGGGATGTGTTCGGCTCGACCGCCTGCCGGTGCGGCGGGGAACTGGACAGTGCGTTGACCACGATGACCGCGCAGGGGGGCGGCGTGATCGTCCACCTGCGTCCACCCGGACCGGTGCGCGCCTGCGGCCTGCTCGGCCGCGGCGACGCGGCGGCAGGCGATCTGGTGTCTCAGACCGTGGCATGGATCCTGCGTGATCTCGGCGTGTACACGCTCCGGCTCTCAGATGATGCGCCAGGATTCGGCCTGGTGATGTTCGGGGCGATACGCGAACACGGCCTGCCCGCCGCGGGGCAGGAATCGGCATGGCCGGTGGCGGGGTGAGAAATCCTGTGCCGCAATGCGATGCAGAGGTGACCGTATGACGCATCCAGACCTTGCCGGCACGGCCGCGATCGTGACGGGGGCGGGCGCCGGGATCGGGCTCGCGATCGCGGAGCGACTCTCCACCGAGGGCTGCGACGTGCTCTGCGCGGACATCGACGGCGAGGCCGCCGATGCGGCGGCGGCCAGGATCGGGGGTCGTGCGATCGGCCACCGAGTCGATGTCAGCGACGAGGAGCAGGTGATCGGGATGGTCGCGGCCTGCGTCACCGCGTTCGGTGGGGTCGACAAGCTCGTCGCCAACGCGGGAATCGTTCATTTCGCTTCCGTGCTCGGCACGACGGTCGAGGACTTCGACCGTGTCATCCGGATCAACATGCGCGGCGCATGGCTGTGTACCAAACACGCGGCGCCCAGGATGGTCGAGCGCGGCGGGGGAGCCATCGTCAACATGTCGTCGGTCGCCGGCCTGGTGGCGGCGGGCGGCACGACCGCTTACGGCATGTCCAAGGCGGGGATCATCCACCTCAGTCGCATCACCGCTGCCGAACTGCGCTCGGCCAACGTGCGTTCCAACACGCTGCTGCCGGCGTTCGTCGACACACCGATGCAGCAAACCGCGATGACGATGTTCGACGAGGCGCTCGGGCCGGGAGGTGCGAGCACGCTGGTCGATCGCCTGCAGGGCCGCATGGCGACACCCGAGGAGATAGCGAGCGTCGTGGCGTTCCTGCTGTCAGACGACGCCTCGATGGTCAACGGCACCGCCCAGCTCGCCGACGGCGGGGCCATGGCCGCCTTGTGGTGAACGCCCGCTCGTGAGGATCGACAGCGCAATGGCGGTGATCTCGTCCGCCACGCCGACGTGGCGCGTGAGGTGCCATGTCCGCGCGACATCGTCGATGAAGCTGATCGCGGCCGCAACGAGCAGTCGCGCCTCGGCGACGGTGGTCTCAGGAACCAGTTTCCGCATGAGGTCGATCCACACGGTTTCGCGATCGGCCTGGTTTCTCGTGTAGGTGTCGCTGACCTCGGCGGAGGCGTGCGAGAGTTCGGTTACCGAAACGGCAACGAGGTCGGGCGCATCCAGGCTGACGCGGACACGGCCTTCGACGAGTGTGCGTAGGCATTCCGCCGCTTCCTCGGTCGCGCGCAACGCGCGAATGCACTCCAGGCTCAGCCACTCGTCGAGACGGCGGATGAGCGCATCCAGGATCGCCTGTTTGGACGAGAACGTCCGGTACAGTCCCGGGCCGGCGATTCCCGCTCCCTTCCCGATCTCGTTGGTGCTGACCGCCGGATAACCCCGCGCACGGAACAGACGTGCTCCAGTGGCCAGCAGGGTCTCGTGTCGGGAGTAAAGTTCCCGTTCCCGGTTCAGCATGGCGTCGAGAGGCTCCAGGACGCGAAGCGGCGAAGTCCGAGCCGCCGCCATGCACGCTCGATACAAGAGACCTTCCAGTTCGTCTCCCGGCAGGCCCAGGTTGTGGCGGCCGAGGCTGGTGAGTGTGCTGGACACCGCCCAGGCTCGCAGTTCCAAGTGCTGCGGGCTCAGGCCCGGCATCTCAAGGCGGACGCCCTCCTGCATGCCCGCGACGATCACATTGATCCGGCGCCGTACCCCCGCGCGGTCGGCGTCGTTCAGGAACCGGGACTCGCGCTGCCACAGGACTGTCAACGACCGAGTTGCGACGGCCGCGGCGATCAGGGCTGGCAACTCGACACTCAGCGGCGGCACCGCCGACTGTGCCGCGTGTCCCGTGGAACGACGGGCGCTCTGGTATTCCTCCTGCCCGGTGCGGATGGCCGCGGCGAGTAAGGCCTGCTTGTTCTCGTAGTGGCGATACAGCGCACGGGCGGTGACCCCCGCGGCCTCCGCGATCTCCTCCAACGTGACCGAATGGAAGCCACGCTCAGTGAAAAGCCGAACGGCCTGCTCCAGGATCTGCTTCTTGCGGTCCTTCGGCCTGCGTACAACGGATGTGACCACGGGCTCCATCGCTTGCGAAGTCCTCTTCCTGCTCAGCGGAACCACCAGATCCTCTCAGTGGGATATCGGGTCACGGCGCAACGGGTGCGCATAAGGCCGACTTCCCTGGACTCGACGACTCACCCGGAGAGTCCCCTTACGGTACTCCTAAGATACATCAGTAGGAATAAGTATCATTTGTCTTGGTGGTTTATCGTTGTAGGCGTATCGAGTCTACGTATTGTCTATGGACATCAAGGGATCGGCCCGCGTACCCTCGGGAAGATCCCGTCCACGTCAACCCGCCCGGATGGCCATCGTGAGCAACTCCAGTCGTCGACACCCCAGCGAACCCACGGGTTTCGCGTCCCAGCTACTGAGCCGCCGGAAGTTCCCGACGGATCGGTCCGTATCTCCTACGGGGGAGGCTTATACCTCTTGTTGGAGCAGCAAACGGGTCAGTTGGATCGATATCGTTCCGCGCATGCCGCGCGTTGCCGGTGGCCACCTGCAGATCAACCGCGTCGAGGTGGCCGACACCACAGCGGGATGTGCTGAGGCCCGCCGCCCGTCGGCAACCGTGCCCTTGGCACCGCCATGGTGATCGCCGCGCAGACGGCGACCAAGCCCGTCCGCGCGGTTGGGGGCTTTTTCGCGATGTCGCTGGACACCGTGGTGGCGATGTTCCGGCCGCCGTTCGCATGGAAGGAGTACATCTTTCAGAGCTGGTTTGTGGCGCGGGTGTCGGTGTTGCCGGCGTTGATGTTGACGCTGCCGTATTCGGTGCTGCTGGTGTTCACGTTCAATGTCTTGCTGACCGAGTTCGGGGCGTCGGATTTCTCCGGAACCGGTGCCGCGATCGGCACCGTGAACCAGATCGGTCCAATTGTCACGGTGCTGGTCATCTCCGGCGCGGGCGCCACGGCGATGTGCGCGGATCTGGGGGCGCGCACCATTCGCGAAGAAATCGACGCGCGGCGGGTGATGGGCATTGACCCGATCCAAACGCTGGTGGTTCCCCGCGTGCTGGCGGCTACCACGGTGGCTTTGGCGCTGTCGGCGACGGTGATCCTGGTGGGGCTGACCGGAGCGTTCTTTTTCTGCGTGTTTGTCCAGCATGTGGCGGCGGGTGCGTTCGTGGCGGGTCTGACAGTGCTGACCGGGATCGCCGATGTGATCGTCTCACTGGTCAAGGCGACGCTTTTCGGGATGGCGGCAGGCCTGATCGCCTGCTACAAGGGCATCTCGGTGGGCGGGGGTCCGGCCGGTGTCGGCAACGCGGTCAACGAGACCGTTGTGTTCACGTTCATGGTCCTGTTCGCGATCAACGTGATCGTGACCGCCGTCGGTATCCAGTTCACGGTGTCATGAGGTGAACCGATGACCGAAGCCGTCGCCAGCAAGCCATATATGCGCGCCCGCCGCACACGCGAGCGCGTGGTCAGGGAGTGGCTGCGGATCGGAACCCAGACACAGTTCTATTCCACGACGCTCACGTCGATCCCGGACGCCCTCATCCACTACCGCAAAGAGGTACTGCGGCTGATCGCCACGATGGGGTTGGGTTCTGGGGCACTCGCGATCGTCGGCGGAACCGTCGCGATCGTCGGCTTCTTGACGATCACCACCGGTGCGTTGGTGGCCGTTCAGGGCTACAACCAGTTGGCGTCCGTCGGTGTGGAGGCCCTGACGGGGTTCGCGTCGGCGTTTTTCAATGTCCGGCTGATCGTGCCGGGAACCACCTCGGTCGCGTTGTCGGCGACCATCGGCGCCGGCGCCACCGCTCAGCTGGGTGCGATGCGGATCAACGAGGAGATCGACGCGCTTGAGGTGATCGGTATCCGCAGCATCACCTACCTGGCGTCCACCCGTGTCATCGCTGGGGTGATCGTGGTGATCCCGCTGTATTGCATCGCCGTGATGATGGCGTTTCTGGCCGCCCGCGTCGGTACCACCGCAATCTATGGACAGGGCTCTGGTGTGTACGACCATTACTTCAACACCTTCCTCAATCCCACCGATTTGATCTGGTCGTTTTTCCAGTGTGTGGCGATGACGCTGGTGATCATGCTGGTGCACACCTTCTATGGGTTCACCGCCAGCGGCGGTCCCGCCGGGGTCGGCGAGGCGGTGGGCCGGGCGGTGCGTACGTCGATGGTGATCGCGTCGGTGGAGATCGCGATGATTTCGCTCGCTGTCTACGGGCAATCCGGCCACTTCAACCTGGCGGGGTAGTGGTATGGAAACACGGCCAGGAGATCACCGGTTCGGCCCCGCGTGGTGGACGCTGATCTTGTTCGCGGCGGTCGGCGTGTTCTTCTACGTGACGTCGGCGTCGTTTGCCGGCACGTTTCGGTCCTATGTGCCGGTGACGCTGACATCCGATCGAGCGGGTCTGGTGATGGAGACCAACGCCAAGGTCACGATGCGGGGCGTGCAGGTGGGCCGGGTCAGCCAGATCAGCGGCGGCGCGGACGCGGTGAGTTTGAAGCTGGAGATCGACCCCGATCAGATCCGCTACATCCCGGCCAACGTGCAGGCCCAGATTCAAGCGACAACGGCTTTCGGCGCCAAGTTCGTCGACCTGATGTATCCGGAGAACCCCAGCGCTGCGCGGCTGGCCGCGGGCGCGGTGCTGCGATCGACCAATGTCAGCACCGAAGTCAACACGGTTTTCGAAAACCTCGTCGATCTGCTCAAGATGGTCGATCCGGCGAAGCTCAACGCGGTGCTTTCCGCGGTGGCCGATGCGGTGCGCGGGCAAGGTGAACGGATGGGGCAGGCGACCGCCGACCTCAACGAGGTGTTGCTGGCACTCAATGCGCGCAGCGACACCATCCGTCAGGATTGGCGCTCGTTCAAAAACTTCAACGACACCTACAGCGCGGCCGCCCAGAACATCCTGACGGTTCTGAATGCGGCCAGAACCACCGGCACCACTCTGGTGAACCATTCGGCCGCGCTGGACAATCTGCTGCTCAATGTCATGGGCTTGTCGAGGGCGGGGACGGATCTGCTTGCGGCGAGCAGTGACAGTCTCATCGGGGCGGTCAACATTGCTGAGCCGACGACGAACCTGCTGCTCAAGTACAGCCCGGAGTTCACCTGCTGGCTGCAGGGCACGAAGTGGTACCTCGACAACGGGGGCTATGCGGCGTGGGGCGGCGCCGACGGCAGGACGCTGCAACTGGATGTAGCGCTGTTGCTGGGTAACGACCCCTACGCCTATCCGGACAACTTGCCCGTTGTCGCGGCGCGGGGCGGGCCGGGCGGGCAGCCGGGGTGCGGGTCGCTGCCGGACGCCACGAAGAACTTCCCGGTACGTCAGCTCGTCACCGACACCGGTTGGGGAACCGGCCTGGATATCCGCCCCAACCCCGGCATCGGACATCCCTGCTGGAACAACTACTTCCCGGTGACCCGTGTCGTTCCGGAGCCGCCCAGTATTCGTCAGTGCATCCCCGGACCCGCGATCGGCCCGGTGCCCTATCCCGGGGCGGCGCCCTACGGCGCGCCGCTGTACGGCCCGGGCGGGGTGCCGCTATGGCCGGGGGTGGCACCGGCAGAGCCCGGCCCGGGGCCGGCGCAACCCGACCAGAACGGCCAGACCCCGCCATGACCGCCGACGAACCACGCGAGCAGGGGATAGGAGGGAAACATGGATAACGTGAGAGGCGCCGCCTGGCGCCTGGCCATCTTCTTGGCGGTCTGCCTGCTCGGCACGTTCGCACTGCTCACGGTGTTCGCGAATTTCCGGTTCGGCCACGGCAAGACCTACGTCGCCGAGTTCACCAATGTGTCCGGCCTGAAGACCGGCAATTTCGTGCGGATCGCCGGGGTCGAGGTCGGGCAGGTTGAGAACATCTCCATCAACCGGGACGCGACAGTGCGGGTCGAATTCTCCACCGACGATTCGGTCGTCCTCACCGAGGGAAACCGGGCAGCGATCCGCTACGACAACCTGATCGGCGGACGTTACCTGGCCCTGGAGGAGGGGGCCGGGCCCGTCACTCCGCTCAAGGCCGGAGAGGCGATTCCGGTGTCCCGCACTGAACCCGCATTGGATCTGGATGCCGTGATCGGCGGCTTCCGGCCGCTATTTCGTGCGCTGAGCCCCGACCAGGTCAACGAGCTGAGCGGGCAGCTGATACAGGCCTTTGAGGGTCAGGGCCCCACGATCGGATCCTTTCTGGATCAGGCCGCGGCGGTGACGAATACGTTGGCCGACCGCGATCAGCTGATCGGGCAGGTCCTCGACAACCTCAACGTGGTGCTGGGGTCACTGGGTGGGCAGAGCGCCAGGCTTGACAAAGCGGTGACGTCGTTGTCGGAGCTGGTCCACGGGTTGGCGGCGCGCAGGACTGACATCTCCAATGCGGTGGCCTACACCAACGCTGCTGCCGGCTCGGTCGCCGACTTACTGTCGCAGGCCCGGGAGCCGTTCGGAACGGTGGTTCGCGAACTCGACCGGACCGCGGGCATCGCGGTGGCCGATCACGACTATCTCGACACTTTGCTCAACACGCTGCCCGACAAATACCAGGCGATGGTTCGTCAGGGGCTGTACGGCGACTTCTTCAGTTTCTATCTGTGCGATGTGGTGCTCAAGCTCAACGGGAAGGGGGGCCAACCGGTGTATGTCAAGGTGGCCGGACAGAGCACCGGGCGGTGCGCGCCGAGATGAAATCGTTCTCTGAGCGCAATCCGCTGCTCATCGGCGCCGTCGGCATCGCCGCAGTTGTCGCGATCGTGCTGGCCGCGCTGAACTACCAGAAACTTCCCTTGCTCAACCAGGGCAACGACTACTCGGCCTACTTCGCCGACGCCGGCGGGTTGTTTACTGGCGCCGGCGTGGAGGTTTCCGGTTATGCCGTGGGAAAGGTGTCCAGCATTGAACTGGACGGGCCTCGCGTGCTGGTCAAGTTCCGTATCGCCAAAGGCGTCCATCTGGGGGAGCGCACTGAGGCCGCGATCAAGACCAAGAGCCTGCTGGGTACCAAGGTCCTCGACGTCTTACCCCGCGGTGAGGGCCAGCTCGATGGCGCCATCCCGGTCGACCGGACTGTGTCGCCCTATCAGTTGCCCGACGCCCTTGGCGACTTGGCCGCCACGATCAGCGGGCTGAACACCGACCAGCTGTCGAGCTCGCTCGCCACCCTGGCCGAGACCTTCTCTAATACCTCGCCGGATCTGAGGGGCGCGGTGCAAGGGGTGGCGCGGTTTGCCCAAACCCTCAACGAGCGCGACGCCCAACTCCGCGCCCTGCTCGACAACGCGGCCAAAGCAACCGGAGTGCTGGCCAAGCGCACCGGCCAGGTGGTCAGCTTGGTGAAGGACACCAATGCACTGCTGACCCAGCTGCGTGCGCAGAGCGACGCCCTGGATCAGATCGGGTACAACGTCTCCGCGGTGTCGCAGCAGCTGAAGAAATTCATCGCCGAGAACCGCCAACAGCTGCGACCGGCTGTGGAGAAGCTCAACGGCGTGCTGACGATCGTCGACAACCGTAAGGAGCGCGTGCAGGCGGCCATCAAACTGATCAACACCTATGTCATGTCGCTTGGTGAATCGGTGTCGTCGGGCCCCTTCTTCAAGGCATACGTGGTCAACCTCCTCCCGGGGCAGTTCGTGCAGCCGTTCGTCGACGCCGCATTCTCCGACCTGGGACTTGACCCGGCGGTGTTGCCGCCGTCGCAGCTGACCGACCCGCAAACCGGCCAGCCCGGCACCCCGGCGTTGCCGGTGCCCTACCCGCGGACCGGCCAGGGTGGGGAGCCGAACTTGACTCTGCCCGACGCAATCACCGGCAACCCCGGCGATCCACGGTATCCCTACCGGGAACCGCTGCCCGCGCCGCCGCCCGGCGGCCCGCCGCCCGGGCCGCCCGCACCGTCGCCGCCCCAGATCCAGTCCATCCCCGAACCCACACCCTCGCCGGTCTACGTGCCCGCACCGGGTGAGAGCCCGCCCATGCTGCCATCGGGACTTCAACCGTGATGACGCGGCTGCGCAACGCCCGCCTCCTGCTGGCGACCGTGCTGGTGCTGGTGCTGGTCGCGTCAGTTTTCGTCGCGGTCCGCGCGACCCGTCAGGTCGCGCGAACCAGGGTGATTGCCTACTTCGACAACAGCACCGGGCTCTTTCCCGGCGATGACGTGCGCGTGCTGGGCGTGCCGGTGGGCAAGGTCGACCAGATTGAACCGCAGCCCGAGCGGGTCAAAATCACGTTTTGGTTCGACGACAAGTACAAAGTGCCAGCCGACGCGAAGGCTGCGATCCTGTCTCCGCAGCTGGTCACGGGTCGTGCTATCCAGCTGACACCGGTCTACACGGGCGGGCCGACGATGCAGGACGGCGCGCTCATTCCCCAGGATCGCACGGCGGTGCCCGTCGAGTGGGATGACGTCCGGACGCAGCTTCAGCGGCTGGCCGAGCTGCTGCAGCCCACCGCGCCCGGCGGTGTGAGCACGCTGGGCGCATTGATCGACACCTCCGCCGACAACCTACGCGGGCAGGGCGCCAACATCCGCGACACCGTCATCAAGTTGTCGCAAGCGTTATCGGCCTTGGGTGATCACAGCAAAGATATCTTCTCCACCTTCAAGAATCTGTCGACGCTGGTGTCGGCGCTGCGCGACAGCGCCGATCTGCTCGAGCAGCTCAACCGCAACCTGGCCGCGGTGACATCGCTGCTGGCCGATGATCCCAACGAGGTAGGCCGAGCGGCCGAAGACCTCAACTCAGTGGTCGGCGACGTGGCTAGCTTCGCCGCGGACAACCGCGAGGTGCTGGGCACCGCGTCGGACAAACTCGCGTCGATCACCAAGGCGTTGGTGGACAGCCTCGACGACATCAAGCAGACGCTGCATATCGGCCCGACGGTGTTGCAGAACTTCAACAACATCTACGAGGCCAGCAACGGGGCCTTGACCGGCGCGTTGGCCGTCAACAATTTTGCCAACCCCGTTGGCTTCCTGTGCGGAGCAATTCAGGCCGCTTCCCGGTTGGGAGGCGAGCAAGCGGCCAAGCTCTGCGTGCAATACCTGGCACCGATTGTGAAGAACCGCCAGTACAACTTCCCCCCGCTGGGGGAGAACTTTTTCGTTGGCCCCCAGGCCAGACCCAACGAGGTCACCTACAGCGAGGACTGGATGCGGCCCGACTATGTTCCACCGGCGGCGCCCGGGCCGCCGGTGGCCGCCGAGGCGCCCGCCGGCACGGTCCCGACCAACCCCGCGGCAGGTCTGCCCGGACTGATGATGCCCCCCGGAGGCGGCTGATGAGAATCGGCCGCCGATGCCGCGCAACGGTCTACCTGGTGATGGTCGGGGTCTTGGCCACGTTGTGTGGTTGCGGATGGCGCGGCCTCAATTCGCTGCCGCTGCCGGGGACGCAGGGCCACGGCCCGGGCTCCTTCGTGGTCAAGGCGCAGATGCCCGATGTGGCCAACCTCCAGCAAAACGCTCGGGTACGGGTCTCAGACGTGTCGGTCGGCACGGTGACGAATATCGAACGCCAGGGCTGGCATGCGTTGCTGACCATGAGCCTCAACGGCGATGTCGATCTGCCCGCCAACGCGACCGCCAAGCTCGGCCAGACCACCATCCTGGGTTCGTTGCACGTGGAGCTCGGGCCACCGACAGATGCCCCACCGCAGGGAAGGCTGCACGACGGCTCACTGATTCCGTTGTCGCGCGGTGGTGCCTACCCGACGGTCGAGCAGACGCTGGCGGCGCTGTCGCTGGTGCTCAACGGCGGCGGACTGGGCCAGGTGCAGGACATCACCGAGGCGTTCAGCACCGCGTTCCGGGGCCGCGAAAAAGACCTGCGAAGTCTCATCGAGCAGCTCGACAAATTCACCGCGTCCCTCAACGACCAGAAGGGTGACATCATCGCGGCCAGCGAGAGCCTGAACAACCTGGTCGGGCAGTTCGCGGCGCAGCAGCCCGTCCTGGATCGGGCGCTGGAGTCGATCCCTGACGTGCTGGCGGTGCTCAACGGCGAGCGCGACAACCTCGTCGAGGCGGCCGATCAGCTGGGCAAATTCACCGCCTTGACCGTCAATGCGGTTGACCAGACCAAAGAGAACCTGGTCAAGGAATTGCGGGAAGTGGGACCGGTGTTGGAGTCGCTGGCCAACGCCGGCCCTGCCATGACGCGCGCATTGAGCCTGCTTCTCACGTTCCCGTTTCCGAACGAAACCTTCCAGAATTTTCAGCGCGGTGACTACGCCAACCTGACAGCGATCGTCGACCTCACGCTCAGCCGCATCGACGCGGGAATATTCACCGGCACCCGCTGGGAATGCGACCTGACCGAATTGGAGCTGCAATGGGGCCGCACCATCGGTCAATTCCCCAGCCCGTGCACCGGTGGCGGCCCGCACAACGCAGGCAACCCCCTGACCATCCCGTACCGCTGGGACCAGGGGCCGTAGATGCATCTACACAGAGCGATCAAGATTCAGCTGGCCATCTTCACGGTGGTCGCGGTGCTCGCGATGGCATTGATGTCGCTGCACTTCATGAAATTGCCGGCCAAGTGGTTCGGCGTCGGCCGCTACACGGTGACGATGGAACTACCGAAAACCGGTGGGCTATATGCGAGCGGCAACGTTACCTATCGCGGCGTCGAAGTTGGCCAAGTGCAGTCGGTGGCCTTGACCGACACCGGCGTGGAAGCTGTGCTGTCGCTGAAATCGGGCATCGACATCCCGTCGGATCTCGTCGCGCAGGTGCACAGTCAATCGGCGATCGGTGAACAGTACGTCGACTTGCGCCCCCGCAACGGCACCTCGGCGCCGCTCACCGACGGCGACGTGATTCCACTCGCCGACACCACCGTGCCCCCCAATATCAACTCGGTACTCAATGCCGTCAACACCGGTCTGGTGGCCGTGCCTCAGGGCAACCTGAAGACCGTCATCGACGAGTCCTACACCGCCGTGGGCGGGCTTGGCCCCGAACTCAGCCGCATCGTGAAGAATTCGACCAACCTTTCCATCGAGGCGCGCAAGAACCTCGACCCACTGATCGCGCTGATCGACCAGTCGCAGCCGCTGCTGGATTCGCAGACCAACACATCGGATGCGATTGCGGGGTGGGCGTCGAACCTAGCAACCGTGACCAGCGAATTGCAGACCCACGACCAGGCCGTCGCCGGCATCCTGGACAACGGCGGCCCGGCGGCGGCGGAGGCACGCCAACTGATCGAGCGGCTGCAACCCACTCTGCCGATCCTGCTGGCCAATCTCGTCAGCGTCGGCCAGGTCGCGCTCACCTACCAAAACGACATCGAACAGCTGCTGGTCGTCTTCCCCCAAGCCATCGCCATCGAACAGGCCGGCATCGTGGCGAATGCGAACACCAAGCAGGACTACCGGGGCCAGTATCTCAGCTTCAACCTCAACCTCAATCTGCCCCCGCCGTGCACCACCGGCTTCTTGCCGGCCCAGCAGCAGCGGACGCCGACTTTCGAGGACTACCCGAACCGACCGGCAGGCACCCTGTACTGCCGAGTCCCCCAGGACTCGCCGTGGAACGTGCGCGGTGCCCGCAACACCCCGTGCGAAACCGTGCCCGGCAAGCGCGCCCCCACCGTGAAGTTGTGCGAAAACGACGAGCAGTATGTGCCGCTCAACGACGGCTACAACTGGAAAGGCGACCCCAACGCCACCCTGTCTGGCCAGGACATCCCGCAACTACCGCCCGGAGCGCCGCCAGCAGCACCGGGTCCGCCCGCTCCGGCGCCGCTGCCGATAGCTGCCGCTCAATACGACCCCGCCACCGGCACCTACATCGGGCCGGATGGGCGTAGTTACACGCAATCCGATTTGTCCCAAACCGCACCCAAGGAGAACACGTGGCAGTCGATGCTGCTTCCGCCGGGAAGCTGACCGCGCTGGCTGCCGTCTCAAGCCACCAAGCACACGAAGGAGAAGAACATGCCCGTGCTGACCGAGTCTGAACTGCCCGTCGACGACGACATCGGCGATGCCGAACCCGGCGCCGAAGAATCCGCTGTAGAGGAGGCGGATGACCGATCGGCCCCCGGGAAACGCAACTCGGGGCCCCGGCGCGCGATGCTGCTGGGTCTGGCCGTAGTCCTTGCGGTAGGGACACTGGCCGGATGGTTGGGTTTTCGTGCCCACCAGTCGCATCAGGCCCAAGCGGAACGAACCCAGTTTGTGCAGGCGGCGCGGCAAGGCGCGCTGAACCTGACGACGATCGCCTGGCAGAGCGCCGATGCCGACGTTCAGCGGATTCTGGACGGGGCGACGGGCGAGTTTTACGACGATTTCGCCCAGCGGTCCCAGCCGTTCATCGAAGTGGTCAAACAGGCCGAGTCGAGCACGGTCGGCACGGTCACCGAGGCCGGACTGGAGTCGCAGAGCGCCGACACCGCCCAGGTTCTGGTGGCCGTGACGGTGACGACGTCGAATGCCGCTGCGCCGCAGCTGGATCCGCGCTCATGGCGGATGCGCATCTTGGTGCAAAGAGTCGGCGACGAGGCCAAACTTTCCAACGTGGAGTTCGTGCCGTGAGGTGGCTGACGTCCCGTGGAGCCGGGAACTCAATTGACACCGAATTGGTCGACGAGACAGCTGCCGAGCCGGTGCAAACCGCAACCATAGACGACGAGGCCGAGGCCACCGAACCGGCCACCGACGCCGAAGAACCGGACCACGACGACCAGCCGACCAGACCACGGCGTCGCATTTCCTGGTCGCGGACGATAGCGTGCGGGCTGCTGCCGGGGCTAGCGTTGCTGCTGGTATCGGCTGCGGGGTATTTGAAGTGGCAGGACGGCACCGCCCGCGAGACTCAGGTGGCCCGCGCGGAATCCGTCCAAGCCGCCATCGACAGCACCGTCGCGCTGCTGTCCTATCGGCCCGACACCGTGGACAAGGACCTCGAGGCAGCGAAGAGCCGGATGACCGGAACCTTCCTGACGGCCTACGCGTCGCTGACCCATGATGTGGTGATCCCGGGAGCAAAGCAGAAGCAGGTAGCTGCCGTAGCCACCGTCCCGGCCGCGGCGTCCGCTTCTGCGACCGCCACCCACGCCGTGGTCCTGCTGTTTGTCAACCAGGCCGTCACCGTCGGCCAGAGCGCCCCGACCAGCACCACATCCAGCGTGCGGGTCACCCTCGACAAGATCGACGGCCGGTGGCTGATCTCTCAATTCGACCCAATCTGACCGTAATGATGAAGCGCCGATCGGTGTTCGTGGTCTGCGCGGCGGTGCTGGGTGTCGCGACACTGGCGCTGGCTCCATACGCTCGCGCCGACACGGTGGCTTACCTAGTCAACGTCCATGTGCGGCCCGGCTACAACTTCCCGAATGCCGACGCAGCCCTGAAATACGGATACAGCCTCTGCGACAGGGTGTCTCAGGGCCGCGACTATGCACAGGTCATGTCCGACGTGAAGACTGACTTCATGACCTCCGACGAATACCAAGGCTCATATCTGATCAGCCAAGCGGTCAACGAACTGTGCCCCGCGCTGATTTGGCAGTTACGAAACTCCGCAGCCCACTACCGGCCGCCGCCGGGTGTCGGCTGACACGCACGAAGGAGACCGACATGCAGTCTCGGCCACTTACCCTGCCGGCCCTCGCGGTCGTGGCCGTCGGCACCATGCTGGGCCCTCCTGCGGCACGCGCCGACAACAAGCGACTCAACGACGGCGTGGTCGCCAACGTCTACACGATCCAGCACCAGGCAGGCTGCACTAACGACGTCAAGATCAACCCGCAGCTGCAACTCGCCGCCCAGTGGCACGCCACCGACGTGCTGAACAACCGCAACGTCGACGCCGACATCGGCTCCGACGGATCCACCCCACAAGCCCGCGCTAACGCAGCCGGTTACCAGGGCCGAGTGGCCGAAACGGTAGCGGTCAACCCGGCCTTGGCGATCAGCGGCGTCGAGCTGATCAACCAGTGGTACTACAACCCCGCCTACTACGCCATCATGGCCACCTGTGCCAACACCCAAATCGGGGTGTGGTCGGAAAACAGACTCGACCGAACCGTCGTGGTGGCCGTGTACGGGCAGCCTGAGCGACCAGTCGAACCTGCACCGCTTGGATCGAATGTGGGGTTTCCGCCTCCGGTGGTCCTGCAGGAGAATGTTCCGCTCGATCCCAGCCCCGACTACGACGCCAGCGACGAGGTCGAGTACGCCCTCGACTGGTTGCCGTGGATCCTGCGCGGCGCGTACCCGCCGCCGGCCTATCCGCCCGCATAGCCGCGCACCGGCGACTTCGCTCGGATCCTCGGTTAGCAATTGCGTGAATGCCTGGCTGCCAGGTCTTTCCGACGCTTCCGGGAGAGGCGGTCGGTTACCGTCGGCTATCGCTGGCGGGACGCCAGATGGCCAGGACGCACGCGCCGACACAAATCGAGAACGCCACGCCCGGCACCCACGCACCGAACCGCTGGTAGACGGTGGTGCCGGAGGCGAGCGGTACGTCGAGGACCGTCGCGCCGCGGTAGTCGGAAGAACTCCAGGCGAGTTCGTGGCCGCGTGCGTCGAAGGCCGCGCTGTCGCCGGACAACGACGCGTGAACGGCGGGGCGCCCCACTTCGGCGGCGCGGACGGCTGCTTGGCTCGCGAGTTGCGGCTGAGCCCAGCTGCCCTGGAACGACGATGTCGAACTCTGGTACACCAGCAACTCGGCACCGAGTTGCACGGCGCGACGAGAAAGGTCGGAAAAGGTGGTCTCGTAGCTGACCAGTGGTGCGATGGCAAGCGAACCGGCATGCAGCACCACGGGTCCGCTACCGCGGCGGCGGTCCTCGGCGGCGGCCTTGGTTTGGCGGGCGATCGGCCCGAGCAGCCGCCGCAGCGGAACGTACTCGCCGAACGGCACCAGGCGGGTTTTCTGGTACGCGCCCAGCTCACCGTCGGGTCCGATGAGAACCGACGACTTGTATATCCGGCCGTTCGGTGCCGGCGCGTCGACGTTGACGAGCAGGTACGCATCGAGTCGCCGCGATAAGGCAGTCAGGTCGTCGACTACGTCGGGGTGGCCGGCGAGGTCCACGCCCACGCTGCTCTCGCCCCAGACGACCAGATCGAGCCGCTGCCCTTCCAGTGTCTTCGTCATTGCCTGGCCGGCGTGGCGACGCGCAGTGGAGTCGTCGATGTTGCCGGGCTGCACGAGCGCCACCCGCACCGTCGAGCCGGCCGTCGGGGCGGGTCCCAGCACGAACCATGCCGGTCCAGCGGCCGCGCATCCCAGCGCGACGGCGACTGCACCGAGGCGGCCCCATGTGCTCGCGTGCAGGATCGCCCCGCAGACGGCCGTGTTGGCCGCGGCGATGAGGAAGCTCGTCAGCCACACGCCGCCGAGCGAAACCGTTGCCAACATGGCCGGCTGCTTCCATTGCGACGCACCAAGCAGGGCCCACGGACCACCCAGGCTCTGCCACGACCGTGCCGCCTCGGCGAGGACCCAGAGACTGGGCAACACCAGCGCGGCCGCAAGCATCCTGGAAACGGTGACCGGAGCCGTCAACAGCCGGTGCGCGGCCCAGCCCCACGGAACCCACAGCGCGCCAAGGATCGCGGCCATCCCCACCAGCAGCGGACCGGCGCTCGGCAGCAGCCAATACTGTGTTGCCAGCACGAAGCCCCCGACTCCGCACCATGCACGCACGGCGCCCTCCCACGCCGTCTGCGCCGCGCGCACCGCCAGCATCAGCGGCACCACACCCACCCAAGCCAGCCACCACCAGGACGGCGCCGGGAAGGCGAGGGCCGGCAGCGTGCCGAGGAGCAGCGCGGCCATCAGTCCGAGCGCGCGCTGTTTCACGGCCCGCTACCAGCCCATCGAGCCGGGAACACCCTTGAACGGACCTACCACGCGACTGGTGATCCAGCCGCCATAGAAGCTGCCCGGCTGCGGTACCACCTGCTCGCCGTCGACTGTGCACCGGTCCACCAGTGCGGGCATCACCGCGAAGGCGCCCGCGATCGGCTCGAAGCCCTCGGCGGGATGCAGGTAGCTCCATGCCGCCTTCGGCGCCACCCGGGCCTCGGTGACCAGGTCGTGATAGGTGGCGTGGCCCTTCCACTCGCACCAGGACGTCCCGGCACTCTGCCGCAACACACCCGTCGCGAACGCATCGCGAGGCAGGTAGTAAGTCGGCGGGTGGCTGGTCTCCAGCACGCGCCACGCGTGGTCCGTCGAAGCGATGACCTGTCCACCGAGTTCGACGGTGATCGTGCCGGTGAACGGCTCCAGCCGCGGTGGGCGCGGGTAGTCCCAGACGGACTCCTGGTCCGGACCGGGTTTCACGGGTTGTGGCCGCGGCACGGCTACCTCCTCCTCGTACGTCCCAAGAATATGTAGGCGGCTACGGTTACCCGCGCGCTTTGCGCCCGGATCGCGCGGAATCGATGTTGATGAGCGCCGCGCAAGTCATCGCACTGTGCATCTCGCTGTGGGTGTCGCGCTGAGGTGGACTCGTCGCCATCCCCACCCGGGCAGGCGGGGCCGCTCGCTATGAGCGAAGCCGAACTCGCGGCCGACCGAACAGGGCTGCCATCGGCCGAGGTGGCCGAGCGATTGGCCGCCCACGGCCCCAATGCGCCTCCCGTGCAGCGGAAAACACCCACTTGGCCGCTGCTCGTTGCCGTGTGTCATATCGCGCTATGCAATGCGGTCCACGTCAGAAAGGCGGGGGATCGTCGCAACTGTCGCTGCGCGCCTCGATGTCCCATATGTCGATGTCCCATAGGTCCGTGGGTGGGGTTTTGTTGCGTACGGCGGTGTCGTTAGCCGCATGTTCGGTCATACGGGCGACGGCGTTGAGTGCACGTTCCTCTTCGATTCGTCGGGCGCGGTCGGCGGTGCGGGCGCATCGTCGTCGGGGGATCATCGGGCCGCGGTTATATATGTCGGCCAATGGTTTTCGCGGCTCTGGCAGTACGGCCGTAGTTATCTCCCAGTCGGGGAAGAAGATTCGGCTGCCGGGCAGGGTGTGATACGTCTTACCCGTGGGCGAAGCCCAAATCACCGTGCCATCGGCGAGCTGGCGATCGGCCCAGCCGTTGATGCCGGTCCAGAAGGTTTTCAGCAAATGATGTTTTCTGCAAAGGGATTTTAGGTTGGACGGATGCGTCGGCCCGACCGGATACGGGATCGTATGGTCAATGTCACAGAACTCCGCGGGCTCCTCGCACCCAGGGAAGCGACATGTCAGATCCCGCACCCGCACGAATTCGTCGAGCTTGGCCGAGGGCCGATAACCCCGCTCTGGGGCATCGTCGGAAACGCGCACCTGGCTGACCGTGGCACCGGACCGGATCAGCTCGGCCAGCAGCGGCGTCGGCATGATCCCACCGCGCATTAGCAACCCCGCTGGCGGCGTGGCCTTCGCTTCGGGTGGCGGATTAGGTTGCGGCTGGTTCGCCTTGCCGGACATCTGCGGGTCCGGTTGCGCCTCCAGCGCAGCGCCTTCCGTCACGACGTGGATGACCACGTTGGTGGCGCGCCCGTCGTCACCGCCGGCGGGGCAGTCCGGGTTGCCGCAGGCGCAGGCAAGCCGCTCGGCACCGGCGGCCAGCGCGCCCATGGCGTCGGCGCGGCGCTGGGACATAGTCCGCGTATCGTCCTTGCAGACCCCGTGCGCCATATCTCTAAGCCGACGCTTGAGCACCGCCGCGTCGGCGGCATACAGCCGCCCCCACATCCCGGTGGTGTCGGACTCGTCGTCGCGCCGGCCGACGTGAAAGTCGCGGCCGCGGGCCCGCTGGCGCAGGCGTAGGCGCGCGTCGGGGTCGTGGCGATCCACCCAATAGTCGATGGCCTGAAGCAGCTTGTACTCCGAGAACTCGCCCAACACGTCGGTGCGCGCGGCCAGCGCGGCATCGATCAGCTTCAGCGACTGCTCGTCGGTGACCAGCCGGGTTTGCCAGGCGATCGCCGAGACCACCCGGGCGCTGACCTTGCCGGCGATGTGCAGCGCCGCGACCGTCGGCAGCCGGTGACGTAAGTCCAGGGCCAGAGACATCTGACTGGAGGCCCTTTTGGGGCTTACGCCCAGCGCGGCGGCCACCTCGCCCGCCGCCGAATCCCAACCGTCGCAGGCCCACTCCGCGCGTTCGCCCTCCTTGTCGCAGCGTCGACTGGTGAGCTCGGCAATCGCATCCAGCCGCCGGGCGCTCACTGCCGCCTCGATGCGGTTCCAGTCATGAATGGCCGCCACCACGGTCTCGTCGTCGGCGTCCCGCAACGCGAGCGGCTCCGGCGACAGCACTTCGAACATAGTTTCGATTATGGCAGCCCGGTCTGACAACAGGAGACACGAATTTTCGAAGCTGTGGACAGGCCGCTATGCGCAGATGCGCTCACCATCCCCGTTCGCGCCACTCGCGAAGGTGCGGCCGCTCGGCGCCCAGCGTCGTGTCGTCGCCGTGGCCTGGATAGATGACCGTCGAATCGTCGTAACGGTCGAACACCCGCGACGTGACGTCGGACAGCAGCTGGTCGAAGTCGCCGGGCTGCCAGGTCTTGCCGACGCCGCCGGGGAACAGGCAGTCACCGGTGAACAGCTGCGTGACGTCACCGGCTGCAGGTCCGCTGAGCGCCAGCGCCACCGAGCCCGGCGTGTGGCCGCGCAGATGAATGACGTCGAACCTCAAATTGCCGACCTCAATTCTGTCACCGTCCTTGAGCAGTCGGTCCGGTTTCACCGGCAGCGGGCCTGCGTCGATCTCGTGGGCGGCCGTCGGGGCGCCCGTGGCGTCGACGACGGCCTCGAGCGCCTGCCAGTGGTCCCAATGCTGATGGCTGGTCACAATCAGCACCATCTTCGGTGCGTACTGGCGGATGAGGGCCACGAGATCCCCGGGGTCGTTCGCAGCGTCGATCAGCAGGGATTGGCCGGTCTCGGAACACGTGACGAGGTAAGCGTTGTTGTCCATGGGGCCCACCGAGGCCTTGATGATCGTCGCGCCGGGGAGGGTACGACGCGCAGCGGCGCCCTGGTCGACGTGGCCGGTGTAAGTGTCTGTCACGACTGTCATGTGGCCAACGCTAGCGTGTCGGTGGGCACACCTAGCATGGGCAAAGACTGCGTCTTTCTGGAGGGAACCGGGTGGCTGACCGCCTGATCATCAAGGGTGCGCGCGAGCACAACCTGCGAAGCGTCGACCTCGACTTGCCGCGCAACGCTCTGATCGTGTTCACCGGGCTGTCCGGGTCGGGCAAGTCCTCGCTGGCGTTCGACACGATCTTCGCCGAGGGCCAGCGCCGCTACGTCGAGTCGCTGTCGGCGTACGCGCGGCAGTTCCTCGGCCAGATGGACAAGCCCGACGTCGACTTCATCGAGGGTTTGTCGCCCGCGGTCTCGATCGACCAGAAATCCACCAACCGCAACCCGCGCTCCACCGTCGGCACCATCACCGAGGTCTACGACTACCTCCGGTTGCTCTACGCCCGCGCCGGCACCCCGCACTGCCCGGTGTGCGGCGCGCGGATCGCCCGCCAGACTCCGCAGCAGATCGTCGACCAGGTGCTCGCGATGCCCGAGGGAGCGCGCTTTCTGGTGCTGGCGCCGGTGGTCCGCACCCGCAAGGGCGAGTTCGCGGACCTGTTCGAGAAGCTGAACGCTCAGGGTTACAGCCGAGTGCGGGTCGACGGCGTGGTCCATTCGCTCACCGATCCGCCGAAGCTGAAGAAGCAGGAGAAGCACGACATCGAGGTCGTCGTCGACCGGCTCACCGTGAAGCCGACGGCCAAGCAGCGGCTCACCGACTCGGTCGAGACAGCGTTGCGACTCGCCGACGGAATCGTCGTGCTGGAGTTCCCCGATCATGGGGCCCACGAGTCCGATCATCCCCGCGAGCAGCGATTCTCCGAAAAACTGGCCTGTCCCAACGGCCACCCGCTCGCGGTGGACGACCTTGAGCCCCGGTCGTTTTCATTCAATTCGCCATATGGTGCGTGCCCGGAGTGCGTCGGGCTGGGCATCCGCAAGGAGGTCGATCCCGACCTGGTTGTGCCCGACCCCGACCTGACATTGGCCGAAGGCGCGGTGGCGCCGTGGTCCAACGGGCACACCGCCGAATACTTCACCCGGATAATGGCCAGCCTCGGCGAGCAGATGGGCTTCGACGTCGACACCCCGTGGCGCAAGCTTGGAGCCAAGGCGCGCAAGGCAATCCTCGAGGGCTGCGACGAGCAGGTGCACGTCCGTTACCGCAACCGGTACGGGCGCACCAGGTCGTACTACGCCGACTTCGAAGGCGTGATGGCGTTTCTGCAGCGCAAGATGGAGCAGACCGACTCCGAAACGATGAAGGAGCGGTACGAGGGCTTTATGCGCGACGTGCCGTGCCCTGAGTGTGAGGGCACCAGGCTGAAGCCCGAGATTCTGGCGGTGACTCTGGCGGCCGGTGAGCGTGGCGCGATGTCGATCGCCGAGGTGTCCGAGCTGTGCATCTCCGACTGCGCCGAGTTCCTGAACGACCTCACACTCGGTCCGCGTGAGCAGGCCATTGCCGGTCAGGTGCTCAAGGAAATTCAGTCCCGACTCGGGTTCCTGCTCGACGTGGGGCTGGAGTACCTATCGTTGTCGAGGGCGGCGGCCACGCTGTCCGGCGGTGAGGCACAACGCATTCGGCTCGCAACGCAGATCGGCTCGGGGTTGGTCGGCGTGCTGTACGTGCTCGACGAACCGTCGATCGGCTTGCATCAGCGTGACAACCGCAGACTGATCGAAACACTCCTGCGCCTAAGGGATCTGGGCAACACGCTGATCGTCGTCGAGCACGACCTCGACACCATCGCCCATGGCGACTGGGTGGTCGATATCGGCCCCGCCGCCGGGGAGCATGGCGGTCAGATCGTGCACAGCGGCACGTATCACGATCTTCTGCGCAACAAGGACTCGATCACCGGCGCGTACCTGTCGGGGAAGCTGAGCATCGAGGTGCCCGCGATCCGCCGGCCCGCGGACCGTCGTCGGCAGCTGACGGTGATCGGTGCCCGCGAGCACAACCTGCGCGAGATCGACGTGTCGTTCCCGCTCGGGGTTTTGACGTCCGTCACTGGCGTATCCGGTTCGGGCAAGTCCACTCTCGTGAACGACATCCTCGCCTCGGTGCTCGCCAACAAGCTCAACGGCGCGCGTCAGGTGCCCGGCCGCCATACGCGAGTGACCTGCCTGGACAAGGTCGACAAGTTGGTCCGCGTCGACCAGTCGCCGATCGGGCGCACCCCGCGGTCCAACCCGGCGACCTACACCGGTGTGTTCGACAAGATCCGTACGCTGTTCGCGGCTACCACCGAGGCCAAAGTCCGCGGCTACCAGCCCGGGCGGTTCTCGTTCAACGTCAAGGGCGGTCGCTGCGAGGCGTGCACCGGCGACGGCACGATCAAGATCGAGATGAACTTCCTGCCCGACGTGTACGTGCCGTGCGAGGTGTGCCACGGTGCCCGCTACAACCGCGAGACCCTCGAGGTGCACTACAAAGGCAAAACCATCTCCGAGGTGCTCGACATGTCGATCGAAGTGGCAGCCGAGTTCTTCGAGCCGATCACGTCGATCCACCGGTATCTGCAGACGCTGGTCGACGTCGGTCTGGGCTACGTGCGGCTCGGGCAGCCGGCGCCGACGCTCTCCGGCGGCGAGGCGCAGCGCGTGAAGCTGGCCGCGGAACTACAGAAGCGCTCCACCGGTCGCACCGTCTACATCCTCGACGAGCCCACCACCGGGCTGCACTTCGAGGACATCCGCAAGCTCCTCGGCGTCATCAACGGCCTTGTGGACAAGGGCAATACCGTCATCGTGATCGAGCACAACCTCGACGTCATCAAGACGTCGGATTGGATCGTCGACATGGGGCCGGAAGGCGGAGCCGCCGGCGGAATGGTCGTCGCGCAGGGGACACCGGAAGACGTCGCCGCGGTGCCGGAGAGCTATACGGGGCAGTTCTTGGCCGACACGCTCGGGCTGCGCACGCGGCGGCGTGGCCGGGTCAGCGCGTAACGCACTCACGCATCGACATCAGACTCATGCACGCAAACGCAATTTGCGTGCCGGTAACCTGATCTCGGCGGTGAGAGCCGTAGCGGCTACTGCTCGTCCTGACCTGACTGCATCGACTTGCGAATCTCCGCGAGCCGCTCAGCCGCAGCGCGTCGACGTGCCTCGTATTGTTCGTCGATCGTGCGGCCCTCCGGGGATTCGGCGTCGAGTTCTGCTGCACCGACGGAGGTGCCGTACCGCGTCTCGATCTTCTCGCGGACCGACTCGAACGTCGGCACCCCGGACTCGTCATAGCCAGGGTCGACGCCAGGAGTCGAGTCGTCGGGCATACCGCCACGCTACGCCAGCTGACCGAAATCGCGACATACCGCAATGCTGCGCTACTTGCCGGCCGCCTGGAACCGCGGGGTCGTCGGGGCAGGTGACGGGAACGGGACTCGCGGCACACCGGGCGTGCCCAGCTGTCCTGCGAGCCACGGCAGCGCGGAAGCGAAAGCCCGCGCCGCGAACGGCCAGTCATGCTTGCCCGCCTGGAACACGACCGCGCAGTCGATGCCGTTGGCGCTGCCCAGCCCACAGAGCGTGTTCGCGGCGGCAGCCTGCTCGCCACCGGTGCTCGGGGTGCTGCGGTTCGCTACGGGCGTCACGTTCGGCTGGGTTTGCTGGCCGCCGTGGATCGCAAACCAGCCGGCAACTTCGGTGTACCGACCGTGGCGGGTGATCACTGTCGACGGGTCGAATGTCGCCCATACTGCGGCGTTTCCGCCGAACAGCCGGTCGATGGTCTGGGTCGTGTTGCCTGAATTGGGGCTGAGGTCGCCGGCGATGTCGACGAACGCGCTGAACGTGTCTGGGTGCATCACCGTCAGGTCGACTACGCAGGTTCCGCCCATCGACCATCCCGCGATGCCCCAGTTCGCACGATCGGCACTGACTCCGAAGTTCGAGATCATGAAGGGCACAACGTCTTTCGTGAGATGATCCGCGACGTTGCCGCGAGGCCCGTTCACGCACTCGGTGTCGTTGTTGAACGTGCCACCCGAGTCGACGAACACTAGGACCGGTGCGTTGCCGCCGTGCGCGGTCGCGAAGTCGTCGATGGTCCTGATTGCGTTGCCTGCGCGCAGCCAGTCGGCAGGCGTGTTGAACTCCCCGCCGATCATCATCACCGTGGGCAACCGCGGCGGGGGATTGGTGGCGTACCAAGCCGGTGGGAGATACACGAGTTCACCGCGGTGCTTGAACTTCGAGCCGGCGCCGCCGATGGTCACCGGGATGACGGTCCCGGTGACCGGCCTCGTGCCGTTGCGTTGCATGGCGGTGACGGTCGCCCGGTCGGTCTGGTCTGGCAGCGGGCCGGCCGTCAACTGGTTCCACGCCGTCTGGACGGTGGGGAAGTAGCCGACCCACTGATTCAGCGCCAGCGCTGCGCACAGCAGACACAGCGGAACCGCCGACACCGCGACCGCCCGGCGTCGCCAGCGGGCGTGGCGCCAGCCGAGAACCAGCACGCCCACCGCCAGCCCGGTCGATCCGATCCAGATCAACAGCGAGCGTGGCGCGGGATCGCCCGCGAGGCCCTGCGAATTGACGTACCACGCAGCCGCCGCTGCTGTCGCCACGCCGAGGAGCATCGCCGTCGGCAGCCACACCATCCGCCACCGTCGCGATCGCCACCCCATCGCCAACAGCAGCAGGGTGACCGCAACGGCCTGCACGGTCGCCGGTATCCACCCGTGCATGAGCGAGATGTGATTGTGCAGTGGCCACGGCGGGTCCGCGAGGACCGTTGCGGCAACCTTCGTCGAAGGTGTCACGCAACTATCGTGTAACGCGAACCTGCACGATTCCTGTGCGGTTCAGCGTGGCTTGGCGAGCGGGAACGGCAGCGTTTCCCGGATACTGCGGCCGGTGATCATCATCACCACCCGGTCGACACCCATACCGATTCCGCCAGTCGGCGGCATCGCGTACTCGATCGCCTGCAGGAAATCCTCGTCGAGTTCCATCGCCTCAGGATCGCCGCCGGCCGCCAGCAGCGACTGCTCCTGCAGCCGACGGCGCTGCTCGACCGGATCGGTCAACTCGCTGTAGGCCGTGCCGAGTTCGACTCCCCACGCCACCAGGTCCCAGCGCTCGGCCAAACCGGCCTTGCTTCGGTGCGGGCGGGTCAGCGGCGATACGGAGGTCGGGAAGTCCTTGTAGAACGTGGGCTGCTGCGTGTGCTCCTCGACGAGCCGCTCGTAGAGTTCGAGCACGACCGCGCCGGCATCCCACTGCATCAGGTAGGGGATATCGGCCTTATGGCACAACCGCCGCAGCATCGCCAGGTCGGTGTCGGTGTCGATCTGCTCGCCGAGGGCATCGGACACTGCCGCGTGCACGGTCTTGACCTGCCAGGCGCCGGAGATGTCGACGGGCGTCAGCGAGCCGTCGGCTGCCGGACGCATCACCACACACTGGCCGTTGGCCGCCCGCGCCGCGTTCTGGATCAGCTCGCGGCACCCGTCGATCCAGGTCATGTAATCGGCGTGGGCCTGGTAGGCCTCCAGCAGCGTGAACTCCGGATTATGGCTGAAGTCCACGCCCTCGTTGCGAAACGCCCGGCCGAGCTCGAACACGCGCTCCACACCGCCGACGCACAGCCGCTTGAGGTACAGCTCCGGCGCGATGCGCAGGTACAGGTCGACGTCGTAGGCGTTGATGTGGGTGAGAAACGGCCGGGCATTGGCGCCACCGTGGACCTGCTGCAAGATCGGCGTCTCGACCTCGAGAAAACCCTTGCCCGCCAACGTTTCTCGGATGGCATGCAGCACCTGGCTGCGTGCAGTGATGAGGTCGCGCGCCTCGCGGTTGATCGCCAGGTCGACGTAGCGGGCGCGGACTCGGGCCTCGGCGTCCGTCAACCCCTTCCACTTGTCCGGTAGCGGTCGCAGGCACTTGCCGATAAGCCGCCAGTCGGTCACCATCAGCGACCGGGTCCCGTTCTTACTATGCCCCATCGTGCCGGCAACTTCGACGAGGTCGCCGAGGTCGATCGCCGCGGTGAAGTTGGCCGTCGACCCACGATCAAGCTGTGAATTGTCAAGGAGGAGTTGGATATCCGCGGACCAGTCGCGCAGGTCCGCGAACAGCACCCCGCCGTAGTCGCGGGAGCGCAGCACGCGCCCGGCCACCGTGACCGTTCTGCCGTCGCTTTCATCGATCGCGTCGGCGATCGTGTGGCTGGGCGGGCAGCCGACGGGATAGGGTTCGACACCGTCGGCCCGGAGTCCGGCCAGCTTGCCCATCCGCACCTTGACCTGTTCTGGCACGCGCACCGCGACGTCCTGCGCCGCGACGTTGTCGTCGGGCAGCGCCGCCGCGTCGGGTGTGGTGCCGTCGTGGTGCAGCGCTCCGGTGGCCATGACCTGCTTGGGTACGTGGGTGTGTTGGCCGGTGTGCGGCTTGCTGCGCCGGGAGAACGGCAACACCAGGAAGCCCTCGGCGATCACCGAGGCCACGCCGACCCGAGGAATGACTCGGGCGTCCTCGTAGCAGGCATAGCGGGGAACCCACTGCGGTTGGTACTTCATGTTGGACCGGTACAGCGTCTCCAACTGCCACCACCGGGAGAAAAACACCAGCAGAGTGCGCCAAAGCCGCGCGATCGGGCCGGCGCCGAGCCGGGCGCCCTCTTCGAACGCCGACCGAAACATCGCGAAGTTCAGCGAAATGCGGTTGATGCCAAAGCGTTCCGACTGCATGTTCAGTTCGCTGACCATCAGTTCGATGGTTCCGTTGGGGGACTGCGGTGAGCGACGCATCAAATCCAGCGACACACCGGTGCTACCCCAGGGGACCAGTGAGAGCATCGCCACCACGTCGGCACCGTTGACGGCTTCGACGAGCACGCAGTCACCGTCGGTGCCGTCCCCCAAGCGACCCAGTGCCATCGAGAACCCGCGCTCGGTCTCGGTGTCACGCCAACCATCTGCGCGGGCAATTACTTTCGCCATCTCTTCGGTCGGGATGTCTTGGTGCCGGCGAATCCGGACCGTCAACCCGGTCCGGCGCGCTCTGGTCACCGCCTGGCGCACGGTACGCATGCTGGGGCCGGAGAGCCGGAACCTGTCCGGGTAGAGGATCGCCTCGTCACCCAGCTGCAACGCATTGAGTCCGGCCACCCGAAACGCCTCGGCGCCCACTGCGCTGGCGCCCATCACACCGGGTGCCCATCCGTACGTCTGGCACAGCCGAAGCCACGCGTCGATCGCCGCGGGCCACGACCGCGGATCTCCGACGGGGTCGCCGCTGGCGAGGCAGACGCCGACCTCCACCCGGTAGGTGATCGCAGCACGCGCGTTGTCGGCGAACACGACCGCCTTGTCGCGGCGGGTGGCGAAGTAGCCCAGCGAGTCGTTCTTGCCGTAGACCTCGAGCAGTCCGCGGATCGCCGACTCGTCCTCGCCCGTGAGAGCGTTTTCGGCGCGCTGGGACTGAAACAGCACGATCGCCGCCGCCATCAGCGCGACAGCGCCGAACAAGCCGAACAGCATGTTGAGCAGGACGTGCGGCTCGCCGGTGAAGAGATCCGGATCGGCGAGCGCGAAACCGCTGACGCGGTTCAGCGCGTAGGGCAGCCGTTGATCGCTCGGCAGCGTGCCGGGGAATGCCTGCAGCAGCCCCCACCCGAGCACGGTGCCCAGGGCCATGCCGAAGACGAGAACGCCGCCGGACTTCAACAACGCCCCGCGGCGCACCCGCGCGTAGAACTCGCGGTACGACACCAGCAGCAGGACGACGGCGGCGATGTGCACCGCCAAGCCCACAAGCTCACCGAGCGTCTGGACGCGGTTCTCGGTGTCCGACGCGATATCACCCACGTTCCAACCCGCCGCGAACACCAGGTTGAGCACCAGCAGCCACCAGGCGATGCGTTTGCGGGCGGCCAGCGCCGCGGCCAGAAGAGCCAGCACGAATGCCCACGCGAAGCTGGTGTCGGGGAAGTTGAAGATGTAGTCGTCGATGAATTCACGCGGGACTCTGATGACCCACCGCACCAGCGGTGAGACGCTGGCCAGCAACGACAAGGTGGCGATGGTGCCGACAATCCAGCCGGCGGTGGCGGGAACCCAAGTGAACCGCGAAGTCGGCCGAGCAGTCGAGACGGTCATCAGCGGCGAGAATAAGCGGTCCGCCGCGCCAATGGCGCCTCCCGAGGTGCCTCCCGAGCCGGGCCTGGCGTCTCGGCCGCACAGATGATCACCTCCATCGCCGGAATGGCTGCGAGCTGACGCGCGTGTGGAGTTGCTGTCGTGCCTGCTAGACTGGCATCCGCGACCGTTCCTGAGAGTGTCAGGGACAGCAAGTGGAGTCTCGCTCCCACCGTTGGCCACACCGGCGCAACGGTCCGGTCATCCCGCCCTCGGGGGCGGGATTCCGCGCCCGGCTTAGTCCGGGCGCGGGCGGCAAAACGCCGCGATCGGTCGGTATCGGGCCCCGCAACACGCGGGGCCTTTTTGCTGATGGGGTGCTGACAGCGAGATCTCGGCGCCGCTGTCTTCTCGAACTTCGCTCACGAACGCCGTTGCGACGACACAATATGTACGACTTAGGGAGGCCCCATCACCACTGAGACCCGCGTCAACGAGCGCATCCGAGTTCCAGAAGTCCGGTTGATCGGACCCGGCGGAGAGCAGGTCGGGATTGTGCGCATCGAAGACGCTCTTCGCGTCGCCGCTGACGCCGATCTCGACCTTGTCGAAGTCGCGCCGAACGCCAGACCTCCGGTCTGCAAGATCATGGATTACGGCAAGTTCAAGTACGAGACAGCTCAAAAGGCACGCGAGTCTCGCAAGAATCAGCAGCAGACCGTCGTCAAGGAACAGAAGCTTCGTCCCAAGATCGACGACCACGACTACGAGACCAAGAAGGGTCACGTGATCCGCTTCCTAGAAGCCGGGTCGAAGGTCAAGGTGACGATCATGTTCCGCGGCCGCGAGCAGTCCCGCCCGGAACTGGGCTACCGGCTGCTGCAGCGGCTCGGCGCTGATGTCGCCGACTACGGGTTCGTCGAGACTTCGGCCAAGCAGGACGGCCGCAACATGACGATGGTGCTGGCGCCACATCGCGGTGCGAAGACACGCGCGCGGGCAGCGCAACAGGCCGGCAGCGATGAGCCGCTTGCGCGAAGAGCCAACAGCAGCAGCCCCAACGGCCAGCCAGACTCGACCGATAATTCACAGAACTGAGGAAACATGCCTAAGGCCAAGACCCACAGTGGCGCGTCGAAGCGGTTCCGGCGCACCGGAACCGGCAAGATCGTGCGCCAGCGGGCCAACCGCCGTCACCTGTTGGAGCACAAGCCCACGACTCGCACCCGGCGGCTTGAAGGCCGCGTCACAGTGTCGGCCAACGACGCGAGACGGATCCGAAAGTTGCTGAACGGCTGACGCTTTCGCGCCAGCTCCACGAACAAGATAGGAACAACGAACCATGGCACGCGTGAAGCGGGCAGTCAACGCCCACAAGAAGCGTCGCACCATCCTGAAAGCCTCGAAAGGCTACCGCGGCCAGCGGTCCCGGCTGTACCGAAAGGCCAAAGAGCAGCAACTGCATTCACTGAACTACGCCTACCGCGACAGGCGTGCCCGCAAGGGTGAGTTTCGCAAGTTGTGGATTTCGCGGATCAATGCGGCCGCTCGCGCCAATGACATCACCTACAACCGGCTCATCCAAGGTCTGAAAGCCGCCGGTGTGGACGTTGACCGCAAGAACCTGGCCGAGATCGCGGTCAGTGATCCGGCAGCGTTCACTGCGCTCGTCGGCGTCGCGAAGGCCGCGCTGCCGGCAGACGTGAACGCGCCCGCGACATCAGATCCCGGAGAGGCCGCCTAAGACTGGCTGCAGGCTTGGGCTTGCCTCCCGCTCGCGGAGGCCCCCTCACCGAGCGCTCGGCGCGTGTGGTTGCCGCGGCGAAGCTGCACCGCCATGTCGGCCGCAAGCGGGCGGGACGGTTCCTCGCTGAGGGGCCGAATCTCGTCGAGGCGGCGCTGCGCCGTGGCGTCGCGCGGGAGCTGTTCGTCACCGAATCGGCTACCGCACGGTTCGACGCGTTGCTTACCGGCGTTGACGTACCCGTCCATCTGGTGACGGAGCGAGCCGCCAACGCGCTATCGGACACCGTGACACCGGTGGGGCTGGTGGCGGTCTGCGAGCCGCCGGAGGCGACGCTTTCCGACGTCCTCGCCGACGAGCCCGGCCTGGTTGTCGTGGGGGTCGGCATCTCGGAGCCCGGTAACGCCGGCACGTTGATCCGGCTAGCGGATGCACTGGGCGCCGCGGCCGTAATTCTCGTGGGCCACAGCGTCGATCCCTACAACGGCAAGTGCCTGCGTGCCTCCGCGGGCAGTGCGTTCACCGTTCCGGTCGTGGTGTCGCCAGATCCCGCGGACGCTGTCCGCAAGGTGGCCGAAGCGGGGTTGCAGCTGCTCGCCACCACGGTCGACGGCGAGACCACGGTGGACGACGTCGAGCCGCTGCTGTCGGCGCCCACCGCGTGGATGTTCGGCTCGGAAGCGCACGGGCTGCCTTCCGAGGTTGCCGCACTCGCGGCCCGGCGCGTCCGGATCCCGATGCACGGCGGTGCCGAGAGCCTCAACGTGGCGGCGGCGGCGGCGATCTGCCTATACCTGACGGCGCGTGCCCAGCGGGCGGGTTGAGCCCGGGTCAAGCCGCGCGGCCCCGCCCACGCGCCGGACGCAGGCCAGCGAGTGCGAACGTGGTGTGCACCAGCGAGCCGGCGCGCTCCACCAGCGTCTTGCGCCGCGGAAAGTAGTGCGTGGGAAGCCCGCGCCGATCGCGCGGCGGGCCCGTGAAAGCCGGCGCCTCCACCAGCGGCGCGTCCGCGGGCAACTTCCCGGCCGCCCGCTTGTAGGCGGCCACCGCCCGAGGATGCAGCCGGATCTCGTCGGGCACCACCAAGAACGCCGCCTCGACCGCCTTGCCAAACATCCGCAGCAGGATTTCGTCACCCGGCGTCCAGCGCATTCCGGCCTTCTCGCGCACGACCGGGTCGAACAACCCCGCCGCGATCCAGCGCTGCCCGGCGATCAACGGCTTGAACATCTGGTCCCACACCGGCGTGGGCAGCAGCACGAACTTCGGCTTCGGGATGCGGATTTGGAAGATGTCCAGCGTCGCCCGGTTGATTTCGAGTTCCTCCCGGCACACGCGGTCCCAGTAATCCTGGAATTCCTCCCACGTTGTCGGAACGGGCCGCATGCTCATGCCGTACATCCGGTACCACTGCACGTGCTCGTCGAACAGCTGGCGCTTCTCCGCCTCCGTCAGCCCGCCACAGAAGTACTCCGCGGTCTTGAGGACCAGCATGAAAAACGTCGCATGCGCCCAATAGAAGGTCTCCGGATTCAACGCGTGATAGCGACGCCCCGCGGAGTCGATGCCTTTGATCGTCTCGTGGTAGCTGCGGACCTGTTGACCGGTAACCGACGCGCGGTCCCCGTCGTAGACCACGCCCATGATCGGGAAGACGGATCGGGCGACGCGCTGCAGCGGCTCACGCAGCAAGATCGAGTGCTCCTCGACGCCGGCGCCCAGCTCGGGATGCATGTTCTGCAGGGCGCCGATCCACACGCCCATCATTCCGGTGCGCAGGTCGCCGAAGTACTTCCAGGTCAGCGAATCGGGGCCCAGCGGTGGGTACTGGCGTCTCGATTCGGACGCCGAACCGGCTGAGGTGCTCACGCTCACACTTCCCTCCAGGAGACTGCCCGTGCCCTGAGAATAATGTTGACAACGCACGTTGTCTATCATCCGTGGGCGGGGTGTTATCCGCTGGAAATACCTCTGGTGCATGGCCGTGACCAGGAGTTTTGACGTGACCGCCAGGCGGTGAGCCAGCCGACATTGCCGGGTCTTCGAACCGGCCTCTACCCTGGCGATCGTGAATGTCGAGGCGTCCGGTGAACAATCCGGCGGCCTCGGGGGAATTGACGAGTCATCCGATCACCGGCCCGAGCACGAGCCCCGCAAGCGCCGCGGAGCCGGCGCGTGGCTGACGAACACGAACCATAACCCCGGAGTGATCGCTAGGATTCGACGCTGGCGGCAAAACCTGCCGGGCGATCCCCATTTTGGAGATCGCCTGTCCGCCAGCGGGTTCGGCGGTCCAGCGGCAGCAGCGCGGGCGGCCGGCCGGCTGCTGGGAGACCGCGACGCGGCGTCGCGCGAGTTGAGTCTCGGCGCGCTGCAGGTGTGGCAGGCGTTGAGCGAACGCGTCATCCGCAAGCCCACCCAGGACGAGGTGACGCTGGTTTTCACCGACTTGGTGGGCTTCTCGCAATGGGCGCTGAAGGCGGGCGACGACGCCACGCTGAAGCTGCTACGACAGGTCGCGCAGGTGGTCGAGCCGCCGCTGCTGGAAGTCGGTGGCCAGGTGGTCAAACGGATGGGCGACGGCATCATGGCCTGCTTGCCCGACCCGGTCACCGCGATCGCCGCGGTCATGGTCGTCAGCGACGCGTTGAAAGCCGTTGAAATCGAGGGGTACACGCCCGTGATGCGGATCGGCATCCACACGGGTCGGCCGCAGCGTATCGGTTCGGACTGGCTCGGCGTCGACGTCAACATCGCCGCGCGAGTGATGGAGTGCGCAGGCAAGGGCGGCGTTCTGATGTCCGGCGCAACGCTGGAGCGGCTGACGCCCGAGCAGCTCGACGGGCTGGGTGTATACCCGAAACGGCTGCGCCGGCCGATGTTTGCCCATCGGCTCTCCGGGGCACCACCCGACATCACGATGTACCGGCTGGAGATTCGTAAGGACTTGGCGGCGGCCGGTTCGCCGAATGACAGCCCGTCACAGGAATAGTGGAGCCGATGGTCAGGCGAACGATGTCGACGCTGCTTCGCGTTCGTCTCACGGTGGGCTATGCGGCGGCTCTGGTGGCGGTGGCGACCACGCTGCTGATGCTTGGCCCACGCGTGCAAGAACATGTGATCGGATACACGAGCACAAACCTGCACAACCTCGAGCACGGGCAGCTCGCCACGCTGATCGGCAGCGCGTTCGTCACCGAGAACGGTCCGATCTGGGTGTGGTTGCCCGGCTTGGTCTGCCTGCTCGCACTAGCGGAGTTGCGCTGGCGCAGCGCACGGGTTCTGATCACGTTTGCGGCCGGGCACATCGTTGCGACGCTGATCGTCGCGGCCGGCTTGGCGGCGGCCATCAAGCTCGGTTGGATACAGATCTCGGTCGCGCACGAGCCCGATGTGGGAATCAGCTACGGAGCCGTCGCCGTGCTCGGCGCGCTCACCGCGGCCATCCCGTCGAGGTGGCGACCAGCCTGGATCGGCTGGTGGGTCTCGGTCGCCCTGCTGGCGGTGTGCGTGAACGCGGACTTCACGAGTGGCGGCCATTTCGTGGCTCTGCTCGTCGGGATCGCGCTCTCACTGCGGCTGCCCGCAGTCGCCCGATGGACGCGCGTTCACCTCGCCCTCTTCCTCGTGGGCATTGCGTTCGGCTACCTGGTTCTCGTGAACACCGAGCTGTCGGTCGTCGTCGCACCGGTCGTCGGCGCTGTCGGCGCCGCGGCCGCCCATCGGCTGGCGAGGCCGTGGCGGGCGGGGCGCGCGCTCGCCACGACGGCCCCTGTGACGCCGTAGCGACGAACGTAGCGACGAAACAGGATCGCCTATGATCGCCGAGTGGCTGATCAGCCCGTGGACCTGTCGGAAGAAGCGCTGACCAAGGCTGTCAGTGCCGCTCGGCACGCCCTCGATCTCGCCGCCGACCTCGACGGTTTGGCGCGGGCCAAGACCGAGCACCTCGGTGATCGCTCGCCCGTTGCGCAGGCCCGCCAGGCGCTCGGAACCCTCCCGAAGGCCGACCGCGCCGACGCCGGGCGACGGGTCAATGTCGCGCGCGCGGAGGTGCAGCGCGCCTATGACGAGCGGCTCGCGGCGTTGCGCGCCGAGCGTGACGCGGCGGTGCTGGTGGCCGAGCGCATCGACGTGACCCTGCCCTCGAACCGGCAACCGGTCGGTGCCCGTCATCCGATCACGATCCTTGCCGAGCACATCGCGGACACGTTCGTCGCCATGGGCTGGGAACTCGCCGAGGGACCTGAGCTCGAGACCGAGCAGTTCAACTTCGATGCGCTCAACTTCCCGCCCGACCATCCGGCCCGCAGCGAGCAGGACACTTTCCAGATCGCCCCCGACGGGTCACGCCAGGTGTTGCGCACCCACACGTCGCCGGTGCAGATTCGGGCGCTGCTCGAACGGGAACTGCCGCTGTACATCATCTCGATCGGGCGCACGTTCCGCACCGACGAACTCGACGCCACCCATACCCCCGTCTTCCACCAGGTGGAGGGCCTTGCCGTCGACCGCGGGCTGACGATGGCGCATTTGCGCGGAACGCTGGATGCGTTCGCCCGCGCCGAGTTCGGACCACAGGGCCGCACCCGGTTTCGCCCGCACTTCTTCCCGTTCACCGAGCCGTCGGCCGAGGTCGACGTCTGGTTCGCCGACAAGAAGGGCGGAGCCGGCTGGGTGGAATGGGGTGGCTGCGGGATGGTTCATCCGAATGTGTTGCGCGCCTGCGGAATTGATCCCGATCTGTATTCGGGGTTTGCGTTCGGGATGGGCCTGGAGCGCACGCTGCAGTTCCGCAACGGCATTCCCGATATGCGCGACATGGTCGAGGGCGACGTCCGCTTCTCGCTGCCGTTCGGGGTATTCGGGGTAGGAGCCTGATGCGGGTTCCGTACAGCTGGCTGCGCGAGGTCGTGCGAGCCGGCAAGCCGGGCTGGGACGTGCCCGCAGATGAGCTGGAACACACGCTGATCCGCATCGGGCACGAGGTCGAAGAAGTGCTTCCGGTCGGTCCCGTCACCGGCCCTCTGACGGTCGGGCAGGTCGTCGAGATCGACGAGCTGTCGGAGTTCAAGAAGCTGATCCGGGCGGTCAAGGTCGACGCCGGCGATGCGCAGCCACGCGAGATCGTTTGCGGTGCGACGAACTTCGCCGTCGGCGATCTAGTGGTCGTGGCATTGCCCGGCACCGTTCTGCCGGGCGATTTCACGATCGGCACGCGCAAAACCTACGGGCGTACGTCGGACGGGATGATCTGCTCAGCGGCCGAACTCAATCTCGGCGTCGACCATTCCGGCATCTTGGTGCTGCCGCGGGGCACCGCGTCCCCCGGCGACGACGCGGCGCCGATCCTCGGTCTGGACGACGTGGTCTTCCATCTGGCGATCACCCCCGATCGCGGCTACTGCCTGTCGGTGCGCGGGCTGGCACGGGAGATCTCGTGCGCATACGACATCGGCTTCGTCGACCCCGCCGACCTGCCGGCACTGCCCGCGGAGGGGGAGGCGTGGCCGCTGACGATCGACCCGGACACGGGCGTGCGGCGGTTCGCGCTGCGCCCGGTCACCGGCATCGACCCGGCTGCGGTGTCACCGTGGTGGATTCAGCGTCGGCTTCTGCTGTCCGGCATGCGACCGATCTCACCGGCCGTCGACGTGACGAACTACGTGATGCTCGAACTCGGCCACCCCATGCATGCGCATGACCGGCGCAGGATCACCGGCGGTTTGCGGGTGCGGTGCGCACAGCCAGGCGAGACCGTCGTCACGCTCGACGACGTCGAGCGGCGACTGAATCCGGGAGACGTGCTGATTGTCGACGACGTCGCGACCGCTGCGATCGGGGGCGTCATGGGGGCTGGGACTACCGAGATGCGCGATGACTCCGCCGACGTGCTGCTCGAGGCCGCGGTGTGGGACCCCGCGGCGGTGTCGCGCACGCAACGACGTTTGCACCTGACCAGCGAGTCCGGCCGGCGCTACGAGCGGTCGGTCGACCCCGCGATTTCGGTGGCTGCGCTCGACCGCGCAGCTACGCTGTTGGCCGCCATCGCCGGCGGCACAATCGAACCCACGCTCACCGACTGGCGGGGAGATCCGCCGCGTGACGACTGGGCGATGGCACCGATCGGTATTGCGGCCGACCTGCCCGACCGCACCGCCGGCGTGCGGTACCCGGACGGCACTACGCGGCGGCGGCTGGAGCAGGTTGGGGCCGACGTGGCGGCGGGCGACGGGACGCTGATCGTGACACCGCCGAGCTGGCGGCCCGACCTGCTGCAGCCGGCCGACCTGGTCGAGGAAGTCCTGCGGCTGGAGGGTTTGGACCTCATCCCGTCGGTCTTGCCGCTGGCACCGCCCGGCCGCGGCCTGGGTCCCGGACAGAAGCGCCGCCGCGCCATCGGAAAATCGCTAGCGCTGTCCGGCTATGTAGAGGTTCTGCCCACACCGTTTCTGCCTGCCGGCGTATTCGACCAGTGGGGATTGCCCTCCGACGACCCGCGGCGCAACGTAATGAAAGTGCTCAACCCGCTGGAGGCCGACCGCCCCGAGCTGGCCACCACATTACTGCCGGGTCTGTTGGAGGCGCTGGGCCGCAACGTCTCTCGTGGCGCCGTCGACGTCTCGTTGTTCGCAATCGAGCAGGTGGTGGCGCCCACGGAACAGACCCGCGCCGTCGAACCGCTGCCGGTAGATCGTCGCCCGACCGCCGAAGAGATCGTCGCAATCGACGAATCACTGCCGAGGCAGCCGCAGCACGTCGCGGCTGCGATGTCCGGGCTGCGGGAATCGCGCGGGCCGTGGGGGCCGGGCCGACCGGTGGAAGCCGCCGACGCTTTCGAGGCCGTGCGCACGGTGGCGCGGGCCGGTGGAGTGGAGCTGACATTGCGGGCCGCGCAGTGTCTGCCGTGGCATCCCGGCAGATGCGCGGAGGTCCTACTCGGCGACACGGTGATCGGGCATGCGGGCCAGCTGCATCCCGCGGTCGTCGAGCGCAGTGGGCTGCCGAAGGGCACGTGCGCTTTCGAAATCGACCTCGACGCGCTCCCGATTACCGAGACGATGCCCGCGCCGAGGGTGTCGCCGTTTCCGGCGGTGTTCCAAGATGTCAGCCTCATCGTGGCCGACGACGTCAGCGCTCAAGCAGTGATCGACGCCGTGCGCGAGGGGGCCGGAAAGCTGCTCGAGGACGTCGCCGTCTTCGACGTGTACAGCGGCCCGCAGATCGGTGAGGGGCGCAAGTCGATGACGTTGGCGCTGCGGTTTCGGGCTGCGGACCGCACCCTGACCGAAGACGAGGCGTCCGCTGCTCGCGACGCCGGCGCGCGGCGGGCCGGCGAGGTCGTCGGCGCAGTCCAGCGGGCCTGACCTGCCACGGTGGTATTAATTTGCGCGAATCTGCATAACCATGCAAAATCGTTCGCATGACGACGGTCGCGGTGGCAGGCGCAAGCGGCTACGCCGGCGGGGAGATCCTCCGGCTGCTGCTCGGCCATCCCGCGTACGGCGACGGCCGGCTGACCATCGGCGCGCTCACGGGCGCAACGAGCGCAGGCAGCACGCTCGCCGAGCATCATCCGCATCTGCTGCCGTTGGCGTCGCGCGTGCTGGAGGCCACTGAGTCGCGGGTGCTGTCCGGGCATGACGTCGTATTCCTTGCGCTGCCACACGGGCACTCGGCCGCGCTGGCCGAACAGCTGGACCCCGACACGCTGATCGTCGACTGCGGCGCCGACTTCCGGCTGACCGGCGCGGAGGCGTGGGCCAAGTTCTACAACTCGCCGCACGCCGGCAGCTGGCCCTACGGACTGCCCGAGCTTCCGGGCAATCGGGACCGACTGCGCGGTGCCCGCCGCATCGCCGTCCCAGGCTGTTACCCCACCGCGGCTCTGCTCGCGCTGCTCCCGGCCGTGGCCGAGAATCTGATCGAGCCCGTCGTCACCGTGGTCGCAGTCAGCGGGACCTCCGGCGCCGGGCGCACCGCGAAGCCGGACCTGCTCGGCTCCGAGGTGATCGGATCGGCCCGTGCCTACGACATCGGTGGCGTTCACCGGCACACGCCCGAGATCGTCCAGGGGCTGCAGTCGATGACCGACCGCACGGTGCACGTTTCGTTCACGCCGGTGCTGATCCCGATGTCCCGCGGCATCTTGGCGACCTGCACGGCGCGGACCGCCACCCCACTGGCGCGGCTGCGAGAGGCCTACGAAAAGGCCTATGGACCGGAGCATTTCGTGCACCTGATGCCGGAGGGCCAGCTTCCGCGCACCGGTGCTGTGGTCGGCAGCAACGCTGCGCACGTTGCGATCACGGTCGACGAGGACGCAGGTATGTTCGTCGCGCTCTGCGCCATCGACAACCTGGTCAAGGGCACCGGAGGGGCCGCGGTGCAGTCGGTGAACCTCGCGTTGGGCTGGCCGGAGACAGAAGGGCTTTCCGTCGTCGGAGTGGCACCGTGAGCGGGTTCCGTGCGAGCGGGAGATCCGTCCAATCGGCGCGGAACCGGCTGGTGCGCACTCAGGGTGTCACCGCTCCCGCAGGGTTTCGCGCGGCCGGAATCGCCGCAGGCATCAAGGCGTCGGGGGCCTTGGACCTGGCATTGGTGTTCAACGAGGGCCCCGACTATCAGGCAGCCGGGGTGTTCACCCGCAACCAGGTCAAGGCGGCACCCGTGCTGTGGACGCAGCAGGCGATGACCACCGGCCGCCTTCGCGCCGTGATCCTCAACTCGGGCGGCGCGAATGCCTGCACCGGGCCGGGCGGCTTCCAGGACACACACGCGACCGCAGAAGCCGTGGCCGGCGCGCTGTCTGACTGGGGTACCGAGACCGGGGCGATCGAGGTGGCGGTCTGCTCCACCGGGTTGATCGGCGACCGGCTGCCGATGGACAAGGTCTTGCAGGGCGTGCGCGACATCGTTCACGACCTGGCCGGCGGCCTGTCCGGCGGCGAGGAGGCGGCACGGGCGATCATGACCACCGACACCGTGCCGAAACAGGCCGCGCTGCACCACAGTGGCAACTGGACGGTGGGCGCAATGGCGAAGGGCGCGGGGATGCTGGCGCCGTCACTGGCCACCATGCTGTGCGTGATCACCACCGACGCCGTCGCCGACGCCCCCGCACTCGGCGCCGCGTTACGTCGTGCGACCGCACTCACATTCGACCGGCTCGACGTCGACGGCAGCTGCTCGACCAACGACACAATCGTGGTTCTGGCCTCCGGAGCCAGCGAAATCGCGCCGAGCCAACCCGATCTCGACGATGCGCTGCTGCAGGTGTGCGACGACCTCGTCGTCCAGTTGCAGGCCGACGCCGAGGGCGTCACCAAACGAGTAACGATCACCGTCGCCGGCGCCGCCAGTGAAAGCGACGCGCTCACCGCAGCGCGGCTGATCGCCCGCGACAGCCTCGTCAAGACGGCGCTGTTCGGCTCCGACCCCAACTGGGGCCGCGTGGTCGCCGCAGTCGGGATGGCGCCGGTGCGGCTCGACCCCAACCGGATCACCGTGTCGTTCAACGGGTTTCCCGTGTGTGTCGACGGCGTCGGCGCGCCGGGCGCGCGGCAGGTCGACCTCAGCGGCCCCGACATCGACGTGACGGTAGACGTCGGCGCCGGCACCGAACAGGCGTCGGTTCGCACCACCGACCTTTCGCACGGCTACGTCGAAGAGAATTCGGCCTACAGCTCATGACGGCCCGATCGAATGTCGCCGGCCATGCGGCTCCGGAAGCCCTTCCCGCGCACATCAAGGCCCAGGTGCTGGCCGAGGCACTGCCGTGGTTGAAGGCGCTGCACGACAAAATCGTGGTCGTCAAGTACGGCGGCAACGCAATGACCGACGATGCGCTGCGGCAGGCGTTCGCCGCCGACATGGTTTTCCTGCGCAACTGCGGCATTCACCCCGTCGTCGTCCACGGTGGTGGACCGCAGATCACCGCAATGCTGAAACGGCTCGGCATCGCCGGCGATTTCAAGGCGGGGTTCCGCGTCACCACGCCGGAGGTTCTCGATGTCGCGCGGATGGTGCTGTTCGGCCAGGTCGGCCGCGAGCTGGTGAATCAGATCAATGCCCATGGTCCGTACGCTGTCGGGATCACCGGCGAGGACGCCCACCTGTTCACCGCGGTGCGACGCAGCGTCACCGTCGACGGCATTGCCACCGACATCGGCCTGGTGGGTGACGTCTCGGCGGTCAACATCGCGGCGGTCTTGGATCTGATTGCCGCCGGACGTATTCCGGTGGTGTCCTCGATCGCACCCGACGTCGACGGCATCGTCCACAACATCAACGCCGACACCGCCGCTGCTGCTCTCGCGGAAGCGTTGGCCGCCGAAAAGCTGCTGATGCTGACCGATGTCGAAGGTCTGTACGCCCGCTGGCCCGATCCGGACTCGTTCGTCAGTGAAATCGACACGCAAACACTGTCCGAGCTGTTGCCGTCGTTGGACGCCGGCATGGTGCCGAAGGCCGAGGCCTGCCTGCGGGCGGTGGCCGCCGGGGTGCCGAGCGCGCACGTGATCGACGGCCGCGTCGACCACTGCGTGCTCGTCGAACTGCTCACCAACGCCGGCACCGGAACGAAAGTGGTCAAGCCGTGACGCTGGAACAGCGCTGGGCCGCGGTGATGATGGACAACTACGGCACGCCGCCACTGGCCCTGGCAAGCGGTGACGGGGCCGTCGTCACCGATGTCGACGGCAACCGCTATCTCGACCTGCTCGGGGGGATCGCGGTCAACGTGCTCGGCCACCGTCATCCGGCGGTGATCGCCGCGGTGACACGGCAGTTGAGCACGCTTGGCCACACCTCCAACCTGTACATGCATGAGCCGGGAATCGCGCTGGCCGAGATGCTGGCCGGGCTGCTGGGCGCCGACGCCGAGACCCGCGTCTTGTTCTGCAACTCAGGAGCCGAGGCCAACGAGGTCGCGTTCAAGCTGTCACGGCTTACCCGGCGTACGAAACTCGTTGCGGCGCAGGGCGCTTTCCACGGACGCACGATGGGTGCGCTGGCGCTGACCGGCCAGCCGAGCAAACAGGAGCCGTTCGAGCCGTTGCCGGGCTACGTCACCCACGTGCCCTACGGCGACGTCGGCGCACTCGACTCCGCAGTCACCGATGAAACCGCGGCGGTGTTCCTCGAGCCGATCATGGGGGAGAGCGGGGTCGTCGTCCCGCCGGCGGGCTATCTCGTTGCGGCACGGGAGATCACGGCGCGCCACGGCGCCCTGCTGGTGCTCGACGAGGTGCAAACGGCCATGGGCCGCACCGGCGCCTTCTTCGCGCACCAGCACGACGGCGTCATCCCAGACGTCGTCACGATGGCCAAGGGACTGGGCGGTGGTCTGCCGATCGGCGCGTGCCTTGCGCTCGGTCCGGCCGCGCGTCTTTTGACACCCGGTCTGCACGGCAGCACCTTCGGCGGCAATCCGGTGTGCGCGGCGGCGGCGCTGGCCGTGCTGCGCACGATCACCGAGCAAGACTTGATCGGGCGCGCCGGCGTGCTGGGCAAGACGCTCAGCCATGGAATCGAGTCGCTCCGTCATCCGCTCGTCGACCATGTCCGGGGCCGCGGTCTGCTGCGCGGCGTGGTGCTGACGGCGCCGGTGGCCAAGCCCGTCGAGACCGCCGCGCGCGAGGCCGGTTTCCTGATCAATGCGCCCGCCCCGAACATCCTGCGGCTGGCGCCGCCGCTGATCATCACCGACGCGCAGCTCGACGAGTTCTTGACGGCGTTGCCGATGGTGCTCGAAAAGGGTTCCGATGAGCCGCTTGCGCGAAGAGCAACGGGAAGAGCATGAAGCACTTTCTGCGCGACGACGATCTCACGCCGGCCGGGCAGGCCGAGGTGCTGGAGCTGGCCGCCCAACTCAAGAAGGACCCGTTCGTCCGCCGCCCGCTCGAGGGCCCGCGCGGCGTCGCGGTGATCTTCGACAAGAACTCCACCCGCACCAGGTTCTCGTTCGAACTCGGCATCGCCCAGCTCGGCGGGCATGCGGTGGTCGTCGACGGCCGCAGCACACAGTTGGGCCGCGACGAGACGCTTCAGGACACCGCGCGGGTGTTGTCCCGCTACGTCGATGCGATCGTGTGGCGGACGTATGGCCAGGACCGGCTCGCAACGATGGCCGCCGCGGCGACCGTGCCGGTGATCAACGCGCTGTCCGACGACTTTCACCCCTGCCAGGTCTTGGCCGACCTCCAGACGATCTTGGAGCGCAAGGGCCGCCTGCAGGGCCTGCGGCTGGCATATTTCGGCGACGGAGCCAACAACATGGCGCAATCGCTGTTGCTCGGCGGCGCCACCGCAGGGGTGCACGTCACGATCGCGGCGCCCATAGGTTTCGAACCGGACCCCGGGGTGATCCTCGCCGCCGAGAAGCGCGCCGCAGACACCGGCGCGAAGATCAATGTCACGTCGGCGCCGGCCGCGGCGGCCGAGGGCGCCGACGTTCTGGTCACCGACACCTGGACGTCGATGGGCCAGGAGGACGACGGGCTGGACCGCGTCGGGCCGTTCGAGGCATTCCGGGTGGACCACCGGCTGCTCGACTACGCGGACGCTGATGCCGTTGTGCTGCACTGTCTTCCGGCCCACCGCGGCCAAGAGATCACAGATGACGTGATGGACGGGCCGCACAGCGCGGTGTGGGACGAGGCCGAGAACCGGTTGCACGCCCAGAAGGCGCTGCTGGTGTGGCTGTTGGAGCGGGCCTGGTGAACGCACCAGAGGTCAGCACGACGCGCGCCGGGCGGCAGGCCCGCATCGTTTCGATCTTGTCGTCGCGGGCCGTACGCAGCCAAATCGAGCTGGCCGCGGCGCTGGCAGCTGAGGGCATCGAGACCACCCAGGCCACACTGTCGCGTGACCTCGAGGAGCTCGGCGCGGTCAAACTGCGCGGGGCCGACGGCGGCGCCGGCGCGTACGTCGTTCCCGAGGACGGCAGCCCGGTGCGGGGCGTGTCCGGTGGCACCGAACGGCTCTCCCGACTGCTAAGCGAGCTGCTGGTGTCCAGCGACGCCAGCGGCAATCTGGCGGTACTACGCACACCACCCGGCGCGGCGCACTATCTTGCGGTGGCGATCGACCGGGCCGCACTTTCGTACGTCGTCGGCACCGTCGCCGGTGACGACACGATACTGGTGGTCGCGCGCGACCCGATGAGCGGCGCCGAACTAGCCGCCCGGTTCGACGAGCTGCAGTGATTGGCAAGGAGATAACAAGATGTCCGATCGCGTGATCCTCGCGTACTCCGGCGGGTTGGACACGTCGGTGGCGATCAGCTGGATCGGAAAAGAGACCGGCCGCGAGGTGGTGGCGGTGGCCATCGACCTCGGTCAGGGCGGCGAGGACATGGAACTGGTCCGTCGGCGCGCCCTCGACTGCGGCGCGTTGGAGGCCGTCGTCATCGACGCGCGCGATGAGTTCGCGAACGCGTATTGCCTGCCCACCATCCAGTCCAACGGCCTCTACATGGACCGCTATCCACTGGTGTCGGCGATCAGCCGGCCACTGATCGCCAAGCATCTGGTGGCCGCTGCGCGCGAGTATGGCGGCAGCACCGTCGCCCACGGCTGCACCGGTAAGGGCAACGACCAGGTGCGGTTCGAGGTCGGATTCGCTTCGCTGGCACCCGATCTCGAGGTGTTGGCCCCGGTGCGTGACTACGCGTGGACGCGGGAGAAGGCGATCGCCTTCGCCGAGGAGAACGCGATACCCATCGCCGTGACCAAGCGGTCGCCGTTCTCGATCGACCAGAACGTCTGGGGCAGGGCGGTGGAAACCGGCTTCCTGGAGCACTTGTGGAACGCGCCGACCAAGGACGTCTACGACTACACCGAAGACCCGACGGTCAACTGGTCCACGCCCGACGAGGTGATCGTCGGCTTCGCGCGCGGGGTGCCCGTGTCGATCGACGGCCGCGACGTCACGGTGCTGCAGGCGATCGAGGAGCTGAACCGGCGAGCCGGCGCGCAGGGTGTGGGGCGGCTCGACGTCGTCGAGGACCGCCTTGTCGGCATCAAGAGCCGGGAAATCTACGAGGCGCCTGGCGCGATGGTGTTGATCACGGCGCACACCGAACTCGAGCACGTCACGCTGGAGCGCGAACTCGGCCGGTTCAAGCGGACCACCGACCAGCATTGGGCCGAGCTGGTGTACGACGGGCTCTGGTACTCGCCACTGAAGTCGGCGCTGGAGGCGTTCGTCGCCAAGACTCAGCAGCATGTCTCCGGCGAGATCCGAATGGTGTTGCACGGCGGGCACATTGCCGTCAACGGGCGCCGCAGCGCCGAATCGCTTTACGACTTCAACCTGGCCACTTACGACGAGGGCGACACGTTCGACCAGTCCGCGGCAAGAGGGTTCGTGCACGTACACGGCCTGTCCTCGAAGATCGCCGCCCGCCGGGATCTGAAACGATGATGCCCGCACGCTCGCGCGGGTGCAGTGCGACGTGAGCACGAACGAAGGCGCGTTGTGGGGTGGGCGGTTCACCGACGGACCGTCGCCGGAACTGGCGTCGCTGAGCAAGTCGACACACTTCGACTGGGCGCTGGCCCCCTACGACATCGCTGCATCGAAAGCACATGCGCGCGTGCTGTTTCGGGCCGGGTTGCTCACCGCCGAGCAGCGTGACGGGCTGCTGGCCGGACTGGACAGCCTCGCCGACGACGTGGCATCCGGAAGCTTTGGCCCGATCGTCACCGACGAGGACGTCCATGGCGCGTTGGAACGGGGACTGATCGACCGGGTGGGCGACGACCTGGGCGGCCGCCTCCGAGCCGGTCGGTCGCGAAACGACCAGATCGCGACGCTGTTGCGGATGTGGCTGCGGGACGCGCTGCGACGGGTGGGCGTCGGCGTCTTGGATGTGGTCGCCGCACTGACCGCACAGGCCGCCGCCTACCCGACCGCGATCATGCCTGGCAAGACCCACCTGCAGTCGGCCCAGCCGGTGCTACTGGCGCATCAACTCCTCGCGTACGCACATCCGCTGCTGCGTGATGTAGACCGCATACTCGACTGCGACGGCCGGGCTGCCCTGTCGCCGTACGGGTCTGGTGCGCTGGCCGGGTCTTCGCTGGGACTCGACCCCGACGCGGTCGCCGAGGAGCTGGGATTCACTGCCGCGTCGGATAATTCGATCGACGCCACGTCCGCGCGCGACTTTGCGGCCGAGGCGGCGTTTGTGCTGGCGATGATCGGCGTCGACCTGTCCCGGCTGGCTGAGGACATCATCCTCTGGAGCACGACGGAGTTCGGCTATGTGACGCTGCACGATGCATGGTCCACCGGAAGCTCGATCATGCCGCAGAAGAAGAACCCCGACATCGCCGAATTGGCCCGGGGAAAGTCGGGCCGGCTGATCGGTAACCTGACCGGACTCCTGGCCACTCTCAAGGCTCAGCCGCTGGCCTACAACCGCGACCTCCAAGAAGACAAGGAGCCGGTGTTCGACTCGGTGGCTCAGCTGGAGGCGCTACTGCCGGCGATGGCCGGGCTGGTGTCCACCCTGCAATTCGACCTCGATCGCATGGCCGAGCTGGCACCCGCCGGCTACACCTTGGCCACCGACGTCGCGGAATGGCTGGTGCGCCAGGGTTTACCGTTCCGTGTCGCGCACGAGGCCGCCGGCGCGGCGGTCCGCGCCGCCGAGGCGCGCCGCGTCGGGCTCGAGGATCTCACCGACGACGAGCTCGCGACCGCGCATCCCGGCCTGACACCGAAAGTTCGTCAGGTGCTGACGGTTGAGGGCTCGGTGTCGGCCCGTGCCGCGCGCGGCGGGACGGCGCCGATTCAGGTTGCGAAACAGCTTGCACTGGTGCGTGAGACGGCGGATCGGCTCCGAGCCGCACTACGGTCCTGACGTCCACATCCGCGAGGGCCACTGCCGGTGTGCCGACGAACGCTCGCGTAATCTGCTGAACGCCAATCACGTTGCGCCTGGCAATAATTGCTGGCTGCTACTGCTGCCCACGTACGGTTTGGCCCATCTCGTGGTAGTGCCGCTTCCCGATGAATCACAGCGGTTTTCGCCGTCCGGTGCCGCAGTCACGCAATCAGGGTTTGATACAGGCACGACGCGATTCACAGCGAATTCGTAGGGGCCGCCTGCGGTTCTGTCCAGGTTTGGGTCGGCATGGTGGTTGTGATGGTTGGAAAAGCTAGGCATAGGACGGATTCGACCACGCTGGTCGTGGTCCGATTTCTTGGGCTTCAACCCATCTCAAAGACGGCGAGATGGTGGGCATCGATGCCAGGATCGACATCGTCCGCGCTGGCGTGCGGTGTTGGGCCGATGCACATCCCAGGTAGGTGGCACCGCCCTGATGGTGGCGCGGGAAGGAGCTGACGATCGTGGCAAGTGAACCCAATGCGGCGGTGATCGCGCTGGATGCGCACCGTGTTCGAACGAGCGCTGGGAACCGTGCAGCAAAGCGTGCGGATGCTATGCGCCGACACCCTTCGGCAGTCTCGCGGCGGGACCGTCGCGCGTCCGGGGACGAAATCGCCGCGTCTGTCGGCGAAATCGCCGCGCATCGCGCCTGGTCGGGCGCAGCGCGTGAGACTCCCGAAAAACCCAACGAGCTGGCCCGGCGTGTCGCGGCCGTCGCGCAGTTCCTCCGCCGCCGCCTGGTAGGCCAGTATCCCGTCGACGAATTCGGATTCGACCCACATTTCACCGACGCGATCGTGATGCCGTTATTGCGGACCCTGTTTCACGGGTGGTTTCGAGTCAAGGTCACCGGCATCGAGAACTTGCCCGAGACGGGTGCCGCGCTGGTGGTGGCCAACCATGCCGGTGTGCTGCCGTTCGACGGGCTGATGGCGTCGGTCGCGGTCCACGACAATCACCGGGCGCACCGGTCATTGCGCCTGCTGGCCGCCGACCTGGTCTTTGACAACCCGGTGTTGGGCAGCGCGGCGCGCAAGGCGGGTCACACGAGGGCTTGCCCCGCAGACGCGCATCGGTTGCTGTCCAACGGTGAACTCACCGCGGTGTTCCCGGAAGGCTACAAGGGCCTGGGTAAGTGCTTCGGGGACCGCTACAAGCTGCAACGGTTCGGGCGCGGGGGCTTCGTGTCGGCGGCGCTGCGCACCCGGGCGCCGATCATTCCGTGCTCGATCGTCGGCTCGGAGGAGATCTACCCGATGATCGGTGACCTGCGACTGCTGGCGCGGCTGCTCGGCCTGCCGTACTTTCCGATCACCCCACTGTTTCCGATGGCCGGGCCCATCGGTTTGATACCCCTGCCGTCGAAGTGGCACATCGAGTTCGGCACGCCGATCCCGACCTCGGGCTTTGATCACGCGGCGCACGAGGACCCGATGGTCATCTTCGACTTGACCGACCAAGTGCGCGAAACCATCCAGTGGACGGTCTACCGTCTGCTGGCCAACCGCGGCAACGCGTTCATCGGTTGACCGGGTGCCGCTGCGATTACAGCGACTGCGTCGGCAAGCCATGTCGGCGGCGGATTTTCAAAGAGAACGCGGATGAGCGCATCTCGACGTCGACACGATAGACGGGGCGTCCTGGCCGATTACCGCAAGCGACGCGAGATCTCCCGACTGGAGCCGTCCATGCGTCAGCACCACCTGCTCGGCCACGCCATCGTCACGGCCATTCTCCTTGCAGCCGTCGCGACGCTCGCCATCTCTTTGCTCGTGAGTCGTGTCACGCGTCCTCGGTCGGGCGAGCGGACCCCTGCCAGCGTCGTGAGCAGCGTCGTCTTCGCGTCCCCGCTGCGCCCGACGACGCCGATCGCGTCGCCGTCGGCCTCGCCGAGGGACATCGGATCGAGCAACGTGCGGGTGCCGTAGGAGACTGCGATGCGCTCCGCATTGATCAGGTTGACCATCGGTCGCCGACGATATGGCGCGACGTGCCAGAATGACGGCGGCAAATCGGGGGACGCACGAGGGCGGAGGCATGGTGGACTTCTCACCAATCACGAGGCCGGTTTCACGCCTGATCGCCACCGCGCAGAACGGGCTGGAAGTGATCAGGTATGGCGGCCTTGAAACCGGCAGCGTGCCGTCGCCATTCCAGATGGTGGAAAGCACTCCGATGTACCGGCTGCGGCGGTACTTCCCGCCTGACAACCGCAACGGGCAGACACCAGTCGGTCCGCCGGTGCTGATGGTGCATCCGATGATGATGTCCGCCGACATGTGGGACGTCACCCGCGAAGACGGCGCCGTTGGCATCCTGCACAACGCGAGCATCGACCCGTGGGTCATCGACTTCGGTTCGCCCGACCGCGTGGAGGGCGGCATGGAACGCACTCTGGCCGACCACATCGTCGCGGTCAGCGAGGCGATCGACACCGTCAGGAAGACCACCGGCCAGGATATCCACCTCGCGGGCTACTCGCAGGGCGGCATGTGGGCGTATCAAACGGCCGCCTACCGCCGATCTCGTGATCTCGCCAGCATCATTGCGTTCGGATCGCCGGTCGACACGCTCGCGGCGTTGCCGATGGGCCTCCCGCCCAACCTCGCCCCGGCCGCAGCGGAGTTCATGGCCGACCATGTGTTCAGCCGCCTTGATATCCCAAGTTGGTTGGCGCGCATGGGCTTTCAATTGATGGATCCGATCAAGACGGCGAAAGCGCGGGTCGACTTCCTGCGTCAACTGCATGACCGCGAAGCGCTCTTGCCGCGCGAACAGCAACGCCGGTTCCTCGAGCGCGAGGGATGGATCGCCTGGGGCGGCCCTGCGATCTCCGAGTTGCTCAAGCAATTCATCACCCACAACCGGATGATGACCGGCGGCTTCTCGATCCATGGCGAGCTCGTCACTCTCACCGACATCGACGTCCCGATTCTCGCCGTTGTCGGTGAAGTCGACGACATCGGCCAGCCGGCGGCCGTGCGCGGTATCCAGCGCGCTGCGCCCAATGCCGACGTCTACGAATACCTCATCCGCAGTGGTCATTTCGGACTCGTCGTCGGCTCGAAGGCTGCCACGCAGACCTGGCCGACGGTGGCAGCCTGGGTGAAATGGCTGTCCGGCGAGGGCGACATGCCCGAAGGCATCGCCCGGATGGCCTCGCCGCCGGCCGAACCCAAGGAGAGCGGCGTGTCGTTGGCGTCCCGCATCGCCCACGGCGCCGGTGTGGCCTCCGAAGTGGCATTCGACCTGGCGCGTTCGGCCGGGAACGCCTTCGTCGCGGCCAACAAGTCGATGCGAACGCTGGCCGTCGAGACCGCCCGCACCCTGCCGCGGCTTGCTCGCCTGGGCCAGATCAACGAGCACACCCGCATCTCGCTGGGCCGGATCATGTCCGAGCAGGCGGCCAACGCGCCGGAGGGCGAATGCCTGCTGTTCGACGGCCGCGTGCACACCTACGAAGCCGTCGACACCCGTATCAACAACGTGGTGCGTGGTCTGATCGAGGTGGGCGTGCGCCAGGGCGATCGCGTCGGGGTGCTGATGGAGACCCGGCCCAGCGCGCTGGTCGCCATCGCCGCGCTGTCGCGGCTGGGCGCGGTCGCGGTGCTGATGCCGCCCGATGCGGACCTCGGCGTGGCGGCGCGACTGGGCGGCGTCCGCGAGATTCTCACCGACCCGACGAATCTCAAGGCCGCCCGCCGGCTGTCGCTGCAGATTCTGGTGCTCGGCGGCGGCGAGACCCGCGACCTGCACCTGCTGCCCAGCGACGAGGACGTGACCGACATGGAGCAGATCGACCCCGATGCGGTCGAGCTGCCCGGCTGGTACCGGCCCAACCCCGGGCTGGCGAAGGACGTCGCGTTCGTCGCCTTCACCCAGGCCGGCGGGGAGCTGGTAGCGCGCCAGATCACCAACTACCGGTGGGCGGTGTCCGCGTTTGGCACCGCGTCGACGGCCACGCTGAGCCGCCGCGACACCGTGTACTGCCTCACCCCGCTGCACCACCCGTCGGGTCTGCTGGTGAGTCTGGGCGGCGCTGTGGTCGGCGGTTCCCGAATCGCGTTGTCGCGCGGTCTGCAACCGGACCGGTTCGTGCAGGAGATGCGCCAGTACGGCGTTTCGGTGGTGACGTACACCTGGGCAATGTTGCGCGAGATCATCAACGACCCCGCGTTCGACCTGAAGGGGCATCACCCGGTGCGGCTGTTCATCGGTTCCGGTATGCCGACGGGCTTGTGGCAGCGCGTCGTCGACGAGTTCTCGCCGGCGCACGTCGTCGAGTTCTTCGCCACCACCGACGGGCAGGCCGTGCTCGCCAACGTTGCAGGCGTCAAGATCGGCAGCAAGGGCAGGCCGCTGCCCGGGGCTGCGGACGTCGAACTCGCCGCGTATGAGCCCGACCGCGACCTCATCCTCGAGGACGACCGCGGGTTCGTGCGCAGGGCGCAGTCCGACGAGGTCGGCGTATTGCTGGCCCGTCCGCGCGGGCCAGTCGACCCCCAAGCGGCCGTCAAGCGGGGAGTGTTCGCGCCGGGCGACACCTGGATTTCCACCGAATACCTCTTCCGCCGCGACAGCGACGGCGATTTCTGGCTGATGGGCACCCGGGCCTCGGCGATCCGTACCGCCCGCGGCGCCGTCTTCGACGCGCCCATCAACGACACCCTCGGCTTGATGCCCGCGGTGGATCTCGCGGTGACCTACGGCGTCGACGCCGGCGAGGACCAGGTCGCCGTCAGCGCGGTCACCCTGCGCGCGGGTGCGGCCCTGTCCGCGGCGGACCTGAGCGAGGCGACGGCAAACCTGGGCAACGATCGCCCGGACTTTGTCCACGTGGTGCCGGATTTGGCCCTGAGCGCGTCGTACCGTCCGACCGTCGGCGCGCTGCGCAATGCCGGCATCCCGAAGGCGGGACGGCACGCCTGGTACCTGGATCCGGATACGAACCGCTACAAGCGGCTGACCGCTCCGGCGCGCGCCGAGTGGGAACACACGTCCCATTAGCCACTTTGAGTCGCTCCTGTAACTGCTGCCGGAGTAGGCCGGCGCTGTTAAGCTCCAATCGGTGGCGCTTGCGCGCCCCGCTTTCGGCTTCCGGAAGGACCGCATGATGTTTGAGCCGACCCGCACTTTGCGACGGGCCGTCGCGGCGGCGCTCGCCGGGACTGGCCTGGCGGTGGCGCTCGCAGTCGGTCCGGCGGCAGGCACCGCGGGCGCCGACGTGCTCGATGATCTCGCCCAGGAGTTCACCACCGCAGCGGGCGCCGGCCAAGTGTCGACACTGCTGAACCAGTCGCTGAAGCTGCGGGCGTCGGGCGTCAAGCCCACAGGCGCCGAGCTCACCGCCGTTCAGGACGCGCTGAAATACCGACCGAACCAGACACCGATGATCGCCGCACTGAAGGACATGATCGCCGGCCAGAGCCATCGCTTGGAACTAGCGCAAGCCGCGAACAACCAGGGCGGTTACACCGTCGGCATCAACCAGTACGACCCGTACAGCCCCGGCGGGATCACGGCCGGGCCGGGTGGCATCAACCTCGGTGGCGGCTCATGGACGATCGGCGACGGGCGTAGCCCGGGTCAGTCGGTCGGTCCCCCCGGCTGATCGTGACCGCGCTCGACGACAAACTGCTTGCCATCCTGGTATGTCCGGCGGACCGCGGTTCGCTGCTGTACGTGGACAACCTGTTGTACAACCCCCGGTTGCGCCGGGCCTACCGGATCGACGACGGCATCCCGGTCCTGCTCGTCGACGAGGCCGCCGACGTGTCCGACGACGAGCACGAACGGCTTATTTCGCTGGCCAACCCGGAAGATCGCCGGTGAGATAACGCTGCAAAGTGGGGCCGATCGTCTCGGCGATCTGTTCGACCGGCAGCGACTTGAACGGTTCCAACTTGAGGATGTAGCGCGCCATCACGACTCCGACGAGTTGTGACGCCACGAACTGGACCCGGACCCTTCCTGAGCCCGGCGGATTGTCAACGCGGGGACCGACTTCCGCTGCGATCACCTCTTGCAGGAACGAGCGGAGCAGGCTCACCTCCGAGCCCGCCAGCAGTGAGCGGATCGTCGCGATCAATCCCTTGCCCGCCTCCGAATCCCAGAGTGGCAGCAGCAGATACGGCAGCTTGTGGCCGATTTCCTCGACGGGTGTCGCCCGTATCGGGCCGATCACGTCCATCGGGTTGATCTGGATATCGATGGCAGCGGCGAACAACTGTTGCTTGGTGCCGTAGTAGTGGTGCACCAGCGCGGGATCCACTCCGGCGGCCGCTGCCACTGCCCGGATGGAGGTCTTGTCAATTCCGTTGCGCGCAAAAAATTCCCGGGCGCTAGCCAGTATCCGTTCCCGCGTGTCCGAAGCGCCGGCCGGTCGCCCGGGGCGTCTGCGCTGCGCCGGTGCGGTCACCTTACGGGGTCCGTCGCCGAAGTGTCGCGGCCGCCAGCGCCAGCGCGACGATCGCACATCCGATGACGACGACGATGTCGCGGACCGCGGTGTTGGTGAGTTCGGCATGAGCTCCGACTTGCTGCAGCGCTTCCAGCGCGTAGCTGGCCGGCATGACGTCGGAGATCCACCGCAGCCATTCGGGCATCGCCGCTCTGGGCACGATGATCCCGGCCAACAGCAGCTGTGGCACCATCACCAGCGGTATGAACTGCACGGCTTGAAATTCGGTGCGGGCGAACGCACTACACAGCAGACCGAGACCGACGCCGAGCACGGCGTTGACTATCGCAATCACGAACACCCAAACCGGGTCGCCCGCGGTGGTGAAGCCCAAGAGCCAGAATGCGACCGTGCAGGCCACCGTTGCCTGCACAGCCGCAGCGATCGAGAACGCGGACCCGTAGGCGGCGAGCAGATCTAGCCGTCGCAACGGAGTCGTGAGGATGCGTTCCAACGTCCCCGACGCTCTTTCGCGCTGCATGGTGATCGCCGTGATCACGAACATCACGAACAACGGGAAGAGCCCGAGCAAGATCAGGCAGGCGGTGTTGAAGCCCGACGGGGCGCCAGGGCGTGTCGGAACGTTCTGGAACATGAAGTACATCAACGTGATGATGAGAACCGGCACCAACAGGATCATCGCGATGCTGCGCCGGTCGGCGGCCAGCTGGCGAAGGATCCGCGTGGTGCTGGCGGTGTAGGCCCGAAGTCCTATCCGGCTCGGCGCTCGGTGCTGCGCCTGATGATGGACAGAAACGCCTCCTCCAGTGACCTGCATCCTGTGTCCTCTCGTAGTTGAGTTGGCGTCGTGTGCGCCACCAGATGGCCTTCACGCAACAGCAGCAGGTCGCCGCAGTGATCGGCCTCGTCCATCACGTGGCTGGACAAAAGCAGTGTTGTTCCGCCCTCCGCCAGCGCGTTGAATTGCTCCCACAGGTCGGCGCGCAGCACGGGATCCAGCCCGACCGTCGGTTCGTCGAGAACCAATACCTCGGGATGGCAGACCAACGCACATGCCAGCGAAGCTCGTGTTCGTTGCCCGCCAGAGAGGTTGCTGCAGATGGCGGTTCGGTGATCCCGCAATCCGACGGTGTCGATCGCGGCGTCGGCTGCGCTGGCGTCCATGCCGTACAGCGACGCGAAGTAGCGCACGTTGTCCACGACGCGCAGGTCGTCGTAAATGGTCGGGTCCTGCGGCATGTACCCGACGCGTCGGCGCAACTGCGCAGAGCCGGCCGGGTGGCCGAGCACCGTGACCGACCCCCCGGTGATGATCTGGGTGCCCACGATCGAGCGCATCAACGTCGTCTTCCCGCAGCCGGACGGCCCGAGGAGTCCGGTGATCGTGCCGCGGGCGATCTGCACCGACAGGTCGTGTATCGCGGGAATCTCGCCCCTGACGACGCGCAAGTGGTCGATCGACACGACCGGCTCGGCACCGCCTCCAAGCAATTCATCACCTGATGAACTCATCATGTGATGAATATTGCGCCCGTGCCGCCGTGCTGTCAATAGCCAGGCACAATCTGTCCGGTGACAGTCGACGCTCTCGTCGCCGACCCGCCGACCGCGGCAAGACGGCTGCTCGGCGCTCGACTGGTCACGGGTGGCGTCAGTGCGACGATTGTCGAGGTCGAGGCGTATGGTGGCCCACCCGACGGGCCTTGGCCTGACCCGGCGTCGCATTCGTTTCGTGGCGCCAACGGGCGCAACGGCGTGATGTTTGGTCGGGCCGGTCGGCTCTACACGTACCGCAGCCACGGGATCCATGTGTGCGCGAACGTGGTATGCGGTCCGGAGGGGACTGCGGCGGCGGTGCTGCTGCGGGCAGCCGTCGTCGACGACGGCCTCGATCTCGCCGGTGTTCGTCGGGGACCAGCGGTGCGGGACCGCTCACTGGCGCGTGGGCCGGGCAATCTGTGTTCGGCTCTGGCGATCACCATGGACCATTACGGCACGGACCTGTTCGACCCCACGAGCCCGGTTCGGCTTCGTCTTGGTGACGCACTTGCCGCGGCAAATGGCCCTCGCGTCGGGGTGAGCCGGGCCGCGGACCGCTTATGGCGATTCTGGTTGGCCGACCGTCCGGAGGTATCCGCGTACCGTCGCAGTCCTCGTGCCCGGGCGCCCGGCGCCAGCGACTAGCCGCGGGCTGGAAAGATCGACCCGGTGAGCGAAACCCCCGACGCTGCTCTTCGCGCGAGCGGCTCGTCGATCATCGACGAACTGAGCTGGCGTGGGCTGATCGCGCAATCCACCGATCTCGAAGCGCTTGCCACCGCGGTGGCCACGCTGCCGATCACGGTGTACGCCGGCTTCGACCCCACCGCGCCGAGCCTGCATGCGGGCCATCTGGTGCCGCTGCTGACGCTGCGGCGGTTTCAGCAGTTCGGCCACCGTCCGATCGTGCTGGCCGGCGGCGCGACCGGAATGATCGGCGACCCCCGCGATACCGGCGAGCGGGTGCTCAACACCACGGACATCGTCGCCGAATGGGCGGCACGAATCCGCGGCCAATTGGAGCGGTTCGTGGACTTCGACGGACCGACCGGTGCGATCGTCGAGGACAATCTGGCGTGGACGTCGCGGTTGACCGCGATCGACTTCCTGCGCGACGTCGGCAAGCACTTTTCGGTCAACGTGATGCTGGACCGCGACACGATCAGGCGCCGGCTCGAGGGTGAGGGAATCTCCTACACCGAGTTCAGCTACATGCTGCTGCAGGCCTACGACTACGTCGAGCTGTTCGAGCGCCACGGCTGCACGCTGCAGATCGGCGGCTCGGATCAGTGGGGCAACATCATCGCCGGCGTGCGTCTGGTCCGCCAGAAGCGGGGTGCGAGCGTGCACGCGCTGACCGTTCCACTGGTGACGTCCTCGGACGGCACGAAGTTCGGAAAGTCCACCGGGGGCGGCAATCTGTGGCTGGACCCGGAGATGACGAGCCCGTACGCGTGGTACCAGTACTTCGTCAACACCGCCGATACCGATGTGATCCGGTACCTGCGCTGGTTCACGTTCTTATCGGCCGGGGAGATCGCAGAGTCGGAGGAGGCGACCGTTACGCGGCCGCACGAGCGGATAGCCCAGCGCAGGCTGGCCCGCGAGCTGACCACCCTGGTGCATGGCGAGGCGGCGACCGTGGCGGTCGAGCATGCCAGCCAGGCGTTGTTCGGTCGCGGTGAGTTGTCCAGGCTGGATGAGCCGACCCTCGCGGCGGCGCTGCGCGAGGCCGGCCAAGATAATAGGGTTGCCGAGCTCAAGCCGGGCGTCCCCGACGGGATCGTCGACCTGCTGGTGGCCAGCGGGCTGTCGCCCAGCAGGAGCGCGGCCAGGCGGACGATCGCGGAGGGCGGTATCGCGGTCAACAACAGCCGGATCGACAGCGAGGACTGGGCGCCCTCGTCCGGAGACTTCCTTTTCGGGCGGTGGCTGGTGTTGCGGCGCGGCAAGCGGAATATCGCCGGGGTGGAGCGCGTTGAATGATTGGCTCGAGTCGAAATCTTCGCCCTAGCAGGCTGTTTGACTCCGAGTTCTGCCTCACGTAACTTGGTGAAGCCGTCGCGACGCGGCCAGTCCGCCGAGCGCGATGGCATCCCAGAGGGAGAGCCATTTCGGTGGCTTCCTCGCCGTCCGCACGACTAGCACGCGGCCCAGGGCCGCGGACTGGATGCGCGGCCGGCGCGGGTGTGTTGTTTGAGAACTCAATAGTGTGTTTGGTGTTTTTGTTTGTTGTTTGTTTTTTTGCCATGCTCTGGCGTTCCCGTGTTGGGGTGTGGTGTTTGTGTCACGTTTGTGATGTTTGTCAGGT
>Ga0210086_1000092_pt1 | contig 54861 bp, 57 predicted proteins | sample China_Galinas_PW_3_FD_184867 | JGI IMG/M metagenome (GOLD analysis project Ga0210086, IMG submission 184867) | Wetland microbial communities from San Francisco Bay, California, USA, that impact long-term carbon sequestration - China_Galinas_PWB_D2... | ecosystem: Environmental > Aquatic > Marine...
CGCGATCCCGCCAGTCCCACCCGCTCCGCTGATGATTATCGTACCGGTCGCGGCCCCTTTCCTTCTCCCGTTCCCGATAGCCCCACCAGCGGCGCTGGCGATAATAGCGATCCCGGTCCCGGGGCGTGATATAGACCCGCTGGTGGATGCGGATCGGATACCTGTGCCGGAAAGACCTGCCATCCAGATAATAGCTTCCCCGGTGAAGAGAACCGCCGCGGTAGAGATAACCGAAGCTCAGATAGATGTGATAAGGAAAGTAAAAATCGGCAGGATAGGCGTAATACTCCGGCGGGGGCGTATTGACGTAACCCTTGGTCTGGGCCGCCGCCGGCGGCGCCTGGTCGGCTGACGGCTTGTTGGAAACGATCTTCCAGCTGCCATCAGGCTGGCGACAGGCGGTCCCGTACCCCTGCTGTTCCTCGCCGCCGATGACGATGGTCGAAATGAACTCCCGGCAGGGCTGCCCCTGAGAACCGGTGAAGGTCCGCACCGGGGTCACCCCTCCGGAGTTTCCCGTGTCAGGATTCACCCAGTCGGAGGACTGATTCGACTGGTTGTTTTCCAGTGCATTCTGAACGGTATCGGACATCGCCTGCTGCTCGGGGGGGGCAAGATCGCCAGCCTGCCCGAAGACAGTTACCGCCCCTGACAGAGTCCCCACCAGTACCATTATGATCAAAGCCAACTGCTTCATTCTCAACCTCCTTGCCGATCCCGACCGACCATACCCGGCACTCGGGCGCACCTGGTTCTGTAGCCCAGTATAGCAGAAGAAAACCCCCATCAGGCGACCCGCCGCCGAAATTTACTGCGGGCGATTGCGAAACGGCCGGTAGAGCGGATCGCCGATCAGCACCATCTGCCAGGAGAGGTAGGGCAGACTGAGAAAGTAACTTTCGACCAGAGGATAATAACCGTCGAGGAGATAGCCGAAAAACAGTTCCGGCAGAGGAAATCCCTGCACATAGGGCTCGGCCACCGGTCCGATGGTCGCCGCCACGCCGTCTTCCAGGAGTCGCTTGCACCAGACCTGGCTCCCCGGCTTTTTCAGCGTCGTGCATTCGCTGCTGGCGATATGGTAAGCGACCGCCCCCGGTCGCCAGTGGAAGGCATCGACATACTTGCCGAGGCTGTACCAGCCGCAATAGAGCGCCGCATCCGGGGCTTCTCCCGGCTGCATCAGGCGTTCCTGCTGATCGAGAATCACCGGCAGGCGGCTGAGTTTTTTCGTCAATGCTGCAGCCTTGTGCAATGACGCATCGTAAAGCGCATACCCCTGCAGCCGGGTCCCTTCCGGCAACGGCCAGCGAGCATCGAAGTAGGCCTTCCCCTGCAACCCCTGCTTTTCCACCTGCAGGCTGTCAGCGATCAGCCGCCGAACGATCTGTGGCGTCGGTCCGTCGAGCCGCGCCACCATCAGCACCTGATCTTTATTGAACAGCAATCCCTCCTTCTGCTTTTGAAAACCGATAAAGAATGGATTCGGCCGCCATTTCTCTAACGGATAATTATCGTCGAGGGCCAACGCCAGTTCCGAATCGACCGCCGCCCCCTGCTCCGGCCGCTTGAGAGTGGCGATCTTCTTCTCCAGCTGTTCCGATTTCCGCTGCAATTCTTTGCGTTCATCAGCTTCTCCCGCCAAGGTCTTCAGCTGCCAGTCGACATCCCGTTTTTCAAACTTGAGATCCTCCAGCCGCAACCACTCCTTGCGGCTCAGCTCCGGCGCGGACACCCGTAGCGGAATCCCGTAAAACAGCACCAGGCAACGGATCGGCGGATCCGTTGCCCGCCGGCGGAGAAATTTTCGCAACGGGGCGACCAGCTGCCGCTGATACTGCTCGCGACTGAGATCTTCGGATTCCGGAAGATCCACCTGCAACAGATTCCCTTTCGGCACCCGGCGTTGCTGCTGGTAGTTATGCGCCAGTTCCAGGCTCGCCGGAGAGTTTTGGTTGACGATCAGCAGAAGTTCGGCGGGTTGCAGAGCCAGGGCGGTGGTATTGAAAAACAGCACAAGTCCGATCAGAATCACCGGGGAGAAAACACGGCAGGTGGGCCAAAGCTGGGACATGACACCTTCCACGGATATACGAAACGTGACAGCAGACCTGTTACCGGGAACCGGGCAAGAAGCTTTCCGGCAGGGACCTAATCACGCAACGCAAGTGATTCCCTGTAGACCTCGCTGCCGGGCAGTCCGAATTCTTTGGCCACCTGTTTGACGATCTCTTTCCAACTGAGGTCGGTTTCATTCTTCAGTCGCAACAGGGCCTCGCTGACCGTTTCCTCCGGCGCACGCTGCGGGGCGGGGGCGAGCAGCAGCACCAGTTCGCCGCGCACCCGTTCAGCGGCAAAACGATCGACCGCCTCTGCCGCCGTGCCGCTGAACAGCTCTTCGTGGCGCTTGGTCAGCTCCCGACCGATCGCCAGCGGGCGCTCGGCTCCGCAGATTGCCACGATATCCCGCAGGCAGGCGAGCAAACGATGCGGGGCTTCATAGCAGACCAGGGTCTGTTGTTCGTTCTTGAGCTGTTCGAGCGACTGGCGGCGACCATGTGCCCGGGCGGGGAGAAAACCGATAAAGCGGAAGACGTCGGTCGGCAGTCCGGCAATCGACAGGGCCGCCACCAGCGCCGAGGGGCCGGGTACGGCGACCACCGACAGTCCCGCCTGGCGGCAACGGGAAACCAGGCGGTAGCCGGGATCGGCGATGCAGGGGGTACCGGCGTCGCTGATCAGGGCCAGCGACTCACCTGATTGCAGCCGTTCCAGGAGTTCGGCGGAGCGCTGCTCCTCGTTATGCTCATGGCAGGAAATCAGCGGGGTACGAATGGTGTAGTGATCCAGAAGTTTGCGGCTGTGGCGGGTATCCTCGGCGGCGATCAGGTCCACTTCCCCCAGAATCCGCACGGCCCGGTAAGTGATATCTTCAAGATTGCCGATCGGCGTGGCCACCACATAGAGGGTTCCGCTCACTCAAGCCCCTCCAGCTGCCGCAGCCAGAGCTCGGCCGAAGCATCGCTCGGCATCCGCCAGTCGCCACGCGGCGAAAGGGCCACGGTCCCGATTTTCGGGCCGTCCGGCAGGCAGGACCGTTTGAACTGCTGGGAAAAGAACCGCCGGTAGAATTGACGCAGCCATTTCAGTCGTTCGGCATGCGGAATCTTGGTAAAGACCTGCTCCGCCAGCATCAGTACCTTGGCCGGCGGATGGTGCATCCGCACCACCTGATAGAGGAAAAAATCGTGCAATTCGTAAGGGCCGACCACCTTTTCGGTAAACTGGCCGATATTCCCCTCGGCATCCGGCGGCAGCAGTTCGGGAGACACCGGGGTTGCGCAGACATCCGCCAGTACTTCGGACACCTCGCCGGAAAATTCCTGCTGCGCGCACCAATCGACCAGGTAGCGTACCAGGGTTTTGGGTACCCCGCAGTTGACCGCGTACATCGACATGTGATCACCGTTGTAGGTGCACCAGCCGAGCGCCAGCTCCGACAGATCGCCGGTGCCGATCACCAGCCCGCCGACCTGATTGGCCACATCCATCAGGATCTGGGTCCGTTCCCGGGCCTGACTGTTCTCATAGGTGATATCGTGGCAAGTTTCTTCATGACCGATATCCTCGAAATGCCTTAATACGGCGGCTTCGATCGGAATCGTCCGCAGCTCGGCGCCGAGCAGTTCGGCCAGACTGGCGGCATTGCCGCGGGTCCGCTCGGTGGTGCCGAAACCGGGCATGGTAATGGCGACAATCCCTTTCCGTTCAAGCCCCAGCCGATCAAACGCCTTGACGCAGACCAGCAACGCCAGCGTCGAATCCAGACCGCCGGAAAGACCGACGACCACCTGCCGACTGCCGGTATGCCGCAAACGCTGCATTAGGGCACTGGTTTGCAACTGGAAGATCTCCCGACAACGGGCGCTACGCTCGTCATCATCGGGCGGCACGAAGGGGGTACGGCTCAAGGGCCGCTGCAATTCTTCGACGGGAAGAACCTTCAGGCGAAAGTTCTGAATCCGGAATGACCGCAGCGGCTGCCCGGCGGCAAAACTGCTGTTGCGCTGCCGTTCGCCGATCAGCCGCTGCAGATCGACATCGGCCAGGGCCAGTTGACTAGCAAACTGGAAGCGTTCGGTTTCCGCCAGGATCTGTCCGTTTTCGGCGATCAGCGAATGACCGGAAAATACCAGATCGGTGCTCGATTCATTGGGGCCGGCCGAAGCAAAAGCGTAGGCGGCCAGACAGCGGGCGGACTGGGAGGAGATCAACGAACGCCGGTAAGCCTGCTTGCTGAGGATTTCCGGACTGGCTGAAAGGTTGAGCAGCAGGTTCGCTCCGGCCAACGCCTGAGAGCTGCTCGGGGGAGTGACCGCCCAGACATCTTCGCAGATTTCGATCCCGACCATGCACCAGGGGTGATCTTCGGCGCGGAACAGCAGATCTTCCCCGAACGGGATCTGCTGCCCGGCCAGTTCCAGATAGTTGCTGGTCCGTTCGGTGGCCGAAGAGAACCAGCGCTGTTCGTAAAACTCGCCGCTGTTCGGCAGAAAGGTCTTCGGCACGATTCCGCAGATTTCACCATCGGAAAGCAGGACCGCGCAGTTAAACAGGCGCCCAGAGGCGGAGAGCGGAGCACCAACCACCAGGCTCAGCTGCTCTTCAGCGCTAAAAGCCGCCAGCGTCACCAGCGCTTTTTCCACCTGTTGCTGCAGGATCTGCTGGAAAAACAGGTCGCCGCAACTGTATCCGGTCAGACAGAGTTCCGGCAGCAGCAGGAAACGAGACTGCCGGGCGACGGCCTGCCGGGCGAGTTCCTTGATCTGTTCGACGTTATAGTCGATATCCCCCAGGCGTAATTCCGGGGTGGCGACGGCGACGCGCAACATGCCGTATCTGGACAGATCGATTTCCGCCTTTGTCGCTTTCTGGGTCATAACCGCTCCTGTTGCCGAAGTACCCTGCGTTATTCACGCGCCGAGTTCAAAGGCATTCGGCAGATGCTGAATCCTTGCATTGCCATCACTTTGGCACAGTATTGCCACAACATCAAATCGGGGCTGCAGATTTCCGCCTTTTTCCCGTTGCAAATACCACTGGGCGGTGCGGATAATCTGCCGTTGCTTGCGCCCACCGACCGCTTCCTGGGGGGTGCCGAAAACGGTCCCGCGACGGGTTTTCACTTCTATAAAAACCAGCTGTCTCTGCTGCCGGGCCACGATATCGATTTCCCCGACCGGCGTCCGGTAATTCCGGTGCAGAATCTTCATCCCCTGCCGGCGCAGGTATGACACCGCCTGTTCCTCCCCCCATTCCCCCAGGGCCTGCCGTTCCTTGCTCATCTCCCCCCCAGATGCTCCCTGACTCCGGCAAAAGTTTTACGATGATGACGGCAGGGACCGTATTCGGCAATCGCCTGCCGGTGCGCTGCGGTTCCATACCCCTTATGCCGGGCAAAATCGTAACTTGGATGCTGACGGTCGAGGCTGCACATGATCCGGTCCCGCACCACCTTGGCCACCACCGATGCCGCAGCGATTGACAGCGAACGGCTGTCCCCCTTCTTCAGGGTCTGCTGCGGAATTTTCAGTGGCAGCGGCGTGATGCCATCGATCAGCAGATGATCCGGAGCTACCGGCAGCCGCCCGATCGCCCGCTGCATGGCCAGCAGGGTCGCCTGGAGAATATTGACCCGGTCGATTTCCGCCGCCGTCGCCACGCCGATTCCGACCGCTCGGGCCAAGTCCCGAATCTGGGGATAGAACCGGTTGCGCTGCTGTTCGCTCAATTGCTTCGAATCGGTTAAACCGGCCAGCGCGAAACCGGCCGGCAGTATCACCGCGGCGGCTACCACCGGCCCGGCCAACGGCCCGCGCCCGGCTTCATCCACTCCGGCAACCGCCTGATAACCGCGAGCACGGGCCTGCTCTTCGAAAAAGAGGGTTGAAAGCTCTTCCGGGGCAAACAGATCCAGGGTCGTCATGCGGCAGTAATCCAATCGGATAAAATTAAAATGAAAAAAATTTCACCGCCGAGCGCGCGGAGTAAGCGGAGAAATCCGATATTATTGGATTTTAAATCAAAAACTTTGACTTTGATTTTCTCTGCGTTCTCAGCGAACTCCACGGTAAATGCTTTTCTTTGCGAAGTACGGCAACAAAAAAGCCCCGACAATTGAATTGTCGGGGCTCATTCTACCTAAATAACTTTGATCAAGCAAAACGCTTTTCGGAGATCCTGGCCGCTTTACCACGCAGCTTGCGCAGGTAGTAGAGCTTGGCGCGCCGGACCTGACCGACCCGCAGCACTTCGATCTTGTCGATGTTCGGTGAATGCAGCGGAAAGATCCGCTCAACACCGATACCGCCGGAGATTTTGCGGACGGTGTAGGACGAGCCGAGACCACGATTCAGGCGCTTGATGCAGACGCCCTGGAAAATCTGGATCCGTTGTTTGTCACCCTCGGTAATCTTGACATGCACCTTCAGGGTATCGCCGGCCTTGAATACCGGGATATCTTTTTTGATTTGTTCCATTTCCAACCGATCGATGATGTTCATCTTTCTATCCTCCTCGATGTATCTATCCGTGATTTTAAATACGGTACGTTTTTAAAATTGTCAATGCGGCCAGCCTCACCGGCCACGGCTGTCTGTGCTTTATTCTCCGGATTCTGAATCTGTTCTCTGCAACTGCTCCAGAATCCGTATATCCTCATCGCTCAACTCTGCTCTCTTCAGCAGATCGGGGCGCCGCCGCCAGGTCCGCAGCAGCTGCTGCTCGCGCCGCCAGCGGGCGATTCTGCCGTGGTCCCCGGAGAGCAGCACCTCGGGAACCGCCATGCCGTTAAAAACCGCCGGCCGGGTGTACTGCGGGTATTCCAGCAATCCGTCCGAAAATGAGTCTGCTTCCGCGCTGTCGCTGCAGCCGAGCACCCCGGGAATGAATCGGGCGATGGCGTCGATCATCACCAGCGCCGGCAGTTCGCCGCCGGTCAGGACAAAATCGCCGATCGAATATTCCGCATCGACCAAAGTCTGCCGGACCCGTTCATCAAATCCTTCGTAACGGCCGCAGAGGAAGATCAGCCCCTCTTCAGCGGCCAGTTCGCACGCAGCCTGATGGCTAAACGGCGCGCCCTGGGGGGTCATCAGCAACACCTTGGCCCGCGGCGTTCTTGTTTTGAGATCAGCGATCGCGCGGGCGATCGGTTCCGGCTTCATCACCATGCCGTCGCCCCCCCCGTAAGGGGTGTCGTCGGTGGTCTGATGTTTCCCTTCAGCCCAGTCGCGCAGGTTGTGCAAACGAACCTGCAGCAACTGTTGTTTGGCCGCCCGTCCGAGGATACTCTCCTGCAGGGGGGATACGAAGATGCCGGGGAACAGCGTCAGTACGTCAAAGATCATCATTTTTGCGGGACCAGCCCTTCGGGAAGATCAACCTTCATGACCCTCGTCTCCAGATTGATCTCCAGAATAAACCGCCCGACCGCAGGGATCAGGACTTCACCGTACTCCCCATCGACCACGTAGGTATCATGCGCCGCGGTGGAAAACATGCTCTGCAGGCAGCCGATCGGGCCGGCCCGGCGATCGATCACCTGCAGCCCTTCAAGCTGATGCCAGTAATACTCATTCTCGTCGAGCTCGGGAAACTGGTCTTCCGGCAGCAGAACGGTACTGCCGACCAGCTCTTCCACCAGATTGATCGACTCGTAACCCTGCAGACGCAACAAAACCTGCCCCTTGTGGAGCTTCTGACGACAGGGACTGACCGCCAGCATCTCCCCCTTGGGCAGGCGCAGACAAAGACTTTCCGCCGAGAGCAGCAGCTCAGGATCACCCGAGTGCGGCCTGACCTTGAGATCGCCTTTCAGGCCATGGATGCCGACGACTTTGCCGACATCCCGTAGAGCTTCCGACCGGTTATTCATCGATCCAACTCATCCCTGAAAAACCGATCAAGCTCGCGGATCACTCCATGATCTGGAGCGAGGCGCGCCTGTTTTCCCGGGTCGCCTTGGCATTCAGCAAGGTGCGCATCGCTTTGGCGTTGCGCCCCTGTTTGCCGATAATCCGCCCCATATCCTCCTGGGCGGCAGCCAGCTTGACCAAAACCGTACCGTCTTCGCCGACCTCCTCAGAGATGACAATCTCCTCGGGTTTTTCGACCAAAGACTTGGCAATGTGCTCGATCAGGTCTTTCATGGGTCATCCTCCGGGTGGATCGGGGCCCGTTGCCCCGGATTCGGACCAGTCAGGCTCAGGCTTCTGCAGTCGCCTCAGTCTTGAACTTGGCCCAGACGCCGGCAGTGCGCAGCAACCGGCGAACCGTATCAGTCGGCTGAGCACCCTTGTTGAGCCACTCAAGGGTGCGATCTTCTTGCAGATTCAGCAGGGACTGCTCCTGGCGCGGATCGTATTGTCCCAGCCTTTCGATAAACCGGCCATCCCGTGGAAAGCGCTCGTCTGCCACAACGATCTGGTAGAACGGCTTCTTCTTTGCACCGCCGCGGGCGAGCCTGATTTTTACTGCCATGCTGTCTTTCCTCCTGGTGCTTCTTGCTTTGTTGTATGTTTTACGAATAGCGAAAGCTTTTCTCTATTCTCGGAATCAGAACGGTAGCTGACCACCACGGCCGAGCATCCCCTTGAGCCCCTTGGGGCCCATCTTCTGCATCTTTTTCATCATCTTCTGCGCTTCGATGAAACGCTTCAGCAACGAGTTGACATCCTGAACCCGGGTTCCGCTGCCATTGGCGATCCGCAACCGCCGCGAACCATTGAGGATGCGATGATCGAGCCGCTCCTTCGGGGTCATCGAACGGATAATCGCCTCGATCTTCTTCAGTTCCTGCTCCGGCATCTGCATCCCCTGGGCCTGCTTCATTGCCTTGCCGGCGCCGGGAATCATTTTCAGTAGCGAATCGATCGACCCCATCTTTTTGATCATCTGCATCTGCTCAAGGAAGGTCTCCAACGTGAAACCCTCTTTGCGCAGCTTCTGCTCCATGACCGCTGCGTCTTCCAACTCAACCGCGGCCTGGGCCTTCTCGATCAGGCTGAGGACATCCCCCATGCCGAGGATCCGCTGGGCCATGCGGTCAGGGTGAAATTGCTCAAGCGCATCGAGCTTTTCACCCATGCCGACCAGTTTGATCGGCTTGCCGGTTACGGCCCGAATCGACAGCGCGGCACCGCCGCGGGCATCGCCGTCCAGCTTGGTCAGCACCACTCCGGTCAGCGGCAGCTGCTCGTCAAAACTGGCCGCCACGGTCACCGCGTCCTGACCGGTCATCGCGTCGGCGACAAACAGGATTTCCTGCGGCGCGACGTTCGCCACGATCCGCTTCAGTTCATCCATCAACTGGTTGTCAATGTGCAGACGCCCAGCGGTATCAAGAATTATTGTATCAAAACCGTTCAGCTCGGCATACTGACGGGCACGGTTACAGATATCCACCGGGTCCTGCCCCGGCTGGGAATCGAACACCTCGATATCCAGTTGCCGGCCCAGCGTTTTGAGCTGCTCGATTGCCGCCGGTCGGTAAATATCGGCCGGCACCAGCAGCGGATTGCGCTTGTCACGCCGCAGCTTCAATGCCAGTTTACCACAGGTGGTGGTTTTACCCGCCCCCTGCAATCCACAGAGCATCAACGGCACCGGCGGCTTCGCCGCCAGCTGCAAACTATTGTCTTCCCCTTCCCCCATCAGGACGGCCAGTTCTTCACGAACCACCTTGATCACCTGCTGGGCCGGGGTCAGACTTTTCAGCACATCCTGACCGGTCGCCCGCTCACCAACCCGGGAGACAAAATCTTTGACCACCCGGAAGTTGACATCAGCCTCAAGCAGCACCAGGCGGATTTCCCGCATGGTCTCCTTGACGTGCTGTTCGGTCAGTCGCCCATGACCGCGAAGCTTTTTAAAGACCGCGTCGAGTTTGTCAGAAAGTGTATCAAACATAATGCTATTCGGGCAAAAATCACGAAAGAGTAAATATAAAAAAGGGGCTATCCCTTGTCAAGCTAAAACCCCGTCAATCGGCGCTTTTTTACAGCTGGACAAACTTATCGTACTGCTTTTGCCAAAGCTCGGAAATCGCCAGCCCCGCCTCGGCCAGAGCAGCTTCGACCGCCCCCTGCGAATCCGGGGAAAAGCGGATTGCCAGACCGCAATCGGAAGCCAGCTGACGGGGGACGGGGATCAGCAGGATCTCCAGCTGTTTCGCCTTGAGAACTTTTTCCGCCTTCATCACCCGATGAATCGAGTGGAAGATGGCGACACAATCCCCGTCATTAACCACGATCAACCCTTCCTTCGGCATCTTCGGCGCTGTCCGGCCGCGCATCATGCCATGTTTGCCCGTGACTTGCAAGTGGGGAATCTCAGCCCGCCTGAATTGACAGAGATCGGCAGAGAAGAGTAGAGTAACGACTCAATTTTACCAACCCGAATCTCTACAGAAGGACGTTCCAAGTGCAACCCAATTATTACATGCCCCTCGCCGGCCTGCTGGTCTTTTCGTTCGGAGTCAATCTACCCCTCGGTTACCTGCGGGAAGCCAGTCGCAAGTTTTCCGTACGCTGGTTCGTTCTGGTCCACCTGTCGATCCCTTTTATTATCGTCCTGCGCCTGATGCTCGGTTTCGGTTGGCAGATCATCCCTTTTACCCTGGCCTGCGCGGTCGGCGGACAGCTGGTCGGCGGCCGGATCCGCCGTCGAACTATATAGCCTATGCGCTCCGACCGTCCACCGCTGAAGCAGGCGGCTCAAGTCGGCTCTCTGCTCAAGCAGGTCCTGTCGGATCAGGGGCTTGATGATCGCCTGTCCCGCTACCAGGCCTGGCTGATCTGGGACAAACTGGTCGGTGAACAGATTGCCAACCGTGCCCGTCCGCTCCGGATTCGTCAGAATGTGCTCGAGGTTCAGGTCGACCACCCGGTCTGGATGCAGCAGCTGCAGATGTTGAAACCGAAAATTCTGGAAAAGCTGAACCGGCAGATTCCCAATGCCGGCATCACCGATATCTATCTGCGCAAGGCCAAATCGATTCCCGCCGGACCTCAGGCGGCACCGGAGGTGACTTCTCCCCCGACATGGCTGAAGATTGAATTGAGCGCTGCCGAACAACAGCAGATTGAAGAGCGATTGAGTGCGATCGGGGATCCTGAATTACGCAACGAAATGAAGCGCCTGTTCACCCGGCAGAAACAGCTCGATAAAGACCGAAACCGTTAGTTAGCTTCGCGATACATCTGCAGGACTTCTGCCGTGTAGTCTCGGCCCGTCCCCTGATAAATCACCAGCGGCGGTTCAACCGTTAGTCCCGGCCGGCCCATTTTGCGCCCCTCGACCAGAGCCATTTTCGCCGGGTCCCCCTGGCGCGGATGAATCATCCGCAGACGCTTGGGTTCGATGCCGCAGGCCGCCATCCGGCTGAACAGCTCCGGCAATCTTTCCGCCAGATAAATCAGGGCAAAACGGCCACCGTTATTCAGCAGCCAGGCGGCCGCCCGGACAAAATCTTCCAGATCGCCAGCCAGCTCATGCCGCGCGGCCGCCCGCTCATCATTGGGCGCCAGTCGCCCGCTGCGCAACTTTCGATAGGGCGGGTTACTGATCACCAGGTCGGTCTGTGCGGACGGCAGCAGCTCACGGATCCGGCGGATATCCCCCTGAACAATCTTCACTACAGCCTGCAGATTATTCAGCTCAACATTCTGCTGAGCTCGCTGCGCCTGTTCGGGGTGCAGTTCTATTCCGGTTACCAGCTTGACGGGAGTAAGACGTGCCAAAAGCAGCGGGATCACTCCCGAGCCGGTCCCCAGATCGACGATCTGGTTCCGTTCGCGCACCTCGACAAAACGCGCCAACAGTACCGGATCGAGGGAGAATCGATATCCATCCCGTGCCTGTATCAGCTGCAGGTTGCCTAAACCAAGGCTGTCGATAGTTTCGTTATCACCAGACATAATGACAGTAAAAAGGCCAGCCCGAATTTTCCGGACTGGCCTTTTCCAAAAACAATGTGTTCCGAGTGCAAATTACTTGACGTGGCACTCTTTACACTTGGTCGGTCCGTTCATCTTCTTGTGGCAGTCCTTGCACAGCTTGTGGAAGGCATCTTTGGCCTTGGGGGCATCCGCCTTGACGCCATGGCAGCTGCGGCAAGCACCGGCTTCTACGCCGGCATGGTGACAGGTCTTGCAATCGGTCTTACCGGCGTGCTTGGCATGATCGAGGGTAACGGCACCCATCTTGGCGTCCAGCTTGACCGTCGCAGGAGCATCAGCGGCAGCAACAGCCAGAGCTGAACCGACAACAAACGCGACAATAACCAGCAGTAACAACATCTTCTTCATTTTTCGAATCCTCCCTATGGAATTGATTGGATGAAACCGGGAGTAAATTTAATCTACGGTGTCGTGTGTGTCAACTGAAAACAGTATAGTATATTGTATACGATTTCAAAAAAGATCAGGCAAGGCCGTCGGTCTCCAGTTTTTTCTGTACCTGGACCGATTTCTTCACCACTCCTGACGCCATTTCTTGTTTAAATTCGACTAGTTGGGATGTTAGAGCAACATCTTCAGCGGCCAGAATCTGCACGGCGAATATCCCGGCGTTACGCGCTCCGGCCGGCCCGATCGCCATGGTCGCCACTGGAATACCGGCCGGCATCTGCACCATCGCCAGCAGAGCATCCAGGCCCCGCAGCGGGGTGGCGTCGATCGGCACGGCAATCACCGGCAAGGTGGTTTCGGCTGCGACCACTCCCGCCAGATGCGCGGCGGCGCCGGCGCCGGCGATCAGAATCTTGATCCCCCGCCCCCGCGCTTCGCGGACATAGCTGGCGGTCCTTTCCGGGGTGCGATGGGCACTGGAAACAACCATCTCAAACGGCACCTTGAAATGTTTGAGAACCTTGGCAGCTTCGACCATGACCGAGTAATCGTTGTCGCTGCCCATCAGAATACCGACCAGGGGTTTTTTGTCGCTCATCGTGCGGCTCCCGTCATTGCTCTGGATTATCTGTTCAGCGCCCGCGCGCCGATATCTTTGCGATAATGGACCCCATCCCAGCTGATTTTTGCCACCCCGGAATAGGCTTTGTCGATGGCCGCTTTCACATCTGTCCCGAGACCGGTGACGCCGAGCACCCGTCCGCCGTTATTGACGATCCGACCATACTTGAAACTGGTCCCGGCATGGAACACCACCAGATCGTCGACTTGAAACGCTTCCTCCAGACCGGAAATCGGCAGCCCTTTGGCAAAAGATCCCGGATAACCGCCGCTGGCCATCACCACGCAGACCGCCGCCTTATCATGCCACTGCAGAGAGGTTTGCCGCAGCTCGCCCCGCGCACAGGCCTGCAGAATCGGCACAATGTCTTCCTGCATGCGCACCAGCAGCGGCTGGGCCTCGGGATCGCCGAATCGGGCATTAAATTCCACCACTCGCGGTTTGCCATCCTTGATCATCAGCCCGACATAGAGAATGCCGCTGTAGGGGCAGCCGTCCTGGGCCATCCCGGCAATGGTCGGTTTGACGATGGTTTCAACGATCTGATTGTGCAGGGCCTTCGTTACCACCGGCGCCGGCGAATAGGCGCCCATACCGCCGGTATTCGGACCTTCGTCGTTATCAAAAACCCGCTTGTGGTCCTGCGAAGACGCCAGCGGCAGAATGTTTTTGCCGTCGGTGAAAGCGAAGAAGGAGGCCTCCTCGCCATCCATGAACTCTTCGATGACCACACTGGCGCCGGCGGCGCCGAACACCTGGTCGAGCATGATATCATCCACCGCAGCAATCGCCTGCGCTTCACTCATGGCAACGATCACCCCTTTGCCGGCGGCCAGACCGTCGGCCTTGACCACGATCGGCGCGCCTTGTTTTTTGATGTAGGCGACCGCGTCACTGTGTTCGGTAAAGGTCTGGTAGTCAGCCGTGGGGATACCGTACTTGGCCATCAGGTTCTTCGAAAATCCTTTGCTCCCCTCGATCTGCGCCGCCGCCTTGCTCGGGCCGAAAATTTCCAGCCCGGCCGCCTGAAAAGTATCGACGATCCCCATAGTCAGCGGCACTTCGGGACCGACCACGGTCAGGTCGATTTTTTCGGCGAGAGCGAACTCGCAAAGGGTATCGATCTCGTCGGCGCCGATGTTCACGCATTCGGCCAGCGCGGCAATGCCGGGATTCCCCGGCGCACAGTACAGGGTCTCGACCAGCGACGACTGGGCGATCTTCCAGCACAGCGCATGCTCGCGACCACCGCCGCCGATAACCAGAACTTTCATTATCCAGATCTCCTTTCACCGCAGAGAGCGCGGAGAACGCAGAGAAAAATTGTATTTATTTCAATCAAATCGCCCGTTGCAGAAGCGTGATTTTTGTGCAAGGTCAAGGCGCCCAAGAAATGGCGCGGAGGCGTACTGGAAGCTACGCCGCACAAGTCATTTCGCCGGGCAACGCCGAGATTGCGCAAAAAGCGCGCTTCCTAATGCCTAAAGTGGCGCATACCCGTGAAGATCATCGCGATATTGTGCTCGTCGGCGGCGGCGATCACCTCTTCGTCGCGGATCGAGCCGCCCGGCTGGATAACCGCAGTAATTCCGGCGGCAGCGGCATTGTCGATGCCGTCCCGGAAAGGGAAGAAGGCGTCGGAAGCCATCGCCGCCCCTTTGACTTCCAGCCCGGCGTGCTCGGCCTTGATCGCCGCGATCCGCGCCGAGTTGACCCGGCTCATCTGCCCGGCGCCCACGCCGATGGTCATGCCGTCCTTGCCGTAGACGATGGCGTTGCTCTTGACGAACTTGGCGACCCGCCAGGCGAATTCAAGATCCTCACGCTCCTTGGCGGTCGGCACCCGCTGGGTCACCACCTGCAGCTCATTGCTCAACAGCAGGTCGGCATCCTGCACCAGCAGGCCGCCGTTGACCCGCTTGAAATCGTAGCGCGGCGCGTTCTCGGCCGGCCATTCACCACACTCGAGCAGACGGACATTCTTCTTCGCCGCAATCACTTCCGAAGCCGCTGCCGAAACCTTCGGTGCGATAATCACCTCGACGAACTGCTTCTCGACGATCGCCCGGGCGGTCTCGACATCCAGTTCCCGGTTCACGGCGATGATGCCGCCGAAGGCTGATTCGGGGTCGGTGGAAAAGGCCCGCTGATAGGCTTCAAGCAGGTTGCCGCCCAGGGCCACGCCGCAGGGGTTGGCATGCTTGACGATGACACAGGCCGGTCCTTCACCGAACTGCTTGATACATTCGAGCGCTGCATCGGTATCGGCGATGTTGTTGTAGGAGAGCTCTTTCCCCTGCAGCTGGCGGGCAGTCGAAATCGACGCTTCGGCAATATTTTTCTCCACATAGAAGGCCGCCTTCTGATGCGGGTTCTCGCCGTAGCGCATCCCCTGCGCCTTGTGGTACTGCAGGGTCAGGGCCGGCGGGAAATCGGCCTGATCTTCGCCGGTCTTCCGGCCGAGCCAGTTGGAGATGGCGCCATCGTACGCGGCGGTGTGCTGATAGACTTTGACCGCCAGTTTGAAATTGGTCTGCTCCGATACCTCGCCACCGCTCTGCCTCATCTCGGTGAGCACCGTCTGGTAATCACCGGGATCGACCAGCACGGTGACGTAGCGATTGTTCTTGGCCGCGCTGCGCAGCATGGTCGGACCGCCGATATCGATATTCTCGATGGCATCTTCAAGACAGCACCCCTCCCTGGCCACGGTCGCTTCGAAGGGATAAAGGTTGACCACCACCATGTCGATCGGTTCGATATCGTGACTGGCCATGGCGGCGACATGCTCCGGATTGTCACGCAGCCCAAGCAGCGCGCCATGCACCTTCGGATGCAGGGTCTTGACCCGGCCGTCCATCATTTCCGGGAACCCGGTGTAATCGGACACATCCATCGCCGGAATCCCGGCATCACGGATCATTTTCGCCGTACCGCCGGTCGACAGCAGTTCAACGCCCAGGCTGTTCAGCTCGCGGGCCAGATCGAGAACCCCGGTTTTATCGGAAACGGATATCAATGCGCGTTTGATGGAGGCCATGCTTTTCTCCCTTGCTTGGATAAATACTGAATACTGGTGACTTAAAAAATGAAGAAAGGACAGTCGATCAGACTGTCCAATCATATATCAATATTCTCGCTTCACCAGCTTCAAGAACAAACCGGGAGCCGGGAAAGAGGCACTTTTCTAGCATGATTTCCGGCTGCATGGCAACCCCTTTCCGGTCGGCCACCGGCAACATTTTCCCCGGTGAACCCCGTCAATCCGGTTCGGCCGGATAGACCCGCGGCACCCGCCGGCCGATCCGGCAGAAGACTTCGTAGGATATCGTCTGCAGGATTTCCGCCCAGTCATCACCGCTGATGGTCAGGCCATCGGCGCTACCGAGCAGGGTGACGCGATCACCGACCGCCGCCTGGGGCAAGTCGGTGACATCGAACATGATCCAGTCCATGCAGACCCGACCGATCAACGGGATTTTCCGCCCGTGCAGAATCGCCTGGCCGCAGTTGGAGAACAGGCGATTGTAGCCATCGGCATAGCCGATCGGCAGCACCGCCACCCGGGTCGGCCGGCGGGTGTGAAAGATGTGGCCGTAAGAGATTCCGCTCTTTGCCGGCAGTTCACGGAGCTGGGCGATTCGGCTGCGCAGCTGCATCACCGGTTTCAGCTCGAGCCGGTCAGCGAAATCCGGTCCGGGCAAGCCACCGTAAAGCATAATCCCCGGCCGCGCCAGGGTCGCTTCAGGGAATTTCCAGCCGACCAGCCCGGCGCTGTTGCTGAGATGAATTTCCCGCGGCGCGATCCCCGCTTCACCTAACATCTGCAGCTGCTCGCGAAATAATTGCAACTGGCCGGGTGTAACCGCTGAATCCGGTTCATCGGCGCTGGCCAGGTGGCTCATCACCCCCTCGATCCGGAGCCCCTTGAGCTGGCGCAAACGGGGCAGGAACTCGCGCAGTTGTTCGGGCAGGAAACCGACCCGCCCCATGCCGCTGTCGATTTTAAGATGCACGTTCAACTCACGCCCCTGGTCCACAGCTGCAGCTGAAAGCCGTTGCGCCGTTTCGGCATCGAGCAGCGCCGGGGTCAAAGCCTGCTGCAGGAAAGCCTCTTCCTGGCCCGGATAGCAGCCGCCGAACACCAGGATGGTTCCGGCAATTCCTGCCGCCCGCAATTCCAGAGCCTCCTCCAGAGTCGCCACGCCGAAGTGCTCCACGCCCAGCGCGGCGAATCGCCGGCTGACCGGCACCGCGCCATGACCGTAGGCATCGGCCTTGACCACGGTCAGCAGCCGCTGTTGCGATCCACAAAACTTCTGCGCCTGGCGAAAGTTATGCTCCAGAGCAGCCAGATCGATTTCCGCCCAGGTCGGTCGCCCGGAATTATTATTCATCAACCCGCTCTCCAATTTGCTATCATCAGTAACACACCGACTTCAGTCCCCGGTCGGTCATCGGCATTGTAAGCTCGCACGACAAATAGTGTAAAGTCACAATCGGGGCTAAAGTTAATTGACATCAACAAGTTGTGGCTGCTACGATTCTTTATTCTGTGTAATAAAGTGCCGTTCATCACTCTTTGCCCGATGGAATTTAAAAATCACTTTGAGATTTGTTATTAAAAGTCCTGCTGCGGGAGATTGCCGATGCTTTCCGGTCTATACCTGATCACTGACAGTACCAGAGGTGAGATTTTACTGCAGAAAGTTGAAGCGGCACTGACGGGCGGTGCCAAAATCGTTCAGTACCGGGCCAAGGATATCAATCCTGACGAGCGCCGGGAAACTGCGGAAAAACTTCGAACTCTCTGCCACAACCACCAGGCGCTGCTGATTATCAACGACCTGCCGGAATTGGCACACGCTGTCGACGCCGATGGAGTCCACCTGGGGCAGGAGGATATGCCGGCCGTCAACGCCCGACAATTGCTCGGTGGCGGCAAGCTGATCGGCATCTCCACCCACAGCGTCGAAGAAGCGCTGAAGGCCGAAGCACATGGCGCCGATTACATTGCGATCGGCAGCATCTTCCCGACCGAAACCAAAGACGATACCCAAGTGGTCGGCATCGAAACCCTGCGCAAGGTTCGCAAGGCGGTTCGAATCCCCCTGGTCGCGATCGGCGGCATGACCACGGCCGGGGCGTTTGACGCTCTGGAGGCGGGAGCCAATTCGATCGCCGTCGTCTCGGCAGTGATGCAGGATAGCGACCCGGCCCGTGCCGCCCGGGAATTCGCCCTGCTTTTCAATCGCGACGCGGAAAAACCCTGTGGCCGGGTGTTGACCATCGCCGGTTCCGATTCCGGAGGCGGTGCGGGAATTCAGGCTGACATCAAAACCATCACTCTGCTCGGCAGTTACGCCAGCAGCGCGCTCACGGCACTGACGGCACAGAATACCCTGGGCGTCAACGACACCTATCAGATTCATACCGATTTCGTTCTCAAACAGATCGATGCAGTGCTTGACGACATCGGCACCGACACGGTAAAAACCGGCATGCTCAGCTGGGGCGGCATTGTTTCACGCGTTGCTCAGGCCATCAAAAAACGTTCCTTACTGGCGGTCGTCGATCCGGTGATGGTAGCCAAGGGGGGCGAATCACTGCTCGATCGTGAAGCCCACGACAGCCTGATCTCCCGGCTGCTGCCGCAATCCTATCTACTGACGCCGAACCTGCCCGAAGTCGAGGCCCTGACCGGAATCGCCCCGAACAATGCTGACGAGATGGTGGAAGCCGGACGGAACCTGCAGGAACTGGGTGCGCGCAACGTTCTGATCAAAGGCGGCCATCTGGAAGGGGAAGCATTAGATATCCTGCTGCTCGGCAGTGCGGAATATCGCCTCAGCGCGCCACGTTTCGACACCATCAATACCCATGGTACCGGCTGCGCCCTGTCGGCAGCGATCGCCACGTTTCTGGCCCAGGGCTACCCCCTGCACCGCGCAGTCGAACGAGCCAAGAAATTTGTCACCCTGGCCATTGAACACAGTATGGACCTGGGGCGCGGCCATGGCCCGGTCAATCATTTTCAGGCGGCCATGCAGCTCTTGCATGAACAGGATGATTCGGATTAAACTATCAGCTTGTTTGCATTCAGTGTATGTTCACCCGCAGCGCTGTCACGACCAGGTGACATGCGCTGCTTTTATCTATATTCGAAAAAGATTCAAGAAGGGCATACGGCATGACCCAATTAGAAATGGCTCGTCAAGGGCAGATCAGCGACCTGATGCGGCAAGCTGCCGCTGCTGAACATATTGATCCGGAACTATTGCGGCAGAAGATCGCCGCCGGGACTGCGGTGATCTGCCGCAACAACAAGCATGTCAACGCCACGCCACTGGCGGTCGGTGAAGGGTTGCGCACCAAAACCAACGCCAATATCGGCACCAGCAGCGACGATTCAAGTATCGACAAGGAGCTGGAAAAAGCCCAGGTGGCGGTAGCCGCCGGCGCCGACGCGATCATGGATCTGTCGACCGGCGGACCGATCGACGAAATCCGCGCCGCGATCATCTCGCAGACCAATGTCTGTATCGGCAGCGTCCCCCTCTATCAGGCGGCCTGCGACACAGTCCTGAACCAGGGCAAGCCGATTGTCGATATGAGCGTCGATGACATTTTCGCCGGGGTCGAGAAACACCTCGCGGACGGCGTCGACTTCATCACCGTCCACTGCGGCGTGACCCGGGAAACCGTGGAGCGGATGGAAAACGAAGGGCGGATCATGGAGGTGGTTTCGCGCGGCGGCTCCTTCACCGTCGAGTGGATGCTGCACAACGACGCCCAGAATCCGCTCTACGAATTCTACGACCGCCTGCTGGAGACCGTCCGCCCCTACGATGCGGTCCTGTCGCTCGGCGACGGCTTCCGGCCCGGTTGCCTGGCCGACGCCACCGACCGCGCCCAGATTCACGAACTGCTGCTGCTCGGCGAACTGACCCAGCGCGCCCAGGCGGCCGGCATCCAGGTGATGATCGAAGGCCCGGGCCATGTGCCGCTGCATCAGATTGAGGCCAACATCAAGCTGCAGAAACGGCTTTGTCACGGCGCTCCCTTCTACGTCCTCGGTCCGCTGGTCACCGATATTGCGCCGGGGTACGACCATATCACCGCGGCCATCGGCGGCACCATCGCCGCCGCCGCCGGCGCCGACTTTCTCTGCTACGTCACTCCCAGCGAGCACCTACGCCTGCCGACCGTCGAGGATGTCCACGAAGGAGTGATGGCGGCCCGCATCGCCGCGCATGCCGCGGATATCGCCAAGGGGGTTCCCGGCGCCATCGAAAAAGACAACGCCATGGCCCGCTGCCGCAAGAATCTCGACTGGGAAGGGCAATTCAAGCTGGCCATCGATCCGGACAAAGCTCGCCGCCTGCGCGCCGAATCGGGCGTCGACGAAGCGCATGGCGCCTGCACCATGTGCGGTGCCCTCTGCGCATACAAAGTCATGAACGAAAGAAATGACAAGAAAGTCGTCGCCGGCTGAACCTGTTAGCCTCTGTGGGCAAATAAAGTCAGCGCGCCTCTCACGGAACTGAAATAAACCGAATAACTAACCGGGCTATAGACATGTCTTTGATACGATTTCTCTCGCTGCTGTCCCTGCTACTGATCCTGCCAGCCTGCCAGGCGGGCAACTGCCAGCATCTGATCGGCGACCCGGAACTTCCCTATCCCCCCGACCGGGATCCACAGATCGGCGATATCCTGCACTTGCCGACCGGGTATTATGTTAACCAGAAGGTCATGCTCGATCAAACCGGTCGGGTCCAGGCGGTCTTTGTCGGGGAAACTCACGACAACCCGGCCTCCCACCGGCTGGAAGTGGAGATTCTGCAAGCCATGGAAGATCACAATCCGGGCAAGGTCAGCCTGGCGATGGAGATGTTCACTCCGGCGCAGCAGAAGGTTCTTGACCGGTGGACCGCGGGAGAACTAGGTGAAAAGGAATTTCTGAAAGAAGTCGACTGGTTCCACACCTGGAAAATGAATTTTGCCTACTACCGGCCGCTGCTTGATCTGGCCAAGGAAAAACACATCCCGATTGTCGGCCTCAACGCCAAGGAAAATCTGGTCGCCAAGGTCGGGCATGCCCCATTGTCGGAACTGAGCGAGGAAGAGCGCAGCCAGCTGCCGGAGATGATCAGTGACCCCTACCAGACTGAAGCGACCAAAGCCTTTTATGGCGGCCACAAGATGGGACAGGCCGCTTTTGACGGCTTCCAGAGGGTGCAGACCCTCTGGGATGAAACCATGGCCGCAAACCTGGCCGACTATCTGAAAAGTGATGCCGGACAGGGCCGTCAGGTGGTGGTGGTTGCCGGCGGTAATCATATCCGCTACGGCTACGGCATACCGCGCCGGGTGTTCCGCCGCATTCCGGTCAGCTACCTCCTGATCGGCTCGCATGAGATCGAGGTCCCCGAGGATAAACAGGACCAGTTCATGGATGTCAACATGCCGCAGTTTCCGATGCCGGAATATGACTTTATCAAGTACACCCGCTATGAGGAGCTCGAAAAGCCGGGGGTCAAACTCGGCGTCATGATCGATGAGGATGAGGGGGGAATACGGATTGAGGGGGTGATTCCCGGATCGGTGGCGGAACGATCCGGCCTGCAGAAGGATGACCTGCTGACCGAGATGGATGGACTCCCGCTCCAGGAACTATTCGATGTGATCTACGAACTGCAGCAAAAGTCGGTCGGCGACAAGATCACCCTCAAGGTCGATCGAAACGGAGAAATCCTCGATATTCCGGTCGAATTCACCGAAAAAGAGCCGCGACACGGCATGCCGCTGGAACACGGGAAAAAATAACCTGGACTGAAAAATTTTACGCCGTGAAAAAGCCGCCTCGTATTCGGGCGGCTTTTTCATGTTCGCTCAAAGCTACAGTTAATCAACCCTTGCCGGCGCTGCCAAGGACCGCTTCGTTCTTGTGCTTGATCAACCGGATCAGCTCCTTGCGCGCTGCCCCCAGATACTTGCGCGGGTCGAATTCGCCCGGATCCTTGGCCATATATTCCCGGATCTTGGCGGTGACCGCCAGGCGGCCGTCGGAATCGATGTTGATCTTGCAGACGGCACTGGCAGCAGCGCGACGCAGCTGCTCTTCCGGTACGCCGACCGCCCCTTCCATTTTGCCGCCGTACTGGTTAATCAGTTCGACATATTCGGGAATCACGCTGGATGCCCCGTGCAGAACGATCGGGAAACCGGGGATGCGCTTTTCGCACTCCTCGAGGATATCGAAGCGCAACGGCGGCACCGACTCCCCTTCCTTGAGCTTGAATTTGTAGGCGCCGTGGCTGGTGCCGATGGAGATGGCCAGGGAATCGACGCCGGTCTTCTTGACGAAATCCTCGACTTCGTCCGGCTGGGTGTAGGTCGATTTCTCGGCTGACACCTCGTCCTCGATCCCGGCCAGCACCCCGAGTTCCCCCTCGACGGTGACATCGCGGGGATGGGCGTATTCAACGACCTGCTTGGTCAGGGCGACATTCTCCTCGTAGGGCAGATGGGAACCGTCGATCATCACCGAGGAAAATCCGGAATCGATGCAGCTTTTACAGGTTTCAAAGGTATCGCCATGATCGAGGTGCAACACGATCGGAATCTGCGAACCCAGCTCGCGCGCCATCTGGACCGCCCCCATCGCCATGAAGCGCAGCATGGTTTCATTGGCATAGTTGCGGGCCCCTTTACTGACCTGCAGAATCACCGGGGAATTGGTCTCGGCACAGGCGGTTATAATCGCCTGAAGCTGCTCCAGGTTGTTGAAGTTGTAAGCCGGAATGGCGTAGCCGCCATCGACCGCCTTGCGGAACAGCTCCCGCGAATTCACCAGCCCCAGATCCTTGTAACTGACAGCATTGCTCATCGTTATATATCCTCCTTAGGAGTACGGAATATTGATCTGCTCAGAGCATCACAATCTGAACACAAACAAACAGTTCGATTATTATTGCAACCCCTTATCCGATTGTCCAGTCAGAGGTACACCCGCGGTCATTTTTCTCCAGTGGCCGGTGGGTAAAGAAGGTTGCATTAACCATGAACATCGATTAGTATTCTGCGCGCTTTTTGTTATCAAATTACTTGGAGAAATTATTTCCACCTACAGTGAAAGGTTTGGCGACCATGGTTGATCCGAAGACCGATGAGTATTTCAAGGACTGGAAAGAGCGTGAGGAAATCGCAGAGAAGATGCTGCCCTTGATCGGACAGCTCTACCGCGACCACGAAGTGATCTGCACGATCTTTAACCGCACGCTGGTCAACCAGTCGACTATCGACATCCTGCGCGTCCACCGCTTTGCCCGGCAGATCATCGATCGGGAAATCTGGGTGAAAGACACCTACCCGCTGCTGCAGGCGATGGTCAAGCTGGACCTCGCCCCCGGCAAGGTCGATCTGGCCAAGCTGGTGCTGCGTTACCAGGAACAGGGGGCTGGCGATGTCGAGGCCTTTATCAATGAACAGCTCAAAGATCTCAATACCGGCAAAAGCAAGCAGCTTTGCGAACCGCGCGACGTGGTGCTTTACGGCTTCGGTCGGATCGGCCGGCTGCTGGCCCGCATCCTGATCGATCAGGCCGGCGGCGGCCACAAGCTGCGCCTGCGGGCCGCCGTGGTCCGCAAGGGGAGCGACGACGATCTTGCCAAACGGGCCAGCCTGCTGCGGCGCGACTCGGTCCACGGCCATTTTGAGGGAACCATCCGGGTCGATGAGACAGAGAATGCGATCGTCGCCAACGGCAACCTGATCCGCATCATCTACGCCAACGATCCGACGGAAGTCGACTACACCAAGTACGGCATCAGCAACGCCATCGTCATCGACAACACCGGCAAGTGGCGCGACCGCGAAGGGCTCGGCAAGCACCTGCAGGCCAAAGGTACCTCGCACGTGTTGTTGACTGCGCCGGGCAAGGGGGATATCCCCAACGTCGTCTACGGGGTCAATAATGAACTGCTCGACAGCGATGAGCGGATTCTCTCGGCGGCCAGCTGTACCACCAACGCCATCGTGCCGGTGCTCAAGGTGGTCAACGACCGGTTCGGCATCGAAGCCGGGCATGTCGAGACCTGCCACAGCTACACCAACGACCAGAACCTGATCGACAACTACCACAAGAAGGAGCGTCGCGGCCGCAGCGCCCCGCTGAACATGGTGATCACCGAAACCGGCGCCGCCAAAGCGGTCGCCAAGGCGCTGCCGGAACTGGCCGGCAAACTGACCGGCAACGCCATCCGCGTGCCGACTCCGAACGTTTCCCTGGCGATCCTCAACCTGACCCTCGGCAAAGAGACCAATGTCGAAGAGCTGAACACCTACCTGCGCGAGATGTCGCTCAACTCGCCGCTGGAGGATCAGATCGACTACACCAACTCGCCGGAAGCGGTTTCCTCCGACATGGTCGGCTCCCGTTACGCCGGAGTGGTCGACTCGCTGGCGACCATCGTCCAGGGGAATCGCTGCGTGGTTTACGTCTGGTACGACAACGAGTACGGCTACAGCTACCAGGTGGCGCGGATTGTCGAAAAGATTTCCGGCATGAATCTGGACCACTGGCCGAAGTAACAATTAATTTCACGCTTGAATGATAGACGGGCGGTTCCAATAGGGACCGCCCGATTTGTTTCGGTTATAACTCAAAAGACAGGGGTGAAAAGAACAACGGGGACCCGGCACTGCGTTCGAGCCTCCCGCCCCTTCACGCCCAAAAAGCGTGCAGCACCGATTCGAATCCGCTATATTGCCATGAGACTCACGCGGGACGATCCGTTCCGATTATCGGTTCGCAGCCTCTATATACCTTTGCAGCAGCCAAAGGACTCTTCATGTTTTATCAGAATCACAAATCATTTCTGCGCGGCGTGCTATTCGGCGCCGCCCTGATGCTGGTCCTGGGCTGGCAATGGCTCGGGGCCGGTCTTCTTGCACGCGGCATTCCGCCTCAGGCGCAGTCTGCCTTCGCCCTGATGGACCAGGCCTGGGAGACCATCCAGACTGAATATGTCGACCGTGCCGCCATCAAACCCAAAAATCTGACCTACGGTGCTTTATCCGGCATGGTCGAGGCGCTCGGCGATACCGGTCACAGTACCTTTCTCTCCCCGCAGATGCTCAAAGAAGAGGACGAATTCACCAGCGGTAGCTATAAGGGAATCGGTGCCGAGTTGGAGAAAAGGGGCGGCCAGGTGGTGATCGTCGCCCCCTTCGACGGCTCTCCGGCCCAGAAAGCCGGCCTGCGCTCCGGCGACATTATCCTCAAGGTCGATGGCAAGGATGTCGCTGGGCTAATTCTGACCAAGGTGGTCCGGAGCATCGTCGGCCAGGCCGGCACCCAGGTCACCTTGACCATCCTCAACCCCGGCTCGGGGAACACCCGTGACGTCACCCTGACCCGCGCCACCATCTCGATGCATAACGTCACCTGGCGTAAGCTTCCGGGCACCAATTTTGTCCAGCTGCGTCTCGCCGGTTTCAGCGACAAAGTCACCAAGCAATTGCGCAGCGCCCTGGAATCGATCAAAAAAACGGGAGCGGCCGGAATCGTCCTTGACTTGCGGGACAATCCCGGCGGGCTGCTTTCCCAAGCGGTCGGTGTGGCCAGCCAGTTTCTGCAAGGAGGGAATGTTCTGCAGGAAAAGAACGTCAAGGGTGATATCACCAGCGTTCCTGTCCATCCCGGGGGAATGGCTCCTGATATTCCGATGGTGGTGTTGATCAATTCCGGCACGGCCAGCGCCGCGGAGATCGTCTCCGGTGCCCTGCAGGACGCCGGCCGGGCCAAACTGATCGGCAAAAAGACCTTCGGCACCGGCACCGTCCTGCAGAAATTTCCCCTCAGCGACGGTTCGGCTCTGCTGTTGGCCGTCCAGGAGTGGCTGACCCCCAAAGGGCGGATCATCTGGCACCACGGAATCGTCCCGGACCAGACAGTCTCCCTCCCCGAGGGGGCCCATCCCCTCTACCCCCTATTTGAAAGGGGAATGACATCGTCGGACCAGCGCCAGAACAAGGATCGGCAATTGCAGGCTGCGCTCAGGGTACTGAAGGAAGACATCCGCTGAACGACGATCAGCATTCACTGGAAAGAGGTTTTGCTATGGCTGAGGTCATCCACACGTTGCGCATCACCTTCACCAAGGAGCGGGGACCGATCCGGGATGCCAGAACCGAGGGCTTCAAGGTCCCAGTCTACTAAGGGAGTTATCAGGGTGGTCGACTCGCTGGCGACCATCGTCCAGGGGAATCGCGACCTGCTTTACGTCTGGCACGACAACGAGTGCGGCTACAGCAACCAATTGTCGAAAAGGTCTCCGGCATGAATCTGGACCACTGGCGAAGGGGATTCGAAAACCTAAAAGCATGCCAACAAAAAAGCCGACCCGGTAATCCGGATCGGCTTTTTTACTGCTGTATTATGCAGCTCAGGTGAAGCGCTTGATGGCGCGCATCTTCTTGCGCAGACGGCGCTGGGCTTCCTTCTCCTTGCGCTTCCGCTTGATGCTCGGCTTTTCGTAAAACTTGCGCTGCTTCATTTCCCGGAAGAGACCTTCCTGCTGCAGCTTACGCTTCAACACCTTGATGGCTTTTTCGACGTTGCCATCGATGACGGTAATTTCCAACTGACTTCACCCCACTTTCCTGACGATTCTTTGCGACACTGCCGCAAGAGTTTGAATTTATAGCCGTAGCCCGGGCTCAAGTCAAGGCCTTTTGCGGTTGAAAAGACCCTTTTCAGGGCTTTTTCAATAAACTGACCCGAATTCCGCCATTGGAAAATTGCAGCTGTGAGACAAAGGGGATGCCGGTCGCGCGGACCAGGTCGTTCTCCGGGCAGACCAGCGCCCCCTGCCAGTGACCGAAGGTCCGGCCATAAACCCGGCCCAGATCATGATAGAGCGCCTGCAAGCCGGCGTTGCTGCCGAGCCGCTCCCCGTAGGGAGGGTTGCAGATCAGCAAACCTGGCTCCTCCGGCGCAACCAGCTCCTGAAAAGGTTGGCAGTCTAACTGAACCTGCCCGGCCAGACCGGCGGCCTGCAGATTCTGCCCGGCGGCCGCGACCGCCTGCGGATTGCTGTCAACGGCGGAAATCGCCGCCGCCAATCCGCCGCGCTCCTGCTGACGGGCCTGCAGCAACAGCTGTTGCCAGAGCCCCTGGCGATATTTCGGCCAGTTCATGAAGGCGAAATTGCGCCCGGCTCCCGGAGCCCGCCGCAAAGCGATCAGCGCCGCTTCAATAGCGAAGGTCCCGGAACCGGTCATGGCATCGATCAGCGGCTGAGAGCCGGTGTAACCGAGCATCAACAGGCAGGCGGCGGCCAGATTCTCGCGCAGCGGCGCCGCGACGTTGGCGACCCGATAACCGCGCCGGTGCAGCAGTTCCCCGGAGCTGTCGAGGGAGACCAGGCAATTATCATCCTCAATGCGCAGATAGATTTTCTGGGCCGCTCCCGCAACTCCTGCCGGCGCCCCCAGGGCCTTGCGAATCGCCTCCTGCGTTGTCTCCGCCACCCGCCCGGTATGTGACAAGCGTGAACGGTGGCAGCTGACCCGCACCTCACATTCGGTCCCCGGTTTGATGAAACGCCCCCAGGGCAAACGGACCAGGCGTCGATAAAGGGTCGGGAAATCCCGCGCCGAAAAATTTCCGCAACGGACCAGAACTCGCGATGCGGTTCGCAGCTGGAGATTGGCCAGATAAAGATCGCGCAAGCCGCCGCGAAAGGCGACGCCGCCGGCAACCGGCACCGGGCATTCAATTCCGATGGATGCCAGTTCCTGCCTGCAGATCTGCTCCAACCCGGGCGTGGTTATGACAAAAATATCGTCCTGCCGTTGAGCCATTGACTCCTCCGTTCCGAGAAGATAGCAGAGTAAAAACTAATCCGTTAAGGCTTTTCATAATTTTCATTTGGAACAGCGCCGCATTTCTGCGATAATCCAAGTTAAACTTTTCTTAAAAGAACGCCACTCTTCCTGCCGACCGGCGACGGGAAAGCGGTAATAACTGAATATTTTGCGGGGCGATCGGAATTTGCCCCGACCAACGGCAACCGCGAGGGGGATAACCGGAAAAGGCCGCATGCTCTATCAACGTTACTTTAAAAAAGGTCAGCGACTACTGCTGAAAGCTCTGAAAACCGAAGATGACGGTCGCACCGAACTGCTCACTGTCTACATGGATGGCGGCGGCAACGGCACCTTCATCCTGGCCCTTCCCTACAGCGAGAACGCCACCGAGCAGTACCCTTTTGAGGAAGGAAAGCTGTTCGAACTCAGCTCGGAAATTCTCGGCATGGGCATCCGGGTATCCGGCACTTTCCTCGAAAAAATTGACGGCAAACGGATCGCCCTGCAGATCAAACCGGATCTGCAGATGTTTCAGCGCCGCGGCTTTCCACGTCTCGACTGTAAACTCGGCATCCGTTTCACCCGCGGCCATGGCGCGCTGAAAGCGTTGCGCAGTACCTGGGAAAAGAATATCCAGGTTTTGCACAGCCCCAATGCGCCGCTCAACCTGGAGGGGTTCACCCCCTGCCAGGTCAATATCAGCAGCGGCGGCATCCGTTTCGCCCTGCGCGCTCCAGCCAGCCCGGCCGAACTCTGCCTGATGCTGATCAACCTCGATGATGGGCTGCTGCCGATCTGTACCCTGGCGGAAATCATCTGGGTTCAACCCGAGCAGGATGAAACGATCGTCGTCACCGGCATGCGTTTTATCAACATCCTCGCAAACGATCAGAAGCGGATCGAAAAATATATCGCCGACAACAGAACCTGACCACCTCAATCCGGCAGAATATTCCCTGCGCTTCGCTCTTGTTTCCGGACCGATTCTGCGCTATATAAAGACTGGTTTTCCAGCCCGCTTTTTTACTCATCTTTTTTTCAGGAACAACCCCTATGCCGCAGATTTCCGAAGCAGAAGTCTTCCGCGCCTGCCGCACTCTGTTCGGCCCGGAACTCCAGTTGAGCCGGGATTTTCTGCACTATCTGCAACCCTCCGGAGTGCGTACCGCTTACCGCAATAAAGCCAAGCAGACCCACCCCGATCGTTATGCCGTCTCAAATGCTCATATCCGTGAGAAACAACAGCGCCTGTTCCAGGATCTGAATCAGGCTCATCAGACGGTCCAGCAGTATCTTAAACAACGCGATCTGATTCAGACCGGCAGCAGTTTCCGCCATCGTTCCAGCAGCTACCAGAAACCTCAGCAGCGCCACCGGCAGGATCGTCCCCCTTACAGCAGGTATTACCGGGGTCCGTTACCGACCCGCCCGCTGCAATTCGGTTTATTCCTCTATTATCTGGGGATCATACCGTTCACCGCGGTGATTTCGGCGATCACCTGGCAGCGCCGACAACGCCCGGTTATCGGCGCTATCGCCCGTCGCTGGGGTTGGCTCAACGAAGAGCAAATCAACCGGATTCTCGCTTACCGCAACGGGGTCAGCAAATTCGGTGAACGCGCCGAACAGCTCGGCCTGCTCAGCTCCCTGCAGGTGCGGGCGCTGCTGCTGCATCAGCGCACCCGGCAGAAACAGATGGGCCGCTACTTCATCGAGCAGGGTTTCTTCGACGAGGAAGCGCTCAACCATCTGCTGAGCAAACTGGCCGAACACAACCAGACCTACCGCCAGAGCTACAGCGGTCAGTTCTACTATTTCCATCCCCGCGCCGGCAGCTGAAGTTTTTTCTATTCGTCAATAACTTTCTGCATTGTCAATATCATCAAAGGAGTACCCATGGGATTTCTGGCCCCGTCCGTAGGCATCTGTCATTTCCAGGTCAGCGGTTCATTACGACAGCAGGACAAACATACTTATATCCGGCAGCAGCTGGCGGCCGAAGGCTTCCGCTCCATCGAACAATCAGCGGATGAGCTGGCAACCGGCTGGGTCGAACTGGATGATTACGACCGCAGTGATTTTGCCACGCCGCAGAGCTGCTGGCGGGACAGTCAGATCTGCTTCACTCTGCGTCAGGACCGCAGACGCATCCCGGCGCCCCTGTTCAAACGTCAGGTCTCTCAGCTCTGCGAACGGTTTCTGGCGGAAAAACCGACGTTCAACCGGGTCCCCAAAGGGGAGCTGGAGCAGATCCGCGACCGGGCTCGCAGCCTGCTGATGGCTCGCACCCTGCCGACGCCAGCCTGTTACGACGTTGTCTGGGACAGCGACCGGCAGTTGTTGCGCCTCTGCTCCCTGAGCCAGAAAGTGATCGAAAGCTTTCAGGGGCTTTTCCATCAGACTTTCCCCGAGCTGCGCCTGCAGCTGGTTCACCCGCTGGCCCGGGCCGGGCGGGTCATTCCCGAGAGCTTGCAGAAGCGGCTGCAGCAATTGAATCAGGCGCAGACCGACAGCGCCCTGGAACAGATTGAAGCGAACCGCTGGCTCGGCAGTGATTTTCTGCTCTGGCTGCTCTACCGCACTCTGAATTCCGATTCCCGCTACCAGGTCGGCGTCCCCGGACCGCTCCTCGATCGGCAGCCGTTCACCGCCTACCTGGACAACCGGCTGGTGCTGGTTGGCGGCGGACAGGAAGGGATTCAGAAAGTGGTGGTGGCCGGCCCGCAGGATCAGTTTGCCGAGGTTCGCGCCGCTCTGCGTCAGGGGAAACAGATCGAGGAAGCCACCCTGCATCTGCAGCAGGGGGAGGACAACAGCTGGAAATTGACCCTGAAAGGGGAGCGTTTTCAGTTCGGCAGCTACCGGACCCCGATGGTCAAACCGGAGCACGATCCGAGCGACGACCCACAGGCCGAAGCTGAAGCCGCCTTTTTCACCAAGCTGGGCGCCGTGGAGGAAGGGGAACAGATGTTCGACAGCCTGTTGCGTGTATTTCTCGAAATCCGCCTGGAGGACGGCTGGAAAGCTGAATGTGCTGCGATCGGAACATGGCTGGAAAAGTAACCTTATCCGGACAAACTAGTCAAACCAGCTCTTTGTGAGGGAAGCAGCTCACCAGCGGCCCGTAGGGGGGAACTTCGGCGATCCGCAGATGTTGCAGAAAATCGTTCCGCGAGATCTCCCGCGCACCCATGCTGAGCAGATGGTCAGTGGTCTGCTGGCAATCGAGCAATTCAAACCCGGCAGCATCGAGCATTTGCACCAGATGAACCAGCGCCACCTTGGAGGCGTTGTCCCGCCGGCTGAACATCGACTCGCCGAAGAAGCAGCGCCCCAGGCAGACGCCGTAAATTCCGCCGACCAGTTCATCCCCCTCCCAGCATTCCACCGAATGGGCAAACCCGAGTTCGTGCAACCGGATGAAGGCCTGCTTCATCTCCGGGGTAATCCAGGTGCCGCTGCCATCCAGCCCCGCGCGCAGCCGCCGGCACCAGTAAATCACCCCGGGAAAATTCTCATCGACGCTGACACGGAAGGGATCTCTGTTCAGGAAACGCTTCAGCGAACGGGAGATATGCAGTTCCGAAGGGAAGAGCACGCAACGCGGATCGGGGGACCACCAGAGGATCGGTTCGCCGGGATTAAACCAGGGAAAAATCCCCAGGCTGTAGGCAAGCAGCAGACGCTCGGTCGATAGATCTCCGCCGATGGCCAGCAGCCCGAAATTCTCGGCAGCTTCCAGCGGCGGGAACCAGAGTTCATCATCCAGTTGGTAGCAGGGCATTTGCAGCGTCAGTTGAAACGGAATGTCAGCTGACCGTTTTTACTGCCGACCTTCACCTCGCCACCGTCACGCAGTTTGCCGAAAAGAATCTGCTCGGCGAGCGGATCATTGAGTTCGCCCTGGATCAGCCGACCGAGCGGCCGGGCGCCGAAAAGCGGATCGTAGCCGCGCCGGGCCAGATCACGCCGGGCCGCCGGAGACACCTTGATTCGAACATCCCGCTCAGCCAGTTGCTCCGCCAGTTCCTTCAGGAACTTGTCGACCACCTGCAGCATGATCTCCTCGTCCAGTGCGGCGAAGTGAATAATCGCATCCAAGCGGTTGCGGAACTCGGGGGAGAATGCCTTCTCCACGGCGTTCTTCGGCGCCGCCGCGGTGCGACTGCCGAAACCGATCGGCGCCAGGTTCATCTCCCGCCCGCCGATGTTGCTGGTCATAATCAGCACCACGTTGCGGAAATCCGCTTCCTTGCCGTTATTGTCGGTCAGGGTGCCGTGATCCATCACCTGCAGCAGGATATTGAACAGGTCGGGATGGGCCTTCTCGATCTCGTCGAGCAGCAGTACCGACCACGGATTCTTGCTGATCTCTTCGGTCAGCAGCCCCCCCTGATCAAAACCGACGTATCCCGGTGGGGCGCCGATCAACCGGGCCACCGAATGTTTCTCCATGTATTCGCTCATGTCGAAACGCAGGAACTTGACCCCGAGCTGCAGCGCCAGCTGACGAGCCACCTCGGTTTTTCCGACCCCGGTCGGGCCGGTGAACAGCAGGGAGCCGACCGGCTTATCGGGATGGCCGAGACCGGCCCGGGAACGATGAATCGATTTGACCAGATTTTCGATCGCCGGATTCTGACCGAACACCACCCGTTTCAGATCACGTTCCAGATAACGCAGCCGCTGGCGGTCACTGCCGGAAACCGTGCGGATCGGCACGCGCGCCATGCGCGCCACCACGCGTTCGATTTCATCCAGACCGATGTTCCGGCTCAGCTTGCCGTCCAGCCGCTGCTGCGCGCCGGCCTCGTCGATCACGTCGATCGCCTTGTCCGGCAGATGACGCTGCGGCAGGTGCTTGACCGCCAGCTGTACGGCCGATTCCAGCGCCTCGGCAGTGAACTTCACATTGTGATGCTGTTCGTAACGGGAACTGAGCCCTTTGAGGATTTCCAGAGCCTCAGCGGCGCTCGGTTCCTGCAGGTCGATCTTCTGGAAACGTCTTGACAGCGCCCGGTCCTTATCGAACAGATTGCGATATTCTTCGTAGGTGGTCGAGCCGATGCAGCGCAGCTCTCCGGAACCGAGGGCCGGTTTGAGGATATTCGAGGCGTCCAGCGAGCCGCCGCTGGTCGCCCCGGCGCCGACGATGGTATGAATCTCGTCGATAAACAGGATCGCCTGCTCCCGCTTCTGCAGGGCCGCCACCACCGACTTGAGGCGCTCCTCGAAATCGCCGCGGAACTTGGTTCCGGCCAGCAGGGCGCCCATGTCGAGGGCAAAAACTTCACTCTTTTTCAACAGATCGGGCACCTGCCCTTCGGCGACCCGCAACGCCAGGCCTTCGGCCATGGCGGTCTTCCCCACCCCCGGCTCACCGACAAAAATCGGATTGTTCTTGCGCCGCCGGCAGAGAACCAGGATCGTCCGTTCCAGTTCCTGCACCCGCCCGATCAACGGATCGATTTTCCCCTCCTGGGCCCTGGCAATCAGGTTGATGGTAAAGGATTTCAACGGGTCGGACGGCTGGATTTTCGGTTTGCCGCGCTGCTCCTGCCCCGGTTCCACCGGTCGTTCATCTGGATCTTCGGCGGAACTGACACTCGGCGCCCCATGAGAGATATAATCGAGCAGGTCGACCCGCTCGATCCCCTGGCTCTGCAGGAAGAAGCAGGCGTGGGAATTTTCCTCTTCGAGAATTGCCGCCAATAGGTCGCCGACTCCGACCTCGCTCTGATTGGAGGCCTGCATATGCAGAACGGTCCGTTGCAGCATCCGCTGCAGCGCCAAAGTCTGGCGCGGGACCTCTTCATCCTCCACCCCGTCCGGCAGATGTTCGAGATGCAGATCGAAAAAGTTTTCCAGCAGTTTTTTCAGACCGTCGATATCACCGCCGCAGGCGGTAATAATCTGCTGCCCGACCCCTTCGAACAGCAGCGCATAAAGAACATGCTCGGTGGTCAGATATTCATGCCGGCGGCGCTGAGCTTCGCGTACTGCCAGGGTAAAGGCAATTTGCACATCCTGGTTAAACATCTCGCATCCCTTCCTTACGCTTCCTCCAGGGAACAACGCAGCGGAAAACCTGATTTCCGGGCTCTCAGGCGAACCTGATCAGTCTTGGTTTCGGCGATTGCATACGGGTAGGTACCGCAGTGCCCCACCCCCTGAAAATGAATCGTCAGCATAATTTTCTCGGCTTCTGTCGCCGGTTTGTGGAAAATATCACGTAACATCTCGATGACAAATTCCATCGTGGTATAATCGTCGTTGTGCATCAGCACCTTGTAGAGCGACGGCGTTGAAACCCGCTCAGCCGATTTAACAACGACTTTCGTCTTGTTGCCGGTATTTGTACCCGATTGTCCCATAAATCTATTTTACCCTATTGTCTGAGATTTTTTTTTGCTCATACTAGCATAGTTCAGACAATGATCGATAGCTGACAGGATCATCTATGGTCAGACCCGATATCGACCGCCGCAAAGGTCCGGACCTGCTGGTACGTTCCCTCACCTGGGCAAATGCCATTGCTGCCGTATCACTGGTGGCCGCCTTCTGTTTAACCGCCGCCGCCAAACCGGAAATCGAAACTTTTTTCGATCGATACTATCATGTCAACCTCAACCACCGCCCGGGTTGGGACATCAGCCTGATGCGCTATATGGTCGTCCTGTTCATCGTCAGCGGTCTGACCGGCATTGTCGGCCTGACCATCAACAACCGCAGGCGACGGCGCAAAGGAGATTATATCCGGGCGACGTTGATCATCTGTCTGGTCGTCTCCCTGATCGGCCTGGGGCTCAGCCTCCGCCAGATCATAGTCTACGGCTGATTTCAGTACAATTCCTCCCAGTTCAATCTGTGCCCGGCGAAAAGCTCCTGTTCCCGTTCCGGATGATCGAGCAGATAGCGGACCAGCCCGGATAGTTGAAAGCTGCGCCCGTCAATCCCCCCTGCTTCCAGGCCCTCGCCAAAACCGGCAAACAAGCACTCGTAGAGCTGTTGCTGAAACCGATGCATCAGAACCGGCAGCTCTTCACCGAAAACTTTGCCGGCCAGCGTTTCCCGGCACTGCCGGGCATCTGTCGAGGTGATGCTGCGACAGAGCAGCGGCCGTACCGGATAGATCCGACAGCTGCCGTGGTCGTCCAGAAAAGCGCAGGAACGCTGCATGAGCATTCGATCCTCATCGTCCAGACCACGAACTTCGCGCCAGAGAAGTTCCAGCTTTTCACTGATAATCTGAAGCTGATCCTCCTCCAGCCGGCGCAGATAACCGACAATGGCCATCCCTTCAGGAACCAGGGTCGAAACATTGACCACGCAGCAGCTGCCACACCCCGGCCCGCAAACGATCAGCGACCGATCCGTGGGATCCTCGCGCAGAAAGGCTTCGGCTTCAGTGGAGATCCGCTGTAACTCCTTCTGCAGCCGCTCTGAGGTTTCGGACTCGCGACAGATCTTGGAGACTTTTCCCCGGATGACCCGCTGACATTGCTGTAAATCGAATGCTTCCATTTATTAATCCTAACCGGAAACTACGCGGAAAACCACAGTTAAGTCCATTTTAACGGATCAGCACCGAGGCGCAATCCCGTCCTTGTCGCAACTCCGGCACTCTGTTATCTTGTCGGCTGGAAATCAAGCAATCTTCAGAGGATTATACGATGAGCCTGGCCGCCGAATCCTGGATCCTACCTACCTGCGCCCTGCTGTTCGGCCTGATCTGCGGCTGGCTGATCGGCCGCCTGCAGAGCAGCCGCGAAACTCTGCGGGAGCGTGAGCAATTGCTGCAGCGACTTGCCGCCAGCGAAGCGCAACGCACTGCGGAGCAACACGCCGCGGAAGAAAAGCTGGCGCTGCTCGAAGCGAACCGCCAGCAGCTGGAAAATGCTTTTCGGGCGCTGTCCGCCGAAGCCCTGGCAGCCAACAATCGCTCCTTTCTCGACCTCGCCAGGACCACTCTCGATTCCTATCAGAACCAGGCTAAAGGCGATCTCGAAACTCGCCAGCAGGCGATTCGGCAACTGGTTAAACCGCTGGAGGAGTCACTACAGAAGGTCGACGGCAAAATCCAGCAACTCGAGCAGACCCGCGTCGGCGCCTATGCCCGTCTCGATGAGCAGTTAAAATCGCTGCTGACCAGCCAGGCCAAGCTGGAAAATGAAACCGGCAACCTGGTACGCGCCCTGCGCACGCCGGCGGTACGCGGCCGCTGGGGAGAGATCCAGCTGCGCAAGGTGGTCGAAATGGCGGGGATGGTCAATTACTGTGACTTTGTCGAGCAGGAGACCGCCGATGCCGGCCGGCTGCGCCCCGACATGATCATCAAGCTGCCGAACGGCCGCAACATCGTGGTCGACTCCAAAGCGCCGCTGCAGGCTTATCTGGAATCGCTCGAAGCGGCAAATGACACGGAACGCAACCTCAAGCTCGCTCATCATGCCCGCCAGATCCGCGATCATTTACAGAAACTTTCAGGCAAGAACTACTGGGAACAGTTTCAGCCAACCCCAGAGTTCGTGGTGCTTTTTCTTCCCGGCGAGACCTTTTTTTCCGCCGCCCTGGCCCAGGACCCCGGCCTGATCGAGGCCGGGGTCGATCGCAAGGTGCTGCTCGCCACCCCGACCACCCTGATCGCCCTGCTGCGCGCCGTCGCCTACGGCTGGCGACAGGAACAATTGACCGAAAACGCCGAAGCGATCGCCAAGCTCGGCCGGGAGCTGCATGATCGACTGGCCACCTTGGGGGATTATTTCGGAGCGATGGGCAAGGGGTTGGAACGGGCCGTCGACAGCTACAACAAGGGGATGGCCTCCCTCGACAGCCGGGTGCTGGTCACAGCGCGCAAGTTCAAGGAACTCGGCGCCGGCAGCAGCAAGGAGATCGAACCGGCAGCCCAGATCGAAAAGGCGCCGCTTCAGCCGAAATTTCCGGACTAAGGCCATGAGGCTCGGACAATCGTTTCCCTCAAATTCTCTTCAATTGATACCTTATTATTATTTTCCACTGAAAACACAAATATGTGATTTCATTTGCTTCATGAGCGGTGCCGGCTGATTTCGGCAAGGCTTGCGGAAAATAAGAGCTCTTCATCCGGCAAACCGGGATATTTGATTGACAGCGGTGAGGTGCCTGTCTTAGAAAGAAATACCGTACGATTTTCGTCGGAAATCTGTGGGAAGGGGCAGGTTCAAGCACCATAGCCCCCAATAGAACAATTCACCAGCAGCCTTTCCCGATCAGGAATAATCAATGAATTCGACCTCACCTCAGCCGCAGAAGAACACTGACGTGCCAAATCGTAGACGTTCTTCCGACAGACGAGGCCGTACCGACCGACGCCGCGCCAAATGCGCGCTGGAATCCCCTCGCATACCCTCATGGGAAGAGCAGCGCGCGCAACACATCACCCGCGGTGTTTTTTGTATCATGGCGCTTCTGTACTTCAACATCGGTGAAGGGCCGCGGGCCGACGGATGGTTTTCGATATCCGGCATAAATGTGATTTTTTTATGCTACGGCGTGTTTATTTCCGTGACACTCATGGCAGCTCGGAGAAGGCTGCATTCTCCCTTGCGTTGGCGCATCGCAATGTGGGTGGACCTGAGTTCGATCTCCTGCGCGATTCTCGCTGACACGCTGGTTCTTTCCCCCGGGTTCCTGGTGTTCCTGATGGTCATCCTCGGCAACGGCATGCGCTACGGAATGCGGGTTTTTGCCGAGGCGGTGATCGGCAGCTTTGCTTGTGCCCTGCTGGCGCTCGGTCTCCGGTTGTCGGAATATCTCGACGTGCTTTCTGTCGGGACGGCTTTCAGCTCGCTGTTTTTTATTATTTTTGTGCTCTATTCCTATTCCCTCATGTCACGGCTCGAATCGCGCAAACGACGGCTTGAAAATGAACGGAACCGCGATGAACTGACCGGGCTGCTCAACCGTCGGGCGTTATTCGAGCGGGCCGCCCATTTCTTCGACAATCGCAGTTCCCGTCAAACTGCCGCAGTGTTGTTCTTCGACCTCGACGGCTTCAAGGAAGTGAACGATACCCACGGTCACCACACTGGCGACCGGGTGTTGTCCGAAATTGGCGGGATCATGTCCCGCATCGTGCGTGACAGTGATCTTGTCGCTCGCTACGGTGGGGACGAGTTTGTGATGGTGTTGTCAAACGCGGACATCGATGCCGGCAGGGCGGTCGCACAGCGACTGCAACAAAAAGTTCAGGAGTGGTCGGCGCAGAACAAGATCGGTTTGAGCCTATCGATCGGTATCGGGCAAACCCCCGGACACGGCAACGATTTGAATACCATCATTCAACATGTGGATCAGGCGATGTACCAGGGTCGCAATGACATCGGCCGCGGCGGAATCCGCCTCGCGCCGTTGGCGGCGGAATCCTGAGTCCCGGCCATCTTCAGAGTAGAGGGGAGTGAATCTCATTAGACACTCAATTTTATGTTAGACTTGCCGACAGATTTTCCGCAAAAAATCAACCGTCATTTTCAGGAGGACCCTCATGCGTAGCTATAAACTACTGATCCTGCTCTGTTCTGTGCTGTTGCTGAACAGTTGCGGCTACAATACCATCCAGAAGAATGAAGAGGCGGTGTTCGCCGCCTGGGCCGATGTCGAAGCCACCTACCAACGCCGTGCCGACCTGATCCCCAATCTGGTGGAAACGGTCAAAGCCTATGCTGCCCATGAAAAAGAGACCCTGACCGAAGTCACCAACGCCCGGGCCAAAGTCGGACAGGTAAACATCTCCTCTGATAAACTGGGCGATGCCGCTGCCATGCAGCAGTTTCAGCAGGCCCAGGGGCAACTCTCCGGGGCGCTGTCACGACTGCTGGTGGTCGCCGAGCGCTACCCCGACCTGAAAGCCAACCAGAACTTCCGCGACCTGCAGCACCAGCTGGAAGGGACCGAAAACCGGATCAATGTCGCCCGACAGCGCTACAACGCCGCGGTCCAGACCTTCAACTCCTCGATCCGCACCTTCCCTAATAACCTGACCAACAAGTTCCTGCTCAACCTGGAACGGAAGGAACCGTTTAAAGCCGAAGCCGGGGCGGAAAAGGCGCCGAAAGTGAAATTCTGATGCGGATTTTAGCTACCGCGCTGCTGCTTCTGCTGCTCTGCGCGCTGCCGGCGTTGGCCCTGGATGTGCCGCAACCGGGGGGCTACGTCAACGACCTGGCAGGACTGCTCTCGCCACCCGCCAAACTGAAGCTGGAACAGTTCCTGCGCGACTTCGAGGCGAGCGATTCAACCCAGATCGTGGTGCTGACCATCCCGTCGCTGGAGGATGAGACGGTCGAAACCTACGCCGTGAAGGTTTTTGAAACCTGGAAAATCGGTCAGAAGGGGAAGGATAACGGCGCGCTGCTGCTGGTCGCCAAACAGGAACATAAACTGCGCATCGAGGTCGGTTACGGTCTCGAAGGACGGCTGACCGATCTGCTGTCCGGACGAATCATCGACAACGAAATATCTCCCCGTCTGAAACAGGGAGATTACGACGGCGGGATCATCTCCGGAGTGGTGGCCATGGCCGAAGCAGTGCGCGGCGAGTACCAGGGAACCGGCCGGACCAGTCACAAGAAGAGGAACAGCAGCCCATTCGGCCTGCTGTTCCTCCTATTTTTCCTCGGCCCGATGCTGGCGCGCCTCGGCGGGCGGCGCCGCAGTTATCGACGCAGCGGGATTTTTTTCGGCGGTCCGTTCATCGGCGGCGGTGGTTTCGGCGGCGGTTTCGGTGGCGGCGGATTTTCCGGCGGTGGTGGTGGGTCCGGCGGCGGCGGCGCCTCGGGAGGATGGTAGCATGAAATCAGCAGCAGAATTTCTTACCGGGGAAGAAAAGGCGCGCATCGAAGCGGCGGTCGCAGCTGTAGAAAAACAGACCAGCGGCGAAATCGTACCGATGCTGGTCGATGCTTCCTATGAATACCATCGCGCCGAGCTGATCGGCGGCGGCAGCCTGGCCCTGGGGGTCGGATTATTGGTCAGCTGGGCCTTCGGTGGTGAATCGATCTGGTGGTTCCTGGCGGTTTTTCTCCCGGGATTTTTCCTGTTTCAGCAATTGATCCGCAGGCTGCCGAACCTGAAACGCAAACTGATCCACCCCGAAGAGATGGAGCTGGAAGTCCGGGAAAAAGCTCTCACCAGCTTCCTCGAACAGGGGCTGCACGAAACCCGTGACCGAACCGGCATCCTGATCCTGATCTCGCTGTTCGAGCGCCGGGTCCAGGTCCTGGCCGACAGCGGCATCAATGCGAAGGTCGCACCCGACACCTGGGACGAGGTCGTCGCGATCATCACCGCCGGCCTTAAATCTGGAGATGCCTGCTCTGCCGTCTGTCGCGCCATCTCGCGCTGCGGGGAATTGCTGTTGGAGCATTTTCCGGTCAAATCGGATGACACCGATGAGCTGCCGAATCTGATTATCGAAAAGTAATCGTTTTCCTACTCCACCAGCAGTTGCAGGGTTTCCAGCAGCTCACGTTGGACCTGGTCCCAGATTCCTCCGCCCTGCAGCGGCAGAGACTGATTCACTTCCAGTTCAATCCCCAGGTATTGCGCGGCCGGGTACAGCTGGCGCAGGTGGGTTACCAGCCCATCGCTGACCCCCCGATACGGATAATTACGCCTGATTTTCAACTCCGGCAGAGCAGCCTGCAGCAGACGCTGCCAGAGCGTGCAGAATTCGACCTCCGCCGGCCGTCCCGGATCATAGAGCAGCCCGATATCCGCAGTTCTCGATTTCCCGTCCAGGACCGGGGTGAAAGAATGCACCGACAGGTGGATCACCGCCTCTTCGCTGCGAATCAGTTTCTGGATTTTTCGCCGCACCTGTTGCCGATAGGGATCGTAATACTCATACAGTAATTGCTGGCGTGCCGGTTCCGGCAGTTGCCGGGTCAGTTCTGAAAACAGCCGGGGATGCCCTTCGGAGCGATTCAGGTCGACCAGTAGGCGGGTAATCTGCGAAACCAGCAACGGCGCCTGCAGCCCCCGGGCGAAGCGACGGGCCAGCGGCAGAACACCGATATCATATCCCCGGTGACTGGCCAGCAGTTCTCCGGTGGCAGCAAACAGCTCACGATAGGTCAGCGGCACCAGGTTGCCGCCATGTTCACAACTGATCAGAAATGCCGGCCGCTCAAGCATGAAACATCCTCCCGGTAGCCAGACAATCACCGAGCTGCCGATAGACTTCAGCCAGTTTTTCCCGTCCCGGTTCCGGAACCAGAGCCCGCAACAGGCGGCGCGACAGCGGCCCCTGTTCAACAATCACCTGCAACGGTTCGGGTGGATTGCTGCCGAACAGCGCCTCAACCAGATACTGCCAGAGTTCCCCGGCCCGGGCGCTGCGTCCCGGATAGCCGAACAGGGCGAGATACTCGGCATCCCCGATCAGCGTTGTTTCTCCCTTGATCACGACCTTGTTGAACAGATTCGCCAGCGGCACTTCGCTCCAGCCTGCTTGCTCGCTGAAATCCGTCCAGCGTTCTTCAATCAGGGCTTTCAGCAGGACAATCACCAGCCCGGCAATGGCGACATCGGCCGCCGGACATTCCTGCACGTCGAGCACCCGGATTTCAATTGTGCTGCGGTCGAAGCGGGCGATCGCCCCGCGTGAATTGAGCCATTCCTCCTGCAGAATCTTCTGCGGATCGAAGGGAGCGATGGCGTTATAGATCGGCTGCAAAATCTGTTGCCGATAGCCCGTGGCCGAATAGGCCGGTTCGGGGATCACCCGGCCGCTGATCTGCGGAATCCGCTGCTGATTACTGCGGTAAAACTGCAGCCGGTTATCGAGCGCTGGGCCAATTCGGCCAGCAAAAACCGGCGAGCCGGCGGCCAGTGCCGGCAGCAGCGGCAGCACCAGGCGGATTGCCGCATGCAACCGGCCGAACTCCTGGTCACCGCAGAACGGCAGGTTGATGTGGGCACTCTGCAGGTTCGACCAGCCGTGCCCCCGGCATCCGAAAATCCGGTTGTAAGCAGCGTAAATCGGGCTGTTTTCATGCGGCCAGAGGCGGGTCTGGGTGGCCGGATCGAACCAGGGGTGCATAGCGCCCGGCAGCAGTTGACCACCCAAAGAGGCGAGATGCGCGTTGACCGCCGCCACCCCGTTCTGGAAATCTTCCGTCAGCCCGGCAGTCGACTCCGCCGGACCGTTGGTTTTCAGCTCCAGCACGTGCAGCACCAGCTCATTCGACCAGCACAGGGGACCGACTTCGACCTCGTTGGTCAATTCCCCGGCCTGGGCGGTGAGCACCCGGTCAGCGATCGGCAGCACCTCAAGAGACCGGCGGTCGACGATCATGTATTCCAGCTCCAGCCCCACCCCCTCGAACAGATGTAATCCTTCCCCGCTCATTTACGGGCCCCTTTTTTGATTTCAACCCGGCGCATCATCTCCTCCATGATCGTCAGGTACAGTTGCTCCTTGAGTACCTGGTCCTCAATCCCGCCATCGATGTTCGGGTTGTCGTTGACCTCGATCACGAAGACCTTGCGTCCGACCTGCTTCAGGTCCACCCCGTAAAGACCGTCACCGATCAGGTTTGCGGCGCGCAGGGCGGCGCTGACCACGGCTTTGGGCACATCCTCCAGGGGAAGGCAGTCGAACTCTCCTTCCTTGGTATTTCCCTTGGCATCGCGCTTGAGAATCTGCCAGTGCTTTTTCACCATGTAGTAACGGCAGGCATACAACGGCCGACGGTTGAAGACGCCGATCCGCCAGTCGAAGTCAGTCGGCATGAACTCCTGGGCAATGAGCATCTCCGATTTCTGCAACATCCAGCCGGTCACCTCCTGAAACTCCCCTTCGCTGCTCACCTTCAGCACCCCCTGCGAAAAGGAACTGTCGGGCAGCTTGATGATGCAGGGAAACCCGAGGGTCGGCAGCACCTGCTTGAGGTTGCCACGATGCACCACCATGGAGCGGGGAGCCGGGATGCGGTAGCGTTCCATCAGTTCCGCCAGAAATACCTTGTTGGTACATTTGAGGATAGAATCGGGATCGTCAATCACCACCAGACCTTCGGCGGCAGCACGGCGGGCAAAGCGGTAGGTATGATGATTGACATTGGTCGTCTCGCGGATGAACAGGGCGTCGAATTCAGCCATTCGTCCGATATCTTCACGTTCGATCAGTTCGGCACTGAAGCCGATCTTTTCCGCTGACCGGAGAAACTGCTTGAGCGCTCTGGAATTCGAGGGTGCGTCTGTCGCCAGCGGATTGTGCAGTATTGCCAGATCGTAGCGTGATCTGGGTTTGCGGGAGAGGCGCTGCCGGCGGCCGCGAAAATATTCCTGGGCCATGGCGATGGCAAATTCCCGATGATCCTCGGGAATATGTCCGGCTGCCAGCGGCGTCACACTCTGCAACACCCAGCGCCCTGCTTTGCGACCCTGGACAAAGCGCGCCTGCAGGAACGGAGACTGAAACTGTTTGAACAGGCGCAGGCTAAGCCGATCATAGCGCCGGGCCAGGTTTCGTCCAAAATAGACGCTCAGGACAAATTCGACCGAACGGATCGGCTTGAGGCTCTTTTGAATCAGCCCATCCAGTTCCTCGGAAAGCAGCCGGACGATACTCTGCGATTTGAGATCCTGCAGAGCACCGATTGCCGGCAACGGTTTGTGCCCCCGTGCCGCCGCCAGCAACGAGACATAATAACCAGTGCTTTGATAGCGGTAGGAGCGGCAGAGGTTGAACAGGTGAACTCCACGCATCTCGACATAACGTCGATCGGTCAGGTAGGCGCGAGCTGCCACGATTTCCGCTCCCGGCAACTCCAGCGGCCAGGAAGCCGGATCATCAACGACAACCAGTGACGGGTTTGACATGGTTGGAACGCTTTCTACCAGGACGAAGAATCAACAGGTTGGCATCGTAAGTCAGGACGCCGAGCAGAATTGCATTGAGCACCCGATGAATACCAACAGAATAGATCTGGCTATCGGAGACCGGGTTGGGCAATAACGGATCAGCCACGGAAACCGTCCTTTTTTTCCGATCATAGCCGCAGAGCACGACGAAATGTCCAGTTGGCTCTCCCCGGATGTCATCGTAATCGCAGTTCCTGCCGTACTCGCGTGGCGTCTGATACAGGTAGGTCGAACTTAATCCGGTGATCACCGGAATCGACTGGGCAACAAATTTGCGGATCAGCACCGGCGTCAGGTCGCCAGATTTCAGCTGCCCGCCGAGATCGAGAAAGCGCAGATAAGCCTCACTCGCCTGGTGCAGTTTCGGGTCATCCTTGACCATCATCTGCGCACGCAGTTTCTGCTGCAGAGACCGGCATTCCAGATTCAGCCAGGTCGGATCGAACAGCTGTAATTTATAGGTATAGATGGTTGCCCGGTAGCCGCGCTGCAGGGCGTGGCAGGCCAGCAAAACCGCCAGGGTCCCCCCCTCTTCCAGCATCGGCACCTCGGCAATCACCCGGGTCAGAGGAATGTCGTCAGCATAGTACTGGTAGATGGAATGCAGACAGGTCGGCCCGCAGGCGGTATCATCGGGTTGGGCGAGAATCCGGAAAGGAAGCTGATGTTCCATGAGCTGCGTCCTTCGATAAGACACAACGGAAATTATTCGGCAATTCCCATACAGGAAACGGCGCTCGCGGCCTGCTGAATTGCGCTGCAGATTGTTTCATAATTGTAACGGAAAGCAAGAGGAAACAGGAGATGTCGCGAAAATTAAAGCAAAAAAGTTCAGCCACGGCGCAGCGGTTCGTAGTAATCACGGTTACGCGCCGCATCTGACCAGTTTTTCAGCAGCAGGGTATAGATTTTTGTTGCCCGCAGTTCCAGATCCAGCTGCCTTCGGGCCAGAAGATGGTTGGGTAAGTCGACGCCGTAGCAGCGCTTGAGGGCGGAATGAACCCGGGAGAAATTCTGAATCAACGGAATGTAGCGCTGCTTGCGGCGGCGGGCCAGAAACCGCTCTCCTTTTTTGCTTACGCCGAGCAGGTGCAGAAACTGCGGACCGGCCTCAAACAGCTCAGTCGCCTCAGTCTTTTTGATTCCGAGAAGGATCGCCATGAGCATGCGTTGAATCCGGGTGCGAGTCAGCTGGCGCGACTTGATACCGCCGATCAGCGCTTCCAGATTGTCGGCCTGTTCCGCAACCGACTGCAGTCGATTCTCGATGCCGTTTTCCACCAGCCAGCAATCGGTCAATCCGACTGAATCACGCAGGATTTGCGCCAGCAACAAATGACAATACCGATCGGCGGAACAATTCTGTCCGGCAGCGAGCGCTGTCTGCAGCATCGGCCAGATCTGTGCCGGCAACAACGGCGCGACGTTCTTCCCTTCCGTCAGCATGCTGCGGATTCCGGTCGCGCTGGCGATTCCCCCCTCCCCCACGGCCTCGTCATGATAGCCCGCGCCGACACGTCGAATTGTGAACGGTTCGATGGCGCTGCCGGTCTGGCGTAATGCTTTCAGATATTCCAGGCCGAGAATATTATTCGGCGCCGCCAGGGCCGCTTCCTCCAGCCCTTCGGGCAATAATCCAGCGAGCACTCTGGCTCTGGCTTGCGGGTAGTTCAAACCCTCGCGCAACATGGCAGCGGTCTTTTCGGTGACCGCGTTCACCCGGTCGAGCAGAATTTCGGCGCCCAGCCGGAGTGGAGCGATATCCCCCGCTTCGCTGCCGAAACAGAGCGCATCGATTCCCCCCAGCAGATTGAGCGCCTGCACCCCGCCGCGAGCGAAGTCGGGCGCGCTGCTGCAGGCCCAGGGAAGCGGCAGTTCGATGACGACATCGACCCCCGCAGCCAGCGCCATCTCGGTGCGCAGCCACTTGTCGACCAGCGCCGGTTCGCCGCGCTGCAGAAAATGCCCGCTCATCACCGCCACCGCCACCTCGGCGTCGGTGACCTTCAGGCTCTCCCGCAGGTGATGCAGGTGGCCGTTGTGAAACGGGTTATATTCGGTGATCAAGCCGACGGATTTCATCGGTTCAGCACCACTGGAATCCGCTCCCCCACCCGATTTTCCTCCGGGGTGATGATCGTTCTGTAAGCCAATGCCTCGACGCCGCCGGTGACGACTTCGCGCAACAGGCGCCCGTATTCCGGGTCGATCGTATCGGCCGGGGTGAAGGCGGTCGCCTCGCCGCGCTGGACGAGGAAGAAGATCACCGCCCGGTACCCCTGCTCTTTCGCCGCCAGCAGTTCGCGCAGGTGTTTCTGGCCGCGGGTGGTGACGGCGTCGGGGAAGCAGGCGATCGCCTCCCCTTTGATCAGGGTCACGTTCTTCACTTCGACCAGGACTTTTTCAGCTTCCTTTTGCAGGAGGAAATCGATCCGGCTGTCGCCGAATTTCTGTTCCGGCAACACCTGATAGCCGGACAGTTCGTTGATCCGGTTATTGCGCAGCGCTTCCTCAACCAGCCGGTTGGTGCGCTGGGTGTGGGTATCGACCCAATTATCGCCGACCCGGATCAGTTCCAGAGTGTACTTGAGTTTGCGCTTGGGATCGTCGTTTTTCGAAATCAGCACCCGATGCCCGGCCACGGCGCATTGCTGCATGCTGCCGGTATTCGGCGTGTGGGCAGTGACGACACTGCCGTCGGTCAGTTCAATGTCGGTGAAGAACCGCTTGTAACGGCGCAGCAGAACCCCTTCGAAGAGGGGGGATGGCAGTTTCATTCCAGCCTCCGGTAATGTGAGGCGTCATTTTAGCCCGTATGCCTTGCCGGCGACAAGCATCAGTCAGGGGATCGGAAGGTTCAACAAAAAGCCCTGCAGGAGAAATTCCGACAGGGCTGAGCAGGAAAAACCTTTTGCCAGGGAGCCGGCTGATCAGGGCTCGAACTTCAGCAACTCATCAACCGGCACGGATTTCATGCCGAAGGCATCGGCCACCCCCTTGTAGCAGACCGTGCCGTTGACCACATTGAACCCTTGCTTGATCCCAGCGTGATTACGCGCCAGATACTTCCAGCCGCGGTTGGCGATCTCCACGGCATAGGGGAGGGTCGCGTTGGTCAGGGCCATGGTCGAAGTCAGCGGCACCGCGCCCGGCATATTGGCGACGCAGTAGTGGACGATCCCCTCAACCTCGAAAATCGGCTTTCGGTGGGTAGTCGGCTTCGAGGTCTCGAAACAGCCCCCCTGATCGATGGCGACATCGACCAGCACCGCCCCTTTTTTCATGGTCTTCAACATCTGGCGGGTCACCAGTTTCGGCGCCTTGGCGCCGTGCAGCAGGACCGCGCCGATCACCACGTCGGCCTCCCGCACCAACTCGCGAACCGTCGCCGGAGAGGACATCATCGGAAAGCAGTTCTTCGGCATAATTTCAGCGAGATACCGCAGACGGTTCAAATTCATGTCGAGCAGATAGACCTTGGCGCCCAGGCCGCAGGCCATCTGCGCCGCATGGGTGCCAACCGCACCGCCACCGATGACCAGCACCGTCGCCGGCGCCACTCCCGGCACCCCCCCCATCAGGATGCCGCGCCCCCCTTGTGAGCGTTCCAGATATTTGGCCCCTTCCTGCGCCGCCATCCGGCCGGCCACCTCGCTCATCGGTGTCAGCAACGGCAAACTGCCGTCCGCAGCTTCGATCGTCTCGTAGGCGATACAAACCGCCTTGCGTTCCAGCATCGCCCTGGTCAGCGGTTCGGACGCGGCAAAATGAAAATAGGTAAAGATGATCTGCCCGGCGCGGATCAGCGGGTATTCTTCCGGCTGGGGTTCCTTGACGTGCATTACCATCTCGGCACGCTGATAGATCTCCGCCGGCGAGATGGCGATTTCGCCCCCGGCGCGGATATAGGCTTCATCACTGAAACCGCTGCCGACTCCGGCGCAGGTTTCGACCAGCACCGAATGACCCTGGCTTTTCATCACCTCGACCCCGGCCGGGGTCATGCAGACCCGGTTCTCTTCGGTTTTGATTTCCTTGAGAATTCCGACAATCATGACAGGCTCCTTTTTACGGCATATGAAGACGCACTAAGGAAAAGTATAACGACAGATTTCCTTTCGGCAATCCCGGAACCAATGGTTTCGCCGGAGGGGTTCGCTCCAGCAGGGCCGGATCATTGTCAGGATTTTTCGTCACTTGTATCTGCCGCCCCCCGACGTTACGCTGCCGGCTGTCATGCTGACATTGCAGACCAGCTCCGCTTTTTCCCTCGCCTCGGTTCTTTTGGCCGTCGCACCCGGCCCGGACAACATCTTTGTCCTGACCCAATCGGCCCTCTACGGCCGGCTTTCCGGCCTGGTCGTCATGTTCGGCCTCTGTACCGGTCTGCTGGTTCACACCACGGCGGTGGCCTTCGGCGTCGCCGTCATTTTCCAGGCCTCGACTCTCGCCTTCATCCTGCTGAAAACGATCGGCGGCACCCTGGGAGAATGGCTCAACCGCTCGGCTCGCGCCCAGCGGATCATGAACCTGGCGACCGAGACCCTGCTGGTCGGAATCGCGCTCAAGCTGATCACCGCAAAACGCTAATGACACACGAGAAAGTCGAAGCAGTCCAATCAACTGCATCCTGACCTCAGGAAGAAGAAATACGCATAATATCATCAGCAAGTCCCGGCTCCGATTAACCACTATTCAAAGGAGTCATAGCATGCACAATCCCCCTACGGGTTCACTTCTTACTCCCGCTGCTTCTCAGCTTATCTCTGCTTATTATCTGCGTGGCAACTCCTTTTCGCAAAATTTGACGAGATAAGCTGACTTTTTGCAATAACTCATCATTGATAACGAATTAACTATTTTTTTTAATTTATTTTTTCTCGTATCTTATGACGATTTAAGATAAAATAAAGCCACATATAGACAAAGGTGGCGAAATATGACTATCGATAAACTTATGACTGATAAGGCCGTCCTGTCGGACTTGGGAAAACGACTGGCTCGGCACCGGATCGCACAGAATTTCACTCAGGAAGGCTTGGCGAACGAGGCCGGCATATCGAAGCGCACGCTGGAACGCCTGGAGGCTGGGCAACCCAGTCAGTTCCTGACCTTCGTTCGTGTGCTGCGCGCCCTGAATATGATCAACCTGCTTGAGGTGGCGATCCCCGAAGCGGTTACCCGGCCGGTCGACTTGCTGAAGATCGGCAGAGACAGACAGCGGGCTTCGTCAAAACGAAAAGAAAGGGCCGAAGAACCTTGGCAGTGGGGGGATGAATAATGGCGACGGTTGCCGAGGTGAAACTGTGGGGCAAAACCATCGGGGCGGTTGCCATTGAGGACAGAACCTCGACTGCCCTGTTTGAGTATGACGAGAAATTCGCCAGGAGTGGCATCGAGGTTGCTCCCCTGGCAATGCCGCTTGCACAACGCGTCTATTCTTTCCCCGAGTTACGCAAAGAGACCTTTCATGGTCTGCCGGGCCTGCTGGCTGACTCTTTGCCTGATCGGTTCGGCAACGCCCTGATCGATGCCTGGCTGGCAACCCAGGGTCGCAAGCCCGACTCCTTCAATGCAGTCGAACGTCTTTGCTATACGGGGACCAGGGGAATGGGAGCACTGGAATATGCGCCGGCGATAGGATTTCGCCAACGAAAGGCGAACCCCGTCGAAATAAGCCAACTGGTGGAACTGGCTTCCGAGATTTTGACGCATCGCAACAACTTTGAAGCGACCTTCGGAGATAACCGTGACCAGGAAGAAGCTTTGCGTGACATCCTGCGCGTCGGGACCTCGGCCGGTGGTGCTCGCGCCAAAGCCGTCATCGCCTGGAATCCGCAAACCGGCGAAGTCCGTTCCGGTCAAGTCAAAAACGATCCTGGTTTTGAACCTTGGCTCCTGAAATTCGACGGCGTTTCCGGGAATAAAGACAAGGAAATGGAAGATCCAAAGGGATACGGCGCTATCGAGTATGCCTACCACAAGATGGCAACGGCTGCCGGGATAGAGATGAGCGAGTGCCGCCTGATGGAAGAAAACGGTCGGCGACACTTTATGACACGCCGATTCGACCGGCTGGCAGACGGCAGCAAACTTCACATGCAGTCACTGGGAGCGCTCGCTCACTTCGACTACAACCTGGCAGGCGCCTATTCATACGAGCAGGCGCTGATGACGTTACGGCAACTCGGCCTGTCCATGAGGGACATTGAACAGCAATTCCGGCGCATGGCATTCAACATTATCGCCCGCAACCAGGACGACCACGTTAAGAATATTGCCTTCCTGATGGACAAGAAAGGGCTATGGTCCCTGTCCCCGGCATTCGATGTCACCTACAGCTATCAACCAGGTGGCGACTGGACCAGCTCTCACCAGATGACCCTCAATCAAAAACGTGATGATTTCAATATGGACGACTTCAAGGCTTGCGCCGAAACAGTCTCCATGAAAAAAGGGCGAGCAGAGTCAATCTGCCAACAAGTGACCGAAGTCGTGCGTCGCTGGAACGACTACGCCGAAGAGGTCAATGTCGACCCGCATTGGCGCGACGAAATTTCACGCAACCTGCGAACCTCCTTGGCGTAGGTATTCAAAGCCTGTGTATCAATCTGCAAGCAATGTTTTCACTGTTATTCCGATATTTATGGTGGTGTCACACTCAGGCGCTTGAATAATTTTCAACCCAACCTTCAGAAGAGCGAAAAAGAAGGCCCGGAACGAAGGAGAGAGGGACTTCGTTCCGGGCTTCTGGCTCCGCGTCACGACAGCTGGCGGAATTCGGCAGGATATTTGAAAGATATCAGACCCGCAGCCGCTCGCGCTCATCCTTGGGAGTAAAATACTCGCGGGTCTCCCGGGCGATCACCGGCGACAGCATCAGCAGCGCCACCAGGTTCGGGAAGGCCATCAGGCCGTTGAAGACATCGGAGATATTCCAGACCAGATCGAGCTTGAGGAACGCCCCCAGGGCGACAAAGAGCACCCACACTACCCGGTAGGGCTTGATGACCTTTTCCCCCCAGAGATACTCCATCGATTTTTCCCCGTAATAACACCAGCCGATGATCGTCGAATAGGCGAACAGGATCAGGCCGATCGCAACAATCAGGCCGCCCCAACTGCCGGGCATGGCGGTGTCGAAAGCGACCGAGGTCAACTCCGCGCCGTTCTTCCCGGTCGTCCAGACGCCGGAGATAATGATCACCAGGCCGGTCATGGTGCAGACGACGATGGTGTCGATAAAGGTCTGGGTCATGGAAACCAGCGCCTGGGTGACGGGATGTTTGGTTTTCGCGGCAGCCGCGGCGATCGGCGCGCTGCCCAGACCCGATTCGTTGGAGAAGACCCCGCGCGCCACCCCCATGCGGATCGCCATCATCACGCCGGCGCCGGCAAAACCGCCGGTTGCGGCAGTGGGACTGAAAGCCTGGGTGAGAATCAAACTGAGCGCGGCCGGAATTTCGCCGATATGCAGCGCCAGGATCACCAGCGCACCGAGGGTGTAGAAAACGATCATGATCGGCACCAGCACACCGGTCACCTTGCCGATGCTCTTGATCCCGCCGATGATCACCGCACCGGTGGCGACGGCCAGAATGATTCCGGTCACGCCCATCGGAATATGAAAGGTCGATTCAACCGCATGGGCCACCGAATTCGACTGCACCATGTTGCCGATGCCGAAGGAGGCGACGGCGGCAAACAGGGCGAAGCAGCTGGCCAGCCATTTCTTGTTCAGGCCGTGCTCGATGTAGTACATCGGACCGCCGCACATGGTTCCCAGTTCATCCTGCACCCGGTATTTGACCGCCAGCACCGCCTCGCCGTACTTGGTCGCCATCCCGACCAGACCGGTGACCCACATCCAGAACAGAGCGCCGGGCCCGCCGATGGCGATCGCCGTCGCCACGCCGGCGATATTCCCGGTGCCGACCGTCGCCGACAGCGCCGTCATCAGCGCCTGAAAGTGCGAGATATCCCCTTCTTCATCACTCTCTTCTTTCCGCTTGATCAGTCCCAGATAGAGAGCATGGCCCAGTTTGGAGAACTGCAGTCCGCGCAACAGACAGGTCAGGTAGAGACCGGTGCCGACCAGCAGAATCAGCATCGGCGCTCCCCACACCCAACCGCTGAGCTGGCCAAAAAAATTCGTCAGTTCCGTCATGTTCTTCTCCTTCTTACAAGATTGAATGTTAAACGGGCCATGGCAGAGAAATACCCGAGGATGATGCCCGCAGGATTGAAAACTCGCTCGAGACAGCAACCGGTAATTCGTCTTTCGGCTGCTGTCTCAAGTGGAGTTGGGATTCGATCAGTGCTGGGTCTTGATGGCTTCTTCGACCGGGGCATAATCCATCCCGAAAGCCTCGGCGACACCTCGGTAAGTTATTCGACCATTGACGATATTGATCCCGGCCCTGATTCCCGCATTTTCCCTGGCAACCTGCATCCAGCCCTGGTTGGCGATTTGTACCGCATACGGCAGGGTGGCGTTGGTCAGGGCAATGGTCGAGGTCAGCGGCACCGCGCCCGGCATATTGGCGACACAGTAATGCATGATGCCGTCAACATCGTAGACCGGCTCGCTGTGAGTGGTCGGTTTTGAGGTTTCGAAGCAGCCCCCCTGGTCGATGGCGACGTCGACCATGACCGCGCCCGGCTTCATCGTGGCCAACATTTCGCGGGTCACCAGCTTGGGAGCCTTGGCGCCGTGCAGCAGCACCGCACCGATCACCAGATCGGCTTCCTGCACCAGCTCACGGACTGCGGCCGGTGACGACATCATCGGGAAACAGTTCTTCGGCATCACTTCCGAAAGATGGCGCAGCCGGTCCAGGTTCATGTCGAGCAGATAAACCTTGGCGCCCAGGCCGCAGGCCATCTGCGCCGCGTGAGTGCCGACCACCCCGCCGCCGATCACCAGCACCGTCGCCGGCGGGACGCCGGGCACGCCGCCGAGCAGGAGGCCGCGCCCGCCCTGGGCCCGTTCCAGGTATTTGGCCCCCTGCTGGGCGGCCATCCGGCCGGCCACTTCACTCATCGGGGTCAGCAACGGCAGGCTGCCATCCGGGTTTTCAATGGTTTCGTAAGCGATACAGGTAGCGCCGGTTTCGAGCATTGCCCGGGTCAACGAATCGGACGCGGCAAAGTGAAAATAGGTAAAGAAAATCTGTCCGGGACGGATCAGGGCATACTCGCTCGGCTGCGGTTCCTTGACATGCATCACCATTTCAGCGTTGGTAAAAATCTCTTTGTTGCTGGCAACAATTTCCGCACCGGCCCGCAGGTAATCCTCATTGGAGAAACCGCTGCCGACCCCGGCGCCGGTTTCGACCAGAACCTGATGCCCGTTATTTTTCATCACTTCGACCCCGGCCGGGGTCATGCAGACCCGGTTCTCTTCAGTTTTGATTTCTTTCAGGATTCCGACGATCATCGCTACACTCCTTGAATTAGATTGATGTCATTCCACCTGGGATCATTTCAGCTCAAGTAGAACAACGTTAGATTTGAATTGAGCCTAGCAGAAAGAGTGAAAAATTAACTTGCGAACATCAGAGCAGAATGCTAATTCTTTCGAAGATTATTTTACTAATTTTGATTATGGAGAAAGATCATGGCTCAATTATCCATGGACGCAATAGATCAGCGCATTCTCACCGAACTGCAGAAAGACGGACGGCTGAGTAACGTGCAATTGGCGGAGAAGGTTGGCTTGTCGGAATCGGCCTGTCTGCGGCGGGTCCGTCAGCTGGAGCAGAGCGGCATCATCGATCGCTACGTGATGCTGATCGACCAGACGGCGATCGGTAAACCGGGAACGGTGTTTGTGCGGGTAACGCTGGAGGGGCAGCAGCAGGATAAACTACAGAGTTTCGAGGAAGAGATCGGCAAGGTCAGGGATGTCCTGGAATGCTACCTGATGTCGGGAGATACCGACTATCTGCTGCGGGTCATCGTGCGGGACAACGAGGACTACATGCGCATTCACAACCGCCTGACCAGCCTGCCCGGCGTGTTGCGTGTCCAGTCCTCTTTCGCTCTGAAAACAGTCCTCAAAAAAACTGAACTGCCGTTGCGATTTTAAGGTATTCTTGAGCGGATTGAAATCACTTTTAACAGGGATGACGCCAGAGTCACAGAGGTCACTGAGGTGGGGGTAGAAACCATAAGGTATCCAATCCAGACAAGTGATTCTGGAACAAATTCCTTGTCCAGATAGATTCAGGAATTACACCGGGCGTTCCTCCGTGTCTCAGTGCCACAGTGGTGGATTTGGTTTTGGGAACATTCAGATAAGGAGCCATCATGAATATCCGCAAGAAATTTTTCGACTATGAGTACAGCGAAGTCCTCGACATCAGGACCCGTGAATTGATCCGTGTCGCCTGCGCCGTGGCGGTCCATTGCCCCGACTGACTCAAAAAACACTTCGCGGTCGCGAAGCAGAACGGAGCAACAGAAGAGGAACTGAAAGAAGCGATGGCCTACGGGATGATGGCGCCGGGCGGCCGGGCGAAAAACTTTGCCAAGATGATGCTACAGGAGCTGGACCAGCCGGAAGATTGATCCGCAAGCGATAGCATTTTTCAACCAGAAAGAAGCCGGTTCCAACCGGAATCGGCTTCTTGGAAACACAGAAGTGCATACAAGTACCACGAAATTTGATGGTCAACTGCCAGCCTTTATTTTCTAAATATCGCTAAATCCCGGAACAATTTTTCCACCTAAACCGGGTTGCGGTCCTTCCAAAACAATTAAGCCACCTAATTCTAAAGTACTTTTAAAATTCGTATTCACCACGATGACTTTGGGTCATTTAAGATCCACGCTCGAATTGCAGCCAGATTTCGTGATAGTCAACAGCGGCAAATGATTTCTTCCCCTTTTGGCTACTACAAATAATCACCCTGAAACACTGCTGTCTCACAGTTTGATCAATAAATAGAAAGGCTTAGAGCCTCCTTGTGTTACAATGCTTTCGCCAAAAAGACATTAAAAACAAGGAGTTCTAAGCCATGGCGCATTGTAGCACTGTTCTTT
>Ga0210086_1000094_pt1 | contig 54341 bp, 47 predicted proteins | sample China_Galinas_PW_3_FD_184867 | JGI IMG/M metagenome (GOLD analysis project Ga0210086, IMG submission 184867) | Wetland microbial communities from San Francisco Bay, California, USA, that impact long-term carbon sequestration - China_Galinas_PWB_D2... | ecosystem: Environmental > Aquatic > Marine...
CTGTAGTGGGCGATTTCCTCGACGACTACTACGAGGTCGACCCCGTGCTTATAACCGAAAAGTCGCGGAGGCCCGATATTGACGGCGTCGTGGTGGCGACTTACAAGATGAGAACCGTTAACGCCCAACTGCAAGTTGCGTATATAGATAAGGGCAAGAACGACGGCTTTAAGCCCGGCGACGTCGTTGCCACGCTGGCCGAGGGCTCGCCCGACCGACGCAACGCAGTCTTAAGGATCGTCAGGACCGAGGACAATACGTCCACCGCGTTAGTTGAGTACGACGAGACGGAAGTGGACGTAGGCGACGGTGTTGCATCGTGCGCTAAGGTCCTGGGTTGTCCGGAAGTTAAATAGCAATCATAATTTGGAGGTAAAAAAAGCGCCTCTTTTCGGAGGCGCTTTTTTTGTTCTTTTTTTGATCCGCTTTAGGAGCTGAGCATCTTGAGGGCCTTCAGCCTGCTGGGATGCTTGAGCTTCCTCAGCGCCTTGGCCTCTATCTGGCGCACCCTCTCTCGGGTTATGGAGAGGTACCTGCCGACCTCCTCGAGCGTGTGGTCTCTGTCGGCCCCGATGCCGAAACGCATCTTGATGACCTTCTCCTCTTTGGGCGACAGCGTCCTGAGCACCCTCTGGAGCTGCTCGGAAGACTCTACCCTCTCGGCGTCGGAGTAGGGCGACGGGCTGGTCTTGTCGCCAATGAAATCTTCGAGCTCCGTGTCCTCGTCGCCGATGGGCGTCTGGAGGGCGATGGGGTCCTGTATGGCGCGGAAGACCTCTTCCACCTTCTTGACCGGCACGTCGAGCTTCTTGGCGATCTCCTCGTTGGTAGGCTCCTTGCCGAGCTTGTGCGTGAGCTCGCGCGAGGCCTTCATCACCCTGTTATAGAACTCCATCATGTGCACAGGCACCCTGATGGTCTTTGTCTGGTCTATGAGGGCCCTCGTGATTGCCTGCCTTATCCACCACGTGGCGTACGTGGAGAATTTAAAGCCCTTCTCGTATTTGAACTTGTCAACGGCCTTCATGAGGCCGATGTTGCCTTCCTGAATGAGGTCCAGGAGCGGCAGGCCGCGTCCCACGTAGTTCTTTGCTATATTGACGACTAGCCTCAGGTTCCTCGTGATGAGCTCGTTCTTGGATATCATCATGAGTTCCCGGGCCTTTTTAAGGCGGTCCCAGTGGCTCTTGAGGTCGTCTATCTTGACGCCAGTGTCGGTCTCGGCCTTCTTGAAAGCCTGGTGGACCTCCTTGTAGAGGGCCTCGAGTTTCCTCGGAGCTATGCCCTTTTTCTTGCGCTCGTTTATCGTCTTCTTGAGATTCTTTATGGTGCCGTAGCGCTTAAGCTTCGCGTCCTGTGCGTCCACCTGCACCATTATCTCCTCGAGAATGGAGTACGCCTCCATTATGATGGCCTCCGGGGTCTCCTCTTCGCCCTCCTCGTTTTCATCCGTGGTCTCCGGAGGGGCTACATCCTTGGCGTAAAAAGGCATCACCGTGAGGATGTCGGCCATTATGTGCTTGCTTTCCTCGAGCTGTCGCGCGAGCTGCGTCTCCTCGTACTTGGTTAGAATGGAGATGTTGCCCATGGAGTGGAAATACGCCTGGACGAGGTCTTCGGTCTTCTCGTATTCCGGGGCCTCTTCCTCTGTTTCCTCTTCTGCCTTGGACTCGCCGTCGTAATCCACGACCTTGACGCCCATGTCCTGGAGGAGGTCCATGAGGTCTTCGAGTTCGTCTGGAGAGAAGAATTCGGCCGGTAGAGCCTCGTTGATTTCGTCGTAGGTGAGAACGCCCCGCCTTTTGCCGAGGTCTATAATCTCTTCGAATATGTCTTTTTCCCGCATCTACTTACCCCTAAAATTTATCAAACAGCTATTATAACAAATGTCCATAAAAAGTTAAAGAGTCAGAAGAGCTGAGAGAAATTTTATATTTTTCATTATGTTATGTGGTTTATATGGGAATACCTTGAGGCCCCGAGCGATTAAGAGGTACTCCGACAAGTGGGTTCCCTGGCAGGGGCTTTAGGCTTCCACCTCGGCTTCGGGGCGGATGCACACCGCTTCCTGCACTGCAGGATCCCGTAAAACCTTTGTTCCCTCAATCCTCATTAAGCCCCAAGGTATCCCGTAGCTTACCTTGGTTAATTCTTTATTCTTTGCTTCCAACTACAGTTTATCACATGGGTTTTGCCTGTCAATAGCAAATATGTGGTGTGTTTGAGAGGGGATGCAATTTCCGTTCCCATCACCGTGAACGTGTGATGGATATCAGATGGTGGCGTTGAAAAAGTTGTCCTTTTGTTCCTGTGAGATGGTCGAGGCGGGGCCGTGCCCGGGGAAGACCTTCGTCTCCGGCGGTAATTCCATGAGGCGCTTGAACGATGCCTTAAGCTCGTTCATATTGCCCCCGGGCAGGTCTGTTCTGCCCACTGAGCCCCTGAACAGGGTGTCGCCGGAAAACAGCGCGCCGCCACCGAGCAGGCATATGCAGCCGGGGCTGTGCCCGGGAGTGTGGAGCACCTTGAAAGTGATATCCCCGATTTTGAGTTCGTCTCCTTCGTTGAGCTCGGCGTCCGGCTCGGGCATGGGGTCGCTCTGAAATCCCCAGAAAGCGGCCTGCTCGCTCACGCTTCGGTAAGCCTTATCGTCGGCCGGGTGAAATGCGATGCGTGCCCCCGTGGCCTCCTTTAGCTCCGGTACCGCTCCGGCGTGGTCGAAGTGGGCGTGGGTCAGGACTATGTGTTTTATGTCGAGCCCCTCGGCCTCATCCAGCACGCGGTCGGGCTCGTCCCCCGGGTCTATGACCATGGCCTCCTTCGTGCTCTCGTCCCAGACGATGTAGCAGTTGGTCTCAAGCGGGCCGACTGCAAGGGTGATTATCTTCATCGTCTCTCCTTATTCATAAACCTGCTGACTATGAAATCCAGCTCTTCGCATCCGAGAATGCGGGATAGTATGACATAGAGCAGCGCCGAGCCTGCGATGACGCCGAGCATCAGGGCCGCTTTGAGGCCCGTGTCCCCGTGCATTGTCCACATGGGCTGCCTGAGGACGGCCCATGCGAGTACCCCCATCACGGCGGAGGCGAAGGCCGACTTCAGGAAGGAGCGTAAAATCCTTCTGCCCTCGACTCGCTGGAGTTTCTTACGAAGCAGGAGCATGAGCATCATGAAGTTCAGCATCGAACTCAGCGCGTTGGCGAGGGCCAGTCCGCTGTGCTTGAGCGGGCCCATCAGGGCGAAGCTCAGCACGACGTTCAGGGTTAGCGCGATCACGCCGGCCTTGACCGGTGTCTTCGTGTCCTGCATAGAGTAAAACGCCGGAGCCACCACCCGCACGCCCATGTAGGCCCAGAGGCCGAAAGAGTAATACATGAGGGCCTGCGACGTGCCCACCGTGGCGACATAGGTCCAGGCGCCCCTCTGCAGGAGAAGGTTCACTATCGGCTCTTTAAGCGCGATGAGGCCCGCCATCGAGGGAAGGCTCACGAACAGGAGCAGCCTGAGGGAGAAAGAGAAGTCTTCCCTCAGGGCATCGAAGTCCTTGTTGGCCGCGTGCGTCGAGAGCGAAGGCAGCACGGCCGTGCCCACGGCTACCCCGAAAACCCCTACGGGAAAATGCGCGAGGCGCATGGCGTAAAAGAGGTACGTGACGCTTCCCTCGGGCAGGAGGGTGGCCAGCGTAGTGCTGACGACGACGTTTATCTGTGCCACGGCCATGCCTATGACCGCAGGGCCGATGAGTTTGACCATCCGTATCATCCCCGGGTGTCGGGGTTTCCATAGGGGAGCGAGCCCGTAGCCCTGCTTGTAAAACGAGGGCAGCTGGAAGGCGAACTGCACGAGCCCTCCGAGCGAGACGCCTATGGCCGCGGCGAGTATCGGCGTATCCAGCGTGTGCACCAGGGCGACCACGCTTACGATTATGGTGATGTTCAGCATCGCCGGGGCGACGGCTGAGATAAAGAACACCCGCTTGACGTTCAGCGCGCCCATGATAAGCGCCGCAAGGCTCATGAACAGCAGGAAGGGGAACATCACCCTCGTAAGGAGCACCGTCCTGGCGAACTTCTCGGGGTCGTCGATGTAACCCACGCCGAGGACGCTCACAAACTTCGGCGCGTAGATGATGCCTATGACGCAGACCGCTCCGGCCAGTGCGAACAGGAACGAGAACGTTATCCTGACGAGCCGCTTGGCCTCCTGTGGGTCCTTGACCTCGTACTCCGTGAGAACGGGAACGAAGGCGGCAGTCATGGAGCCCTCGGCAAAGAGTTCGCGAAGGAGGTTAGGCACTCTGAATGCGACGAAGAACGTGTCGGACAGGCCGGTGGCGCCGAAATAGAACGCCAGTATCATGTCCCTGGTGTAGCCCAGGAACCTGCTTATGAGCGTTGCCACCGACATGGAGCCGGCGGCCCTTGCGATGCGGCCCTTTTCGTCCATCGCGGTAATTATAACAGACCAGATAAGAAAGAAAATTAGCGATTCGTAGGGGAGTTACAAAAAAATTACGCCTGTTTGTAAAATGGTAGGTGATAAGTTATAATAATTCCTCGATTAACTAAACCTATGGGAATGGAAGACCATAAGCTTAAGGTATTCTGCACGGTTGCGGAGACGAAATCGTTCTCCAAGGCCTCGGAGATAATACATCTCACGCAGCCTGCGGTGAGCCTTCAGATACAGGCCCTCGAGGAAGTTTACGAGACAAAACTCTTCGACAGGACCTCCAGCACCGTCGTGCTCACACCCGCCGGAGAGATACTTTACAAGTACGCCAAGGAGATACTCTCGCTGTTCGCCGCGGTGGAAAAAGACATCGGCGAGATAACCGGTCTCGTCAAGGGCTCCATCAGCATAGGGGCGAGCACCACCATCGGCAACTACGTTCTGCCATCGGTGATATCGGACTTCAAGCGGAAGAGCCCGAAGATAAAGATACACCTGCTGGTGGGCAACACGAAGAGGATAGTGGAGTTCCTCAACGCCGGCAACATAGACCTCGGCATCGTCGAGGGAGAGGTCACGAAGTACAAGATCAAGACCGAGAAACTCATGTCCGACGAGCTCACCCTGATAGTCCCTGCAAACCATCCCTGGGCCAAGAAGAAGGAGGTCTCCCTGCTGGACATCCTTAAGGAGCCGTTCATATTCAGGGAGGAGGGCTCGGGCACCAGGCAGGTCATCGAGAAGTACCTGAGCAAGCGCGGCATCTCTCCGCAGAAGATGAAGATAACCACGATACTCGGTAGCACCGAAGCGATAAAGGAGGCCGTGGAAAACGGCACCGGCCTTTCCATAGTTTCCAGATGGGCGGCGCGGCGCGAGAAGAAGTATGGAAGCCTCGAGTCGGTGAAGTTCAAGGAGGGCAAGGTGCTCCGCGACTTCTCGCTCATCTTCAGCAAGAACTCGGTGACGTCCTACGCCGCCGAGGAGTTCCTGACCTACCTCAAGAAGTATTCCTACGCCAAGCTCCTTCCGTAGCGCCTGACGCGGGCCGAGCATGCGCGCGGCTTCGTGGCGAATTTATTCCGTGGCGGCGGTATAATACCGGATGCGAAAAAGTCTCTCCATAGCGGCCCTGTTCGTGCTCCTGTCGGTTGCCTTCTTTTTCAAGGCCTTTGCCCATAACCTCTTAATTACCGGCCCCGACGGCCTGCTATATTTCTACCCCTTGCAGTCGGTGATAATAGAGCAGTACAGGGCCGGGGTTCTGCCCCTCTGGAACAGCTACATGTACTCGGGCTTCCCGCTGATGGCATCGTCGCAGCACGGCGTGTTCTACCTGCCCTATATCATCCCCACGTTCTTTTTCAGCCACGGCGTCGCTTACAACATAGACATGACCCTGCACTTCGCCATGGCGGGCTTCTTCACTTACCTCTACGTGCGGAAGATAACCTCCGACACGTTTTCCGCCTTCATCGCCGGTGTGATATTCGCGTTCATGGGATATCTCATGTCCCACGTGGAGCACGTCTCGGTGCTGCACACCGCGGCATGGTTTCCGCTGTTGCTCTACTTCTACGAGGAGATAAGGCTCAGGCTGGAGCTCAGGACCGCGCTGTTCGCTTCCATTGCCGTTGCCATGCAGTTATTCGCAGGCCATCCGCAGATATATTTCTACTGCATGCTGGTAATGGCGTTTTACGTGGTGTTCTACCTGTTTTACATGGAACGGGGCAGGCGGCTCCGGTTCGTCGTGCTCTGCGCGCTGCCGGTGGCCCTGGGTATCCTGATCGCCTCGCCGCAGCTGGTCGCCACCCGCGAGCTCTCGTCCCTCGGCGTGAGGGGCCTGTTGAGTTACCAGTTCTTCTCTTCGTACTCGCTGAGGTTCGATATGCTGCCCGTTCTTCTGTATCCGAAGCTCCCGGGGGAGCGCGAGGCATTCGCGCTCTCGGTAGGGCTGCTTCTTGCGCCTGTTGCCCTCTGGCGCATGCGCACCCACGGCGTTCACGTGAAGTTCTGGGGGTTGGTGGCCGTCGTCTCGTTCGTCCTTGCCTTAGGCGGCAGCATCGAGCCCCTGAACAGGCTCATGTTCCATATCCCTCTTTACAACGGGTTTCGCGGCCTCTCCAAGCACGTGCTGGAATTCACGTTCGCCGTCTCGGTGCTGGCCGCGATCGGGCTTTCGGGAGTCCTGCGCGGCGATGACCGCAAGAGGCATCTGGACGTCCTTATCAAGGTGATACTCGTAGCGATAGCGGCCTCGGCGCTTGCGTTTGCCTTTACAGAGCCCGGGACGCTCATGAGCGCGCCGCTCTACGGTCAGCTTGCGGCCATGGGGGCGGTGGTCGCTGCTCTGCTTTTGGCGAGGCACTACGGGCGCTACGGTGCGGTCAGGATAATTCTGATAGTCGCCGTAGTGGTGCAGATAGCCGCGTTGCAAACTATGCAGTGGCCCGAGCAGGCTTTTGTGAAGCAGTACGGCACGGGAATATTCCCTAAGACCGAGATGAAGGACGGAAGGGCGGCGTTCTTTGCCAAGGACATCGTTGCCCCCCTCGCCATGATGAAGGGCGTGAGCATGATCGACGGCTACGACCCCCTTATCATGCTGAGGTACGCGAAGCTCATGGGCATGGGTAAGGTGGGCGGCCGCACTTTGGAGTGGCAGGAGATGACCATTAATAACCAGATCCTCAGTATGCTCAACGTGAGATACGTGTTCATGCCACCGGGCTACGAGCTCAATTCGATAGTGAGCGGTCGGCCCTGGGAGGCGGGCGGCGGCTTCATGCGCCCCGTTCCCGGAAGCGACGGGGCCCCGCTTTACAAAAAGCTGCTCCAGGGGTATCAGTTCTCGCTCTATGAGAACCTCAACGCCCTGCCGCGCGCCTTTAGCGTGGAGAGCCTCGTGCCCTCGGCGGATATCGACGAGACGAAGGATATGCTGTACGACTTGAGCGTCAATGTATCAAAGACGGCGATAGTATCTCCCGAAGACCTCAAGGCCATAGGCTCGGCGGAGTTCTCAAAGGGAAGCGTCGCCATCGGCAGTTACTATCACGGGCGCGTGGCGCTCGATACGGACTTCCCCCGCGGAAGAGGCTTCGTCGTACTTGCCGATCAGTACTATCCCGGATGGAGGGCATACGTTGACGGCAAGCGGACGGAGATATACAGGGCAAACGGCGTCGTGCGTGGCGTGGTCGTGCCCGAAGGCAGGCACGAGGTCGTATTCAGGTATCTGCCCATGCGAGTGTTCTTCATGATGGGCATTGCGCTTATAACCCTCCTGGGGGTGATAGCCGCGGCGTGGGCGCTCGGAAGGCGAAAGGGGGCCGCATGACCGGGGCGGATATGGCCCGTCTTATAGACCACACTCTGCTTAAGGCGGACGCGAAGCTCGATGAGATAAAGAGGGTCTGCGAAGAGGCCGTGCGATACCGGTTCTGCGCGGTCTGCGTGAACCCCTTTTATGTGTCGAGGGCAAAGCGGTTTCTCGAGGGAAGCGGCGTTAAGATAGCCACGGTCGTGGGGTTCCCGCTGGGGGCCGGGATGACCGAGGTGAAAGTCTATGAGGCCATGAGGTGCGCCCTTGCCGGGGCTGACGAGCTCGACGTGGTCATGAACGTGGGTGCCGCGAGGGACGGCCTCTGGGACGTTGTTACGAAAGACCTTTCGGATGTCGTTGCCGCGACGCCCGGCCTCGTGCATAAAGCTATCATCGAGGCCTGTTTTCTCACGGACGAGGAGAAGGGGCTTGCGGCGAAGGCCGCGCTCAAGGCGGGCATGGATTTCGTGAAGACATCCACGGGCTACGGCTCGGGCGGCGCCACGGCGCACGACGTGAGTCTCATAAAAGGTGTCGTCGGCGAGAGGGCGGGCATAAAGGCGGCCGGGGGCATAAGGAGCTTCGCACAGGCGCTTGAGATGGTCGAGGCCGGGGCCACGCGCATAGGCACTTCGTCGGGCGTCTCGATTGTGGATGGGAAGTAGTAGCCCTTACTCGGGTATCTTCACGAAGAGATAGACGCCTATGGCTCCGGCTATGAGAGGCATGAGCCACGCCGCCACCAGCGGCGGCAGTATCCCTGCATACCCCATGGAAAGCGACATCGTAAAGCCGAACCAGTAGCCCAGGCTTATCAGCAGTCCCACGGCGGTCGCCACTATGCCCCTGATGTTCCTCCTTACGGGGAACGATATCCCGATTAAGACCATGATGAGGTTGATGAGCGGGTAGGATATCTTTGACTGCAGGTCCACGGTCAGCCTCAGGTTTCTGAATCCAGCTCCCTTGAGCTTACTCACGTATTTGTATAAGTCGATGACCCCCATGTCCGAGGGTTTGCGCGCCGTCTCCTGAAGCAGCTCGGGCGAGCCGATGCCGGGATACGAGAGCGTGTCCTCAGTGGTCACGTCTCCGGTCTCGGTATGGAGGATCTTTACGCCGTCGAGTCTCCAGCTGTTCGTGGCTGGCTCGTAAACCGCCTCGTCGGCATTGATTATCTCCATGAGGTCGTTCTCGCCGAGCTTGAAGATGCTCACGTTGCCGTACATCTTCTGCGCTGGGAGGTAATGATCCACGCGAACGATGGAGCCGTCGTCGGCCCGGAACCACAGGACGCCCTGGTTAAAGAGCGTGGGCATATTGGGCCTCCCGGTAAGCTCGTTCTTGACGTGCTGTACTTCCCTGCTTGCCGCAGGCACTACGAACTCGCCGAGGGCGAACGCCAGCAGGCTGAGCAGAACGCCCGCCGATATGAACGGCATTAGGAGTTTCTTGACCCGCCCTCCGGCGGCCATCACAGCGATTATTTCGCGCGCCTTGGCCGCGTTGCTCACCGTAAAAAGCGCGCAGAGCAGGCACGCCACGGGCATCAGCGAGAGGGTGTACTGCGGAATCCTCAGCAGGGCGTACTTCGCGAGATTTATCACCGAGGGGTTGTAGGGGATGAAATCGTCGAGCCGCTGAATGAGCGCGAAGAGGCTGAAGGTGGATGCCAGCCCGAGAGCGAGTATGGCGAATAGCTTGAAGAACTCCCTCATGTACTGCCGCTGGACGGTGGTCATCTCGACGACACTTTCTTGAATATCATGAGCGACGCGAGGCTAAAGACTATGGCGGGCGTCCACGCACCGGCCCAGTGCGGTATCTTGTCCGCCATGGTGAGGCCCTCGGTATAGACTACCCCAACGTAATAAAGCGCGAACACTGCGATTCCTATCGCGAGCCCTCCGAGCTTGCCTCCCTTTCCGGCCATGAGCGACAGCGGCGGGCCCATCACCATGAGTATCAGGCACAGAAACGGAAGGGAGAACCGCCTGTGAAGTTCGAGCAGCACTCGCGTCCTTTCCTTCCCGGTCTCCTGGTACGCCTTCTGCCAGAGGGTCATCGGGGTTAGCTCGGGCAGCGTCCTGAGGGGAGAGTCGCTTATGGTTATGGGGAAGGACAGCAGGTATCTCCCGAACGAGAGCTCGGTAGTGCCGTTCTTTCCGGCCATGTGGATGCGCCCGTTATGCAGGTCGAATGAGATACTCATTCCCCCCTGAGTCTCTATGCGCCCGCTCTTGGCAAGCAGCACCGCGGGCTCCTCCGACCGGCGGTCGTCATAGATGAATATATCCTTGAGCTCACCGTCCTTGGTCTTTTTGTTCACGTAAAGTACGACGCCCTTAAATGAGGTATTAAATATACCTTCTTCTATCGCAAGGGGAGCGCGGCTCATTATTATTCCCGAGACGGTCTCCCTTAATCTCTTTGCGCCGAGGGGGGCGACGTAAATGCTCATGATAAGCGCGAGAACGAAACACCCCAGCCCGAACATGAACACGGGCGCGCATATCTTCCTGAAAGACATGCCGCTCGTTCTCATTATTATCAGCTCGCTGTCGGCGCCCATTCTGCCGTATGTGAGCAGAACGGCCATCAGAAAGGCTATGGGGGCGGTGAGCACGGTTATCTGGGGCTGAAGGAGGAGCAGGATCTTGACCATATCGGTCATGGAGGCCCCCACCGAGGCAAAGACCTTCGTCAGTCGGAGGACTTTCTCTGTTATAAGGATAAAGTTAAATGTCAGGAGCCCCAGCACGAAAGCCGAAAAAAGCTCCCAGAGCACCGATCTGTGTATAGTATAAGGTACGATTTTCACTATGTCTTGAATTTTACAGTAATTACAGTGTTTTTTGGAAGCCTTGGCGCCGCGGGGTGTAGAAGAATTACGTGGTTTTGTTGCAAAAAAGGCACATCTGAGACCGGACATTTATGACGGCTCTGCCGGGGGGATTGATTTTAATAGTTTTTTAGAAAGGGTACCCGAAAGCCATCTTGGCCCGTTTTTTGCATATCAAAATCAAGCCAACATTTAAGGGATTAAATGAAAAAACACTTGACAAAAGCTCTTTGCGAATGATTTAATTGTACATTATATTTTTTCGGGAATCGTTATTTATATAGATTTCAAGACCTCCATAATGGAGGCGCATGATTTGAGAGGGGGGGGTGATAGAGGAGTCGAGGTGAAGCTTTGTACGGACAACAAAAACCGTAGCCCGAAAAAAGTCCGCTTTCGCGGACAGAGAAAATAGGTTCAGAAAAGAACAGTGAATTAAAAAAGGAGGGTAAGACATTGAAGAAATTTTTGGCGATTGCAATCAGTGTAGTTTTTCTTCTCGGATTCGCCGCGAGCGCGTTCGCTCTTCACGCGGAGATTCCGTCTGAAACCCAGGCCGCCGTGGCCATGGGCAACACCCAGATAACCCTGGGCGGCAGCATCAGGGTCAGGGGCGAGTACCTTGACAACGATTTTTATGACGACAACTTGGTCACCAACGACAGGTCGTTCTGGGATCAGAGGGTAAGGCTGAGCCTCGACGCCAAGGTCAACGACAACGTCAGGGGCTTCGTGATGCTCGAGTCCACCAATGGCTACAGCGAGTACAACGACGCAGAGTCTGACACCTGGATCTGGGGTCGTTCGGGCAATGGCGCCAGCGGCGTTTACACCGTCGGCAACGGTAAGGGTCCGGACATGGCCATCCTCGAGGCCTGGATCCTCTACACCAACGATCTCGTCAACTTAAAGATCGGTCACATGCCCCTTTATCTTGGCAACAAGATATTCTTTGACCACAGCAAGTTCGGCGACGACGGCCTCGTGCTGTTCAAAGACATCGACAACGTGCATCTGGTTGGCGTGGTTGCCAAGTTCGCAGAGCATGCCAGGCCTTGGGCCGACGACGCGGATGCGTATGTCATCGCGGCTGCCTACACCGGACAGGGCTTCAACCTGAGCGGCGACGTGACCTGGGTTGACGACAACTCCTTCTTTGACACCGACCTCTACAACATCGGCGTCAGGGGCGACGTCAGCGTCACTGATAACGTGAACCTCAGGGGCGATGCCGAGATACAGCTTGGTACTGCTGGCGACGGTATTAGTGGCCTCTGCGGCACCACCGACTGCAACTACGGCGGCTATGCCTTTGTGCTTGGCGCAAACGTGAAGCTTGAGCCCGTCACTGTTGACGCCGAGTTCGGATACGGCTCGGGTGATAAAGACCCGGATGACAAGGACATCAATCTGTTCGTGACCAGCCTTTCGCCTGGCATCGACTACATCACCTATCTGCACGGCACCAGGACTCTGAACAGGGCTGGCGGCCTTGGTAACAACGGTATCACGAACCTGACTTACATTAAGGGTTCCGTGAGCGCCAACCCGATGGAGAAGCTGATGCTGAAGGGCTCGCTTGTATGGATGCAGTCTACCCAGGACTACAGCGGGCTTAAAAGCATGGGTGACGACATCGGCTGGGAGTTTGACGGCAAGGTCACCTACCAGCTCAATGATGGTCTTGTGTACTTCGTCGAGGGCGGCTACTTCTTCGTAGACGAGAACTACGGACAGGACGACGCTTGGGGCGCAAGGCACGGCATAGAGCTGACCTTCTAAGAAAGCTTTAAACCGTAAGGAAATCCAAGAGGCCGTTCCCCCTAAGGGGGACGGCCTCTTTTTATACATATTCCTATAGTTGACAAACCCCTCCGGGGAATGATTTAATCTTGAGATTGCTTTTTTATTGGAATTCTAAATAACAGCTACTTATAAACAAGGAGGGTAAGACATTGAAGAAGTTTCTGGTGATTGCAATCAGTGTGGTTTTTGTCCTCGGATTCGCCGCGAGCGCGTTCGCTCTTCACGCGGAGATTCCGTCTGAGACCCAGGCCGCCGTGGCCATGGGCAACACCCAGATAACCCTGGGCGGGAGCATCAGGGTAAGGGGTGAGTACGTCGATAACCTTTACTACGATGACCGCGATGTTACTGGTGACAGGTCGTTCTGGGATGAGAGGGTCAGGCTGAGCCTCGACGCCAAGGTCAACGACAACGTCAGGGGCTTCGTGATGCTCGAGTCCACCAGCGGCTATGACGAGTACAACGATAAAGAATCCGACACCTGGATCTGGGGTCGTTCGGGCAATGGCGCCAGCGGCGTTTACACCGTCGGCAACGGCAAAGGTCCGGACATGGCCATTCTCGAGGCCTGGATCCTTTATATGAACGATATCGTCAACGTTAAGATCGGTCACACGCCCCTTTATCTTGGCAACAAGATATTCTTTGACCACAGCAAGTTTGGCGACGACGCCATCGTGCTGTTCAAGGACATAGACAACGTTCACCTGGTTGGCGTGGTAGCCAAGTTCGCAGAGCATGCCAGGCCTTGGGCCGACGACGCGGACGCGTACGTCATTGCGGCCGCTTATAAAGGTGAAGGCTTCAACCTGAGCGGCGACGTGACCTGGGTTGATGACAACTCCTTCTTTGACACCGACCTGTACAACATCGGCGTCAGGGGCGACGTCAGCATCACCGATAACGTGAACCTCAGGGGCGACATCGAGTACCAGCTCGGTACGACCTCTGGTATCCCCGGTGTCTGCGCGGGTCCCGACTGCGACTTTGGCGGTTATGCCGTAGTGCTTGGCGCAAACGTGAAGCTTGATCCCGTCACCATTGACGCCGAGTTCGGCCTTGGCACGGGCGACGACAATTCTAAGGACAAGGACGCCAAGATGTTCGTGACCAGCCTTTCCCCCGGCATCGACTACATCACCTACCTGCACGGAACCAGGACTGCTAACTGGACCGGCGCCAACAATGGCATCACGAACCTGACCTACATCAAGGGTACCGTGAGCGCCAACCCGATGGAGAAGCTGATGCTGAAGGGCTCACTCGTATGGATGCAGACCACCAAGGACTACAGCGGGCTTAAAAGCACGAGTGACGATATCGGTTGGGAGTTTGACGGCAAGGTCACCTACCAGCTCAACGATGGTCTCGTGTACTTCGTCGAGGGCGGCTACTTCTTCGTAGACGAGAACTACGGACAGGACGACGCCTGGGGCGCAAGGCACGGCATAGAGCTGACCTTCTAAGACAGCTTTAAACCGTAAGGAAATCCAAGAGGCCGTTCCCCCTAAGGGGGACGGCCTCTTTTTATACATATTCCTATAGTTGACAAACCCCTCCGGGGAATGATTTAATCTTGAGATTGCTTTTTTATTGGAATTCTAAATAACAGCTACTTATAAACAAGGAGGGTAAGACATTGAAGAAGTTTCTGGTGATTGCAATCAGTGTGGTTTTTGTCCTCGGATTCGCCGCGAGCGCGTTCGCTCTTCACGCGGAGATTCCGTCTGAGACCCAGGCCGCCGTGGCCATGGGCAACACCCAGATAACCCTGGGCGGGAGCATCAGGGTAAGGGGTGAGTACGTCGATAACCTTTACTACGATGACCGCGATGTTACTGGTGACAGGTCGTTCTGGGATGAGAGGGTCAGGCTGAGCCTCGACGCCAAGGTCAACGACAACGTCAGGGGCTTCGTGATGCTCGAGTCCACCAGCGGCTATGACGAGTACAACGATAAAGAATCCGACACCTGGATCTGGGGTCGTTCGGGCAATGGCGCCAGCGGCGTTTACACCGTCGGCAACGGCAAAGGTCCGGACATGGCCATTCTCGAGGCCTGGATCCTTTATATGAACGATATCGTCAACGTTAAGATCGGTCACACGCCCCTTTATCTTGGCAACAAGATATTCTTTGACCACAGCAAGTTTGGCGACGACGCCATCGTGCTGTTCAAGGACATAGACAACGTTCACCTGGTTGGCGTGGTAGCCAAGTTCGCAGAGCATGCCAGGCCTTGGGCCGACGACGCGGACGCGTACGTCATTGCGGCCGCTTATAAAGGTGAAGGCTTCAACCTGAGCGGCGACGTGACCTGGGTTGATGACAACTCCTTCTTTGACACCGACCTGTACAACATCGGCGTCAGGGGCGACGTCAGCATCACCGATAACGTGAACCTCAGGGGCGACATCGAGTACCAGCTCGGTACGACCTCTGGTATCCCCGGTGTCTGCGCGGGTCCCGACTGCGACTTTGGCGGTTATGCCGTAGTGCTTGGCGCAAACGTGAAGCTTGATCCCGTCACCATTGACGCCGAGTTCGGCCTTGGCACGGGCGACGACAATTCTAAGGACAAGGACGCCAAGATGTTCGTGACCAGCCTTTCCCCCGGCATCGACTACATCACCTACCTGCACGGAACCAGGACTGCTAACTGGACCGGCGCCAACAATGGCATCACGAACCTGACCTACATCAAGGGTACCGTGAGCGCCAACCCGATGGAGAAGCTGATGCTGAAGGGCTCACTCGTATGGATGCAGACCACCAAGGACTACAGCGGGCTTAAAAGCACGAGTGACGATATCGGTTGGGAGTTTGACGGCAAGGTCACCTACCAGCTCAACGATGGTCTCGTGTACTTCGTCGAGGGCGGCTACTTCTTCGTAGACGAGAACTACGGACAGGACGACGCCTGGGGCGCAAGGCACGGCATAGAGCTGACCTTCTAAGACAGCTTTAAACCGTAAGGAAATCCAAGAGGCCGTTCCCCCTAAGGGGGACGGCCTCTTTTTTGTCTAACGGGCTTTATGAGTGCTTACACGGCCTTGAACCCTGCACCTCTTAACAGTTACACTTCGGTATGGACCTCTTTGAGGGAGAGCTCTTCGAAAGAGATGCCGGAAAAGACGTAAAGGGCTCGGCCCCGCTTGCCTACAGGATGGCCCCGAGGTCGTTCGACGAGTATGTGGGCCAGGAGCACGTTTTAGGGAAGGGAAAGCTCCTCAGGCGGGCCGTGGAGGCCGACAGGGTCTCCTCTATCATCCTCTACGGGCCTCCAGGCACCGGGAAGACCGCCCTGGCCAGGGTGATAGCCAGGCGCACCAAGGCCTCATTCACGTGGCTAAACGCCGCCACGGCGGGTCTCGATGAGCTCAGGCGCATCATAAAACGCGCCCGCGAGGACCGCAGGCGCGGGATAAAGACCATATTGTTTCTCGACGAAATCCACCGTTTCAACAAGCTGCAGCAGGACGCCCTGCTCCCGGACGTGGAGGAGGGCACACTCACCCTCATCGCTGCCACGGTGGAAAACCCTTTCTTCTATGTCAATTCGGCGCTGCTCTCAAGGAGCCAGGTCTTCGAGCTTAAATCTCTGACCAAGGAAAGCCTGGCCGAGATACTGCGCCGGGCGCTGGCCGACGAGGAAAGGGGGCTCGGGAAGATGCCGCTTAAGGTCGATGATGAGGCAATCGAGCACCTTGCCGTACGGAGCGACGGCGACGCCAGGAGGGCCCTCTCGGCCCTTGAGATAGCCGCTCTGACGACGCCTCCGGCCGAGGACGGCACGGTTCACGTGACAAAAGAGATAGCCGAGGAGTCCATTCAGAAGAAAGCGGTCGTCTATGACAAGTCGGGCGACCAGCACTACGACACCATCTCCGCCTTCATCAAGAGCATGAGGGGCAGCGACCCCGACGCGGCCGTATACTGGCTGGCCAAGATGCTTTATGCGGGCGAGGACCCGCGTTTCATCGCCCGCCGCATCATCATATGCGCCTCCGAGGACGTGGGCAACGCCGACCCCATGGCACTGGTGGTCGCGGCAGCGGCGCTCAAGTCAGTGGAGTTCGTGGGCATGCCCGAGGCGCGAATACCTCTTGCTCAGGCCACGATATACGTTGCCAGGGCCCCAAAGAGCAACGCAGACTACATGGCTGTGGAGTCCGCCCTGAAGGACATAGCCGAGGAGGAGACACAGGAGGTCCCGGACCACCTGAAAGACGCAAGCTACGGCGGTGCCAAGGAGCTCGGCCACGGCAAGGGCTACGTCTATCCCCATTCCGACCCAGAGGGCGCGAAAGACCAGAAATACATGCGGAAGGACAAGAAGTTCCTGAAGGAGTAGGAACAGAAGGTTTCTGGAGCCGATTAGCCGGGGTTTTTAAACAAAAAACATTTGAAATCGGTGCCCTTAATCGACGGAACTCTTATCCCCTCGAAACTGGCCTTTTTTATCTGGCATATATACTCTGTTTATGTTATTTTAACGTGTCTTTTTTATAGCTATATTATGCAAATGCTATAATAAACGTAGTTATGAGGTCAGTATCCTGTGACGACTGAGAAAGCTCTGGAAGGTTATTTCATGCTCAAGGGCGGCGTCTTTCAGGACGCGGGCGCCGCGTCAAAAGAGCTCAAGGACGCCCTGTCCTCTGTGGGTGCCCCGACACAAAATATCAGAAGGGCGGCGGTCGCTGCGTTTGAGGCCGAGATGAACGTGATAATCCATGCCGTGGCCGGTTCCCTGAGTTACGTCATCAAGGACGGTGAGGTGAGGATAACCGTGACCGACATGGGCCCTGGCATCCCCGACATAGACCTCGCGATGAAAGAGGGCTACACCACCGCTCCCAAATGGGCCAAGGACATGGGCTGGGGCGGAGGCCTCGGGCTTCCGAACATCAAGCGCAACTGCGACAACCTCAAGATAGACACGAAGGTCGGCGAGGGCACTACCCTCGACATAGTGGTAAAACTTCATGACGATGACGAAGCCAGTGGGGGATAGCGATGAAAGTCGGTGAGCTTATCAAGAACATGAAGGCCGACGTCAAGGTCGTGGGAGACCTCGAGAAGGACGTCACGGGCTGCTATGTGAGCGACCTTCTCTCGGACGTCCTTGCAAACAGCAAGGAGGGTGAGCTCTGGATAACCCACCAGTCTCATCCTAACGTGGTTGCGGTGGCATCGGTGAGAGGGCTTTCGGGCGTTGTCATCACCGGTAACAGGGAGATAGAGCCCGAGACGATCAAGAAGGCCGAGTCCGAGCAGGTGAGCATCATCACCAGCGGGGGCACGACGTTCGAGATCGTGGGAGCGGTTTACAACCTGCTCAAACAATAGCGGAGGGATACGGAAGATGCTTCGGTCCGGCCCCGCCGGGCGGGTGTCGGACAAGGCAGGATATGCTGAATCGGTTTGTGGCAGACCTTCATATCCACACCTGCCTTTCACCGTGTGCCGAGGTGGACATGACTCCGCTGAGAATAGTTGACAGGGCCCTGGAAGAGGGGCTGGACATAATAGCCATATCGGACCACAACTCGGCCGAAAACACCGAGGTGGCCCTCAAGGTGGCCAGACGCAAGGGGATAGCCCTCTTGCCGGCCATGGAGATAACCTCTTCCGAGGAAGTCCACGTGCTTGCGATCTTTGGTTCGCAGAAAGACGTCTCCCTCATGCAGGAGGTCGTCTATGGCCATCTCGCCGAAGGTATCGGCGGAGGATGGGGAGAGCAGGTCGTCGTAAGCGAAGACGACGAGGTGCTCGCGTTTAACGACAAACCCCTGTTCGGCTCGACGAGCCTCGGCCTGAGCGCCCTTGTTGGGAAGATACGCTCTCTGGGCGGCATAGTCATAGCGAGCCACGTGGACAGGGAAGCCTTCAGCGTGATAGGGCAACTCGGGTTCATCCCCGACGACGTGGAGTTCGACGCGTTCGAGGTCACACGACCCGCGGAGGAGAACCCTCTGCTGAGCCTCTATCCGGGCGTGCCGCACGTCAGGTCGTCCGACGCGCACCGGCTCGAGGACGTGGGACGCAGGACGACCTCCTTCTACATGGAAGATGCGTCGTTTGAGGAAATGGCAAAGGCCCTGAAGTCGGTTGACGGGCGCGGAGTGAGCCCGAATTGAATGAGGGACTTTTCGCTGCACATACTGGACATAGCGGAGAATTCGATAGATGCTGGGGCAAAGCTGGTGAGCATCGAGATGGTTGAGGACACGGCGTCGGACGTCTTTACGCTCAGGGTTACGGACGACGGCAGGGGCATGGACGAAGAGCTCATGAAGAAGGTCGAAGACCCCTTTTTTTCGATGAAGCCCAAGAACTTCGGCCTGGGGATCCCGCTTCTGGCGCAGGCCGCGAGGCAGTGCGACGGGGATCTGAAAATAAACTCCGAGCCCGGCAAGGGCACCGAGGTGGTGGCGGAGTTCAAGGCGAGCCACATAGACATGAAGCCCCTTGGCGACATGGCCTCCACAATGGTGACACTGCTTGCCGGTCACCCGGAGGTGGATTACTCGCTTAAGTGCAGCAGCGACGGCGAGAGCTATGAATTCAGGACATCGGACATCAGGGCGGAGCTCGGTGACGTGCCTATCAATCTGCCCGATGTGCTTAAGCTTATAAGGGAAGATATAAAAGACGGAGTCAGGAGGACGATGCATGGAAGGTAATGTGCTTGTAGTGGACGACGAACAGATAGTGCTCCGGAGCTGCGAGAGGATACTGAGCGGGGAGGGCTACTACGTTAATACCGCCTCATCGGCTCGCAAGGCGCTCGAGCTTTTGAACGACAACGCTTACGACCTCATGCTTGCCGACATCAGGATGCCCGAGATGGACGGCCTCGAACTCGTCCGTCAGGTGAGGGCCAAGTACCCGGCGATGAACGTCGTGATCATGACCGGACATCCCTCGCAGGAAAATATTAAAGAGGCCCTAAGCCTCAGGATAGTGGATTACCTCACGAAGCCCATATCGCCCGCTGTGCTCTCAGAGGCCGCCAAGAAGGCCATGGAGATATCCAGGAAGCACGGGGCCGACGATACGGCCGCGGAGGACTACACCGAAGAAGTCGCCGGGAAGCTCGACGACATTATCGCCCGCTACAAGGACATGCCCGGCAGCCTCATCCCCGTGCTGCAGGAGGCACAGGGCGTTGTGGGATACCTTCCTCCCGTAGTGCAGAGGCACATAGCCCGCGGGCTTAACATCTCCGTTAGCGAGGTGCACGGCGTCGTTTCGTTCTACTCGTTCTTTACTATGAAGCCAAGGGGCAAGCACAACATAAGGGTATGCCTCGGTACTGCCTGTTACGTGAAACGCGCCGAGGAGGTAGTACAGAAGCTCAAGGAGCACCTGAAGATAGATATAGGCGAGGTAACGCCCGACAGGCTGTTTTCCATCGAGAGCGTGCGCTGCCTGGGCGCCTGCGGCCTTGCGCCGGTGGTAGTGATAGACGACGACACGCACGGCACCATAGACCCGGTGAAGACCGGTGAGCTAATAGACCAGTACCGGTAAGGAGGCAACAGATGGCTAAGCTGACGATAGACGACCTCAAGAAAATAAAAGAGAAGCACCACGCCGCGTTCGCGGTTAGGGAAGGCGGCAACCGCGCAAAGATAACCGTGCACATGGGCACCTGCGGCATAGCGGCGGGCGCCAGGGAAGTGATGGACGCCCTCATGGACGAGATGTCGGCCAAGGGCATCGAGGACGTTATAGTCTCCACGAGCGGGTGCGCCGGGTTCTGTGTGAAGGAGCCCATGGCCACTGTGGAGGTTGTCGGGGAGCCTCCGGTTAAGTACCAGTTCCTTAACCCCGAGAAGATACGGAAGATAGTCAACGAACATATAATCGGCGGCAAGGTCGTGGAGGAATACGCCCTCGTCGTCGGCAGCGAGACGTCTTATTAGGAGCGCGACGAAATGATAATTTGTAAATATACGGAGGGATCTTGATGGCCAATTACCGTGCGAACCTGATGATATGCGGCGGAACGGGGTGCATCGCCACAGGCGGGATGAAGATAAAAGACGCCCTCGACAAGGAGCTCCGCGAGCGGGGCCTCGAAAACGAGTTCAAGGTCGTCATTACCGGCTGTAACGGCTTTTGCGCCGCAGGGCCCATAATGACCGTTTACCCCGAGGGCATATTCTACGAACGACTCAAGCCCGAGGACATACCCCTTCTCGTGGAGGAGCACCTCCTGAAGGGCAGGCCGGTCGAGAAGCTGATGTACAAGGAGCCCGAGAAGAGACACACGGTGCCTTCGATGAACGAGATCCCGTTCTTTAACCTCCAGGTGCTCAGGGCGCTCCGCAACAAGGGCATGATTGACCCCGAGAGCATCGACGAGTACATAGCCCGCGACGGATATCAGGGCGCGGCCAAGGCCCTGACCGAGATGACCTCCGAGGACATTTATACGACCATGAAAGAGTCGGGCCTCAGGGGCCGAGGCGGCGCCGGTTTCCCCACCGGACTTAAGTGGGAGTTCTGCGCTAAGGTGCAGGCCGACGAGAAATACATCCTCTGCAACGGCGACGAGGGCGACCCGGGAGCGTTCATGGACCGCTCCATCATGGAGGCCGACCCGCACGTCGTTCTGGAGGGCATGATAATAGCCGGCAAGGCCATCGGCGCTACAAAAGGCCACATCTATGTTAGGGCTGAGTATCCGCTGGCCGTCGAAAGGCTCAAGCTCGCAATCAAGCAGGCCAAGGAGTACGGACTGCTCGGCGAGGACATACTGGGCTCGGGCTACAGCCTCGACATCTCGCTGTACCTCGGCGCCGGAGCCTTCGTCTGCGGCGAGGAGACGGCCCTGATGCGCTCCATCGAGGGAAAGCGCGGCATGCCCATACCGAGGCCGCCGTTCCCGGCAGTGAAGGGCCTCTGGGCGAAGCCCACGGTGCTTAACAACGTCGAGACGTTCGCCAACATCCCGCAGATAATACTCAAGGGGGCCGATTGGTACCGGAGCCTCGGCACCGAGAAGTCCACGGGCACGAAGGTCTTCGCCCTCACCGGCGCGGTCAACAACATCGGCCTCATCGAGGTGCCCATGGGCATGCCTCTGAGGAAGATAATCTTCGACATCGGAGGCGGCATCACAAGGGGCAGGACGTTCAAGGCCGTGCAGCTTGGCGGCCCCTCGGGTGGCTGCATTCCCGAGCACCTGCTGGATACCCCGGTCACCTACGAGGACATCACCAAGACGGGGGCCATCGTGGGCTCCGGCGGCATGGTCGTCATGGACAACTTCAACTGCATGGTCTCGGTGGCAAAGTTCTTCCTCGAGTTCACGGCCGACGAGTCGTGCGGCAAGTGCACGCCGTGCCGCGTGGGCACGAGGGTCATGCTCGACAAGGTAACCGACATCACCGAGGGCCGCGGCAAGCCCGAGGACATAGAGAACCTCCAGGACCTCTCGCGCGATATCATCAACACATCGCTCTGCGGCCTGGGGCAGACGGCACCGAACCCGGTTCTCACTACCATCAAGTACTTTAAGGACGAATACGACTCTCACATCAACGAGGGCTGGTGCAAGGCCGGCGTCTGCAGGGACCTCGTAACGTTCTACATAAACGAGGAGACATGCACCGGGTGCGGCGCCTGCAGAAGGGCATGCCCGGCCGAGGCCATCGCGGGTGACAAGAAGATTCCCCACCGCATCGACCAGGCCAAGTGTATCAAGTGCCGCTCGTGTTACGAGAGGTGCAAGTTCAAGAGCGTGCTGACGGGACCCGGAAGCCTTCGCGAAGAACTCCTTAAGAAAGAGGAGGTGAAGGCGTAATGGACAAGATAGAACTCAAGATAAACGGAAAAGACATAGCGGTAGAGCCGGGCGTCACGATACTACAGGCGGCGCAGGCCAACGGCATATACATCCCGAACCTCTGCTGGGACCGCAGGCTTACCCCCTACGGCGGGTGCAGGCTCTGCGTGGTGGAGGTGGAGAACAACCCCAAGCTCATGGCCGCGTGCTCCACGCCGGTGCAGCCGGGCATGGTGATTGAGACCGAGACCCCGAAGCTCCTGAAGGCCAGAAGGACGGTGCTCGAGCTCCTGCTCATCCACCACCCGCTGGACTGCCCGATATGCGATAAGGCGGGCGAATGCGAGCTCCAGGACCTGGCGTTTAAGTACGGCCCCGCCGAGGCGAGGTTCCACGGCAAGCGCAAGCACGAGCCCGAGAGCACGGCCGCCCCGCTCGTCGAGCGCAACCCCAACCGCTGTATCCTCTGCGGTAAGTGCGTGCGCATATGCGGCGACCACCAGGGGGCGCACGCGATAAACCTCCTCGGCAGAGGGTTTAAGAGCAAGGTCAGCCCGGCCTTCGAGGAAACGCTGGACTGCGAGTTCTGCGGACAGTGCATAGACATATGCCCGGTGGGCGCGCTCGGAAGCAAGCCCTTCAGGTACCGCTCGAGGGTCTGGTTCATGGAGGACAAGGACACTATATGCCCATACTGCGGCACGGGCTGCACGCTGACGCTCAGCATCAGAGAGGGCGCCATCCTGCGCTCTCGCGGCATCGACGGCAAGGGCCTGAGCAAGGGCGACCTCTGCGGCAAGGGCCGTTTCGGCTTCGACTTCGTGCACTCCGACAGGAGGCTCAAGACCCCGCTCATCAGGCAGGGCGATAAGTTCGTCGAGGCCACATGGGAAGAGGCACTCTCGCTTGTGGCAAGCAAGCTCGAAGAGGTGAAGAGCAAGCACGGGGCTGGCGCCATCGGCGCGATAGGCTCCGAGCGCTGCAGCCTCGAGGACAACTACATGCTCCAGAAGTTCATGCGCGGCGTTGTGGGCACGAGTAACATAGACTCCTTCGCACGGTTCGGGTACGCAAAGACGCAGGAGGCCGTAAAGAAGGTCTTCGGGCTCGAAGCGCTGCCGATAAAGTACAATTCACCTCTTTCGGCGGACGTGATACTCGTCGTTGAGTCCGACATCACGTCCACGCACCCCGTCTTCGGCCTGAAGATCTTGAAGGCAAAGCGGATGAAGGGGGCCAACCTCATAGTGGCAGGTGCCAAGGCCACGAAGCTCACGAGGCACAGCTCCGAGTGGCTCAGGGTAAAGCCCGGCACTTCGTCTGCTCTTCTCAACGGCATGATGAACGTCATGCTCGAAGAGGGCATTTACGACAAGGAGAGGGAGGGCGCGCCCGGCTTCGCCGCCCTCAAAGACGCGCTTAAGGACTACACTGCCGAGAAAGCGGCCGCTATAACCGGCATCCCGGCAGACGATATCAGGAAGCTCGCCCGCACCTTCGCCGGCGCCAAGGACAGGCTTCTGGCAATGACCATAGGCGATGCGGAAAACTCCAAGGGCTTAAACACGGCCCTTGCCGCTGCAGACGTCGTGGCGCTCGCGGGCTCGGGCCCCGAGGCGCTACAGATACCAGCGGAGCACTCAAACACCATGGGCATGTTCGAGGCCGGAGTCAGGCCGGACATGGGCCCCGGTCATAAGCCCGCCGAGACTCCCGGTCTCGATATAAAGGGCATGCTTTACGACGATGCCTCCCCCATCAAGGCCCTGTATGTGATGGGCGAAAACCTCGCGACGTCTTTCCCGCGCTCAAAGCACGTGGAACAGGTACTAAACGGTCTTGATTTCCTCGTCGTGCAGGACATAATGTTTTCAGAGACGGCCATGCTCGCCGACGTGGTGCTGCCCGCAGCAAGCTGGGCAGAGAAGGACGGCATAATGGTGGGCGCCGCGGGCGTTCCCCAGTACGCCGTCAAGTGCATACCCGAGACGGGACAGTCCATTCCGGACTGGAAGATATTCAGGAACCTCGCAAGGGCAATGCTCAAGGACATGGGCACGGGCGACCTCCAGCAGCTGCGCACGGAGATAAGCGAGAACGTGGACCTCTCGTTCGACACCTCGAAGTTCAATGTGTCGTTCGTCCCCTCGGAGTACGCGCCGGGCGAGGCCACAGACGCGGAATATCCGCTTCAGATGGTGACGGGCATACTCATGCAGCACTCTGGAAGCCTCACCACGATATCCAAGAGCCTGGAGTCGGTCGTATCCGACGCCTATCTCCAGATAAACCCGGCCGATGCCAAGCGGTACGGCGTGGCGCACGAGGGATACGTGAGCGTGCGCTCTCGCAGGGGAGAGGCCTTCCTCAAGGCGAAGGTGACCGACGAGGTGCCCGAGGGCATGCTCTTCGTTCCAGCGCATTTCCCGCACGCAAGGGTGAATTCCCTTACGTACCCAGCGGCAAACGGCGACTCCCCGGTTGTGGCGGTGAAGGTTGAGCCCGCCGAAGAGAACATAGTTTAGGTGATACACGGTAAAAGAGGGCGGGCTTGTCCCGCCCTCTTTTTTTGTCCGTTTCATGGCCGCGAGAGAGTTCTCTGCGGTGCGGGTATTGCCCGGTGCGGCCCTTAAGGGGTAAAATTAACGATGTCGCAGATCAAGCTCCTCGACGAATCCCTGAAAAACAAGATAGCCGCGGGCGAGGTCATAGAGCGCCCGGCGTCGGTCGTGAGAGAGTTGCTCGAAAACTCCCTGGACGCCGGAGCAAGGTCGCTCGAGATAGATATTGCCGGAGGCGGCGTCAAACTCATAAAGGTCATGGACGACGGCATGGGCATGGACCGCCGGGACGCGGAGCTCTCGCTTCAGCGTCACGCCACGAGCAAGCTCAAGGACGAAGACGACCTCTTTAACATCACCACGATGGGCTTCAGGGGCGAGGCCCTTCCTTCGATAGCCTCGGTCTCGCGCCTTACGCTCGCATCGGCCCCAAAGGGAGAGCCGGTAGGCGTGGTGCTTGAGACCGTGGGCGGGGAGCTCAAGGATACGCGCGAGGCCCCGTCGCCGGGCACTTCGGTGGAGGTGCGGGATCTGTTCTTCAATACTCCGGCCAGACGGAAGTTCCTGAAGCGCGAGAGCACGGAGCTCATGCACATAATCGACGCCGTAACGAGGCTCGCGCTGTCGCACCCGGAGCGGCGGTTCGTCCTGAGGGTGGACGGGCAGGAGACCATGAACCTTCCCGCGGTGGAAGGGCTCAAGGAGAGGCTCAGGGAAGTATATGGCGGGGAGTTCATGGAGGGCATGCTCGAGGTGGAGCGCGAAATTGAGGGGCTAAAGCTCACGGCGTTCGTATCGAGGCCGGGCAACTTCAGAAGCACCCGTGCGCACCAGATGGTATTCATAAACCGCAGGCCGGTGCGCGAGCCCTCGGTCACTCACGCCGTATATAGCGCGCTTGAGGGCATACTGCCGAGAGAGATGCACCCGCTGTTTTTCATATTCCTCGACGTTGACCCCCACCGCGTGGACTTCAACGTGCACCCCCAGAAGCGCGAGGTGCGCTTTGCCGACAAGGAGCCCATCTACCGCATCATCAAGCGCGGAGTGATGGACGCCATCAGGGCCGGGCGCATCGAGGAGCACGGCGAGGCCGGAGAGGAAGGGGGCTACGCTCCGTCCGAAGGCATGAGAGATGCGGCGTCTTATCCCACGGAGTACCGTATGCCGCAGGCGGGCCCGGGCGGGCATGCCGTCTTTGAGGCCCTGCCGCTTGCGATAGGGGCAGAGATGCCGCATATCTATCTCGGCGAGACCTTCATAGCGGTCGCCGAGAAGGGCGGACTCACCATCATCGACCACCACGCGGCGCACGAGCGCATTCTCTTCGAGAAATTCTTAAAGGGCCTCAAGCTCGACAGCCACCAGCTGCTCTTCCCGAGGCAGATAAAGCTCAGCCCCAAGGAGTACATGTCGGTGCTCGAAAACCGTGAGATGCTCGAGGAGTTCGGCCTCGAGGTGGATGACTTCGGCGGCGATACGGTCGTGGTGCGTTCGCTCCCTGCGGCGCTCGACGAGGCCGACCTGAGGGGCATTCTGGCCGATGCCGCGCAGGAGATGCTCGACGGAGGGAAGCCGGGGAGGTCATTGAGGGAGTCCGTGGCGGCGCGCATTGCCTGCCATTCGTCCGTGCGCGGAACGAAGGTATTGAACCGCGAGCAGTTGCGCGCTCTTATTGACGACCTCAACAGGGCCGACGACCCAGAGCACTGCCCACACGGCCGCCCGACGAGGGTCTTCTATTCCATGGACGACATCAAGAAGATATTCAAGAGGAAGTAGTCAAGCTACAGCCCCCACTTTTCCATGAGGGCGCTTTTCTTCGAGTCGTACTCCTCCTGCGTCATCTCTCCCTTTAGATAACTGTCCTTAAGAGCCCTGAGCTCTTCCTTGAGCTCTCCCGCCGGGCCGGATTCCGCCTCGCCCTTGGGCAGATTGTCCAGACGCTGGCGCAGCCTCTCGGTCTTCCTTAAGAGGGCGGCCTCGCTCTTTAGCTCCGAGAGCCCGAGTTTAAGTGGCGCGTTTCCGAACCAGTGGGCGTAGTCGGGGCTCTGGTGGAACGCCCCCTTAAACGCGCTCATGTAGTTGAACATCATCATGCGGAAGTATATGGCCTCGGCGCGGGAGATGTTCTCGTACGTCATGTGCGGCCCTATGACGAAGGTATTGCCGAAAATGGGGTGGCCCGGCCTGTCGCCCGGTGCGGGCTCAAGCAGGTCTTCCTTGTAGAGCGCCTCCACTATCCCCTGTCCTTCCTTGAGAATGGCCAGGCTCTGCTTCTGTATATCGTCGGCGTCCGAAAGCGAACGCTTCGAAAACTTCGAGGTATGACACCGAGAGCAGATGCCCACCATGAAGTCGCGCTCAGTCGAGGCGCTTTCCCCGGTCTTTCCCGTCGCTATGCCTCGGCTTACGTTATGCGAGCCCTTGACCATATGGCATGTAACGCATGTGGGCGCGCCGGGCTCGCCGCGCTCGGCAAAGAGTATGCCGTGCTGAGAGGAACGCCACATCTCGAGCTGGGCGTGGTCGGGGCCCATGTGGCACTGGCCGCACGTCTCGGCCCTGCGTGCGTGCCCCAAGTCGGTGCCGTGCTTTGTATGGCAGGAGTCGCACCCCGCCTCGACCTTGTGGCAGGAGGAGCACCCCACGCGCTTCATCTCGTGGCTCTGGGCCAGGAACATCGCGCACTCCACGTTCACTACCGGCTCTGTGGTGTCGGGTTTGTGACAGAGCGTGCAGGTCTTGTCGAGGTCGGGGCTCGGGGGCATGTTGCGCGTGCATCCGCCGCCGCTCTTCATGCTTATGGAGTGCTTGCTCTTGCGATGTTCAGAGAGGGCCTGCGCGTGGCATGAACCGCATTTGTCTGCGGTAACGCGCGCCGCGAGGGAATGGTTCTTCTCGACGTCCGTGCCGTGGCAATCCGTGCAGGTGACATCGTGCGAGGCATGGGCGCTTTCCTGCCAGTATCCCACTATGCCCGGGGTCTTGTCGGCGTGGCAGTCGAGGCAGTCGTCGGCCATGGCGGAAACCGCGCCGAGAAGTACAAGGGCCGCCGCCACTATCGTCACCTTGGCGATATTCATTTTCCTTCCGCCTGCCGCTCTATTATAGCGTAGAGCCTTTTGTGGTATTCGTCAGCGGTCAGGAACCCACCCGAGTATAGATCCCTTAGCAATATGAGCTTCTCCCTTATCTCATCCATCGATATTTGCACTGTATGTTTTGGCGGTTCGATGCCGTGCAGAAGCCAGAGCTTTCCCCCGGCGGCGATAGCGAGGCTGTTTCCGTCGGGCGAGAAGAAGGCCGCGCTCTCGGGCTCCTCCGGAAGTATCGCGGTGCGATTGATTCCGTCTTCATCGATGAGGTATCCGCCGAAGTATATCCGGTCTCCCCTCGGGTCGTATGCGGGATAAGAGCCGCTGATCGCATCATCAACCTTCGATATTGCGCCGGACAGCGAAAGCACCCGCAGGTGGCCCTTATCGTCCACTATGGCGGCTTTCCTGCCAAGCACGGACCAGCCGCCCCATGCCCCGAAACGGTCTTCGCGGTAATGCGGCAGAATCTCCTCGGTACGGCCTGTGAAAGGGTCGACCGTGATGGCCTTAACGTAAGGCGGCGCGTTAGGCGGCACTATGAAGTCAAGCAAAAGTGCCTCGCCGCTTGCGGGGGCGGGGCCCTCGCTTAGCCAGCCCCTGAGATATTCCGAGCCGGAGTACCTGCGGGGTATAATGCGGCTTGCGACGTACACGTCCTTGAGCGAGCCGCTTTCGAGGTCGAGCAGGTAAAGCCCGTGGTGGACGTCCACTCCGATGCTTATCTCCTTGCTCCACTCGGTAAGCACAATGAGGTTATCGTCCCATGCGGGATACACACCGACCGCGCCCTCGGGCATCTCGATGTCCCGCGACTCGCCGGTCACGGTGTTTACAATGGCGAACTGTCCTCCGCCGTGGAGCACAAGCAATTGATTTTCTCCCGACCAGTTAAGAAAGTATGGGTCGGATATCTTTAATGAAGATCTATGTTTGCCGCTGATATCGTATATATGCGCCTTCCGGGCGATGTACGCAATGCGGCTTCCGTCTGCCGACCACGCGACGGTTCCCGGAGTTCCCTTGACGCCAGAGGCTATCTTTACGGGCTCGTACTTTGCAGGCGGCTTCTGGGCCGACATGGCGTTAGCCGGCAGAAGCAGGCATACGAGCATGATGGCAAAGGCCAGCGGCAGAACGTTTCTCGGGATGCGTCTCGACATGACATAATTCTACATCCAATCGGTTAAAAATAATATGACGGGCGTCAGGTAGTAAAAAAGGGTAAGCGCGAAGCTACTTTCCGAGCCCCGCGAGTAGTTTCTTCTCCAAATTTCGCATCTTTCGTGCACCTGGGCCGCCTTTTTCGTGGTCCAGTCCCATGAGGTGCACGATGCCGTGCACGAGGAGAACCCTCAGTTCCGTTGCAAGCGAGTGTCCGGCATCGCGGGCCTGCTCGCTCGCGCGCTGCGGGTCGATGACTATATCTCCTATGGGGAACTCGCCCTCGTCGGGAAACTCATCGCGGCTTTCGTACTGCGGGAACGAGAGCACGTCGGTCGTGGAGTCTATGCCGCGATAGGTCTTGTTCAGCTCCCTCATGCGTCTGGAGTTTACGAACAGGAGGCTGAGCTCGGCGTCTTCAAGGCCCATCAAGGCGAGGGCTTTAAGAGAGTCCTTCTCCACCCGCGGCTTGCTGAACTTTACTTTCCTCTGACGGTTGCTTATCGTGATCTTCATCGGTATGGGCCTGTTTACCTGAAAAATCGAAGCCTGGGTAGTCTATCCTCTTGTGGAGTATCCCAGTGAGTATGTACGTGAAGCGCTTCCTTATCTCGTAAATGTCCTTGAGGGTCAGGCTGCACTCGTCGAGCTGGCCCGCAAGGAAGATGTGGTTGATTATCTTGTCCACGAGCGCCGCTATCCTCGAAGGGGTCGGGTCCGTAAGCACTCGCGAGGCGGCCTCCACGGCGTCCGCTATCATCACTATGGCCGATACCCTCGTCTGGGGCTTGGGCCCGGGATATCGGTATTCAGCCTCAGAGAGCTCGTGTTCGCCGGGCATCCCCTTCGCCTTCTCGTAGAAGTAAGTTATGAGCGTCGTGCCGTGGTGCTCCTTGATGACGTCTATCACGGGCTCGGGGAGTTTGTACTGGCGCGCCAGCTCCACCCCTTCTTTTACGTGCGAGACGAGTATCATGCTCGACATATGGGGAGTTATCTTTTCGTGCTTGCTGATGCCTGTGAGCTGGTTTTCGATGAAGTACTCGGGCATCTTTATCTTGCCGATGTCGTGGTAATATGCGCAGACCCTCGCAAAGAGCGGGTTGACGCCCACGTGCTCGGCCACGGCCTCCACGAGGTTGCCGAGGATTATCGAGTGGTGGTAGGTGCCGGGGGCGTTTATCATGAGCTGCTTCATGAGCGGCTGTTCGAGGTCGAGTAGCTCGAGAAGGCTGATGTCGGTGGAGACCTTGAAAACGGTCTCAAAAAGCGGTAGTGTCAGCGAGACTATGGCCACGACGCCTACCGCCGACACCAGGGTCATCGCCAAGGCGATCGGGGCGGCAAGCGTCAGGAAGTCTCCCGAGAGGAGCATCATGGTGATGACGGTGAATATGTTAGCCCCGAATACGTAAAGGCCGCCCTTGAGTATGGCCGAGCGTCTCTTGCACCTTATTACGGAGAACGAGCCCACCACGCTGCCTATGAAGGCGTAGGCGGCCACTGCCGCCTCTGCCTGCCAGAGCCCCGCAAGGAGGCTCACGATGAACGAGAACACTATTGCCGCGTGGAAGTCGAACAAAAGGGTTACGAGCATGGCGCCCGCCGCTATCGGCATCGCGTAGGAGGCAGTCTCATGGAGACCGAGATCAAGGCCTCTTGAGAGGGCAATGGCGGCGTAGTTCGTGACCCATGAGGCTCCCATGGTGCAGACCACCAGTAGCCCGAGCAAAACCACCCTGGAGAACTTCCCGAAGAACTCGGGCTTGTACCTCAAGATATCGCGGTAGAATAGCGAGAGGAGAAGTACGGCCACGAGGAAGCTGCCGATGAACTCCTCGACGCCGAACTGCCGTTCGATTATTAGAGCCGTTATCAGACCGAGCAACCCGAGGAGGGCGATCGTCTTGATATCAGACTTCTTAATCAGGCTCTTTTTTTCTTGCCCGTTTTCTTTCATGCTTTTCGTAAGCCTGCACAATCTTCTTAACGAGTCTGTGCCGGACTACGTCCTTCTCGGAGAAGTATACTATTTTTATGCCCTCAATTGCACCCAGTATCTTGTGGGCCTCGACGAGGCCCGATTTACGCCCCGAGGGCAGGTCTATCTGGGTGATGTCGCCAGTTACCACGGTTTTTGAGTTGAAGCCCAGCCGCGTGAGGTACATCTTCATCTGCTCGGACGTGGTGTTCTGGGCCTCATCCAGTATTATGAACGAATCGTTCAGCGTTCTGCCGCGCATGAAGGCAAGCGGCGCTATCTCTATGACCCCCTGCTCGATAAATCCGTTGGCCTGAGCAACTGGCATCATATCGTAAAGAGCGTCGTAAAGCGGCCTCAGATACGGCGTGACCTTCTCTATCATGTCACCCGGGAGATAACCGAGCCGCTCGCCCGCCTCCACGGCCGGTCTCGCAAGCACGACCCTCGAGACCTGCTTTGCCATGAGCGCGTTAACGGCCATGGCCATGGCAAGGTAAGTCTTTCCCGTGCCAGCAGGGCCGATGCCCATTACGATGTCGTGCGTGCGTATGGCGTCGAGGTACTCGGCCTGGGTGCGCGTCTTGGGCACTACGGGACTTTTCTTCGGCGAGACCTTTATCCTGCTGTTTGAGAGCTCCTCTATGGAGACCTCGTGCCCGGCCTTGATGTTGTCTATGGCGTAGGTGATGTCCTCGGCCCTCAGCGCATGGCCCTTGAGGTTGAGCTCCCTTAGCTCGTTGATAATCTCCTTCGTGCGCTCCACGGTGGGCTCGTCGCCCTGTATGAAGACCTTGTTGCCCCGAGAGCTGATTATGACGCCGAAGGTGTCCTCTATGAGTTTGAAGTTCCTCAAGGCCTCGCCCTGAAGGAACGAGAGCTCTCTCTCCTCGTCGAGTTCTATCTGTTCCGTGACCGTGGCGTCTTCTCCTTAACCCGAATTGACAATGACGAAGCCATCGATTCCCTCGGCCTGCTTCAGCTTGCGCGAGAGGGCTTCGGCATCCTCTTTCTTTTCGAAATTCCCGACCTTCACCTTATACAAATCTCCCGAGCTCTGGATGTAAGCGCCGTAACCCCTCTTCTTAAGCTTCTCGGCGAACTGCTCGGCGTAGATCTTTTCCCCGAATGTTCCGGCCTGCACGCTGTAAGTGCCCTGGACGGTTTTCTTAAGCGCCCTCTTTTTGACCTTGAGCTCCTTGGGCTCCTCGTCCTTGGTAGGGACGACTGGGGGGGTAGAGCTTAGCATCGAGGGCTCCTCCACCACGGTCTCCTCGGGCTCCGTCGCGCTCTGCTCCTCCGATACCGCGGGCATGGGCGGTTCTTCCACGTCCATCACCTCGACCGCGCTCACAGCGGCGGGCGCGGTAGTGTGCCCCACGAAGTATCCGAGAGTGAAGCTCCCGCCTGACACGGCGGTGAGGATGACGATTGCGAGAAGCCTTCCCGCAAGGGCTCCGTCATTGCCCAATATCATAATATAAGCATAGCATCACCATAGGAGAAAAATCTATAACTCTCGCGTATGGCTTCTTCGTATGCTTTCATCAGTCTCGTCCGTCCGGCCATGGCCGAAGCAAGCATTAGCGGCGTTGAGCGCGGAAGGTGAAAATTCGTAAGCAGCGAGTGCACTGCCTTGAACCTGTACCCCGGATAGATGAAGATGTTCGTGCTGCCTTTGACTGCCTTATCATCGCCATCGGTGGCGGTATATTTTCCGCTGAAATATCCCTCGAGCGTGCGTGTCGTGGTGGTGCCCACGGCCACGAGCCTGCCCTTAAGAGAATTTATTTCATCTATAAGAGATTTTGATATCTCGAATTCCTCTGAGTCCATTTCGTGCTCCTTAACGTCCTCGGCCCTGACGGGCGTGAAGGTGCCCGTGCCCACGCTCAGGGTGATGTATCTTACGTTCACGCCCTTGCTTTCGATCTCCGCGATCATCTCTTGGGTGAAGTGCAGTCCCGCCGTGGGGGCGGCAATGGAGCCGGGGTCGCTTGCGTAAACGGTCTGATATCGTTCCTTGTCCATCTCGGTGGGGTCGCGTGTTATGTATGGGGGCAGGGGCATCTGACCGGCCTTCCAGAGTATGTCCGCGAGGTCTCCCGAATGGATTAGCCTTGCGAGCCTGCCGCCCTCTATCTCCGCACTGAGTTCCGGGGATATCTCAACAGTGCCGGTGTACTTTCCTCTGGTGAGTATCTCCCACCGCTCGTCGCCTGTCTCACGCACGAGTGTTATCTCAAGGACCTCGCCGTCGGGCTTTCGTCCAAAGAGCCTTACCGGTAGCACCTTGGTCTTATTCAGAACGAGCATGTCGCCGGGGTGGAGGTAGTGTGGGAGGTCGCTGAAGAGCCTGTGGTCGGTGCCGCCGTCGGGATGCAGCACCATGAGCCTCGAGGAGTCCCTCGACTCCACGGGCTCAAGCGCTATGAGCGAGCCCGGGAGCTCGAAATCAAAGTCCGAGGTCTTCATCGGACTCTATTTTGGTGCCGGGATAGAAATAGCTCAGTATATCGTCGTAGGTCATTCCGTCCCTCGCCATCTCGAGCGAAGTCCACTGGCAGAGCCCGACGCCGTGCCCGTATCCCGACCCTTCGAACATCGCGTAGTCGCCGTCCATCTCCAGCGTGAAGTTCGTGCTCGGCAGCCTGCGCCAACCGAGTTTCTTCCTGAGATCCGCGGCGGTAATGGTAACTTCCTTGGGATTGGAATCGAGTTCGACGTCCTTCGCCCTTCCGGTGGCTGTATAATCTACAATCTTCATTGCCGTGAGGTGGCCTGTGCCCGTGAGACGGGCAATGTCGGAAAGGGGTATGCGCCTCGCCCATACGCTAAGTGGCGAGAGTTTTCCGTCTGCCGGCACGGAGGTGAGATATGGGTAACTCTTGCCGAAGACTTCCTGGGGGAGTTCGGTTCTGCCGCCCGCCGTGGAGTGGTAAAACGCCATGATGGGCTTCCCATTGTAGGTGAGCACCTGTCCCTTTGTCTCCTTCACGGCCTCCGTGACCTTCGGGTCGGAGTTCAGGCCCTTATATACCTGGTGCATGACGGTGGACGTTACGTGATATTTCTTGCCGAGGTGGCTTATGACCTGCTTAAGGACGTAGGTGCGCACTATCACGGCCTGCGCCTTAAGCGCCTCGGGGGCCCAGTCGTCGGCGGTCTCCGCCTTCACCACGCCTTCCACGTAGGCCTCAAGAGGTATCTCGTTTATGAGATAAAGACCGTTCTTCCCCCTCCATACCTCTATGACGCCGCTATAGTCGGAAAACCCGACGACGAGGTTACCCTTGAGCTTTTCGAGGAGCTCGAGCTTCTCGCCTTCGGCCGGGGCCTTCTTGAAACTCTCGTCGATGACGAGCACCTTGATATTTCCGTCAAACGTCGGGGCTTCGTCCTTTTTGTGGCCGTATGAGGGCAGCGCGAGCAGGAGGGTTATCAATAGCGCCGCAAGCAGGGCCCGCTTCATTTACCCGACACCTTCGCTTTTGCCCGGGCTTTTTCCTCTTCGCGCTCCTTCTTCGAGTAGATGCATCCGCAGTAGCTCTGCCTGTAGAGGCCGAGTTCGCGCGACATGTCCACCCCCTCGCGGTAGCCGGGGCGGAAGTCCTCGTAGTAAAATTCCACGCCGTGTTTCTCCTGCATCTCTCTGCCGGTCTCGGCTATGAGCTCATGCTTCTGGTAGGGGCTTACAAGGAGGGTCGTGGAGAACGCGTCGAAGCCTCCCTTACGCGCCCTCGACGCTGTCTCGTCGAGCCTCATGCGGTAACAGACCTCGCAGCGTACGCCCTCGTGGCCATCGAGCGCCTTGAGGTAGTCGCCGAGGCCGTAGCGGTCGATGTAATCGATATCGAGCCTCCAGAGACCCTGTAGCTGCTTCAGCGCGTTGAGCCTCAGGGCGTACTCTTCCTCGGGATGGATATTAGGGTTAAACCAGAGCCCCTTTAGCTCAAATCCCTTCGCCTGAAGCTCCTTAAACGGATAGAGTGCGCAGTTGGAACAGCAGATGTGCATCAATACTCTCATCCCTATATTATATCAACTCGCGGGTGCGCTGAACAAACGGACGGCCGCCTGTGGGATGAGGTCTTACGGCTGGAAACGGACCGAGTGGCAAGGGGCGCGGAATGCTACTTAAAAAGCCCCTTGAACATCTTCTTGATCTGCTCTTCCGGCTTCTGTTCTTCCGGCGGTGGGGTGGTGGTCTGCTGCTCCTCCGTCGTAGGAGTGGTCGTCTGGGTGCCTTCTTCCTTCGGAGGCGGCGCCAGGAAATTCTTGAGGGTCTTGTTTATGACCTTCTTGGCATTTATCGTCACCTTGGGGTCGTCGGTGGTGCCCTTAACGACAAGCGGTAGCGTGGTTGTGCCGTCGCTTTCCTTGATGGCCTGAGTAATTATGAGCCTCCTTGCGAGCGTCGGGTCGAGGTTGAGGTTTATCGCCATGTCTATTGCCTTGTTAAGCCCCACGTAGCCCGAAGGGACGACCTTTATGCGCTCGGAGTTCATGAAGCCCGTGATGTTTACCTTCTGGTCCTTGATGTCGTAATTGATCTCGGAGTCCGTGAACGTGGGGTTCTTAAGCTCTTCGAGGCTCGTTATCTTGGCTATGGCGCTGGCTACCTTTACGTCCTTTATCTGTATCTTCTTGAACTTCGATGCGCCCTTGCCGGTCATCGTCTGCTTCATGACCTCGGAGGCGTCGTCCCTGTCCCTCGGATAGGTGAACTTCACGTTGCCGAGGAACGCGCCGTCTATCACCATCGACGTGCCGCCCTTAAGCGTCATCTTCATGGGGTCGACCGTCATGACGTCGTTCACGTAATTAAGAGTAACGTCCAGCCCCTCTATCTGGTAGTCCTGATAGTCCGCGCGGTCTATTCTCACCTTGCCCCTGGCGGTGAGCGGCTTGGTCTTTTCCTTCTTCCCGGTCGCGGCCTTCTGTGGTTGAGCCGCCTCTCCCTCTTTCTTTTCCGGCCCGCTCAGCGACATGAGTTTATTGATGTCGAGCTGCTTGGAATAGACGTCGAAGTTAACGTTGGGCGCAGTGCGGTAGTCTTTGGCGGTCGCAGTGAGCTTCGCGCTGTCCTTGTCGACGGTGACGGTAACGTCCGTTTTCAGATTCCTTGCATCGGCGGAGACCTTGCCCACGACCGAGGTGTCCACACCGTTGACGTTTGCCTTGAGCTCCTTGAGGTCCACGGTGCCGCCCGCGGGCAGCTTCTCGTCGATGTCCACTTTCATGTCGGTCACTGCCGAGAGGCTGAGTCCGGTCAGCACGTATGTGTCGTACTGGTATTTCTCGGACCTTGCCGTGAGCTCGCTGAAGGTGGCGTGTGCTATCTTGCCGTCGGTAGAGAGCGTGCCTTTGGCGGAGACGTCGATGCCATCCACGTTTGCCTTGAGAGTCTTGATGGTTACGCTCCCCACGGGCTCTTTTTTCTCAAGGGCGATCTTCAGGTCGGTATCGGCCAGGAGGTCGAGGTTGCGTATAGTGTGTTCCCCGTTTTTATACTCCGCGGCCTTGACGCTCGCGCCGGTGAGCTTCGCCGTGGCGGTCACGCCGTCATATGAGACCTTGCCTGCCGTGCTAACGTCGATACCGTCGTAGTTGGCGCTGAGGCTTGCCAGGTCGGCGTCGGCGCGCATCTTGCCGGAGGGTACGTTGTAAGCCACGTCGGCCTTGCCCGAAAGCGATAGGGCCGTGACCGAAAAATCGGAACTCTTAAGCGAGGCGGCGCTTAGCTCCTTTATGCCTATACTCCCCGAGACGTCCTGGCTGTCCATGGTGTACGTGATGTTCGGCGACGCGGAGATATGGGCCTTTTCGAGGCTGTATGCCTCGTAGGTGTACGAAGTGGGCACGTCAACGGTGGTGTCGAGCGCCACCCTGACCGTCTGCGGGGTAAGGTTGGCCTTGCCGCTTGCGCTGAGCGTGACCCCTTGCATGCTGGCTTCAAGTTTGCGGAGGTCCACCTCTCCGCTCACGGAGTTTTCAGGCCGGGCTATAGTGACGGAAGCGCCCGCGTCGGCGTTCAGGTCGTTGAGCGTGTATTCGCCGTACCGCGCGGTCTTTACCTCCACCGTGCCGGATGCCGTGACCTTAAGCGGCTTGGATTCGCCCGAGGTAGCAGCTTTCGGGGAAGGCGCTTCCGCTTCCTTCTTACCTTTCTTGCCGCCGCCGGTGAGGGCCATTAGCTTATCCACGTCGAGCTCGTCGGCCTTGAGCGAGAAGTCTATCTTGGGGTCGCCGCTGTAGTCTTTGACCGAGGCCTTGAGGTCGATGTCCTTGCCGTCTATGGTGGAGGTGATGTTCGCCTCGATGAGTTCCTTGTTGATGTCCACCCTGCCCGAGGTCGATGTCTTTATGCCGCCCAGCGTGGCGTCGAGCTTCTTGATGTCGAGGAAGCCGTCGGCGCTGACCCCGTCCTTGAGCGATACCTTGAAGTCCGCGTCGGTCTCGAGCGAGACGTCGGGTATCTCCTTCATCTCGTCAATGAACTCCAGTTGAGCGTCCTTTAAAAGCACCCTGTCGGTGGTGAGAGAGACCGGAAGCCCGCCGGACTCCTTGGCCGGGGCCTTCTCCGCCTTCGCTCCGCCCTCCTCGGGCTTGGCGAGCATGTCGCTGAAATTGAACGTGCCGTCCTTGAGCCTCTTTACGTGGATGCGCGGCGAGATGAGCGCCACCTTGCTGATAACGAGCTCCTTGTGAAGAAGCGGCAGAAGGTCGTAGTCCAGCACGAACTCGTCCATGCTCACAAACTCGCGCCCGTCTTCCTTTACGTCGAGTTTCTTGACCACTATGCCTTTGAACAGGGAGACGTCTATGCGGTCTATCGAGACCTGCCGGTGGGTGAACTCCTCAGCCTTGGGAATGATTATTGCCTTTAGCTGCTCGCTCTTGAGATAGGTCTTGACGACGAAGCTCAGGGCCACGATGACGATCACTATAATAACGAGCAGGACGCCGAGCACGATGAGTAGCTTCTTCATATGACGAATTCTATCATACACTTGTGGATGAGTAAAATTTTTTCGGAGGATGACGAGCCCGGCGTCCGCAAGCCCATGTTTAATCGTCCTTTTCGGTTAAAATAGAGCCTATGAAAATTGCCTACAGGGTGGCGAGGCCCGACGACGTCGGCCGCTGGGACGGGGATTTCGCCCAGCTAAGCGTGTACCGGCAGTGGCCGGGAAGCATGCAGGGTGCGCACGAATGCGTACGCCGTCTGAGAGAGCGGGGCATACCGTACGTTGTGCACCCCGTTGGATTCAGCCTCATAGGCGGTCCCGAGGATGTAGAGGCGGTAAAGATGATGGCCGGGTTGTCGGACATGGCCCTCATCCTCCACGACGAGCGCGCCCCCGGAGGCGGCCGGATAGAGGGAGATCTGGAGGCCCGGTTCCGAAAGGCGCTCGATGAGCTTGAACGGATAGTCCCCGTCTCGCTCGAAAACGCCCTGAACACCGCGGACGCCCCATGGTTTTGGGAACGATTCGCCCGTAGCGTGACTATCGATATAGGCCACATCGAGGGGGCAGGGCTGGTCTCTACCGAGTTCGTTCAAAACCTTCCGGACTCGATAGTGAATAAGATAGAATTCGTCCATATGCACTGCAACGCGACTCTCAGGGGCGGGCTGACCGACCACTGGCCGCTCAGGGAGGGCTGCCGCGAGCTCGAGGCACTGCGTCTGCTTCTCGGTAGGAAAAGGGACCTGAGCGTGATACTTGAGATAAACGAGGTCGAAGAGATGAACGACAGCATCGAGCTTCTGCGCAAGCTGGGGCGGGAGTTCGAGGGATAGGAGACAGAACGCATGAAATTGCTCGATGGCATTTACACAAGGAGAAGCGTCAGGCAGTTCACCGAGGAGCCCGTCTCGGACGAGCAGGTTAAAGAGATAATCAAGGCGGGCATGTGGGCCCCCTCGGGCCTTAACAACCAGCCCTGGCGCTTCGCCGTGGTCAAAAGCGACGAGGCGCGCGAAGGCCTTGCGGGGCTTACGAAATACGGCAAGGTCATCAAGGGCGCCCCGGTCAGCATCGCCGTGTTCGTGGACCGGGAGGCAATGTACAACGACGTAAAAGACCATCAGTCCATGGGCGCCTGTCTGCAGAATATGCTGCTTGCGGCCCACGCGCTCGGGCTCGGCGCGGTATGGCTCGGCGAGATACTGAACAATGCCGAGAAGGTGAGGGAGCTCATCGGGCTTCCGGAGACGCTCGAGCTCATGGCGGTGATAGCAATAGGGCATCCGGCGCGGAGCGACCAGAAGTCCAGCCGCAAGGATATGTCCGAGGTGCTGCTTAAGGAGATTTAGGTTTTCTATGCCGAAATCCCTTTGATTTTGTGCTAAAATTGGTTTTATGGACTTAGGTAAACTCAAGAAGTTCTTCTCGAGCGAGCTATGGGGGCTGGACCTTTCGGAAGTCTCCACCCGCAAGGGGCTCATAATAAAGATGTTGCGGCTTTTCTACGTGGCCATCCGCGACCTCTCTGAGGGGCAGATCACGCTCAGGGCCATGAGCCTCGTGTACACCTCGCTTCTCTCGCTCGTGCCGCTTCTTGCCGTAAGTTTCTCCGTGCTCAAGGCGTTCGGCGTCCATAACCAGATAGAGCCGTTTCTGCTCGGACTGCTCGCCCCCTTGGGACCCAAGGGCGCGGAGATAACCGATAAGGTCATAGGCTTTGTGGAGAACATGAAGGTGGGCGTGCTCGGCTCCATCGGCGTTGCGCTCCTCATCTACACGGTGATAGAGCTTCTCCGGAAGATAGAGTCCGCCATAAACGAGATTTGGAAGATTCGCAGGCCGCGGAGTTTCGCGCGCCGCTTCAGCGACTACATGAGCGTCATACTCATAGGCCCTGTGCTCATATTCGCGGCCATCGGTCTTACTGCCAGCGTGATGAGCACCTCGCTGGTGCAGAGGATGCTTGCGGTAGAGCCGTTGGGCACCGTGTTTCTCATTGGCACAAAGCTCATGCCCTACGTGCTCGTCTGCGCGGGCTTTACGTTCATTTACATATTCGTGCCGAGCACCAGGGTCAGGTTTCATTCGGCGCTCGTGGGCGGCATATTCGCGGGCGTCTTGTGGCAGACCGCCGGGTGGGGTTTTGCGAAGTTCATAGTGACCTCCACGAAGTACATCGCCATATATTCGGGCTTCGCGATAATCATACTCTTCATGATATGGCTGTACCTGAACTGGATAATTCTGCTCTTAGGGGCCCGAGTTGCGTTCTATCACCAGTACCCGCAGTTCCTGCATGTGAAGAAAGAGCTGCTTCTCTTGAGCAACAGGCTCAAGGAGCGCCTTGCGTTCATAATCATGTACCTCGTTGGCTCGAACTTCCACTGGGGCAAGAAGCCATGGACCCTGAACACGCTTGTGGACCGCCTGGAACTCCCGCTTGAGCCCGTGCAGGACGTGCTCTTGAGCCTTGAGAAAAGGAAGCTCCTCATGGAGTCTGGCGCAGAGCCGCCGGAGTATATCCCGGCGAGAGATATTGACATGATTAAACTGACCGACGTGCTTAACGCAGTGAGAGTTGCCACGGAGGACAGCACCCTGCTTGAGGCCAGGTTCCTCTCCATGCCAGCTGTGGACGGAATCATGAGCGGCTTGGACAGCGCGGTTCGCTCCGCACTGGGCGACAGAACCCTCCACGACCTCGTGGCGGAGAAGGGCGAGCCGGCTTAGGCAATATTTTTCAGGTTCATCCCTCCTTCGGTCTATCGATAATTTCCATTGACATGGCGTCTCTTGTGTGACTGAAAGGGGGAGGGGGGTGCCTCGGTGGTAACATGTTGACTTAATTGCATTCTTCTCCCGTTTGGTTTACATTTGCCTGATAAATGCCTGATAAATGCTTGATGGATGCCTGATGGATGTCTGATGGATGGGGACTCCTTGTTGTCATTCCCGCAAGCGAAGCGCGACGGGAATCGCGGATTCCGGACAAGCCGGAATGACAGATAGTCACCCTTGCCTCTCAAAGAATCATCCTGAGCCTGTCGAATGATAACCGCGATGGGGATGAAGCCGTCAACGGGAAACGTTTCCTAAGGCCGTTTCCGCCGACCGCACATTACGGAGTGTTACCCCCCGAAAGCCGCAGGGTAGATTTGAGGAGTTCACCTACTACTAGTGAAAAGTGAGAAGCTCGGGGAGTGTGGATTTACAATGGAACTCTTCAAAAGTAGAACCAGTTCCCCGCATGAGCCGCATTGGTTTAGAAATATTGACTGTGTCCCTAATTCGGAGCATGCTTGGCGTATTATTTGGCTAACATTATACCTTTATAACATGATGCATTTCGAATATTATCAAGCGTATTATCTTGCCGAATGTAATCCCAATTATTGTATCCACTCTTTATGCTATCATTTAGCCACTTACATGCTTCATCAATATTATCCCTTAATGCAAATAAACAGGCCATATTGTACATTGCATTACTAGAAGTTGGAGAAATATCCAGAACTCTTTTAAAGTCTTCTTCTGCTTCATCATATTTACTCATTCGAGCGCGGCTAATGCCTCGATTATAAACTAAGATCGCTTCTTGTGGAGCTAATTCTATTGCTTTACTGTAAAGAGCGATGGCTAGTTCATCTTGACCTTTTAGGCTGTAAATATTCCCAAGGTAATTATAAGCCTTGTAATATCTTGGAATTAACGCTATCACCTTATTATAGTCATCAATGGCTTGCTCGAATTGATTTATCGCTTGATATGCCGACCCCCGGCCATAGTACAAGAGAGCAGCGATATAATTATCATTGAAATCTAACACGAGGGCTTTACTATAGTCAGCTATAGCTAGGTCATACTGTCCTCTCTCAAAAAATATCCTGCCTCGGTTGTTATATGTTAAAGCAAGGCTGACACTGTCACCACCACTATTTAATGCATCCGTGCAATGAGGCATCGCCTTATCATATTGTCCCTTTGCAATATTCTCATAACAAAGTTTATTGAGGTCTTTTGCGAGAGCAATATCTATGGCAAATATCAGTAAAATTATAGAAAGGCATATTCTCATTAATGTTTAATACCCATTATCGATGTTTGATTTATGGTTAGCATGAAGCGAACTCTTATCCTTTATCTTAAACAATCGCTTCATTTGGCTTACAAATTCATGTCTCAGGTAATATACACCCAGCAAATTTAATAATATGGGTGATATAATATACGTAACAATATTTATATGGCCTTCAGATAATAATTGTGTTAAAACCACCCAGAGTATTAAATAGCCAATTAATATAGTAGAAAACTTAAGATATCCAAACTTTTTCCTTAATTCTATAATCAAAAAATAATATATGTACCCAAGCGGTATTAACGTCAATAAACCGATGGCAAGTAAAAAATATTTGAAGGTGTCTGGAATCATTTAAACAATACTCATTCAGCAGGTGGCGGATTGATTATAGGACTTATAGGAATATATGGTAAGCCTGCCGGTTGGTCAAGACACACACCCAAGGCCGACTCTGTTACACCATATGCTAACATACCCAATGCTGGATTTTCAGTCAACCCAGTGACAACTACTCCAACACCCACAGGAACAACAACCATTATGATTGGATCAAAATCGGGCTGCTCGTGAGGATAATATATGGGCTCAACTCCGGTCAGAGTAAAATTGCCATAGCTGTCTACATACCCTTTCACTGCTATATCGGGTGCATAATTTGCTAAGTCCTCAAAAAGACCAAAAGGGTCCCTCTTGTTAATGGGATTATTCTTTACGTATGAATATTTGTTTATGCCTCCTGCCAGCCCTATTGGATCCTCGCTAAGGAAGCGTCCCATCTCCGGGCTATACCAACGTGCTTCTGAATCTGTAATGAATACAAATAGTGAAAGGATGGTGATTAATAGTACACTGAGCCTTTTCAATTGTGTCCCCCCTTCGCCTGTCTATATGCCTCCTGAGCTTTTTCCTGTTCCGCCATATAATTCTTATTGGAAAGCCTGATCACGCCTAAGCTGGCCGCTTTCTGAAAATGCTCCTTTGATATACGGGAGTGCTGCCTATCGAACGGCGCCACGGCAGTCTTGGCTAATTCCCGATACAACTCGCCAAGCGTGTAGTGGATATCGGCAGATTTCGGGTTGAGCTTGAGCGCTCTGTCGAGGTATATAATCCCTCTCACGACGTCTCCCTTCCTTGCCCAGTAGATACCGTTTTCCGCAATCAGGTCGCCACATAATTCCGAGGACACGATACTTAATTCCCTACTATGGGGCTGCTGATTAACACTTCTACTCCACAAAATTTAAGAAAATCTATGTTGCGTCTTTCAGGAAGTACTCTCCCCTCAATCTTTCAATCTCAAAGTAGCACAATTTCGGTCAGGCGGTCAATGGTTTTACGGAACCGTCTACATCCTGCCTGGTTCAGAAGACCGGCGTGGGCACGGTCCCCCAGCCGGTATCCTCGGGCAGGTCCTTGATATCGAGGATGCGAGGCTCGTGTATGTCTATGTCCGCCATGAACGACGGCACCCTTTTGGCGTTCATGGAGAAAACATCCGAGGGGCCCCTGACGTCCACGTCCTTTATCTTGATGAACACCAGACGCCTTACAACACCAGGGCTCTGCGCCCCTTGGGCTTGATGCTCCCCGCCCGTATGCATCGCGTGGTGTCCCTCTCTGAGGTGCCTGAATGGGTGGAATATCCAGTCCGTTATCATGCCGATTGTATGGTGCCGCTTGTAGAGCTTCCACTGGCCGCCCGTGTCTGCGACGAGCCCCTGCATGATATAGTTCTGCGGCAGGAAATAGACGAGATACTCTTCATCGGGGTCTATCCTTCGGGCGACCTCGTCCGTGCCGAGTATGTCGGGCATCCGGTGGTCCATCTTAAAGGTATCCTCGGGCAATATGGACATGGCTACCACGTTCCCTTCTGTCCATATGGGCAGATGGTCTATCGTATATGCCCTAAGAGCGAACGTTCCGCCTATAACCACTGCGACAATCAGCGCGAATACGGCCGCTCTTCCGGCCGTCGAAGAAGGGGCGACCCTGCGTTCTACCGAGGCGGGAAGAAACATGCCCGTCTTTTTCATGTACGCCTCGTAATCGGCCCCATGCGCCTTAAGCATTCGCTTTTCCTCGTCCCTTGAAAGGAAATAGTAGATGAGGATCATAATGAGCCAGAGCGCCGCCACAAGGAACCTCGGCCAGAGGATGGATAACCCTATCCCGCAGACGGCGAGCCCCAGGTACTGCGGGTGCCTGATGTGTGAGTAGAGGCCCTTCAGTACCGCGCCCCGTTTCAAAAACTTCGAAACGTATATCTGAAGCGCGCAGACGACGAATACGCCGAGCCCGAGCACAAAGAGAACCGAGCCCGCCACCCTGACCGCCCGGAGGAACGCGTCGGGCGGAATGACCATGTGAGGCAGGAAGAACGCGCTGAGCCATCTCGTGGCCGGGTACTTTGCAATACCAAGCAGCACGGGGTTGAATACGGAATAGAAGAAGCCGGCGAACGGACTGATCATTATAAGTATCTCAAGGCCGATCACAAAGTAGAGCACTATGGCGCTACCAAGGATCGTTTTCCTCTTGTTCATGATAATTGCCTCCCAAAAAGGATATTGGTATTTCCGCAGGAGGAGCCGCTACATCCTGTCCGGTGCGGTTATGCCGATTATCTGAAGCCCCTCGCGTATGACGAGCCTCACGGCCCTGCACAGAGCGAGGCGCGCTTTGGTGAGCGCCGGGTCGTCGGTCACCACGCGGTGGGTGTTGTAGTAGGGGTGGAACATGCCGGCCAGCTCCTGAAGGTAGAAGGTAATGCGGTGTGGTTCGCGCCCCTTCGCCGCGGACTCAAAGGCCATCTCGTATGCCAGAAGCTTCCTGATGAGCCTCAGCTCCTCGGCCTCGACAAGCGGCGTGAGGTCGGCCTGCTCGAGCCCTTCGGTGTCCGCGCCCTGCTCGGCGGCGTGGGCGAAGATGCTGTTTATGCGGGCGTTGGCGTACTGGACGTAAAAGACCGGGTTTTCCGACGAGGTCGCCTTGGCGACCTCGAGGTCGAAGGTAAGCTGGCTGTCGGGCCTCCGCGTGAGGAAGATGAACTTCGTTGTGTCGGCCCCGACTTCTTCCATGACCTCGCGCAGGGTGACGAACTCGCCGGCCCTCTTGGACATCTGCACAGGCTCGCCTCCGCGAAGCAGCAGGACCATCTGTACGAGCAGCACCTTTAGCTTCTCCTTCGGGTAGCCCAGGGCCTCGAGCACTCCTTCGAGCCTCGGGATGTAGCCGTGGTGGTCGGCGCCCCAGATGTTTATGAGCTCATCGTAACCGCCCTCTATCTTCTTTGCATGGTATGCGATGTCCGAGGCGAAGTAGGTATGGTGCCCGTCGCTCTTGATTATGACTCTGTCTTTTTCCTCGCCGAACTCCATGGCCCGAAACCAGATGGCGCCCTCGCTCTCGTAAACGAGCCCCTTGGCCTCGAGCTTCTCTATGGCGCGCTTTACCTCTCCGGTGTCGTATAGCTCGCGCTCGGACTGCCAGACGTCGAACTCGATGCCGAAGGCCGCGAGGTCTTCCTTTATGGCCGCAAGCATCATGCCGAGCGAAAAGTCCACGAAAGTGCTCTCCACGTCTTCGTAAGAGGAGTCCTTGTATTTATCGCCGTGCGAGCCGAGGAAAGCCTTGGCTATATCGGCCACGTAGTCTCCCTTGTACCCGTCTTCGGGGAACACGCCCGATATGCCGAGCAGCTCTCTGTATCGTGCGAAAACGGACTTGCCGAGCAGTTTGACCTGCAGGCCCGCATCATTGATGTAGTACTCCCGCGTGACGTCGTATCCGGCGGCGCTTAGCAGGTTGGTGAGCGCGCCGCCCACTGCCGCGCCCCTCCCGTGGCCCAGGTGGAGAGGGCCGGTGGGGTTCGCGCTGACGTACTCGACCTGTATCTTCTGCCCCCGGCCGACGTCCTGCCTCAAGAACTCCGGGCCTTCTTTCAGCACCCTGCCGAGCTCGGCCTGGAGGAACTCTGGTTTGAAGGTGAAGTTAATGAACCCCGGCCCCGCGATCTCGACCTTCTCGAAGATCCCCTCGTCCGGGATGTTGGCGACTATATCTTTTGCTATATCTCGGGGCGACTTCTTGAGCGTGCGGGCAAGGCCCATGGCCATAGGCGTGGCAAGGTCTCCCATGGACTCCTCGCGCGGTATCTCGACCTCTATGTCAGGGACCTCGGACATGCCCATCGCGCCGAGGGCCGCTTCAAGTGCTTTTTCCAGTGCCTGTTTCATAGAGTTAAAGTTTAAAGGCCGCCTTTACGGTATGTCAACAATGGGTGTATTCACCCAGTTAAGTTACACTTTTTAGTATTGCAACTCTCATCATGTTGACTTAACCGTTTTCTATGTGTTAATCAATACGTTAACATGCAAGAGCCATCTCTTACGGGAAAGACCGCAGCTAAAGAGATAAAGTCGAAACTCGGTATCATTAACGCCCTGACGACTTTCGTGGTATTTACCCTGCTTGCCGTAATAGTGAGGTCCCTCTACGAGCCCGTGGGCGAGTACCTGTCTTTCCTGCCAGACCTCTCGGTGGCGGTCATAATCCTGATAGTAGCAATTCTTACTCTCATAAGCGTTTCGTTTTCGAGGGTATTCTCGCGTCAGGTGATAACGAGCATCGAGAGCTACAGCCGCAGCCTCGACAGCCTGCTCAACATTACGAAAGATATAAGGGAAGAGATATACGGCGACATTCTTCTTGAGAAGATAATGGAGCACTCCCTCGCGTTGACCGACTCCGAGGCGGGCTCCATACTGCTGCTTGAGGGCGATGAGTTGGTGTTCAGGGTAGTGCACGGCAGCAAGGCCAAGGAACTCCTCGGACGCACCGTGCCCAAGGGTAAGGGCGTGGGTGGCTGGGTCTTGCAGCGAGGCGCACCTCTGTTCATAGACGACGTGACCAAGGACGAAAGGTTCGACTCGCACATTGACGAAACCGTCGGGTTCAAGACAAAGTCCATCCTGTGCGTGCCGATGAAGAAGAAGGGCAAGACCATAGGCGTCATCGAGCTCTTAAACAAGATGAGCGGCATTTACTCGAGGCGGGACGTCGAGATGGTCGGTTACCTGGCAGACCAGGCGGCTATATCGATAGAGAGGGCGCAGTTCTACGAGGACCAGCGCAATTACGAAATTCACCTGACCGACATAATGCTGGACTCCATCGACCGCTTCATTCCCGAGAAGCGCGGTCACTCAAAGAGGGTCGCGCGTTATGCCAACATAATCTCCAGGGCCATCGAGATGCCCGACGAGCGCGCAAGGAGGCTCTACTTCGCCTGCCTCCTGCACGACATCGGGTTCATCAAGATACCGCAGGAACACTTCGCAGAGAAGAAGTACTACAGCCAGCATCCCAAGATAGGTTTCGACATGCTGAGCCCGATAAACTTCTATAAGGACATCGCCCCCTTCGTGCTTCACCATCACGAAAGGATCGACGGCAAGGGCTATCCAGACGGGCTTCAGGGCGACGATGTCCCGCTTGAGGCGAGGATAATTGCCATCGCCGAGGCCTTCGACGCCATGGTAAGCGAGCAGTCGTACGTGAAGCCTCCGCTGGACTTCGAAGGGGCCATTGCCAAGCTTAAGGCGGCCGGTGGGACTCAGTTCGACGCAGATCTCGTAGAGCAGTTCGCCGAGAACGTTACGAAGAAGGCTGCAGAAGAGTAATCTCGCGCTGGATGCCGTCTATCAGCGCCTGTTCCCCCACGTTTTCTGCATATAGGCGCATGATATTATCGGCGATGCGGCTTGCCTTGGCGTAGAGTCTGGTCCTCGCAGTTTCGATGAGCCCCCAGTCCCGTGATTCGGTAAACCTTTCGAATGCCTCCGATATCTCCCGTGATATGACGCTGCGGTAGCCGCCGAGGAACGTCATGTAGAAGGCGAGGGAGCCCGTCTTCCTCTCATCTATTATGTGCTTGAGCATGCCGCGCTCCGAGGTATCGGCCATCGTGTCCATGACGGCCCGGGCGAACATGGACGCCTTGCTCGACAGCACCGAGGCGAGCATCTCCTTCCAGCGTGGCCCCGCGCTTTCGGACTCCGCGGCCTCGCCAAGCTCGTGGTGGATGTAGGTGCGGAGCTCAGTGTCAGCAGCCTCTTGTATCTGCTCTTTAAGGTCTTCCGGCTTCTTGGCGGCGCTGATGCCGTACGCTGAGAATGCCACCGAGAGCGCCGAGGTGGCCCGTTTCGCCCTGAACTCCTCGAACTTCTCCCACATGAGGAGCCTTGCTATCTCCCTCCGCGCGTAAATCCTCCTGTGCTGGAGCATGGCCGGATGTATCGAGAGGTCCCGGGCGTATTCGCGCCCCGATATCAGGATATCGTAGCCGTCCGCGCGCTCGCGGCTGTCGAGGTCGGCCAGGAAGAACACGGGCTTTCCATAGAGGCCGTAGCCCGCGCTGTACACGAGACCTTCACCGTTCAGGAGGGAGTTTACGGCCTCGACGTCGAACGGCCCATACTCCCTGCCGTCGAGGGCGAGCGGATTCGGTTTCGCCTCCGAGAGCTCTTCCCAGCGTTCCTCCCGCTGTCCTATCCAGTCGGTTATGCCTCCCTCGGCGGAACTCTCCCACGGCTCTATGCCGTGCTCGAACCTGTAGAGCTCCCTCAACCTCAAGAGCAGTCCGCATACCGAGTAGTAGCCCCAGAAGCCCGCGTCGGAGATAATGCAGTTCTCTCTTACCTGTGGAATGAGTTCGTTTAGAAGGCGGGATTTCATAAATTAGGTTAAAATTGATGAATGCGAAATATCAAGCTGCTCATAGAGTACGAAGGCACTGGGTATCAGGGCTGGCAGGTGCAGAAAAGTGGGCCCACAGTGCAGTCGACGATGGAGGCGGCCATTCGCGAGCTCACCGGCGAGGCGTGTTCGCTCACGGGCGCAGGAAGAACCGACGCCGGAGTGCACGCGCTTGGGCAAGTGGCAGCGTTCAGGACGAGATCAATCCACGATGCCCCTACGATAAAACGCGCCCTGAACGCGCTTCTGCCGCCCGATATAAGGGTAATGGCCGCAGCCGATGAGGACGAATCGTTTCACCCGCGCTTCGGGGCCAAAGAGAAGTCGTACTTTTATCTCATCGCCAACACCGCGCACACGTCGCCTTTCGTGCGGAGGTTCGTCTGGCACGTGCCTCAGCCTCTCGATATGGCGGCGATGACAGAAGCCGCGAAGCTCCTTGTGGGCAAGCGCGATTTCAGCGCCTTCATGGCCGCGGGCTCGGGCGTCAAGGACACGGTGAGGGAGTTGCGGGAGGTCTCGGTGGAAGAGCTCGACGGTCTGGACTTTCTCGGCGCGCCCATAGGGGGCAGGTACGTCAGGGTGAGGGTGCGCGGCGACGGTTTTCTAAGGCATATGGTCCGCAATATCGCGGGTACTTTGGTCGATGCGGCCAGGGGAAAAATAAAGCCCGAGGACCTGGATGACATCCTTGCCTCGGGCAACCGTTCTAACGCAGGGCCGACAGCGCCGGCCTGCGGCCTGTTTCTTGAAAGCGTAAACTACGTGCTGTAGTGGGCTCCTTCCCACCTCTCGGCTGCTTCCAACTGCTCCCTTTTCTCCTGGCAGTCCCTGCAGTAAATGGCGAAGGGAAGTATCTTGAGCCTCTCGGAGTTTATGTCGTCTCCGCAGTCCTCGCATACGCCGTATGAGCCTTCGTCTATCTTCCTCAGGGCCTCGTCTATTTTTCTGAGGTTCTGCCTGTGCGTGCCCAACTGCCTGAAGCTGATGTCCTCGGAGAGGTCCACCACCGACCAGTCGCCGTCGTCCAGGGCGGTTTCAACGAGCTGCCTGTTCTCGCCCTTGATGTACTTGGCTATCTCGGTCTGGGCTTCCTTGAGTATGGCCTCTTTGTTCTCCACGAGAAGCCGCTTCAGGGCAATTTCCCTCTTGTTGAGGGGCTTACGCCTGGTCTTCTTCCTGGTAGTTACCTGCTCCTCGGCCGCCTCGGCCTTGCCGGTGGCTGAGGTCTTCGCGGCTGCCTTCTTGAGCGCGGCTACCCTTCCTGGAGCGGCCTTCTTCTTCGTAGCCGCCGTCTTTTTGGGCGCTGCCTTTTTCTTGACCGTCTTTTTCTTTACGGCCGTCTTCTTTTTGGCGGCTTTCTTTTTAGGCGCGGCTTTCTTCTTGACTGCTTTTTTCTTGGCAGTCTTCTTTTTTGCGGTCTTCTTCTTCGGGGCCGCTTTCTTCTTGGCCGCCTTTTTCTTGGGGACGGCCTTCTTTTTCGCGGCTTTTTTCTTGACGGTCTTTTTCTTGGCCGCTTTTTTCTTAACTGCCATTAGTTGCTACCGCCTCCCGCTTCCGCCGGGGCTTCCGCCGCGGCAGCGGCGTCCTTGTGGACTTCGAGCACGCTGCGCACCTTGATGCCGGCCTGCTCAAGCGCTTTCTGCACGTCCACTACCTTTGCGTCCTCGACCTTTACCATGAAATTTACGTTCATCTCTATACCTCCATTATCTCTTGTTCTTTATGTTCGAGCTTCTCGTCGACCTTCTTTATGAAGTCGTCTGTGATATGCTGGGACTCGTCGAGAGATTTCTTGAGGTCGTCTTCGCTTATCACCTTGTCCTTCTCGAGCTTCTTGAGCGCGTCGTTGAGGTCCCTGCGGATGTTCCTGATGGATACCTTGGCCTCCTCGGACCTCTTCTTGACCACCTTGACGAGCTGTTTCCTGCGCTCCTCTGTAAGAGGGGGGATGTTTATGCGTATGAGCTTGCCGTCGTTAGCAGGAGTGAGGTCGAGGTCTGATTTCAGTATCGCTCTTTCGATGTCGGGTATTATTTTCGGCTCCCAGGGCTGAATGACTATCTGCTTGCTGTCCGGAGTGCTCAGCGATGCCACCTGCTGAAGCGCCGTGGGGTTGCCGTAGTAATCGACCTGTATGCCGTCGAGGAGCGCTGTCGAGGCGCGCCCCGTCCTTACTGCCGCGAAGTCCTTCTTGAGCGCCTCGATGGCCGATGCCATCTTTGCTTCATGCTCTTTTTTTAGCTCTTTTTGCATCGTTCTCTCCGATTATGGTTCCTACCTTCTGGCCCAGGGCTATCTTCTTGATATTCCCCTTGCCACCCAGATTAAATACCACAATTGGCAGCTCGTTGTCCATACATAAAGATATCGCCGTGGAATCCATGACGGTGAGCCCCTTCTTCAGGACGTCTATGTACTTGATGCTAGCGAATTTCCTGGCCTTGGGGTCCTTGACGGGATCGGCCGAATAGACGCCGTCCACCTTGGTGCCCTTGGCTATTATATCCGCGTTTATCTCCATGGCCCTGAGGGCCGCGGCGGTGTCGGTGGTGAAGTAGGGATTGCCCGTGCCGGCCCCGAAGATCACTACCCTGCCTTTTTCTAGATGCCTCACGGCTTTCCTGCGGATATATGGCTCCGCGACCTCGCGCATCTCTATGGCCGTCTGCACGCGGGTAGGTACGCCGTGTTTCTCGAGCGCGTTCTGGAGGGCCAGCGAGTTGATGACAGTGGCCAGCATGCCCATGTAGTCGGCCGAGGCGCGCTCCATGCCCTGCGCCGTGGCCTCAACGCCTCTGAAGATATTGCCGCCGCCTATCACTACCGCTATCTCGGCGCCGGTCTTAGCGGTCTCCTTTATCTCGCTGGCTATGAAATTGACCGTTTCGGGGTCAACGCCATAGCCACGGCGGCCCATCAGGGCCTCGCCGCTGAGCTTCAGGAGCACGCGCTTGTATTTAATTTTGGACTTCGCCAAGTGCAAACCTCGCAAAACGCCTTATCACGATGTTTTCGCCCAGTTTTGCCACTTTCTCGGTTATGAGGTCCTTTATCTTCATCTTGCCGTCGGGGTCTTTGACGAAGACCTGCTCGGTGAGACAACTCTCTTCGTAGAACTTCTTGAGCTTGCCCTCGAGTATCTGCTCTACGATGTTCTCGGGCTTCTTGCCGGTTATCTGAGCCTTGGCTATCTCTTTTTCCTTCTCGATAACCTCGGTGGGCACATCCTCGGGGTTGAGGTACATGGGGTTGGTGGCAGCTATGTGCATCGCGATGTCCTTGACCAGGCCCTTGAAGTCCTCGGTCTTGGCCACGAAGTCGGTCTCGCAGTTGAGTTCCACGAGCACGCCGAGCTTGTCCATGTGTATGTATGAGTCGATCAGCCCCTGAGAGGCCGTGCGGCCTGCCTTCTTCTGGGCGCTGGCAAGTCCCTTTTCCCTGAGTATCTCTATGGCCCTCTCCATGTCGCCGCCGGAATCGGCAAGGGCCTTCTTGCACTGCATCATTCCCACGCCGGTCTTTTCCCTGAGATCCTTGACCATCGATGCCGTTACTTCTGCCATCTATTTGTCCTCCTTGACTTCTTCTGTTTGTGCGGCAGGCTGCTCCTGGACGGCCTCCGCTGCGGGGGCCGCGGTATCGACCGCCGCTTTCTCGGCGGCTGCCGCTTCTGCCTCGGCCTCGACGTCGGCGGCTGCCTTGGCTGCCTTGGCCGCGGCCTCGTCCTGCTTCTTCTTAAGCTCGTCCGTGCCCTCGATGATGGCGTCGGCCATCTTCCTGGCCACAAGCGCGATGGCCCTTATGGCGTCGTCGTTGCCGGGGATGATGTGGTCGATCTCGTCGGGGTCGCAGTTTGAGTCCACCAGGGCCACGACGGGAATGTAAAGCTTCCTCGCCTCGGCCACTGCTATCTTTTCCTTCTTCGGGTCGATGACTATCGCCGCGCCGGGAACCTTGTCCATGTTCTTGATGCCGCTGAGGTTCTTCTCGAGCTTCAGCCTCTCCTTCTCGAGCCCGGCCACCTCTTTCTTGGTCAGCACGGCGTAGGTGCCGTCCTCTTTCATGGTTTCGATCTTCTTGAGGCGGTTGATGCTCCTCTTGATGGTCGAGAAGTTGGTCAGCATGCCGCCGAGCCAGCGCTGGTTGACGTAGTACGCCCCGGCCCTCGCAGATTCCTGGACTATCGAGTCCTGGGCCTGCTTCTTGGTGCCGACGAAGAGTACGGGTGCGCCGGTCTCCGCCACGCTTCTTACGAATGCGTAGGCCTCTTCCATGCCCTTCATTGTTTTCTGCAGGTCGATGATGTGGATGTCGTTACGCTCTCCGAAGATGTACTTCTTCATCTTCGGGTTCCAGCGCTTGACCTGATGGCCGAAATGGACTCCGGCCTCGAGAAGCTCCTTCATGGTTACTACCATTGTGCTACCTCCTACTGGTTTTTTCCTCCGCCCGCTCCCCCTTCCACTCCGAAATCGGAGACCAGCAGGGGGCCTTTGCCCGGGCGTGTGAATTAGCTTGAAATTCTAACAAAACTGCATAGATATTTCAAGGTACGTATGCCTAATATAGCTTAATAGGGCGCTTTCGGGCATTTTTGCCCCCGGGACGATATGCTGTTATACTCGTACCCATGGAGCAAAACCGGAAGCCAAACCGCCTGAGAAACCAGAAGAGCCCCTACCTCCTGAAACACGCCTATAACCCCGTGGACTGGTATCCCTGGGGGGATGAGGCCTTCGAGCGCGCCCGGAAGGAGGACAAGCCCATATTCCTCTCCATAGGCTACTCCACCTGCCACTGGTGCAACGTCATGGAGGAGGAATCTTTCAACGACCCAGAAGTGGCGGCGCTCATGAACGAGGCATTCGTCTCCATCAAGGTGGACCGCGAGGAGCGGCCCGACATCGACCACCTGTACATGAGCGTGGCCATGATGCTGAACGGAAACGGCGGCTGGCCCCTGACCATAGTGATGACCCCGGACCGTGAGCCCTTCTACGCTGGCACTTATTTTCCCAAGGAAAGCCGCTTCGGTCGCATTGGCATGATGGAGCTGATTCCGAGGATCGTGAAGGTCTGGTCGGGGCAGAGAGACGACGTCCTGAAATCGGCCACGAGCATCACTCAGGCGCTGAACAAGCGGACAGGCTCGGATTCCGGCGGCGACCTCGGCACCGAGGCGCTCGACAACACGTACAAGGAGCTGGCTGAGAGCTTCGACCGCGATTTCGGCGGGTTCGGAAGCGCTCCCAAGTTCCCCATGCCGCATAACATCAGCTTCCTTCTCAGGCAATGGAGGCGCACGGGCGACTCCAAGGCGCTTGAGATGGTCAGGAAGACGCTCGGCTCGATGAGCAGGGGCGGCGTCTTCGACCACCTGGGTTTCGGGTTCCACCGGTATTCCACCGACCGCGAGTGGCTCGTCCCTCACTTCGAGAAGATGCTCTACGACCAGGCCCTCCTGGGCATCGCGTACTCCGAGGCC